>ENA-ORDA01000296-ORDA01000296.1-marine-metagenome-genome-assembly--contig:-NODE-296-length-52629-cov-4.461276_pt1 | contig 52629 bp, 40 predicted proteins | sample MGYA00237778_ERZ508506 | MGnify/ENA primary metagenome ERZ508506 (study PRJEB26177, sample SAMN06267891) | marine metagenome | isolation source: Monterey Bay, California, USA | place: Pacific...
GAGTATGGTTTTCCTACTTTGTCATAGTAGTCATAGTGGAAATAACCGTGGGTTTTGCGAGGGAATTAAGTGTCAGACGAAACATTACTTAAAACATTTTTGATTCCGGCACTATTATTCGGCACTTGGTTTTGCTTTGCTCTTTATGGATTTATCAAAAAAGTGTTTAGAGGTTACAAATTCAAAAAAAAAGACATTCGTGCTATAGAGAAAGCAATAGGTGTTCTTCTTCTTTATTGTTTAGCAATTTGGGTGTTTTTAATATTGGGAACATTATTTTTAGGTCATGTGTTTGGAGTTGATGTATGAAGAAAGTTGTAAGAGATAAAACTCGAAAAATATATCAGGAAATTTTTTGGTTAAAACTTATCGCATTTGGTGGATGCTTTGATGAGCAAACCAAATACCAAAGCAAAAAATAGTTAACAGCAACCAGAACCACCATTTGATTTTTGCCTGCTTAAACTGTTTGGGTTTCCATGTCAGTTTAGGTTTCATTTCTTGGTTGGTTTCCAGTTTCTTGCCATCTCTTGTGCTTTTTCTATTTGTGATGGAGTCATTTTGTTTTCTACGATGTTTCTATTTTCTACAGCATTCTTATTTCCGCTAGAACCAGCAATATTCCACCACATATATGCTAAAATATAATCTTTTGGGACTCCTTTCCCCTCGAAATACATCCCACCCAAGTTGTATTGGGCATTTGCATCACCTTGCTCAGCCAGCTCTTGAATTGTTTTTTCAGTCTCAACTGCTTCTTCAGCTTCAACTGATTTCTCTTCCCCACAAGATGCCAACAGAAAGCAGAGCAATAAAACTGAGAACACATTTTTCACACCCGACAACTACCAGACTTCTGGTCAGTGGCCAAAGGTAAACCACCGGGTGTTAGCTTGTGACATTTATGACTGCGGCTGACATCACTATATGCTTGAGTAGCGGCCATGAAAATACTCATCCCCCTACTTTTCTTGACTCTTGGTGTGAACGCTAACGATGTTGTTTATGGTTCAAAGAGTGGAACCATTGAATTAGAAAATTCATAAAGCTTAGTCAGATTTTAGTAAGTTAAGACTTATTCTCTACATGTTGTTGTAGAAAATTCTCTAGTTTCTTTTTATTAGAAAAGTTATGCAACCAAACTAATCCAAATAATAAAAACACGATCGCGTCCGCAGTAAAAAGATGGTCAATATTTATTGATTCTGAAGCCCCCCCAATATGAATAAATGCGAAAATTATTAAGGTGAAAAATATGAATTGTTTTCCAGAGGTATTTATTTCGTTATATGAATTTACATAACCATTGCATTTTTTACATTTATACAATTCTCTCGTAGTCCCGGCCTTTCCTGTTCTAATTTCTTTGGCCGTGTATTCCACATCGACTAATTTGCATTTTAGACAACATTTAGAATTCTTTAGGTATCCAGGAATATTTTTCATATGCTATTTAAAAAAAAGATTATTACTCTGCCTCTTCTTTTGAATCAACCTCTTCGCCTTTGCTGTTCCAAAATTGTTTAGAGATAGGTTTTCCACCTTTCATAGTCCCTTGAAGCATCTTTTTTCCGTTCTTATGCCAAAGAGTCAATGTTCCGTCCATCTGCCCAGCTTTCCAGTTGGATTCCTGCTCTTTCTGCCCATTTTCGTACCATTTCACCAAGGGTCCATCTAATTTTCCTGTCTTATAAGTCCCTTTTTCCATCCTCTGCCCGTTTTCATACCAGGTGGTTTTTAATCCCTCCTCCTTGCCATCTTTGAAGGTAAGTTCCGCCATCTTCAGCCCGCTCTCGTAATAAACTAACGAAGGTCCATCTAATTTCCCTGTCTTATAAGTCCCTTTTTCCATCTTCTGCCCGTTTTCGTGCCATGAAGACATTAATCCGTCCGGCTTGCCGTCTCTCCAGTTCGTTTCGCTTTTCTTGTTTCCGCTTTTATACCAAAAAGTTGACAAACCATGTTGTTCGTTTCTTTTGACGTTCACTTCTGACATCTTGTTTCCGTTGTCATACCAAAATTTCTGTAGCCCTTCTTCTTTACCATCTTTGTATATCCGTATCTCCTGTTTTTCCCCATTTTTATGGAGGTCGAAAGATTTACCTGTGTAAGGAAGATGTGAGCCTTTGAGATGAAAGATGCCGTCTATTTCTTCCAGTTTGTTGTAATTAACACCAATTGTTTTAGTAATAACCGTATCTATTTCAACTTCCTTAATATTTGAGTTTTTGGCATTAACGCCATCTGATTCATGGGCATTAACGCCATCTGATTTCTTCTCTCCACAGCCAATCGTTAGAATAGCGAAAGCCATCACGAGTAGTTGTTTCATTGTTGAGTTAGCGGAGTTTTTAGAGGTCTTAGAGTGTTTCATATTTGTGTGTGATGATGCCGAAGTGAACCGCCGCGAGATATTACAATCCGAGTAGGACTTTATAACGGAGAGGAGAGATTGAACGGCTTAACCCTTCATGCGTGCTAGAGGCCGGCTTTGTGTCAAAAGAAGTGATTTAGCCGAGACAGGAGCAGAAAACTCACCTCTAGCACCATTGTGCTGTATTATTAGTGACACAAAGGAGATTGAACGAACGCATGAGATGGTGATGAGGTATCCTTCACTTCCTACTATAATCTCCTTGCGATATTGTAGTGGCCCCAAGTGAGTGAAAGGCTGATTATTGGAAATACAGAAGATGGATACAGAAAATAACAACCCTTACCAAACATCGGTGTCCACTAATCCTCCCGCTCTTCCACGAAAAGGACACTCTAAGCTAGGTATTGCATCATTTGTAACAGCTATTGTGGGTGGGCTGTTGTTCTTAACCCTTGGTGTGTCTCTCGGATATATGGAATTGAATACACCTGGGGGAATCGATGAGACATCAAAAGTAGTTATCTTGATGGGTCTTGGCATCATCTTGGCACTATTCATTTTGCTCATTTCGCTTGGCCTTGGTATTGGTGGTCTTATTCAAAAAGAGCGCAAAAAAATCTTTTCCGTCCTAGGAGTTGTCTTTTCATTTTTGATACTTCTTGTGATTTCTATTATTATAATTCCATCTTTATTTTAAATAGAACCTCTTATGAAAATCATGATGATTCTAGTGAAAATACTGGCAATAATACCTTTCCTCACTGGATCGTTATTGTTGTATGAAAGGACTCTGCCCGATGAAGTGATCGAAACTTCGGTCATCTCTAAGAAGGTGGTAACAAAGACTGAGGACGGCAGAACAAGTTCAACTTATACGGTGTATTTTAAGGGGCTGCATGAACAGGTCCCCAAGGGGATATACGGAATAATGAATGAAGGAGATATTGTTCAGCTTAAAGTAACTCCATATTTAAAACATGTAAGATTCTTTAAGATTAAGGAGCGCGTTGGGTGGATTGAAAATTCAACCAGAGAAAGGCTCGCGATTATTTGTTTCGCATTAGTCTTTTTTTTCGGTGCCATTGGGGTGCAATTTAAAAAAGAGGGGTTTTCGATTAGAGGTCTCGTTGTCTATGCGGTCTTCATAATGATAAGCTTCATAATGCTAGGTCAAATGGACTTCTAACTCATTAATTGTTTGAGCTTTGTGTCACTAGAAGTGTCCCTACTGTGCTGGTCCAATCACCAAAGGAGTTGTGAAATTTCGCCATTGCGCCAGCGACATCAAATGGTTTAAATTAGAGTCTGTTATCCGCTTAATTCCCCATCCTTGTATTTCTCTCTCTTTTACCGTTTGCCTTGGAATGGATAGAATACTTCTTTTCCTGCCTCTTTCCAATCAGCCAAACCACAGCTCCCTTTTACTTTGAATCCATTTGAAATTAGTAATACCGCGGCACGCGCGGCTCTTCCTCCACGGTTTCAAGCAGTTACTATTGGCTTGCCTCTCGGAATCTCTTCCAATCGTTGCTCAAGTTGATCAATAGGAATGTTGATGTAACCCGGGAGCGTTCCGAGAGTTGCCACTTCCTCCGGCGTACGCACGTCGAGAAAGAAGAGGTTCCTCTCGTCATTAATCAGAGTTTCTAAATGTGAAGGATCTATCTTATTCGATGAGGACGTTTCAATGGGAGCCGGCTGAGTGCAGGCGACCAACAAAAAAGCCAGTGCTGCAGAGTATCCAATAGAGATAGGAAGATTGATTTTCATGGGGTCTTCAATTTGGAAAGTGAATCTTAGAAGCTTTGGCCTCAGAATCCTATCTCTGCCATGTCTAAGTGCAAGAATATCATATCAGGGGAAGGCGACCATTCCCGCTCAAGGAGACTGAAAAATTAAGCCCGAATCGGCTGATTGATCTGCCTTGAACGTCATTAAGAGCCCTTCTTGCTGATCAAAACCTCAATTTCTTCGTCTTGTGAATTTCACCTGCAGCAACTCGTATCCAATCATGCGAGCATAATCAGGTTCCCGTTCAATCAGTTCCTCGGCTTTTAGGATTTCGATTTGCGAAACATGATTGGCTAGAGCTTTTATCAAACCACGTATGATGGCGCGGGCGTGATGGGCGCCGAGACAGAGATGGGTTCCAAAGCCGAAGGCAACGTGGGGGTTTGGTCTTCGGTCGAGCTTTGTGACGTTTGGTTCGTCGAAGACTTCAGGGTCACGATTGGCAGACGACCAACAGAGCGAGACACGACCTTCTGGCTCTACCTCGAAACCATGGACATTGGTGCTTACAGGACAGACCCTTCCGATGTGAGTGAGAGGAATGAAGAGTCGAAAAAATTCCTCCGAGGCGTGGTTGGTTCGCTTTGGATTTTCAAGGATCCAATCTAGGTCAAGGGGGCTTTGGGCGAAGTGGGATATGATACGAGTAACGGTATGAATAATGGTGTCTCGTCCTCCGGCGAAAGCGATGTTAGCGAAGCCAAGTTTTTCTTCTAGATTGAGGCGACGTCCTTCGAATTCCGCTTCATTAAGAGCAGAGAAGAAATCTTTACCTGGGTTTTTGGCCGCCGCTTCGAACATCTTCTTGCAGTATTCTTCCATGAAAGGACCTTTGGCTTTTCCGTCGCCATCCTTAAAGACATGGAGCCCCCAGCTGACCCAGAGTTCCGCCTCCTTCTCCGGGACATTTAGGAGATAAGTCAGAGCGTAAGATTGTAGCGGAATTGCGATATCTCTAACAGCATCGATGGAGTCCGCCTCGAGAGCCCTCAAAAGGAGTGATTCAATCAGGATGTTGATCTTTCCCTGTACCTCGGGTTGCTTCGGGCGTAGGAAGAAGGGCTCTGCAATTTTACGATACGCCGCGTGTGCGGGGGGGTCGACCTCTAGCGGATACTGGCGTACCGTACGGACGTCTTCTTCAGAAGGGATTGGAATACGTCGGGGACTATCAGAGCTGTAGGTTTTTGTGTCCTTTGCTGCATTCCGAACATCTTGGTGACGTAAAATCATTGGGATGCGCTCGCCCTGAAAAGTGCCGATGTGAATAGGGCACTTTCCTCGTGCTTCCTGAAATGGGTCGTCGAAATTATTCATGGTTGGATTGGGAAAAAGGGGGCTTGTGGCATTCTAGCTGGCCTTACCCTCCGTTCTCTTTGGCGAAAAGGAAACCGCCCACTGCATAACGAGTAGTAACAGTGGCAGACCTACGAATAAGCCTAGCATCAAAATAATAGGGAATATTGGGCCAGAAAAGGTAACGTCGGAATATCAAAGGCTTTAAATTGTAGCAAAAAGAAAACCGTCCGCCCAATCAAAGATGAGGAGCTGACAGGAATTTTCTTTTGGCAGGAAAGGTTTATCAGAGTGGAAGAAAGATGAGGAGTGTGTGGTGTGTATTTCCTGAATGAAAAGGACGCGAAGAGCATTTTTGGGGGTAGGAGCGATGGTTGGGGTTGGCTCAGTGGGCACAGGAACTGGGCAGGGCTCGAAAGCGAAAAAGATTGAATGGCAGGGGGGGAGGAGTCCGTGGCCGATCTGTTTAGATACGGCGACCTTGGCTAGTGAGATACCGCTGGATGAGAAGGTCGAATTGGCAGCAGGAGCTGGATTTGATGCGATTGAGCCGTGGGATCGAGAGTTGGGGGTTTACGAGAAAGCGGGAGGGTCTTTAGAAAAGTTGGGGGAGAGAATTAAAGAGCTTGGGTTGTTTGTGCCGAGTGTGATCGGGCTCTGGGGAGTGTTAGCGAACAGTGAGGAGGATTTTGAAAAGAGGATTGGTGAGCATCGTAATCGGTTGCGAATGGTGAAGGCGATCGGGGCGGCGCATGTCCAGTGTATCCCGGACTTTAAGTATAAGGATGACTTCAACCTGGAGTCAGGAGCGGCTTGCTACGCAAGGATTAGCGAAATCGCACAGAAGGACTATGGATTGAAGACCGGGATTATCTTTCTCAATGCGGTAGGTAATCTGAAAACGGTGGCAGATGCAGTGAAGTTGGGCATGAAGTCGGGTTGGAAGGATGTGAAAATCATCCCGGATAGCTATCATAACTATCATGGTGGGACTCCATTAAATTCACTGCGTATGTTGCGTGGGAGTGCGATCGCAATTTATCAGTTTTCGGATGCGCCAAAGGGCCAGAAAAAAAAGGATTCGTGGTGCGACGGGGAGCGAGTTCTACCGGGAGATGGGCAGTTACCGTTGGTAGAGGAACTGCAAATCTTATTAGAGATTGGGTATGAGGGGTGTGTGTCGTTGGAATTGTATAATGAGGAGTATCGAAAAAGAGAGCCGAAGGAGTTTCTGAAGGAGGCGCATGCGAAGACTTTAAAGGTGATCAAGGAAGCAGTGGGCTAGGCGAAATCGCTATTACCGTAATCACGAAAGTTGGATGAGATGTGCAGCCCGAAAACTGATCTTACCGGACGGGTTAGAATTACTAGCAATTGGGGACTGGTCTGACGCAACCTCCTCAACGAGAGCTGGTGGTTCCCGGTAATGGTCGTGGGATGAATCAGGATAAGGGGTGTTTTGCATTCGAACCCCATTCGCTCCGACAAGACCATTTAGCTTCAATGAGCCAAGCGATAACTCGCATCGTACTCAGTAAGTTGGAATGGGAGCATTCACTGAAAAAACACTCGTACAAGCGCCGCAGTGCATCTGCTAATTTAGGTCACAGCTGACCGTCTTTGGTCAGCTGTGACCTAAATCCTGATTCGCCCTCTGATTTAGAAAAGAGTCAGCGAATCAGCGATTCGTAAGTTTGATTCTAGTCGTGCTTCACGACTATACGGATTCGACCTTCTCTGCGCATGGGCCTTTTTGGCCCTGGCCGATTTCAAATTTCACCTTCTGACCTTCATCAAGGTTTGCATATCCAGAACTCTCGATTGCGGAGTGATGAACGAAAAGATCTGCCCCGCCATCGTCTGGTGTGATGAAGCCGAAACCTTTTTCTGGATTGAACCATTTAACTGTACCTGTACTCATTTTTGTATTTGGTTTATCGGAGTGATTGCTAATCTCCATGAGAAGATGCTCCTGCTCCGGATGGACAATTCTTGGAGTTTTGCCTGAAAGAGTCAATGGATATCACAAAACAGCTAGGAATTTGCTTTTGGCGGAAGGGCCTTGAAGCCGCCTTTGGGTCTGAGCGGAGGGGAGAATGTTCTGAAATCCTTTGATTTCTCCCATAGTACCGTCTAATCCAATCTTTTCTCAAACCGGCATCTGGCGGTGCATTGCTTCACTTAGCCTGGCATCTGGATGATTGTCCATGGAAGCCCAAGGCTCAAGGTATGCTCGGAGGGAGAGGCATCTTGAAGTCGAAAAGGTGGCTCGGGATAAAGGCAGAACCGAGCTCTGATTCACAATCCATGAAGTTTAAAAAAAGAAAGGCTGAACCTCTTATCGACCAATCGTGATTTCCTCTGAAAAAGATTATTGAATTCGGAAAGGAAAGCACTGAATCGGGATGAGGAATTCAGAGGAGGGTAGACTTGAATAGCTATTATTACGAAACTTGCATGATCGCCTAGACATCAGTTGGAATCAAAAGTAATCGGTAAATTAATTTGAAAAATCAATAACTTATAATAATGGTTGGATGTGATTATTGCATCTTGGATTTGTTTTGTTTTGAGCCTCCTCTCCATAATTGGTTCAGTTGCGATTTGGAACATTAAGAAGGGCGAGGGCTCAGAACAGAGGGCCCATGCCGAGAGGTTTGGTATTTTCGTAGGTTTATGGGCGCCTACTTTTTTGGGCATCGCAATCTTCCTCATTTTGCTCTCTCAAAGCAGCTGAGTTGTCCGATGTTTTTTCAAAATGCAGGGTGTCAAAGAAGCCCTAAATTTTAGGGAAGATTATTGGGTTCGTTCATGATTTGAGTGTTTCCACTCTCAAGGGGAGGACTGTGCGACTCAACTAGATCAGCTTTATTTGGTGCGGTTACGAGTAGCTCGTGTGCTCTGTTTAAATATTTCCCCCCGAAAGAGTCTCGAGACTCTCACGGCGGGTAATGCATCGGCATTTCATCGTCAGGGTCAACAGGATATTAACACCAAAGAGTAAGACTCTATCGGGGTGATGTTTCAGATTTCATGTTAAAAACTATAGCTGAGGCCAAGTGACCACAGAGGGCCTACGGCAAGGGCAGTTTCATTAACACGTCGATACGCGGGGGTTAAGATTGAAGCGGAGGCCCTAAAATTATCATTGATAGTGTAGATGAGTGAGGGTGTGAGACTTAGGACAGTGGAACCTGTGTAGCCAATCTCATTTCCTTGGAACTTATCTTTTTCACCGTGGGAAAGATCTAAAGAAAGCCTCAAGTTGAGGTTTTCAGTAATTGATCGGCTTATCCCTACACGGAATGCGTAGGCCTCAGCAGGGTGAAAACCTTTGGAGCTTTCATAGAGGGGAAAAGTGATATTAGCTCCAGAAAAGAAAGACCAATCGTCATTGAGAGTAGCAAAATAAATTGCACCTAAGGCAAGTTGGGTTGTGCCTGTGCCGAGTTGAAATACAGTCGGCGCTACTTCTCCTAGAGCGGGGTTATCCCGTGGTTTCCCGGTCGGTAAGGTGAATCCAGCGCTTAACCTTAGCCGGCTCCAAATCGAATTTTCAACAGCCCTCGGTAAATAGGTTGCGGACATCGTGATGTCCCCCAGGCCATTCATGTTAATATCGGGCTTATCTCGCTCACGACGAGTGGCATCCGTGAAAGGGATCTGAGTAGAAAAGAGCCAAGTTGAACTCATACGATAGGAAGCAGTGAGTAAAAATTGATTGAACTCCGTGGAGGCGTGAGTCGGGTTTTCAACGTGAGAGTATCGGTTGAAAAGATCATCGTTCTTCCGATAACGATAATCGAAGGCGAAGCTAAAGGCAGAGCCATCGGCAACTGATTCACCGCCAACTGGCGGCGCGGTAAGTTTTCATCCGTCTCATCCGAAAGCAGAGAGAGGGAGAAGTAAAAAGAGAGAGATTTTTTTAAGGATTTTCATTTAAAGTCTTTGATTTATATTTTTTTGAAGGAAAGGCACAGCTCATGGCTAGAGCTGAGAAACGTCATCAGGAATGACGGTGAGGCCTCGATGGGAAATCTGAGGCGTCAGAGAGTCCGGCGAGGCGCAGAAGGCTGGTCTCAAGCCGAATGAATCAAAGAAGATAGCAGCATTGGAGGGCAATTCGCCTCCTTAATGAAGGTGTCGGCAATGAGCCGGGAGGCCACTTGCTGAGGTCACTAACAACCGGTGAAAGATGTGGGAGAGTGAAGTGACAGCTGGTTTGTAGAAGCACTTTTCCCATCTCATCGTCACCAGTAAATTTGAGAAATAATGTCTGGGTGAGAGTTAGAGATTTTGCCTTCTTTAAAAAGCAGGGGCAGGAGTCAGGTTCGTCAGGTTTTTCTTCCTGATCGCTTTGCTCAGCCAATTGGCAACAACACGATTGATCCTGTAGTGCTAATTCTTTGTCGTGATCAGCGTCAAAAAAAGTGGCTGTTACACAACAGCACATCGGATTTCCGATGAGTAATGCCATGAAAAGAGCTGTGACTTTACCAACCATTAGACACTTTCAGTTACCTGAAATATTCTCAAGTAACAAGATGAATTTATAATAGGGGGTTGCTTACAGCGATTGGAAATCGTAAGCCCTGCTACTACGCCGCCTCATAGAAGGGGGGATGTTCTCAGGGAAGCTGTGCTTTTTTGAAGAAATTCCCAAGAGAACGCGGGCATGTATTTCATTAGGTTGTGAAGAGACGAATATTCCCTCCATGGATAGAAGTGATCGCGGGTGTTTGTCTTCTTGGTGGAGGGTCTGTCAATGCCGCCCAGTCAGGTTTGTTCACCTATGAGGTAGTGTCCGGGCAGGCCGAGATCACCGCTTATCCGGCGGGCGAAACAGGGCATCTCGACATCCCAGTAGAACTGGACGGATTTAAAGTGGTTGCGATCACGGGTACTTCGCCAACGCAAGGGGCTTTCCAGGGCTCGAGTCTCAGCTCGGTTATGATTCCTGAGGGGGTCGAAACCCTCGGTTCTCATGCCTTTTATTGGAGTCGTTTACTAGCTGTCGATTTCCCAACTTCGCTGAAACGCATCGGAGCCAAGGCATTTGGTCTCACTGCTATAGGGTTTGGTGGCGAGGCGATCGTTCTTCCCGGCGGGCTGCAAGAAATTGGAGAACAGGCATTCTGGGCCTGCGATTTTCAGCAAATGATTATCCCGGATTCGGTGACGGCAATAGATAACTCGGCATTCGCGAATTGTAAGCAAATGACGTTTTTAAAAATTGGGACAGGCACGTCGGTTCTCCCTTCAGGGGCGTTCGAGAACTGTGATCAATTGAAACGGGTAGAATTCCCCGAGGGGCTGGTAGAAATCGGACCGGATTGTTTTCGTGGCTCCACGATTGCCGAGGTGACATTTCCTTCGACTTTAAAGATCCTTGGGAACAGGTCTTTTGGATTTTCCGGAAATTCACTCTCAATAAACGGAGGGTCGTTGGTCCGTGCGATGTTCAAGGGGGATGCTCCGTCTTCGTTCGGTGGCGGTGTCTTCGGAAATCGAGCGAGCGAGTTCGTCGTTAATTTTCTGGGAGGTGCGACGGGATTCACAGAGCCGGCCTGGCGAGGGCTGCGGAGCCACGGGGTCAGCGTGCTGCCGTCTGACGAACTGCAGCCGTTTGGAGATTTTATTTACCGGGTGATAGGTGATGAAGTGGAAATCGTCGGTTACCCGAAGGATTTTGCCGGTCACATTAAAATTCCTGCCACGATAGAAGGAAAGCCGGTAACAGGGATCACGGGAGCTTATCGCGGGAATACGTTTGAGCCCGCTTTTTCCTTTGCCGCACTCACCTCCATCCACATTCCGGAGGGAGTTGAGGTTATTGGTAGTAATGCATTCGCGCTCTGTTTTGGGCTACGCAAGGTGTCCTTTCCGGATAGCCTTAAAATCATTGGGCCGGCCGCCTTTTACCGGACACTCATCGATGAGTTGGAGTTCGGCTCCGGGTTGGAGGTGATCGGAGAGTTTTCTTTTCCTAACGTGATCGCGGCTGAGCTGGTGATTCCTGATAACGTCAAGAAAATAGGAGCGAGAGCCTTCGAGACGTCTGCCACCAGATCGCTGATCGTTGGCTCGAGCGTCGAAGAGATCGGTCACGGTTCGCTCAACAATAACCGGCGGTTGAAAACGATCCTGTTCAAAGGAGATGCTCCGGTTGATCTGGCAGGCCTCAATGGTCTGAGGAACAACGAAAATAAGACCATCTATTTTTTCGCGGGGGCGCAGGGATTTAGTTCACCGACTTGGGATGTCTTCGGCGATGGTCGTACGGTGTTCAATACCGTGGAAATCGGGTCGCTGGAACCAGTGGAGGAATGGCTTATTGCCAAAGGGCTGCCAATTTCACAGGCCATGGGTGAAACTCTACCGGGCAGTAGTGTCTCAATTCTGATGTCATATGCGTTAGGAATGGATCCGTATGAGATAGACCCTACGAAGATGCCGGCGGTAGAGTTTTTCGACGGGCAGCTAGCCACGAGGTTTTTTGCGGGGCGGTCCGACGTGAACTATAAGGTCGAAGTGAGTGAGGATCTTTCTGAGTGGGAAGAGGCAGGAGTGTTGGTGTCTGAAGCGGATGCCTCGGAGGTGAAGACTGCGCGCGTGACTGCAGGGGAGAGCAAAAGGTTCTTAAGGTTGACCTTCTCATTGAGAGAATAGGTCTAGCGACGCTACTACCCCAGCGAAGCGGGGGTGCAATCGACTAGATAGAGTGAGCAAGAGTTTCACGGCGTGTCCATTTTGCTGGGAACTACAGCTAAAATAAACCTGACATTTTTGAGAGAAATTCAAAGATACCGCTATAGCGGGTAAGATGTTTTTTTATGAATTATTTGCACTAAATGGTTTCTGAGTGATCAGTCTAATAAGCACAAATAATTTGGAAAAACTATGATTAGACTTTTGAAACTCTTCAATGTTCGCGGCTTAATATTTAAAGAGGCGCGACTTAGATCAATTACACTATATTTCTTATTTGTTATTGGCTCGATCACCCAGGGCTACGGTGCTGATCCTGCTGAAGCTAAGACGGTTGGGAGAGTGATTGGGCAGCGCGCTGATTTATCGTTCTTCCTCAAAGTGCTTGAGAAGACTGAGCTGGGTTCAGCCTTTTCTGAGAGAACAGATTTCAACAACACAATCTTTGTGCCAAACAATAAGGCCTTTGAAAATTTGCCTGCGGGAGCAGTAGAAACTCTTCTTGATCCAAGGAATGATGATAGGCTCGAGGAGGTTTTTAACTATCATGTGATAAATCGCTCAGAACCATCTTTTGAGTTGGAAAAATACAGAACTCTTCAGATGCGGAGTGGTCAATGGATCTCAATCAATTATGCCAAGGGAGTTATTGGTGACGCTAAGTTCACAGGTGAGGTGATTCCATGTTCAAATGGCGTCATATACGTGATCGATAAGGTGTTAACACCGACTACCGATGATTTGTTCCAGGTTCTTCAAAAAGACGGACGCTTCACGCTTTTCACGAAAGCAATCACGGCAAGTCGTCAGGGGAAACTTTATCAAAATGTTCATGATAATTACACGGTTTTCGCTCCGACTGATGGCGCCTTCCGCAAGCTTCCAGAGTCAACTGTGTCTTCTCTTTTCCTCCCGGAAAATGATGAACGGCTTGAAGATATCATCAAACATCACATCACGGCTTCCGTTTTTAGCGCGAGTCCTTCTTATGGTGCTTCTAGGTTAGGAGTCGCTGATGTGACGCCAGTGAGCGCGTTTGGTCAGCAGCTTAATTATAGAAAAAAAGGAGATTCTCTTACGGTTGATAGGATTCGGATTTCCGAAGCTGATATTCCAACCGCGAATGGTCTCATCCATGTTGTAGACTCTGTGATACTTCCCTCGGAGCTTAGTACCCTAGAGATTCTTGAGAGGGATCCACGAATGAAAAATCTTGTTAAACTACTCGAGGCGAGTGGCTTGAATTTGGCGTTAGCAGATTCCTCCAAATATACCATTTTTGCTCCGACAAATGAGGCGTGGAATTCGGAACCGTATCAATCGTTACTCGAGAATCCTTCGCGGCAAAGCCGGGAAGCTATTTTTGCGATTCTTGCTCGTCATGTCATAACTGGGAAACATGTGAGTGAAAATCCGATTCCATATGAGAAACTACGAACGATTCATGGCGCGCCGATTTACCTCACTGTGGACGAAGGGAAAACGAATATTCAGAATGTTGAAATCATTGAAGCTGACCTTGAAGCCTTCAATGGAATCGTAAACGTCATTGATAAAGTGATTGCTGATCCTATGGAGCTTCCGGAGAATGATCTTACAAGGATTGATGCGATCCGTTTCACTCAAGCTGCGTTGGTAGACGGCGCAAAGCTTTACGATAAGGGCCGGTATCAAGAGTGTTTTGAATTTTTTGCACGAAGGGGTTACGAGTTGGTCGATAAGTATGGTTCTAGGGGATACTTTAAGACCAATCTACTTTCGACGGTAGCTCTCTCTCGTGATCCCGTGCGTGAATTTGCCGACAACGCTTGGGATTCTCGAAATGCTTTCCGAGCCGTCCTCAGGGAGATCGAGCTCAATAAGGATTCTCTAGGGGATCTGCTTGAGGTTAATGGGGACCCAACTTCGAAGATTGGGAGGTAGTCATCGTTCGTCTAGTTGGCCCCTTGCTGAAAGCATTAGCACTGGAATCTTGTAAGATCGCGGGTCTCGCTGCATTTCTTTCAGGGCTTGATACTCATTCATTCCGGGTAACATCAGGTCGAGAGTAACTAAATCTGGTCGCTCTTTGAGGATTCTTCCTAACCCTTCTCGCCCGTCGTACGCTACCGTAATGTCGTATCTTTCACGTCGAAGATTGAATACGACAAGATGTCCAATATCGGCCTCATTCTCAAGGATCAGAACTTTTTCCATTGAAAAATAGGAAAGGGCAAAAAGATTTAGTTTCTAGTCTTGAAAGAATTACAATTCTAACACTTCTACTATTTCTTTTATGGAGTAAGCATCACTTTAGAGTATGAAACTATGTCATGGTTATGAGGCACATCGCAAAGATTAGGACCAAGGCTTTTTTAATGGAGACTTCAGCGAAAAGACTTTTCATTTTGATTCTTAATTCGGGCTTCAGTTTTACAGCTGCTCTGGGGGCCCAGGAATCGGGTGATCAGATCTCGGTAATCTGCGCAAAGGAGCAATTTTCTGTGACTCCGGCCTTACGGGGCGCCTTTTTTAGCCATGCAAAAGGACAGGCTCTAGAAAGATTGGAGGTTGCTGGCAAATCGTTACCCGCTGAATTTTTAAGGTGGGTTGATTCTGATCCCGATATCGCTACCGGTGTTTATGCGGCACACCACAAGCCTGAAAGTGTCCTTCTTTGGCTTTACTCTTTGCAGCTGGATCTCGGAAAAGAAAAGTTTGAGCAATATCGGCAGTTGGCTCTCGCTGCCGCCTTGGTGAGTGCCAAGGAAGGACTTGCTCCCAACATTGCGGCGCGGGCTCCAATGGAGTTGCAAATTCCCGAGGATCCACGTGTGCGAGTCGACACGAGGAATCCCAAGCGGGAGTTGGATTTCAATGATCACATCATCAACTTTCTCGATGAAAATATTATTGAAGAAGAGGTCACCATTGATGCGAAGACCGGAAAGCTAAAATACGACAAACGGGGTATTGCGCTTCCGGCTCCAAAGCCGGAGAAAGGAAAATCGGCATCAAAGACGAAGACGATTAAACGCAAAGCTTATGCTGCCGATGTGATGGCGAGCAAGGAGCTTCAGGAGAAGTTCAATCTTTATATGGAATCGAAGGGGCATGATGTGCAGATTGATTGCGGCGACCGTATCATTCACTGGCATAGCCGGGACGCTGTGCGTGGTGATGTCTACAAAAAGATCGACGCCGCCTATAAGATGTTCCGAGCGGCCTATGAGGCAAAAGGGTTGCTACCAAAGAAACGTGACGCTTTTGCGACTCCAGCTGAGCGCTGCCTTTACGCAATTCGTAACTTTGAACACACTTTTCCTGCTAATCTGCAAAAGGAGCGTAATTGGCCACCATTTCCTCTCACCGCTCCGTGGCCGCTGCTCACGATGCTAGCTGCTGATCAACAGCCATTGCGCGAGCGCGAAGAGCGTTGGATCGCATTCCGCGATGGGGGTGAATTTCACCGTTACGGCGAGTACATCCATGGCATCGCGCAGCAGTTCTCGATGCAATCGGCGCGCCGGCTAAAACCCTATCCATTCACCTATGCTACGATCCAGATGATGCTCAAAGATGGCGGAGTTTGTGGAACGATGGGCTCTATTTCCGCCCGGGGGCATAACATTCTTGGCGTTCCCTCTTGTCAGGCAACCCAGCCCGGGCACTGTGCGGTGGTTTTCTTCCGTCACGGACCGGAGACTGGGATCTTTCGTTGTGAGGGAGGTCAGTATGCGACTGGTGGTGATGAGAAAACTGGACCCTTCACTCCCTGGCCGTTCGAGCGCGAGTTCAGGCGGAGCAGACGGACAAGCGGACACGAAATCGAGTTTCGTGGAATTAAAAAAATGGTCTACCACCAAAGCCTTGCGTGGGGGGTGAATTACGATCTGCCTGCCTACCACGATGGAACGGTCGCTTTCGCTATTCACCAGTTGCTACCCAAAGAGGAGCAAAAGAAGAATGGTCGGAAGCTTCTCTCTAATGCTATTGCCCAAAATCCTTATCACCTTTTGGTGATGGATGCTGCGATTGCATCGTCAGGAACTCCGCAGGGGCAGGTTGAGCTTTGGAAGAATTTTAGGGAGGCTCTGAATCAAGCTATGGGAAAGCCAGGCTGTCCGACCGATGGCTTGTATCTCACGACGGTGAGGAATAAAATCTTCGACCGTCTTGCCGGGCTTCCTACGCCTGAGAACTCCAAGGAAGTCGAGAAAGTCCTTGGATTCTTGAAGGCAGAAAAGTGCAATCGTGATGACCTTCTCAAGCGCTACCGCGGTGCCTTGATAGATGAGCGAGAGGGGGCTCCGAAGTAGTGATCTGAATCGAAGAGAAAAATTTCATAAAAACCTGATGGGCAGTTGCTTGGCCCTTGCGTTCACCCTTTTTTCCGATATCTCCCGGGAATGTCTTATACTGAAACAACAAGCTCCGGTTGGCTTGGCCGGATTGGCTCCTCAATTACAGGGGTTCTTTTCGGACTCGTTCTTTTGGTGGTGTCTCTTGTGATGCTGGTGTGGAATGAGCGTAATGCAGTTCAAGACCTTAAAACCAACAAGGAGATTGCGGAGAAGGTGATCAGCGTTTCGGCTGACTCGGTTGAATCTGAAAATGAGGGGGAATTGGTTCACCTAAATGGTCCGGCCAAGACCGACGATCTCGTGAAGAATCAACAATTTGAGATTGAGGAGAACGCTATTCGACTCAGTTGGAGTGCCAAAATTTATCAGTGGGTTGAGAAAAAAGAATCCAAGAAAAGGAAAAAGCTAGGTGGTGGTGAGGAAACTGTAACAACTTATACTTACAAGAAAGAGTGGGTGAGTAAGCCTGTTGATTCTTCTAAATTCAAGGAATCTGGTCATGATAACGGAGGTGGCCGGAAGTATGAGAGTGGATCATCCCAGGCTAAGGTGGTCACACTAGGAGCTTTTAAACTTTCAGATGAGCTCATTTCTCAAATGTCGTGGAAGGAACCCTATCTTCTCCAGGAGCTGCCCGATAGTTGGAAGGAAGATGGTCGCCTGAGTGGGGGAGCTTTTTACTCTGGGATACCGGCAAGCCCAAAAATTAGAGATGAAAAGGTCTCTTTCTCACTTACTGGCCCTGATGAAGTTAGCGTGATGGCGGTTCAGACGGGGAATAGCTTCTCTACTTACAAGTCAGAAACCGGGAAAACTAAGCTCTTACTTTACCAAGGTCTGCTGTCGGCTGAGGAGGTAGTTGAAGGTGAGGAAACTAAGGCGAAGCTTCTGCGCTGGGCGCTTCGAGGGGGCGGGATTGTCGTCATGTTTATTGGCTTCCTTCTTATCCTAAAACCCCTTTCGGTTTTGGCAGATGTCTTACCTTTTCTGGGCAATCTGGTGGGTGGGGTGAGCGCGTTGGTTGCCCTCCTCCTCTCAATTGCCATAAGTGCTATCATCATTGCAATGAGTTGGATTTTCTTCCGCCCTGTTCTCGGTATTGGATTATTGGCAGTAACAATTGCTTGTCTGTTCTTCATTAAAAAGAAGCTTTCGACTAAGAATCAAATATCAACCTCGGTGCCTCCTCCTTTGAACTAGGGAAGTCTTCATTCTTGCCACTGGCTGCTGGGCGCGGCATTTTGTCGGTGCTCCGGTCGGTTCAGTTGATCCGCCGGTTGATCCGATTTGATACAAACGATGAGCGAACAAGAAAGAGTCCGCATTTACGATACCACGCTTCGCGATGGTACTCAGGGCGAGGGGTTTTCACTGTCTGGCCTAGACAAGATTCGAATCGCAAAGCGGTTGGATGAATTCGGGGTGGACTATATTGAGGGTGGCTGGCCCGGGTCGAATCCTAAGGATATTGAGTTTTTCAAGGCGGCTTCTCAGGAAACCTGGCATCATGCTAAGATCGCGGCGTTCGGCTCCACTCGCCGAGCCGACTTGGCTGTCGAGGATGATCCTCAAGTCCAGCTTCTGATTGATGCCGGCACTCCAGTAATTACCATTTTCGGGAAAAGCTGGGAGCTTCAAGTGACCGAGGTGCTCCGTACGACGGCTGAGGAGAACCAGGCTATGATTCGGGATACCTGCCGTTATCTTAAACAGGCGGAACGTGAAGTCGTATACGATGCCGAGCACTTTTTCGATGGCTACAAAGATGGAGCTGAACACGCGATGGCAACCTTGAGAGCAGCGGTGGAAGGTGGGGCTGATTGGCTCGTGCTCTGCGATACAAATGGAGGGTGTCTCCCGTCAGAGATCGCTGAAATGAGCCACGTGGTGCGCGAGGCATTTCCGGAGGTTCCACTTGGGATCCACACTCATAACGATTGTGAACTCGGAGTCGCCAACGCGATTGCTTCGGTTGATGCAGGTGCGACCCAGGTGCAGGGAACGATCAATGGATACGGAGAGCGGACTGGAAATTGTAATCTCACCTCAGTCATCCCGATTCTTGAGCTTAAGATGGGCCGCAAGGCGGTTGCAGATATTTCGGGAATGCGCGATCTCTCTTTCTTTGTGGACGATGTTTCCAATAACCCCCACTTCGCCCGAGCGGCTTTTGTGGGACGGACTGCCTTTGCTCACAAAGGTGGAATGCATGTGAATGCCGTCCAGAAGCTAGCGAGGACTTATGAGCATATCGAACCGGGTCAGGTCGGGAACGAACAGCAGATTTTGGTAAGCGAACTTTCTGGTCAGTCAAATATTCTTATGAAGGCCGAGCAGCTTGGAATTCATCTTGAAAAGGGGAGTGATGAGGCCAAGGCCATATTGACCGAGGTCAAAGCCCTTGAGCAGGTTGGCTATTCTTTTGAAGCAGCGGGTGGTTCGCTTGAGCTTTTGGTGCGCCGGATGCTCGGTGAATCTCCCCGCAGTTGGAATCTTCAAGAATACCAATGTTCTTTCCGAAAATATAAGGACGGTCACGCGCCGGTTTGTGAAGCGACCGTGAAATTAGATGTTGGCGACAAAACCAGTCACACTGCTTCAACCGGCCATGGCGTGGTCAATGCTCTTGATGGAGCTTTGCGGAAGGCCCTGACCCCATTTTTTCCTCAGTTAGAAAAAATACAGCTCGTTGATTACAAGGTGCGCATTATCGACGGGGAAGAGGCGACCGCTGCGAAAACCCGGGTTTTGATCGTGCATACTGATGGCGAAACCACTTGGGGGACCGTCGGGGTGTCCGATAGTATTATTGAGGCAAGTTGGATTGCTCTCACTGACGGGCTGGATCTATTTTTGCAGAAGACTTCTGCGTGAAAATGCGATTTGCGCTTGTGGTCCTTCACAAAAGGCAACAGCCTCCCGGCCGATTCATAAAAAACACCTATGAACCAATCGTTCCGAAAGGAACATCAAAGGTTACCTTGGTAACCTGGTCAGGCTCAATAGGGCCTCACTAAATTTAAGCACCGCCCGGTTTAAAACGAGAAATCGTCCGGGCGGTGATCTTTTGTAAGGGCGGCGGCTTCCATTAGGGGGTCACCGTTCCTTTTGTTGGGCAGACTAGAATTATGGCAATCCTTTGCTTGTTTTGTGAAGCAGATTGGGCAAACTTTCGCCTTCCCCAACTTGGGGCACACAAATAAACATCAAAAATTATTATATATGAGTGACAGTGACAAACCAAGTATGGCCCTTTTCTGGGGCTGTTTCATTGCCCTAATTACTACGGCATTCGGCTTCATTACCCGAATGTTTTTGTTGGATGACCCTGCTATTACACAAGAGCTGCTTGGTCTTGACGACGCTGAGGTCGGAATGTTCAAAGGCATTCAGATTTGGCCTTTCGCAATCAGCATCATCCTCTTCAGCCTAATTATTGACAAAGTTGGTTACAAGTTTGCGATGATTTTCGCAGCAGGTTCCCAAATCATCTGGGGTATCATGGGGATTTATGGTCTTTCTGTGGCTGATACTAATCCCGAACTTGCGAAAGACCTGCTGCTCTGGGGTGGATTGATCTTAGCGCTTGGTAATGGAACGGTAGAGGCTTTTATTAACCCAGTAGTCGCTACTCTTTTTGACAAGGAAAAAACTAAATGGCTCAACATTCTGCATGCGGGTTGGCCCGGTGGACTTGTCATAGCTGGTATTGCTGTGATTTTTATGGGGGGAACATCTTGGGAGGTGAAGTTGGGCCTGATTTTCATCCCGGCAGTGATCTATCTTGTGATGCTGCTTCGTTGTCAGTTTCCTGTTCAGGAGCGCGTTGCTGCGGGTGTGAGCTATCGTGATATGCTCGCGGAGTTTGGATTTGGCGGTGCGGCTGTGGTTGCGATTCTGATGTTCCTCCAACTCGACGAGGCAATTAAGGGTTATAGTCTCACTTGGATGGTCCTCTGTGCTGCCATGGCAATCGGCTTAGGAGGCTATACAAGGAGTCTCGGCCGTCCTTTGATGTTGGTGTTGATTCTCTTGATGACCCCACTCGCGACAACTGAGATTGGAACGGACGGTTGGATTTCCGGAATTATGGGGAAAGTGGTTACATTCGATGCAGGTTGGATTTTAGTCTACACATCGGTCATCATGATGGTTCTCCGTTTTTATGCAGGACCAATTGTTCACCGGTTGCAGCCACTTCCGCTTTTGATTTTGAGTTCGGTTCTTGCGATCGCAGGCCTTTTGGCGCTTTCTAACGCCTCAGGAGTTGGACTCATTTTTGCGGCGGCTACTCTCTATGCCCTCGGGAAGACATTCTTCTGGCCAACGATGTTGGGGATTGTTTCTGAGCAAACTCCTCGGGGAGGAGCTCTTACGCTCAACTCAGTTTCTGGTATCGGAATGTTGGCGGTAGGCGTTCTTGGATTCCCATATATTGGGGCGCTTCAGGAAAAAAAGGCAGTATCTGAACTTGCTGCTCTTGAGGAAGCCCAAAGTGTTCCTGGACTTGTTGTCGATGGGAACGTCGCTTCGGAGGCTCTTCAGGAAAAGTCAATTTATTATAACTCAATCAGCTATCAGAGCCTTGAGGGGGAAAAAGTTGATGCTCTCATAGCAAATCAAAATCAAGATGTGAAGGATGCTGTAGCTGCCTCGCAAGATGGTAGTGGCCAGAAAGCCCTTGCTAATATGGCAATATTTCCTCTTATCATGCTAATCACATATGTGATCATGTATCTCTATTTCAAAGGGAAAGGCGGATACAAGCCTCTAGAGCTCTCGGCTGAGGCTTAGTCTACTCCCAAATTTAAGGAATATCTTTAACACAAAGCGGCGGCCTGGAGGTCGTCGCTTTTTTGCCTCCCGGAGTCCCGTGATGATTTTTTGGCTTAATTCCCGAAAAACTCTAGACATTCGCGCCGCTCCCAGTGCACATCCTCGCCGTGCGAGAGGGTTACTTTCGCGAGATCATCAGATGAACTTTTTTCGCTTCCTCCCTTTTTTAGGGATTTCCTGTAGCCTTTTTCTTTCTAGCTGCGGAGATCTTGGTTCCATGGGTTTTAATTCTGACGCCACTGGAATCCATAGTAGGAGTGTGTTCAAATTCTGGAATCCTTCTAATCTCTTTCGACTGACTGCCGCGAATAACTCGAATCGATTCTATCCAGCATCTGTTTCGGATTCGGTGGTCAAGACAGCTAGGAGTTTCAAGAAGGATAAGCACGGTATGCCAACCTATCCAGACCGCGTTCGCCATCGTGTTGTGCGGACTACCGCTTACTCTCACGAGGAAAATGAGGTTGGCGTGCCTTGGCGTAAGAATGCTCTAGGAACCTATCTTAAGTATGGTGCGGTTCGCAGCGCAGCCGCTGATTGGTCCAAATATCCGGTTGGGACTAAATTCAAAATTAAAGGTCTTCCTTATACTTATATAGTGGATGATTACGGCTCGGCTCTTGTTGGCACCAACACGATCGATATCTATCATCCAAACCTTAGCAGCATGCGCCTTTGGGGAAATCGTCATATCGAGATCGCGGTAATTCAGTGGGGTGATTGGGATCGGACACTTAATATTCTGGCTGGGAGAACTCAATATACGCATACCCGTAAGATGTATTACGCTGCCAAGGCTAGGGTTAAGTCCGGTAAAGTGGCCCGCAACTAGGATCCTTCCCCAAATTCTCTAAGAGCCGGCTCCCTAATGATGGGAGAGCCGGTTTTTTATTGGCCAAGTGCCTCTCCTCGGGCAGGGATGGGGGATGTTGAAACAGGAACGCGCCGACTACATCCTTCGACGTTTGGAAGAGCTTTATCCCGAGACACCCGTTCCACTGGACCATACGAATTCTTTCACTCTCCTGGTTGCCGTGCTTTTGTCCGCGCAATGTACTGATGTCCGGGTTAATCTCGTAACCCCCGCATTGTTCAAAAAAGCCAGTAATGCCGTCATGATGGTTAAACTCACTGTGGAGGAAATTGATGCCATTGTGAGACCGTGTGGATTAGCTCCTCGGAAGGCTAAGGCAATTCGCGGCCTATCAGAAATTTTGCTGAGCAAGCATGGTGGCGAAGTGCCGGCCAATTTCCCTTCTCTTGAAGAGCTTCCCGGAGTGGGTCACAAAACTGCTTCAGTGGTCATGTCACAAGCTTTTGGCGTTCCGGCTTTTGCAGTCGATACTCATATCCATCGTCTGGCCCAGCGGTGGAAATTGACAGACGGGAGAAGTGTGAAACGCACTGAAGAGGACTTAAAAAAACTCTTCCCACGGGAAGCTTGGAACAAACTTCACCTGCAAATTATCTTCTACGGGCGTGAATATTGCTCGGCCAGAGGATGTGATGGAACCGTCTGTGAAATCTGCAAGGCTTTGTTCCCCCTGCGAAAGACACCGATTAAGACCAAGAAGCCATAACAAAAGCTAACCTTCTTTGGGTAGGTCTATTCCTTGTCCCCGCGCGGGAAAACATCCAAATGTCACAGTAAATATCACTTCCATTCTTCGTTTTATTTTCTTTACTCCTTGGTTGCACTTTCGAGAATGCGCTCCTGATAAATTCATCACTTCGACTTTTAAACCAAAAAATCATGACCATGACTTCAAAGTTCAGTATCGCCAAAGGTTGGCTCGTTGGCTCCGCTTTCACTCTTCTTTCCGCCGCTCCCGCTCTCGCTCAGGAAGCCGAGAAAGCTGGAAAGGATAAGAGCGCGCTCGACAGCTACCTCATTGATGGTGGGCCGCTTACAATTTTCATCGTCGCGATCGGATTACTGTCGTTGATCAGTCTTACGGTCTTCAACTTTATGAACCTCACCAAAGCTAAGTTTGCGCCTGACGACCTAAAGGCAGCTCTCCTCGATCATATGACAAACTGCCGTGTTCGCAGTGCGATTGAGCTTTCTGCTTCACATCCTTCCTACCTTGGGCGGATGATGGCTTACTCTTTGCCCAATATCGACGCAACTCACCCCGAGGATCTAGGTCGAGATCACGTTGAGGATGCGATCGCTGATTTTTCCATCAATGAGACTCGCAAGCAGATGACCTTCATTTCGCTTCTTTCTCTCGTGGCCCAGGCGGCTCCGATGCTTGGTCTTTTCGGAACTGTTTTCGGTATGATTGGTGCTTTTTCTACGTTGGGACAAAATGCTGGTGCTGATCCGCAAGATCTTGCTGCCGATATTTCGGTTGCGCTTTTGACCACGATGTGGGGGCTGATCGTCGCGATTCTCTCTCTTTTCGCTTACTTCTTCTTCAAGAACCGCTTTAACACCTTGGTCGCTGATTGTCATGGTACGGCAGAAAATCTCATCAACGCATCTATCCAGACCGTGAATGCTGATGCACATCTTGCTAAGATTCCTGAGGGGATTGCCGTTTAACCCGTCCGAGGGGATGAAATTTTTCCTCCCCTCGTGTTAAGCTACTAAACCACCTCAGAAACCAATGGCCTCAGATAGACTCCGCGCAGTCAATAAGGATGATGGTGAATCAGCCGAAATGGACATGTCGCCCATGATCGACATGGTCTTCCTGCTGCTTCTTTTCTTCCTCGTTGTTTCCAATCCCAAGACGATCAAGATTGATCCAAATCTAACTCCTTCGGTAGCCGAGAATGCTCAAGCTGCTAAATCGAAAAATGGAAAGATTGTCGTCAATGTTCGTGATAATGGAGACTTCGTCAAAGAGGATACGAAGTCCCTCATGGCTGATGGAGCCGCTCTTCGCGAATATCTCAAAGCTGAAAAAGAGCGGGTTGAATCCAAAGGTAATGAGCCGGTTCTCCATATTCGTTCAGACAAGGAAGTCGAATTTAAGTATGTTCAACGTGTCATCAAGGCCGGCGCTACCGTCGGTTTAAAGCAGGTTGCCTACGCCGCTTTCAACAAAGAATAGCTCAACCTGAAACTCTAGACCAAAAAATCATTCCATGGCACGCCACAAAAAGATTCAAGCGCCTGAGGAAGATGAACCAGGCTTGGACATCTCTTCCCTGATTGATGTTTGTTTCCTTCTTCTCATTTACTTTTTGGTAACTACTCAGATCATCAAGAAGGAACAGGAGCTGAGTACTGCGCTCCCTTCCACGACTCCCTCGGAGACTCCTCCGGATCTTGCGCCAATGCTGATCCTTCTCGAAGCGAATGGAAATATTTCGATTAAAAATGAGACCGGAGTGATTGAGCTTCTCGAATCTGACTCCGACGCCCGTAAGCTGCCGAACCTCTCGGCACGTCTCGATCTTCACAAGAGCGCTGCCGACATGTCGAGCAGCAAGGCCCTTGTTCAAATCAAGGTCGATGGTGATGCTGTTTCCCAGCGGGTGACTGATGTGCTCAATTCCTTGGCTGGTGCCAAGATTACGGAGATTACCTTCACTGATCTTCTTGACCCGGAAGCCAATTAATTTTCATCATTTCAGGATTCGCTAGAATATCCTAAGGAATCCCTAGCCTAATCGTTTCAACTCTTGCCCGAAAGGCTGATGAGCCACTGGCTCTCAGCCTTTCTTTTTCCAACAACCATTTCCACCACCTCGCGAATTATGAATTCAATCCAATCCATTCCACGAAAACTGGCCCTCGCCATTTTCGCCTTCGTTGCTTTATTCAATACAAGTTTTGGTGCCTCCATCGGCGATATGAACAAGGACGCTCTCGCGGCCATGAAATCCGGTAAGTGGGCCGAAGCCCAGGCGGTCCTTGTCAAAGCGACCAATGCTTATGATTCCAGGGCTCCCCAGCTTTATGGGCCACGCTTTGGTTGGTTTTGGTATCATCGAGGCTACTGCGAAATCAAACTCGGCATGTTCGGAGACGCAATGAAATCGTTTGAGAAGTGTTATAAGCGCTATCCAAACACCAAGCCCAAGGAGGGGCAGGCTGCCAGCAAGAATATGTATAACAAGCTCTCATTGCTCATGTGGGGGCACGCAGCCAAAGGGGCCGAGGAGTGGGCAACCTCAATCCGCATGTATAAGAAGTTTCTCGAGGAACGTGACCCAACCCGTGATCGTTATGAAAAGGGAGTCTATTTCATCAATATGGCCATCAACCACTATAAGTTGAACAAGATTTCTGAGGGTAACAAGTATCTCGAGACCGCGATTCAGAACAAAGTGACTTTTCCTACCCCGAATAAGGGTATTATGGCGGCTTTCAATACGATGGTGGCTTCTGTAATTGAGAAAAAAGATGAAGCCGCACTTCTCGACTTCCTCTCCAAAAATCGTGCTCACATCAAACTGGAGCCATTTGAAGCTCATGAGTTCTCTTCCCTCTTTATGAAGCTCGCTCAGGACGCCCGCTCGGCTGATATGATTCGCTCAACTTTCGAACTCTACGCACTTGTTCCCAGCACAATTGCTGCGATTGATGACATCAAGGGTCGCCTTGCAATGCTTGCAAGCTACGACCGCACGATTCGCGATGGCTCGATGATCGTTAAAAAAGGTGAGTTGGACGCAGATTTTGCCGAGCTCGAAACGGCCGATACGAGCGGCAAGGTGAATGAGGTATATGCCTACCTCAACACTGCTGTTCTTCACGAGGAAGACGGAAATGTACGAGGCGCCTTCGCTGTTTATGAACAAATGGAGCTCTATTTTCCGAATGCCAAAGTGATGCGCGATGGGAAGGTAGGTGCGGGGCGTGAAAATAACCTTTATAACCTTGTCCGAACCTCGGCTTTGATCGGTGAGGTCCTTACCACCGAGCATTATGGTTCAATTTTTCTCAAGGACTTCCCTAAGAGCAAGTATGTCAATGAAGTGCGCCGCATGATGCTCACTAGCCTTTTCTTTAACGGAGAATATGAAAAGTGTATCGAAGTTGCTGAAGTGATGCTGCCTAAACTAACGAAGCCATCTAAGCAGCATGATGTCTGCCTCTTTGTTCTCGGTGGAAGTAAGCACTATCTTGGTCAATTTGTTGAAGCTCAAGAGTATCTAAATGAATATATGTCCTCCTACGGCAAGAATAAGAAAGAGGGAGACAAGCTTCGTATTATGGCTACTTCCTACTTTCAGGCCGCCAACTATTCACGTCTTCAAGAATGGACGAAATCCGCTGAACTTCTCGATAAATTTTTCGAAAACTATCCTGACCCTAAGAGTAACGTTTACTACCCATTTGCCCTTTTCGACCGCGCGAACTGCTACTACGCAGAAAGTGAATATGAACCAGCCCTTGAGAAGGTGACTCGGGTTGAGACTCAGTTTCCTGGCGTTTCTGTGATGGAGCAGAATCTTGCTCTGAAGGGTAATATTCTCGAAGGGCTGAAAAAGCCCGAGGAAGCCGAGAAATACTATCTTATGGCTCTCGAGCTAGCCGAGCAGAAGAAAAACGATCTCGTTTCAGGAGAGTGTCTCTTCTACCTCACCTCACTCATCGGTAAGGCCAAGATTGGCAAAGTGGAAAATCCACGCGTTGCGGAAGCTGTTCCATACTATAATAAGTTCTGGGAAGAGTATGGAAACGAATCACCTTTCAAAGCAAAGGTCGCGGTCGCTGGCATTCCGGGAATGCGGAAAGTTGGAAAAATCGAGGAAGCCCTTAAACGTCTTCAAACAGTCATTTCTGGGATTGCTAAGGAACCCGGTACTCCTGGGCTTGAGGAGTCTATTGGTTCTTACACCGAGGAATATCTTGAAGAAAAGACTCCCAAGGAGCTTAAAGATCACTACTACTCGTTCCCGGGAATTGATTCCCGTGATATGGCCACTCGGGCACTTCTACGTATCGCGATTATCGGAGTGTTTGAGAAAGTCATAGAGTCTTCAGATCCCGAAAAGGAGGCGGCTCAGATTCGTGATGGAAAGGCGATGATCGAAACTCTCTTCCAGGAGCTTCAAAGGGACTTCAAACCGAAAGATCTCTCTAACTTTATTCTCGTCAGGGTTGGTGATTTTATTCGCAAGACGACTCAACCGCAAGCTGCTGAAGTCTATTACCAGGAAGCGCTTAGTCGTTCCGATCAATCTCATATGTTCGCTGCGATTTTTGGACTAGCCGACGTTTACGCGAAGGGCACCTCAGCTCAGAAGAGCGAGGCCATCAAGCTCCTGAAGCGGGTTAGTGATGATTCGGACGACAGTGGCGAAAGAGAAGAAGCTCTCTATCTCACTGCTAGTATCCACGCTGATAATGATGCCTACGATGCGGCGATTGCTACTGCCAAGGAGTATCTTGAAACTGATGGGTTCCGCCGTTACGCGGTCCCTTGCCGAATGTTACTTGCTGCCTCCCATGACAAGGCTGGGAGGGTTGATGATGCATTGACCGCTTACCAGCAGGTGTGGATTTCCAGCATGGGAACAATCAGGTTTTCTTCACCTGCCATGAAACGCTGGATGGAAATTCTCTGGAAGCGGGGTGGAACCACCAAAGGTAAGAGCGATCGCCAGTATGCTTATGAGGGTGGCTATAAGTATCTCAAGATGACCTCGCAGGCTGTCAAGAAAGCTACTAAGAAGGAGAAAGAGATGTGGGATGAAGTGTATCAGTTGACAAAGTCCTATGAAGCGCTTTCCGACATCACCAAAGTCGTGGAGCCAGAAGACGAGTGATTTAACCTAGTAAAAATTGAACGGATCAAAAGATATGAAAAAAATTCTTACTGCAGCCCTCTTTCTCGCCGCCAGTGTCGCTCCCTTGTTTGGGGCAAAGGAGGCCCGGATTCTAATCGTCACTGATGAGGATACCTTCACGGGTTGGATGATGGATGCTACTAAATTAAAGTTCCTCTGGCGTGAAACCCAGCAGACTCTCGTGAAGCGGGAGCAGAGTCTGCTCAGCTGCTCGGTCTATTTCCTACAAGCGCCTGAGTTTACTGAAGCTCTTGAGCTCTACAAAAGCCGAAACTACCGCGATGCCGCACCCAAGTTTGCTGCCTGTGCTGAGGAATATGACACGCTGATCGAGGTGAAAGGTAATCCCGCTACTATGGCCTCTTTTTACGAAATGGAATGCTATCGGCGTCTTGAAGATCTTGAGAAGCTCGCCGAGCTGGCAGCAAAATTTGCGCCCGACAACCTTCTCTACAAGTTCCAAAAAAAGCAGTATGAAATCTATGGAGTTTTTTGGGATGCAGTCCGCACTAAAAGCTGGAACCGTCTTGACGCGATTTGCCGCGATGAAAAATGGCGTGGAGCCAAGTTGCCTGGTAACTTGCGCGGACAGATTGCCTATTGTCATGGATTGGCGCTCGAGGGCGCTGGTCAACCCGTGAAGGCTCTCAATGCTTATAATAATGCCTTTGTTGCTGACTTCGCTGCCTCTGAGGAGATCACTCGGAAGTCGGCGCTGAATTGCCTCCGCATCATCCTTGATCACGAAGATGTTAAGACTGCAATGGAGCTTTATTCAACGGAGGATTACAGCGACGATTCAAATGGCGCGGCACTCATCAAGGAAGCGACCGCCCTCCTTAAGCTTTGGGATAAAGTTCTGGGTTCTGGCGAAAGTGTCCCGTCCAAATACAAGACCTTCCTCAAGTATCCTCCTAAGAACAGATAGAGCGACTGCTTAAGACTTAAAAACAACGGCGGTTCCGAGGAAGGTCCGCCGTTTTTTGTGGAATGCGAGTGGTGAAATTACGGTGAGATCAATTGCCTGATCTCACAGCGGAAGAGGTGCTAATTTCGGTGCTGATTTTGATTCGGAATAAACGAATTCCTTGCCTTCGTAATTACGAAGGACAGTTCGTTCATCGTTGGACTCCACGATATATTCAGGGTTGATAGGAATTTTCCCTCCACCTCCCGGAGCATCGATAACATATTGGGGGATGGCGTATCCGGATGTGTGCCCGCGTAAGCCTTCGATGATTTCGATTCCCTTGGAGATGCTAGTCCGTAGGTGGGCTGTGCCCTTTATTAGGTCGCCTTGATAAAGATAATAGGGTCGGACCCGACACATTAGAAGTTTGTGAACGAGTTCTTTCTGAACTTCGACCGAGTCATTTACCTTGTCGAGAAGGACGGATTGATTCCCCATCATCACTCCTGCGTCAGCTAAACGACTAAGTGCTTCGTGAACCTCAGTTGTAAGTTCCTTTGGGTGGTTGGTGTGGATTGAGATAAAGAGTGGATGGAACTTTCGGAGCATCGCGCAGAGCTCTGGTGTGATACGCTGTGGTAGAAAGATTGGGATGCGTGAACCGATACGAATAAATTGAATATGGGGAATCGCGTGGAGTTTTGTGAGGAGTTTCTCGAGCTTAGCATCCGAAAAGAGAAGGGGGTCACCACCAGAAAGAAGGACATCACGCACTTGGGGAGTCCTTTTGAGATAATCGATCGCCAGCTCCCACTGGGTTTCCAGTTTTTGATCGGAAACTCCGGAAACGACGCGCGATCGAGTGCAATAGCGGCAATAAGACGCGCAACGGTCGGTCACTAGAAATAAAACGCGATCTGGATAGCGATGGACGAGTCCGGGAACCGGCATGTGTGAGTCTTCGCCACAAGGATCAGCCATCTCGGACGGGTCGGTGTGAGTTTCTTCGATGCGGGGAATCACTTGACGTCGAATTGGACAATCCGGGTCGGTCGGGTGAATGAGGTTGAAATAGTGCGGGGTAACAGACGTGGCAAGTTTGGTGCCGGTGAGGAGGATCCCTGCACGCTCTTCTTCGCAGAGCCTGAGATGTTTTTCGATATCAGCGAGCGATGAAACACAATTTTTCAACTGCCATTTGGCTGAATTCCAGTCTTCGTGGGGAATGTCTTCATTTGCCCAATATCCAGGCGCGGAGGAGGTGAAGGAGATGTTGCTCACGTTGCTTTCAGTCTAGGTATGAATGGAGAGATGTCAAAGAAGCCGTTTCGTGGGCTTTAACAGATTGCCTTGGGGCCTAGGCCGCGTTTTCGAGCGCTGACAGCCCCCGAGAATTCCTATCAGACGTGAAAGGATTATTCTTCCGTTAAGGCGCGTGGTTGTCTTCTCGACCTTCACAGATCGTTAAAAGTGGCATCTCAAGCGTTAGAGCCCAAATTCCTTGAGCTTGGGCTCGATCGCCTCCGCCCAAATTTCGTAACCCTTCTGTCTTGGGTGGAGGGCGTCTGGCATCACTTGCTTGGTGAGGATGCCCTCGGCGGTAAGGAATTTATCTGAAATGTCTAAGTAGTGAATCCGCTCTCCGTTGTGGAGTTCCGAGATGAACTTGTTGATTTCAAGGTTGTTCTTCCGTTTGGCATCATCGGGTTTCACCCCGCGAGGGAAGACGCCGAGGAGAAGGATTTTTGCCTGCGGGCAACGGGCCCGGAGTGTGGAAACGATTCGTTCAACGCCATCACGAACTTCAGTTGGATCTTGCATGATGTGCCCCGTGTTATTCGTGCCAATCATGACAACGGCTGCCTTTGCTTTTTTCTGGTTTCGGAGATTCCCATTATCTAAACGCCAGATCACGTGTTCAGTACGGTCCCCTGAGATTCCTAAGTTGAGAGCCTTGCGATTGCCGTAATATTTTTCCCAGGTCCCTTTACCCGAACCTTCCCAACCTTGAGTGATAGAGTCGCCGATAAAGAGGAGGTCGTGTGGTTTTTTGGCGTTTTTATTCATCGATTGGTGACGTTTCATCCACCATTCATCCTTGCGTGGCTCGCCGATAATAGCGGAGTGGACGCGATATTTTTTACGAGCAGAATCAAGTTCTTGCTTCATTTCGTTGAAGACGACGGCATAGGCTGGATCATTGTGGACCGATTTCATTTCCTGTGGATCCTTCTTCATGTCGAAAAGTTGGTATTCTTTGGTCTTGGGGACCCAGAAAATCTTGTGATCTGCAGTTCGGACTCCATCGTGGGCGGCTACATTATGAGTGCGCTCGCCAGAGTAACGGTAGTAGATGGAATCACGCCATCCTTTGGGCTTTTCACCGGCAGCTTTAAAAATTGGAACAAGTGATTTTCCCTGCATGCTTTCCGGGATTTTAGCACCAGCGAGTTCTAGGAAGGTGGGGCCATAGTCGATATTTTGGATGATGGCATTGGATACAGAGCCTGGCTTAATTTTTCCGGGCCAGCGAACAACAAAGGGCATCATAAGTGATTCTTCAAACATCCAGCGTTTATCGTACCAGCCATGCTCGCCAAGATAGAAGCCCTGGTCTGACGAGTAGATAACAATGGTGTTTTCAGCGAGACCCGAATTGTCGAGGTGGTTTAGGATCTTGGCGATCCCTTCGTCCATGGACTGAATGACGGCAAGGTAGTCCTTTATGTAGCGCTGATATTTCCAGCTTGTGATCGCTTTTTGGTCGAGCTTGCCAGCCTTCATTTCTTTGATGAATTGCTTGTTTTCGTCCTCGTAAGCAGAGATGAAAATCTTCTTATCTTGATCGGAGAGCCGATTAAATTGGCCGTTGCCAGGGCCGCCAGTGAAGTGGCTTGGGAACAGATTCTTACCCTGCATCTTCATGTCATTTCCCCAAGACATATGGTCTTGGATTCCCATTGCGTGTTCCTTGAGGACGGAAGAACGGTTTTCGTAATTATCAAAAAGAGTCTCGGGCTCTGGCATGTTTACATCATCAAACATGTTAATGTGACGGAACGCGGGTGCCCAGTTCCGGTGGGGAGCCTTGTATTGGACCATTGCCATGAATGGTTTTTTTGAGTCAGCAGCCTGCTTGAGCCAGGTGAGGCCTTTTTGAGTCACAAGGTCATTACAGTGGCCTTGGAAACGCTTACGCGTATTGTCCATCTGAATGAAGTCAGGATTGTAGTAAGCTCCTTGCCCGGGCAGGATTTCCCAGTAGTCGAAGCCGATAGGATTGGAGTGGAGATGCCACTTTCCAATCATTGCGGTGGTGTAGCCGGCTTCGCGGAGTAGATCGGGGAAAGTGGTTTGGAGGCCATCGAAGTAAGAAGAATTATTATCGATGAAGCCGTTTAGGTGGCTGTGTTTTCCTGTGAGAATGGAGGCACGCGAAGGCCCGCATATCGCATTGGTGCAGTAGGATCGGTCAAAGCGCATCCCCTCGCGAGCGATCCGGTCTATGCCTTTGGTCGGAGCGATTTCGTCGAAAAGTCCGCCTGGATAGCACGAAATGGCATTTGGGGCGTGATCATCTGAGAAGATGAAAAGGATATTCGGGCGATCCGCTCCTGAGAGAGCGAGCGTGAGCCCAGCAGTAAAGGTGAGAAGGTGTTTCATGAAAGATTAGGTTCTTTGATACGGATGCAACTGTTAAGATCTTAAAATTAAGATTCCCGAATTCAAGGCCGGAGCCTAGTTTCTGGCATACCTAATGTTTTTTGGAGCACATAGAGAGACGATGCGTGCGTCCTGGGCGGCTATTCTGGAGGCGATCAAAGTCTCAGACGGAATGCCTGTCTCTGATTTATCAAGAGAGCTCAAAATGAGTTATATGGGAGTGAAGCAGCATTGCTTGAAACTAGCGGAGCTAGGATATTTGGAAGAATGGCGGATCCCGCGAGCAAAAAAAGAGGTGGGACGTCCTGAAAAACTCTATCGATTGACTCCGAAATGTAATGCTCTTTTTCCGGAAGCTGGAGTGTGTCTGACTCTAGCGGTTTTGGAGGGTGTCAAACAACTTTACGGGGATTCGGCGCCCGAAAAACTTTTATTCCATCACTTTCAGGTTTTGAGAGGGCAATGGCAGCCTAAGGTTAGAGTTGGAAAATCGATGGTCGAAAAAGCAACCCGGCTGGCTGATATTCGCGATAAGTCGGGGTGGTTTAGTAAGTGCCACTATGATGCGGAGACCGGTTTTCGAATTGAGGAATTTCATAATCCCCTGAAGAAAATTTATGAAGAGTATCCCAACGCAGTGCGAATGGAGGTCCAAATGATGGAGCAGTTGCTCGGAACGAAAATTACGCGGACTGAGGTTTCAATCGGTAAAGGTCGCAAAAGAGTGGTTTATGAAATCGCCACTCTTGGAATTCGTCAGGAAGGTTTGGAAATATTGGGGGCTCCGGCCCGCAAGAATGATGATGGAGGCCAAGGGAGCCTGTTTTAAATTGACCCGGACCTAGCCCTGAAATGGGGAAGGGTGAGCCGAAATATGATACCGCAGAGTCTAGGATTAGAAATGGCAATAATCCTGTTGAGGGCTTTCTGATCAGCCGGTTTTAGTGGGGGATTTTCTTGAAGGATCTAATTCAGCGAAGAGTGAATTTGCTGAAGAGTCATTATGGCGTAGCTCGTGACGAGAACAGGGTCGTTTTCCATCCAACGGCTGGCTTTTGTATTAACCCATGAACCGTCTTCGCGCTGTCCGTTGATGACGGTGGCGGCGAGCTCAGAACGCCAGTCAATCTTCAGACCGTCTTTTCCCTCGAGGGTTGGTTTATTAGCTGCCACGAGGCTTTTAGCCATGGCATGGTAGTAATAGTAGAGACCCTGACCTCCGAGGCCTGGATTCTCTTTCAGAGTGTAGTTATCCGAAAGCCAATTAATTACGGCCTTAACCCGCTGATCGCTTTCGTCTAGATCCGAGTAAACAAGCGAAAGGAGTCCGGAATAGGACATGGAGCCGTAGCCGCGGAGAGCCACACGTCCGGTTTTGCTATCGACCGCTTCCCCCGCTTTTGAGTTTCCAGGGTAGTAAACAAAGCTTCCATCGTTACCGGTTTTTTCACCCTTGTTGGTAGCTTGAAGATTCTGGCAGCGGGAGACAAACTCGAGAGCTGCTTCCCAGTCGAGCTCAATCGCTTTCTTGTCGCCGGTGTCGGTGGCAAGGGCGCGAGTTGTGTAAAGAGCCTCAAGCGCTCGGTGAGTGTTTGAGAGGTCAGAGTGGGCAAGCGACCCGCCGTAGCCTATTCCACCGTCAAATTTGGTGTCATTTTCGCCTTTTACCCCCCAATCGGTCTGGTGATTGATCAGGAAATTGCGGGCACTGATGATTTGATCCTTATATTTTTCGGGTCCGGCAATCCAGAGAGCCATGATGGACGCAGAGGTCGAGTAGGTGGCCATTCCTCGGCCGTAGATTCCGCCGTCCTCTTTTTGTTGAGACAAAAGCCATTCGATCCCCTTTTTGACAGGCGCAGGAACGGTTCCCTTTGGGTCGAATGAAGGATCAAGAAGGAGGCACTTCACCGCAAATCCGGTAAAGGCTGGGAGGTCGGGGTCACCCCAGTAGCCTTCTTTGTTTTGCTGACTAATAATAAACTTGTTCCCTTTCTTGATGACTTCTTGGGTTTCAAGTTTGATCGAGAGATGAGCGCCTTTGAGTGGAACCTTGTCTTGTGCGATCAGACTGAGGCTGGAGATAGCGATAATAGAGGAAATGAGGAGCTTCTTCATTTTTGTGGAGTATGAGGTTTAACGACGATGGTGACAACTGTCCCTTCTTCTGGAGTGATCCTTTCGTTAGGTATCCAAACGTCACCTAAAAGGCGATCTTTGCCAAAAAAGTTTATGATCGCTTGTTCATTTGTGTAGATCCCGAAAATGATCCCGCCAATTTCAGCCTTAAATCGTCCTTCATGCATGTAGGATCCAGTTGAGAGCCAGGGGCCTTTCTCCATCACGCTTAAGGTGGCTTCCTTTGTCTCGAATTCTTGGTTGGGCTTCGGAGTTAGCGCCTTCTTGGGCCAGTTGATATGCTGGACTAGCTTGTTGGCAGGAATCCTCTTTTTCTTTGCTCCTTCACCCCATTCCACAAAAATGTCGACTAAAGATGCGGCATGTGTTTCTGGCGAAACAGCCGGAAACTTGCCGGTTGGCTTCCACGTGTCTTCATCAAAGATTTCGAAGAGCTCCTTGGATGCTTTGATACCGAGAAGCTTCATCGCGATATTTATGTTTGTCGGTGAAGCATCGGTCAGAATAAGCGTTTCGTGGACCTTATCGCTTTTGGTGGTCGCCAAAAAGTATTCGATGAGACCTTTTGTCATATTGATCCCACCTTTGAAGCTGAGTTCACGCTTCTTTTGATGAAGGTGGATTTTACCAATCTTTACTTCATCATCATTGAGACGCTCGATTTTCGGTTTTTCAGGGCGTTTCGATTTTGCCGGGGAAGGCTCTTGGGCAATCGCAGTGCAGAAGAGCGAAAAAGTGGCGGTGATGAGCAGTTTGATCATAGCTACGAGGGTGGGACGGTTGTGAATTGATTTTCTTAGGGAATTTAATCCAAATTTAAATCTACTGATTCGTCAGGGTGTTCCCCAGCGGTATTGGGATCGTTTTGTGGGTGATGAAGTGATTGCGCAAAATCCCGCCACATCAAGCGAGTGATTTGCCGAGAAAGATAATCTTCTCCCTTCTTAAGGTTTTCAGAAGCTGATGGATACCCAAATTGGGTGAGGTGACTCCGAATGGTTTTGAAGACCGCCAACGATATTTCTTGGAGATGCTCCTCATCGTTCCTTGTAAGTCGAAGAGTAATGACTGCAGAAGAAGTTGTGTTATCGCCGGGGGCCGAGAGCCAAAGGGCAATAGGGTTATTATTGGGGGAATCGGGATTGTCGCTGCTGTCCATTGTGGGGATAATGCTGAGCTGGTCACCCGAAGATCCACGAATTCGGGCTGCAACCTCTTGAAGAACATCTCGCAAGTGATCAGATGGCTTGTGAGCTATTCCAAGGTGGAGGTTGAGAATCATCTCGTTGCTGGGATCGATATTCCAATTTGGCAGGTTCTTTGTGAGAGCAGCGATTCCCTGCGCCGCCTCGGCTCGGGAGTTGGGTTCAGCCATACTTGTATCGATCACTCTTTCGAAGGCTAAGAGGGCACGTTGGAATTCACCTCGCGCTCGGAGTGTGGATGAAAGCTCAAAAAGACGGTCAGGCGATTCTCCGCGGGCGAAGTCCCGGTAGGCGCCTAGTCCCGGACTAGAGACTAAATCACCCAGTTCGAATTCGGTGATTTCTTTCACCTTAGACGGCGTAATTTTGTCAGGGTCTTTTGGCTGCTGAATAGTACTGTTGATTTCCGGCTGATCTTTGATTTCCGGCTGCAGCACTAAAGATAGGTCGATCAAATCTGAAGTTTCTTCGGTTTCTACGATTTCCATACCTGAGGGGGTCAGGAAATCCATGTTCTTAGTACGCAGATGCCACGTGAGAAGGATGGTCCCGATCACTGCAGAAACGACAAATGCCCAGTGGATTCGCACAGGGATTTAGAGTGGGAGAGGGGAGGGCGCAGGTGAAGCGCAAAAAAACCGCAGCGAGAAAACTCTTACTGCGGTTCAAGGAATTTAGCTAGATTCGTGTGATCAGTCTGCTGACTTCACCTGAATGGCACGCTTACCTACACGATCACGAAGATAATGAAGCTTTGCACGACGAACTTTGCCGCGTGAGATGACCTCTACCTTGTCAATTCGTGGGCTGTGGACGCAATAGACGCGCTCAACACCTGTCCCATACGAAATTTTCCGGACGGTGAAAGCAGAGTTGAGGCCACTCCCAGACTTGGCTAAAACAATGCCTTGGAACATCTGGATACGCTCTTTGCCACCTTCGACCACGCGATTGTGGACCTTGACGGTATCACCGACATTGAAGTCGGTAACTTCTGACTTCATTTGCTCTTTCTCGATCTTGCTGATGATATCCATGGTCGTAAAGTGGGTTGGCGGGGCGGAGGAACTACGGGAAGCCCGCAACGAATGCAAATCTTTTTTGAGGAATACAGCTAATCGGACAAAAAAAGGCCGGGATTGTCCTTCAGGGCCAAGATTAGGGTTTTAGCGCCCTAAACTCAGGGCGTTCCGGGTTGAACTGTCAGCCGGTTGCCGGAGGCGAACAGGATGACATTCGATGCCAAAAGTTTAAGGATGACTCATTAAATCAAAGTTCTTCTATTAATTCCTCGGCCACATAGGTCCAGATTTCTCCTAATGTTGGGTGGTAGGAGGGGATTTTAAGGAATTCTGCGACGGTTAAGTTTTGATGGAGGGCGACCATCATGGTGTGGGCGTAGTCGATGACGTGTGGGCCAATTCCGGCTGCACCAAGGATTTTGCCAGTTTTGCGATCGGCTGTGATCGAAACAAGGCCGTGCTTCTCTCCAACAATTTCGCCTTTTCCTTGATCGTCGTAACGATAGAAGGCTGTGACAGGGTCAAATCCTCTTTTGCCTGCCTCATTTTGGTTCCAACCAAGCTCGACCAATTCGGGATCGGTAAAGATTCCGAAAATATTGAGTCGTTCATCCCAAGTTGCGGTTTGCTTCGCACTCTTTAGATAAGCGGCGATGTTTTCGCCAGCCGCCTCACCTTGCATGACCGCGAGGTGAACGACTGCCAAAGGGCTAGAAACATCGCCCACCCCAAAAATGTGTGGCTCTGACGTTTGGCAATAGTCGTTAATATTAAGCTGTCTTAGATCATCGGAGAATCCTGCAGCGACAAGATTGAGAGGGCTGAGATTGGGCTTTCGACCCGATGCCATTATTAATTGGTCACAATCGATTTGGGTTTCTTCCCCGATCGTGAGGGTAAAGCCGGAATCATTGTGGCTGACTTTAGTTAATGGTTTTTCGAAAATGATGTCTATCCCGAGATCTTGACAGCGTTTCTCCATTGCTTCCGAAAGAGCCGGAGTCACTCCGGAAACAAGAGGGCGGCTCCGGGAAATGATGGTGACCTTGGATCCGAGTCCCTCGAAGAGAAACGCAGACTCCATCCCAACCGCTCCCGTTCCGACCACGACTACCGATTCAGGAAGGCGTGGGAGATCGACGATATCGTCACTGGTCCAATAGGGAGAGTCAGAAAGACCCGGGATTTTTGGGATGCTTTCGACCGAGCCCGTCGCAACAACAAAAGCCTTGCCCTTAAGGGTCCCATGTCCTTCGATTTCAATTTCGTGAGGCGAGATGAATTTTGCGTAGCCACGGATGAGATCAAAGTTACCGTTTTCTAGCCCTTTGACACGATAGTGTTTAAAATCATCAATTAGGCGTGATTTTCGGTTTCGGAGGGAATCGATGTCAACTGATGGATTTTGGACTTCGATAGCAAATTCACCTGCTTCCCGAATGGCACGCATGCGGCTGGATGTTTCGAGGAGCGCTTTGGTGGGCATGCAGCCACGTAAAATACAAAGACCGCCAAGTTCCGTGGCTCCATCGATAACGGCAACCTTGAGGCCAAGGCCCGAAGACTTCTTTGCAGCGGCATAGCCTCCACTTCCCCCACCGATCACGATGACATCGTATTCTTCCGACATATCGGGAAACCTTGTCGAGTGTCTTCGAAAAGACAAGCCATCCTTCCTAGCTTTCGAAGTCACGGTATCTACTTCTAGATTTCCAGGATTGGTGCAGGCCGAAGTAGGCCTGATTCAAGTCATTGTGACGTTCTCAGCCAAGGTTGGAAACCGGTCCTAGCGGGTTTGAAAAAAATAGACTACCTCATCCAAAATACTGATGAGATTCATCATGCAACGTTGCGGAAAGCGCCTGTCTTTGAACCCATGATTTTTTTCTTCCGAACTTGGGTCCCGCAACACTGTTGACACAAAGGGTTTGGTTGCTAGAGTGCGCCCCTTTCCGACCGGATTGACCCGCAGTCCGCTTTGGAAACTTGCCGTTTAATTCTCAAAATAAAAACACCATGGCTACCAAAAAAAAGGCCGCTAAAAAAGCCGCCAAAAAGACAACCGCCAAGAAAGCAAAACACGTCTATTACTTCGGCGCAGGAAAGTGCGACGGAGATGGATCGATGAAAGCTCTTCTCGGGGGAAAAGGCGCGAACCTCGCTGAGATGAGCAGCATCGGAGTCCCCGTTCCTGCTGGTTTCACCATCACCACCGAAGTCTGCACTTACTATAACAAAAACGCTAAGACGTATCCCAAGGCCCTTGATGCCGAGATCGAGGAGAACATCACCAAGGTGGAAAAAGCCATGGGTAAGAAGTTCGGTGATCTCGATAACCCACTTCTTCTTTCCGTTCGTTCCGGTGCTCGCGAGTCAATGCCTGGAATGATGGACACTATCCTTAACTTGGGAATCAACGACGAAGTCGTTGAAGCTCTTGCCAAGAAGACTGGCAACCCCAAGTTCGCTTGGGACTCCTACCGTCGTTTCCTCCAGATGTATGGAGGTGTTGTGATGGAAGTGGAAGCCCACGCAGGTGAGCACCACGATCCTTACGAAGTCATTCTCGATAAAGCCAAGGCCAAGGCCAAGGTGAAGGACGACTCCGGACTCAAGGAAAAAGACCTTCGCGAAGTGGTTGCTGCTTTCAAAGCACTTATTAAAGAGCGCTCCGGTAAGAATTTCCCTGAAGATCCTCGTGAGCAGCTCAAAGGAGCCGTGAGCGCTGTCTTCAACTCATGGCAGAACGACCGCGCGACAGTTTACCGTCAGAAGTATGGTATCCCCGCTGCTTGGGGAACCGCCGTCAACGTGCAGGCTATGGTCTTCGGTAACACTGGTAAGACTTCCGGAACCGGAGTTGCTTTCACCCGTGATCCGGCTACCGGCGAAAACGTTTTCTACGGTGAGTATCTCATCGACGCCCAGGGTGAGGATGTTGTAGCGGGTGTTCGCACACCGAAGCCCATCGCCAAGATGGCCAAGGACCTTCCCAAGTCGCACAAAGAACTTCTCGTCATTCGTAAGAAGCTTGAGAAGCACTTCCGCGATGTGCAGGATGTCGAGTTCACCATCGAAGAAGGTAAGCTCTGGATGCTGCAAACCCGTAACGGTAAGCGCACTGGTTTCGCCGCTGTGAACATCGCCCTCGACATGGTGAAAGAGCGTCTCATCAAAAAGGAAGAAGCGATCCTTCGCATTCCTGCTGATGACCTCGGCCACCTCCTCGCTCCGATCTTCGACGCCAAGGCTGAGAAGGCTGCCAAGAAAGTTGGTAGCGGACTTCCTGCCGGTCCTGGTGCTGCTTCCGGAAAGATTTACTTCAGTTGGGAAGACTCGGTTAAAGCTGCTGAAAAAGGAGAGAAAGTCATCCTCGTTCGTCAGGCGACTTCTCCGGAAGACCTTCGCGGCATGATCGCTGCTGATGGAATTCTCACCACTGAAGGTGGTGCTTCGTCACACGCGGCTCTCGTTGCCCGCCAGATGGGTAAGGTTTGCGTCTGCGGTGCACACGGAATGACCATCGACTACTCCAAGAAGACTCTCTCCGGAAACGGCGTGACTCTGAAAGAAGGCGATGAGCTTTCTCTCAACGGATTCGTTGGAAACGTTTACAAGGGTGGTATCAAGTCTTCACCTTCCCAGGTCATCCAGGGACTTATCGAGAATAAGGCTGCCGCCAAAAAGTCTGCGACTTACAAGAAGTTCATGGAACTCATGAGTTGGACCGACAAGCTTCGTAAGCTGGGTGTCCGCACCAACTCCGATACTCCGGAGCAGGTTCAGCAGGCCATCAAGTTCGGTGCTGAAGGCATCGGCCTGACCCGGGCCGAGCACATGTTCTTCGAAGGCAATCGCATCGACTCCGTTCGTGAGATGATCCTCGCTGACGACGACGAAGGCCGCGCCAAGGCTCTCAAGAAGATCAAGGTCTTCATGAAGAAAGACTTCATCGGTATCTTCAAGTCGCTTGAAGGTCGCCCTGCTACGATCCGTCTTCTGGATCCACCTCTTCACGAATTCATCGGCACGATGGATGCCGCTCAGAAGAAGGATCTCTCCAAGAAGATCGGCATGAGCGCTCCTGCCATCACCAAGCGTATCCACGCTCTTCACGAAGAGAACCCAATGCTTGGTCACCGTGGTTGCCGTCTCGGCATCAGCTACCCGGCTGTTACCGCAATGCAGGTCGAGGCCATCCTCGAAGCTGCAGCAGAAGTTCAAGCTAAAGGCACCAAGGTTCTCCCTGAGATCATGGTCCCACTCGTTGCTTATGCACGTGAGCTTGAGCTCCAGAAGAACGTCATCGACGAAACTGCCGCTGCAGTTCGTAAGAAGCTTGGTCTTTCCAAGTCCAAGTTAAAGTATACTGTTGGAACCATGATCGAGATTCCTCGCGCTGCCATCACCGCTGCTGAAGTGGCCAAGCACGCTGAGTTCTTCTCCTTCGGAACCAACGACCTCACTCAGACCGGACTCGGATTGTCTCGTGACGACTCCTCCAGCTTCCTTTCAACCTATCAGGATGCGGAAGTGCTCAACAACAACCCATTCGCTGGTCTTGACCAGGAAGGTGTGGGCCAACTCGTTGAAATGGGTGTCAAAGGCGGGCGCAAGACCGTCAAGAACCTCAAGATTGGTATCTGTGGCGAGCACGGCGGAGATCCTGATTCCGTGAAGTTCTTCCACCGCACCGGACTCAACTACGTGTCCTGTTCACCATTCCGTATCCCCGTTGCCCGTCTTGCCCTCGCGCAAGCGGCCCTCGAGGAAAAAGGCATGGCCCGTGGTGAAGTGAGCTAAGGGCTAACGAGCCAAAAAATTCCAAAGCCCCGTTCGTGAAAGCGAGCGGGGCTTTTTTAGGATCACTTTTGTTCTTTTTTATATTGGGTTTGAAGGACCCTTTAGTGACGGTTACTCAGTTTCGCATTCCTAGGAAGAGGGGAAAGAGGCAAGCCGTATGCATATAAACGGAAAAACGTAGCTTAGATCTTTTTGACAAACTGTGACTTTAACTTCATAGGACCAATCCCATCAATTTTGCAGTCGATGTCGTGATCCTCGCCTGGGGCGATCCGGATGTTTTTAACCTTGGTGCCGATCTTAAGAGTAGAGGAAGTGCCCTTAACTTTGAGGTCCTTGGTGAGTTGTACGGTGTCGCCAGAGTTGAGCTCGTTTCCGTGAGCGTCACGGAGGATAAGAGCTTCGGCTGCCGCCGCTGCTTCTTCGGCCGACCATTCGTGTCCACAATCGGGGCAGGCGAAAAGTGCCCCGTTCTCGTATGCGTATTCCGAGTTGCACTCGGGGCAGTTGGGGATGGTCGACATAGCTTATAGAGACTTTTTATTTGATTGGTGAATTCGCTTTTACTTCTTCGAGAAACTCCCAGCGGTTGATAAGTCCGTCGGCCACTTTCTTGGCAGCTTCAAGTTCTGCCATGATAACGGGGATTTGTTCAAAGTTGGTTTGGACTTCGGGCGAAGAAAGTTTCTCTTGCAGAGTAGTGACAGCATCGTCGGCCTCCATCACCTTTCCCTCCAGGGTTTCGAGTTCTTTGGCTTCGGCCATGGTGAGCTTTCTTGGTTTATCCTTTTTCTCAGAAGCCCGTTTTTTAGCTGCGCGGTTGGCAGCGGTAGCTTGAGCTCGCGCGGCGTTTTCACGCGCTTGTCGTTTCTCAAGATAGTATGAGAAATTACCCGGGCTGACTTTTACGCCATCGTCTTCGAAGGCCACGATTTGATCGCAAATACGGTCGAGGAAGTAGCGGTCGTGTGAGACGACAAGAATGGTGCCGGGGAAAGCCGCAAGGGCTTCTTCGAGCATCCTGAGCGATTGTAAGTCGAGATCGTTAGTGGGCTCGTCAAGGACAATGAGGTTGCCTCCGGTTTTGAGAACCTTGGCGAGCATGAGGCGGGCGCGTTCACCTCCTGAGAGGAGATCGACACGTTCATTGATCCGTTCGTCGGAGAAAAGGAAGCGGCGGAGGTAGGCGCGGGCGCCGAGAATCTCGGCGCCAAATTCGATCTTTTCGTTTCCGTCCGAAATTTCATCGAGGAGGGAACCGGTGCCATCGAGCTGCATCCGGGACTGGTCTATGTAGTTGATTTTCACCTGCTTACCGAGGATAGCCTTTCCGGAGGTCGGCTCAATTTGTTGGAGACAGATTTTCAGGAGGGTTGATTTGCCAACGCCGTTTTTACCCACGATGCCGGTGCATTGGCCTTCTTCGAGAGAGAGGTTCACGCTACGGAATAGGGTGCGGTCTCCTAAGGTGATGGAGACGTCTTCAAGATCAACAATGGTATTACCGAGTCTTGGCGGAGGAGGGATGAGAAGATCAATTTCACCTTCGCGAACGGGAGCATCCTGATCTTTGACTTCGTAGAATGCATCAAGGCGGGAGCGGGATTTGGTGGTGCGGGCTTTGACGCCTGCTTTGACCCATTTGAGCTCGTCCTTAAGGAATTTTTGGCGCTTCTTTTCGGTGTTCTCGGCGATTTCCTGTCGGGCTGCCTTGGACTCGAGAAAGGCGGTGTAGTTTCCGGGATGGGAGTAAGCTTTGCCATCCGAGATCTCGATGATGCGAGTGGCGATGACGTTGAGGAAGTAGCGGTCGTGGGTGACGAAGATCACGGCACCGGTGTAGGTTTTGAGAAAGTCTTCCAACCAACGGATTGATTCTGAGTCGAGGTGGTTGGTGGGTTCGTCAAGGAGCAGAAGATCGGGTTGTGAAGCAAGGGCACTGCACAGGGCGACGCGCCGTTTCTCACCACCGGAAAGTGGCCCTGTCTCGGATTCGAGTGGCGGAGTAAAGAGGGCGTTTGAAAGAGATTTAATCCGAGCGTCGAGATTCCAGCCGTCGGTGTGTTCAATCAGAGTGAGGAGGTCGGCGAGTTCGGATTCACTACCGTCGCCGTTTTCATAGCGGGTGACGGCTGTGGCGACGTCGGCAGCACCGGCGGCGATGTTGTCGTAAACCGAGAGGGCGGGATCGAGCTCGAACTCCTGAGGGAGGTAGCCGACACGCAGACCGCGTCGGGCCGAGGTTTCTCCTGAGTCAGCTTGGTTTTCATTGGCGAGGATTTTAAGAAGAGAAGTTTTACCGCATCCGTTCCGCCCGACGAGGCCAACTTTTTCACCAGCAGAAATTGCGACCGTGACGCCATCGAGGAGGGTTTGGTGGCCGTAAGCGAGGCGGAGTTCGTTTGCGGAAAAAAGAGTCATGGGCTGCAGGGGGAGGGGTAGCGGAGCAGCAAGAAATGTCGAGCGCTGGGAACTGTTTCACCCGAAAAGATTGGGGGGGCAAGGACTGGTGATTGTTTTTGTTGAGCCTGTCCAGTTCTCAGGAGTGATAATCTAACTTGTTTAGGCTATAATATTGGGGATGACTTTCGCTTCTTCAACCCCGGTGAGTTAAAGTTCAAGGGCTTGATGTCTGATGCGCAGACGCTGAGGACTCAACTTCAGGCAACCTTAGAGATGACTTCGATCAGGTAATTAAGTTCTTGAGAGATCTCTTCGGGAGTGTCGACAGTTTGGGCGATTTCAGCACGAATAGCGTCTGCGAAGGCTTTTCGGAGGCGGTGAATTGAGACTTTGATTGCGCCGGGGGAAAGGTTGAGAGCTACGGCAGCAGAGGCTTGGCAGAGGGTTGTGGAATCACCCATGAGCCAAGGTTTAAGAGTTTTAAAGTGAAGGGACTTTCCGCTTTTTGTGAAGGTCGCTTCGACAGTCCGGAGTCCTCGGTCCATCAAAGTGAGGGCCCATTCGCGGTCAAAGTAAGAATCCGGGATGGAGCTAGTGGGGTCGGTAAGCTGGGGGCTAGAAGTGGCCTCGGTTGCCGGTTCATCGAGTGATTGGTGTTTAATATTACCTCCCCTTTTGAGGCGCCCTTTATTACGATGATCCTCTGCCAAATAATGCTTCAGGGCACCGAGAAGATAGGAACGGAAGCGCCCTTTTTTTTGATCAGCATGATGGATCGAATTTTTCCCAAGGAGGCGGGCAAAAAAGCTGTGGCTCAGTTCTTCTGCCTCGTCATGAGATTTCCCTTGAAGGAGAAGAAAGCGAAAAATTGGAGTGTAGTAGGTCTGACAAAGCTCGGAGAGTGCGGATTTAGCTTCAGGAGTTTCGCCTTGCGCTTTACGCACAATCGTCCAGCGAGTTGTGTGGAAATTTTTTGATGCCGAAATCATTACTCCTGAGGTGGGGTGGCTCTCTCCTCATCCGGATTTGTTGATGGAGCAGGAAAATCGGGGACCCATTTTTCATAACCGGGAATGTCGGGAATGATGAGAACAGAGTTCCGGAAGACATTCCCCCTTCTCACACTAATTTGGTCGCCATCTTCGACCTGACCATAGTTTTTTCCGTTCACGGTGAGATTGAAATCCTTGACCTTAATTTGCACCCGAGAATGTTCACCGTAAAACGGGAAGATATGTGAAGAAGAAGATAATGTGTTGGAGGCGGTTATTGTAACCGTGGTTTGAATCATTGAAATGGTTACTAGAACCGTAAAGTAGGAAGCGAGGATGATTGTGAGTCGGCTGAAACGAGGTCGGGGACTCTCTTGGTGACGTGCCCAGTGTAAGAGGGGCGGGATGAGAGCCCAGTAAATAAGCCCAAAGCTTACGGCAAGAAGGAGAGCTAAGATGGGAAATGAGGTAGGGATACTAGTGCCTACGGACGAGGCCACGATGGCTAGGAAAATCAAAATCGGCCACGTGACGGTAGCGAAGGTCGCTCGAGAGAGACCGCTTTTTTGTCCCTCGGATTGACGGATTTCACGTAGGGAACTTAACCCGAGAACGAAGCCGATGATTGCTGTGGTGACGGAGAGGATTGCTGCGCCAATTCCAAGGATGGGTTTCCACAGGTTTCGCGAAATTTCATCAGCTAACTGATTGGGAGTTTCGGATGCAAGAGGCTCAGATAATGAGCTGAAAGTGAAGAAGATGATATAAACTAATGGAAGGCTGATGGCGGTGAGAATCGCGGAGAGTGTTGCGAAGCGAGCCGGTGCGCCTTTGCTGCGATCGGCAGAGGGGAGAGGAGGGGCTTTTGAAAGAGAGGCCACCTTAGTGCTGACATCGGCAGCGGTTTGGAAGCGAGCCTCTCTTTCTTTTTCTAGGGTCCGTAGAACAATGTCATCAATGCGGGTGTCGACTTCGTTTTTAGCAGAGGGTGCCGCAAATCGGCCCAGTGGGAGCTCTCCAGTTAGAAGCTCGTAGAAAACAACACCAAGCGAGTAAATATCGGCTCTTTGGTCGACATCTTCTGGTGATTCGATTTGCTCAGGCGCCATATACTGGGGCGATCCCAGAATTGAATCTTGCCGGGTCAGAGTGAAGTTTGCGGCTTCGTCTGACCCGATGATTTTTGCAATCCCGAAATCGGCAATTTTAAGGCGGCCCTGCGAATCCAAGAGAATGTTCTCTGGTTTGATGTCGCGGTGAAGAATTCCATCTTCATGGGCGGATTTCAGGGCGGCACACATTTCTTGTACTAAGGTAAGTGCCTCGTCCGGTGTGAAACGACCTGACTGCATGGCTTGCCGCAGGTTGACCCCGTCGATAAGTTCCATCACAAGAAAATGGTAGGGGCCCGCTGTGCCGAAGTCGAAGATGGTGACGATGTTGGGGTGGTCAAGGCGAGCTAGAACTCGAGCTTCCCGGTGGAAACGTTCTTCGAAAGATGGATCGTCGTCTTGGACGTGAAGAATCTTAAGTGCGACCAAGCGTTCGAGCTTGGGTTGGCGGGCTTTGTAGACGACCCCCATCCCTCCAAAGCCAATCATTTCTAGGATCTTGAGATCGGAAAAGTGGGGGGCGAGTTCCTCTAAGGAAGGTGGGGGGGATTTTGGATTGGGTTGTGTCTGGTTTGCCGTGGTCGCGGCTCGACCTAAAACACAAGCCGGACAGAGGCCGGAAGGAGCATTATCAGGAATCGGGTTTCCGCACTGGGGACAGTTGGGAGAAGCTGGTTGAGTCATTTCAGAGGGTTCCTGAGCCATCTAGTAACTCTAGTTACAGTAAAAGCCCTTTTTCTTAAGATTTCCCGATGTGAAGAAGATTCGGATAACAGAGTTCAACTTTCGAAGGAAGCTGCTTTTAAAGATCTTGAAGATCGATGAGTAGGCAAGATGTGGCTTATTCGAATCGCACTTCTCGATCATTAGTGATCGAATGAATCATTCGGAGCGTTTGGTCCCCCCAAATAGGATGAACAATGGGTTCTTCCCGAACGTAAAAAGAACGATGCTCCGCTCAATTGATCTCTTTTCTTTTTTTTCGATCTTTTGCGTTCTTGCCCTTCCGGCTAAGGACACTTTCTCGCCCTATACTCGTGCTGACGAGGTCCCCCAATCTGCGATCGCGCTCTGGAAGAGCTATGATTCCAAGGTCGAGCCACTTGAAATCAAAGTTCATCACGAGTGGAAAGAAGACGGCGTGATCTCTCGTCTCGTTAGTTTTAAGGTTGGCACTTTTAAAGGCGTAGGTGCCCGTATTGCTGCCTACTACTGTTTTCCTGAAAATGGTAAGAAAAACCCGGCTTTTGTTTGGAGTCATGGTGGGGGGCAGCGTGCAGACCGGAGGCGAGGCCATTATTATGCGTCCCAAGGCTTTGCGACGATCGATATTAATTGGCTGGGGCGTCCGCTCGAAACAGATCTCGATCCCGAAAACAAATGGGGAACGGATTGGGGAGCAGTCGATCCATCTCAAGGTCCACGCTTTTACTCAAAAGCGTTGCGCAAGGGTTGGAAGCGCTCCCTGCAAGCTGACGAATACACGATTGATCCCATCGCAAGTCCGCGAAACGCCAATTGGTTTCTCCTCGCGGTGGCCGCCCGTCGAGCCATCACTTTTCTGGAGGAACAAGCCGAGGTTGATCCAGAGCGACTTGGGTTCACTGGATTCTCAATGGGCGGAACCATTACTTCCATGACTGCCACTGACCCTCGTCTCAAGGCTGTCGCCCCTTTCGTTGGAGGAACCGGTTTTCTTCATATAGATTTTCCCGGCATTCCCCGAAGCAGTATCGGGACTCATTTTAAGAATCCTGATCTCTATCAAAAAACGATCGATCCGTCTGCCTACTGGCCTTCCGTCAAATGCCCGGTCATGTTTATCACGTCATCGAACGATTTCCATTCTGCCTTTGCGCGGATTTATCAATCGATGGACCTCCTTCCTCACCAAAACTGGCGGGTCACCAGTAACCTTCATGCCAACCACGGGCCAGGTCCCGAGCAGTGGGTTCTCCTTAATCTTTGGTTTAAAGAACACCTCACTGGGCGAGAGCAAAATATCCCAAAAACTCCCCCATCTATTTTTAAGATTGAAAATGGCCGAGCTCATTTTTCGGTGATGCCGTCCAGTTTGGATCGCCTCGTTGAAACCGAAATTTACTATAGCTATGATCCTAATTGTGTGACGCGTTTTTGGAAGCGGGCAAGCGCGACTAGGGAGGGGGATACTTGGAAAGCTAATTTTAAGGTGCATTCCCAATTGCCGATCTATGCCTTTGCTCTATGCCGATATCGACTTGCCCAAGCGGAGCCCCTTGAACGTGGAAATACTACCACCAACTTCACTCTAAATTCCGATCTTCATACCCATATTCCTGAAGATATTGATCTTGGTGCCATTACTCGACTTCCTAAAACCGGTTTGGTTGATGACTTCTCAAAAGGAATCGGGAGCTGGTCTTCTCGTGATCAATCCTCCATCAGGACCTACAAGTTTCAGGATCCTGAACTCGACACATCTGCCGAACGTAAACTCGCTCTCATCTTCAACTTGAAGAAAGACCAACCGCTCCTTCTCGGCCTTGGCGTTGACAGTAAATTCCTCGGAAACGGGAGAGACTTGGGCAGCTTTAATCATGGTCGTCGAATTGAGGGAGACGGTCCCACGACAATCACTCTCACTCCTGCTGACTTCAAAAACAAAGATGGAAATGCCCTTGAATGGTCCCGGATTACGACCTTCTCCATCAGTCTCACCGACCAGAAGACCAAACAAAAAATCAAGCTCACTGATTCAAACGCATGGCAAGTTCTTAGGCGAATCGAACTGGTGGAGGACGTGCAAAAGAAAGCGGCACCCATCCGAAAATGAGAGTCAAGACTGCGAAGATCTATTGGGAGGTTAAAAACATTGACCGGCGTATCGGCGAGATGATCCAGTAACTCGAAGCGTCGCGTTTCAATTCGGGCAAAGCCCATGGCCCAGTTGGTAAAGGGGCGGGATGAGTCGTAGGTGTCGAACTGTCTCCAGAGAGCGACGGCCGTCTCTTGCATGATTTCCCGGGCATCGGCTCGATGCGGAACGGCGACTTGAATCGAGCGCAACATCGCCGGCTCGCTTTCGAGAAGCAAGCGGGTGAAGTGTTCGTGATTGTCTTCTGAATCCGCGACGGGCATGGGTGAAAAGGATATTCATCACAACAGGTCCACGGAAGTACGGATTATTGGACAAAAAAGTTCAGATCTTTTTCAGCCGCTGAATATCGAAGCCCTAGTCTGTCTCCGTTCAGTCTGTCTAGCAGGGAAGCAGCCGCGCTGAGAGAGTATTGCCATTCACTCTTGCCACTCTCTTTTTCAATCTTCAGCATTCGCTCCCAGCTTGACCTTGCGAGTCCTTGGTCCGTTTCGTTGTGTTCCGGCAAATTGAAAAAACTTCAGATTCTTCCACTTACCCAAGATTCACTACCCATGACTACCTCGACGTCAATTCTCCCGGATAAACTACACGAATACCCTCAACAGGATGTGATTGATGGAGCAGGCGTCGGACCGAATTCGATTCTCGATGATTGCCTGAACGAGAACGACGGGGTGCTGCAACTTCTGCACCGATACGCCGGCCGGACATTTTGCACACCAGGGAAACGGATTCGCCTAGATGAGAAGTCCTACTATCCGGACTACATGGGTGGAACCGGTCTCGATGAAATCTGGATGTGCTGCACCGTGCCCATTGTGACGGGAGTCATCGATACACGCACGGGAAAGGCACCATTTCGTGAAGGAGAAGCACACGTCCTCACGCCGAACGGGCAAGTCATCTCACTGCAGGATTTGATTGCGGATAATCCTAAAGCGGTCATGGGCGAGAAGATCATGGCCGTTTCAGAATCACTGTTCGGCGAGATCACTTGGCCGATTGTGTCCAAGAAGTTCGATAACCTGAATCCAATTCCGCATCACCTACACTGGTCAAAATGGGAAGTTTACGACATTAACTCTTTCGATAACCCAGGAGTTGATCCGTCGCATTATCACACCACCGCCATGGGGCTCTATCCCTTTGTCACGAAGGATGATTTTCTGGCGTGTATGAAGAGCTGGGGAGAAAGCGAGTATAATGGGGTTCGGCATCTGTCGCCGCACACCATGATGCATCTTGATAACGGCTTCGTGATGCCGAACGGTGTGCTTCACTCACCGACGGACCTTTGCACGCACGAGTTACACGTGACGATGGATGAGCATTTTCTCGCCGAGGACCGGACACTTGACGGCCGCATCGGCGCAGCAGATGCATTTTACGCCTGCCGGGAAGAAGACTATCCGAAGGACCGGCACGAAGACTGGGAGTGCCTGGTTGATACCTTCGACTTCGAAGCAAACCAGGATCCCGACTTCGTGAAGAAGAATTCGCGTCCGGCCATCACCGCCGAAGAATTCGCGGGCGACGGAGTGGACGCAAAGTGGATTGTTTACGGTGATGTTCTTGGCGACCAGAAGTGCTCTATGCTTCGTCTCACCATTGCACCCGGCGGTAGGATGAGCTTCTGCCCGGAGAGCCCTGCGCTATTCCACACGAATGGTGGCCGCGGCCGGGTTGGGAAACTCGAAGTGCGCTATCATCAGGATATGAAGCTTGGCGAACTCTATCCTGAAATTGGATTCCTGACGCAAGCTGCACTTGATCGCGGCGGCGTTGAAATTGAGAACACAGGCACTGGCCCGCTCGTGTTAACCTTCGACTTTCCGCAGCACGCGCATTCTCAAACACCCGGTGTTGCCGTTACGAGCTAGTCGATCGATTTTGGTCAATTGTTCGGGGTTTTCTTTGAGTATGAGCGACTTTGATTAGCGTTTCTTGTTAGGTTTCAAAATTCGCGCTCCACGTGCCGGTTTGGAAGTTGCCGTCTTGGGATAGGGCATCTTGGCGTCGACTTCCTTTCGCCAGTCATGGAACATCTTCTTCAGCTTTTTGGCGATTTCTGGTTTTGATTTTGCGAGGTCTTTACGTTCACCGATATCATTCTCCAGATCAAAGAGCTGAACGGTTCCGTTTTCGTAGTATTCGATCAATTTGTATCGGCCCGAACGAATCGCGCCATTTGGACTTTGGTATCCATGATTGCTGTAGTGCGGGAAGTGCCAGTAGATTGGTCCACGTTCGTAGGGTTTCGCTTTCAAGGCGGGGACAAAGCTGCGGCCGTCTTGATGTTGGTCCGGTAATGCGGGAAGGCCCAACATTTCGAGCAGGGTGGGATAGAAGTCCGTTCCGGTCACAACGGCTTGCGAAGTGGTATTGGCTTGGGTTTTGCCAGGCCAGTGAACAACCAAGGGGACGCGAATGCCACCTTCGTAGTTCCATCCTTTGGCCCCACGCAGCGGAAGATTGGAGCTTGCGAATTGAGCGTCCAGTGATTTGCGCTGATGATTGATACCGCGATACTGATTCGAGGCTGACATGCCCCCATTGTCGCCTGTGAAGACAATGATGGTGTTCTCTTCCAGTCCGAGTTTCTTCAGCTTCGCGCGAATACGCGCCAGGCTTTCGTCCGTTGCTTCAAGCATGCCGGCAAACTCGGCGTTGTCTTGTTTCTGCTTCACCCACCAGACACGAGCGTCTTGGTGCGCCTTTAACTCGTCGTTTTTTGCCAACGCCTTGAGTTCTTCTTCCGTGAGTGCCGGTCCGTCCGGATTGGTTTCGAGAATGAAATCTGGCCCTTTTTGTTCCGGCATTGCCGCAAGCTTCTTACGATATTTCTCCACCAGGTCAGGGCGCCCCTGAATCGGGTCGTGAACTGCGAAGTGTTCGAGATGGACAAAGAAGGGCTGGTCCTGATTTCGCTCAATGAAATCCAAAGCCGCATCGGTCAGCTTATCAGTATAGTAGTCACCTTCTTTTGCAGGTAGCTTGTTATTGTAAGCGCCACCAAAAGGGTAGTGATAGGAACGAACCCATCCCGTGATCTCCTCGTCGAAACCATAGGTCTTCGGATTCACGCTCACGTGTGCTTTGCCGTAGTTTGCGGTGGCGTAGCCGTGGCGCTTGAGTGTCTCGGCCAGGGTGACTTCTTCGTTAGGCAAGGCGGTCAGTTTTTCCCCGTGATGTAGCGGCTCGTAGTCGCGCTCGGGACGCCCTCCAAGCCACTCCGTTAAATTGGTTCGGGCTGGATATTTTCCTGTTAAAATACTGGCCCGGCTGGGTGAGCAAACATGGCAAGTGGCATAGGCATTGGTGAACCGCATTCCTTCTTCTGCCAATTGGTCGATCGCCGGAGTTTCATGGAACTGGCTCCCGTAGCAACCGACATCGCGCTGACCAAGATCGTCGAC
>ENA-ORDA01000297-ORDA01000297.1-marine-metagenome-genome-assembly--contig:-NODE-297-length-52521-cov-5.564240_pt1 | contig 52521 bp, 46 predicted proteins | sample MGYA00237778_ERZ508506 | MGnify/ENA primary metagenome ERZ508506 (study PRJEB26177, sample SAMN06267891) | marine metagenome | isolation source: Monterey Bay, California, USA | place: Pacific...
ATTCAAAACGCTTGAAAACAATCACTTTCAGGGCAATGTATGAATGAATGGCCTGAATCATGTTTCAAAGCCTACGATATTCGTGGATTGTCTGGTGAAGAGTTGTCAGATGAATTTGCATATCGCCTAGGCAGAGCAATTGCAACTTACCTCGATTGTGAATCGTTTGCAGTCGGAAGAGACATTCGTAAATCAAGCCCTGGATATGCTTCAAATCTCATTCAGGGACTTGTTGATTCTGGTGTTCGAGTTCTGGATTTAGGCATCGTTTCAACAGGATGTTTGTATCATGCTTGTTGGACGTTACCTGTTGATGGTGGCGTGATGGTCACAGCATCTCACCTTCCAATGCCAACGCACAACGGATTCAAGATGTGCAGAGGAACATTACCTCTCGCAGGTGAAGAAATTCAAGAACTGAAAGGTGTATTCCTGGAAGGCAACTTTGCTGAAGGGGAAGGCGAGCATATTGATCACCCTCATGAGGAAGTATACCTCGAAGCAATCGTTGCTTCAACAGGAACACTTGCTCGCCCCGTAAAGGTCGCTGTCGATTGTGGAAACGCAGTTCCTGGCCCTGCAATGTCAAAACTCCTCGATATGATTGGAGCAGAACATATTGACTTGTACTGTGATTGGGATAATACTGAACCAAATCACGGAGCGGATCCTACTCGAGAATACAATATGATTGACCTTGCCAAGGCAGTTGTCGATAATGGATACGAACTTGGATTGGGTGCAGATGGCGACGGTGACCGAATCGGTGCAGTTGATGAGAAAGGAAACTTCGTTTATCCAGACCGACTTATTGCCCTTCTTGCAGATGATGTCGTCGGAACAGAAGAAGGCAAAGATCTCCTCATCTATGATGTCAAATGTTCAATGAATGTTGAGAAAGCAATCATCGAAGCTGGTGGAAGACCAATGATGGCAAAGACTGGACATTCCTTCATGAAGCGAGTCCTTGCAGAGAATCCTGATGCATTAATGGCAGCAGAAATGAGTGGTCACATTTTCATGGCTGACCGCGGTTGGTACGGTTTTGATTGCTCATTGTACAATGCAGCAAGAATCCTCGAACTCTGGTCAAGGAGAGATGCATTATTCAGTGAAGAACTGAATCGCCTTGCTCCGAATCTTCCAACAACTGGTGAAGTGAAGATTCCTTGTCCAGAAGAAAAGAAACTGGAGATTGTTGCTGCAATTACTGAAGCCTTCAATGATCATGAATCCTCAACCATTGATGGTGTCAGAGTTCGGTTTACAGAAGATGGTGAACAACAAGGATGGTATCTTGCTCGTAAATCAAACACTGAAGCAATTCTTGTCATGAGAGTTGAAGCAGTGAATGAAGAGAAACTCAGTCAAATGCTAAACCTCATTGATTCAAGAGTAAGTTCAATCATCAATATTGAGAAACTACTGGCTTAATTCCAATAGCCAGTATCATCAACTGTAGCACTAAGAGTTCCATTCCAAAGTTCAGAAATGGCATCAACATCGGTGATTCTACCGACTTCAACATGATGGACATAGCCTTGTTCATTGACAAAGAGAACAAAAGGAATGTTGGTTAAGTTAACCTCTACAGCCAACGAAGGATTGAGTATGAATGGGCGGTCGATGGTTCGGTTCAGATTTGTCTCTGTTTTGTTGTGCCATCCGTTCATGTCGCTGTAATCTTCTCGATCATCATAAGAGAATACCATCAGTTTCCCTTCTGGTATTGATTGATCGTAAGCATCCAAGGTCTGCTCACAATGGGCGCACCAAGGGGCTGAGAAGTATGCTACATACGACTCATTATCAAACATTGAACCATTAAAATCCTCTTCATTGTGCGAAGAACTTGACCATGAAGGGAATGGTTCAGCAACTGGACCACCTTGGCCAAGAGGCTCCTCGATTACAGCATCACTTGTACAACCACTCAGGAAGAGTAACAAAACAAAAACAGGAAAGAATCTTGTTACCATGTGTATCGCTCAGATGTTTTCGATATCAACGAAGGGTATGATTGTGTAATCGAGAACGATAAGTTGGATTGTGTAGGAGACGTCTTCTCCATTGTCTTCATTGTCCTGCTGGAAGGGTAGTGTGCAAGAATCACCTTGGGCAGATACGCTGATTTCTACTAGATAGTCTCCAAGACCTGCGCCGTTAGCATCAAGTTGATCGGATATTTCTGATTCTGAAAGTCCTTCAATGTCGTTACCAAGCATAGAAGAATTGTACCACTCCGTAACAACATCATGAGCACCATCGCCTCCTCCGTTTTGACCATCTCCACTGCTTGAGAAGTTCAAGTGGGTTGCAGTTCCACTTACTGTATCGGCCGCAGTCCCTGAGGCACAAGGTGGACCTCGAGATTGCTCATCTTCACCATACGTCATCGAAACAAGAACACCGACAATGTTCATCTCTTGTTCCATATCACTAAGGGAATCGGTGTTAAGATCAATTGTAAGTGATGTTCCATCTGCAATGTATTCCCCACCTTCATCAAAATCAATGTAGGTGATTTCTCCACTTACTGAGTATTTTCCTACACCACCCATTCCTGCTGGACTTACTGTTCCAGCAGCTACTGAGAAAAAGTAGAGTGGGAAAATGAGGAGGAAAAATGCAACACATGCTGTCTGAATTTGAAGGTCTCGATCTTCTTTAATGTCATCAATAAAGCCCATATTCTTGTCCTCCTGTTGCAATCCAAGGGGTGGAGACCTCTATGTATTTCGGTTAAATGTGAACTATTCTTCTTCCAAATCACTGCTGGATAACCAAGGAGCAGGGGCTTCGTAAGGCCATGCTCCTTTCGCAGTATTGAAGCCTAGTGCTGTAAACGATTTACGGGATTTCTTCCATGTTGGAAGGAGATATCCAATCTTCGATCGTTCTCCAAACGTCCATCTCCATGGGCATCTTGGTAATCGTGAAACCCAATGTTGCATGAGATGTTGAATTTGAGGATGGCCGGAACCACCTGGAAGAATCCAAGATGTAAGATGAACTGCTCCTGCAGAACCACGTACTTCGGACCAAGTTGTCAATTCTAGTCCAGTGAGAGGACCATCCAGAACGCGTAATCCGAGCGTTCGAGCAGTTTGAGCCATAGGCATGATGATTGCAAAGCGATCGACAAGGCGAGAGCCTTCATGTCGTTCTAAATTCCAACCCTTTTCTTCGCAAAGCGTTCGAAGAGATCGTATGCATTCGACTGGTGTAACACTCAGTTCGAAATCAAGCGTATTGCGTCGCACCATGCTTAGCGCACTAAGCAATATGGCAAGAACCATGCGACGCGATGTTACGCTGCGCGAATCTCATCGTAGGATGAGATGACTTCCTCTTGTTGAGTTCCACGCAACGCTTGGAGAATCTCTCGATGCCTTCGGCATCAAGGACCAGGAGCGATGGTTTGTATTGTACTCAACCGAATAGGGAGCCAAGACCTTCGAAGCCACCTGCTTCTTCTTCCTCTTCCTCTGCTTCTTCAGCAGCGGCAGGGGCGTCAGCAGCAGCAGCCGGTGCAGCAGCAGCAGCTGGTGCGGCGACCGCTTGGGTCATTGCTTCAGCGATGTCGACACCAGCGAGTGAAGCAACAAGTGCCTTAACTCGGGAAGCATCTACATCTACACCAGCAGCTTTCAAAGTAGCTGTGATGTTGTCTTCGGTCATTTCTTTTTCAGCAGCGTGCAGTAGCATAGCAGCATAAACGTATTCCATTTCATTTCACCTCAATATTTTGTGTTGTGTTCAGCCGAAGAGATCTCCAAGGCCGGCAAAGCCGCCCCCTTCTTCCTCTTCTTCCTCTTCTTCTTCTGCCTCGGCTGGGACATCAGACGCACTTTCAACGGCGGCAGCAGCTTCGGTTGCTGCCGAAGCAGCAGCACCGAGCATTGCGACCAATTCGTCGTCAAGGGCGGAGGAATCTAGAGAGCCTGCAATACCAACGGCACTGCGGTGGGCTCTTCCTATTAGGTGAGGCAGGGTTTCAGCGGTTGCGATCGCTGCCTCAAGTGCAACAGCAAGCGCTTCTCTGCTTGCTTTACCGAGCAATGTTGGCATGGTTTGTGATGTAAACCATGTAATGTTGCATGCGAGGTTGAATCCGCCTGCAGCCATTCCAATCAAGTCCTGTCCGAACTGCTCGTAATCGATATCGAGTGTAGATGGTGAGAAAACAACGCCATCTTCGTAGGTTCCACAAAGACGTAGACCTGTTACGATTGGCTTAATTCCAATTTGTCCAAGAAGCATACCAAGATCACCTTCGAAGACTTCTCCAGCCTTGAGTGCAACGTGTCGCTTCTGAATGTGGACTTTACCGCCCATAATCTTAGCAGGAATTCCAACGGTGTTCAATTCTCCAACAATTGGACCTGGTGGCATACCGGTGTCTTGCTTTTCGACAATAATGTCTTCTGAAGCAACATCACCAGGCTTAGCAGCACGGCCAGCTTCTGTTTTCTTGAGTTCTGAAAAGACCTCGAACGAATTGTAGGCTGCAGTAGAGACGAGAGCAGGTTGAATTGCTCCGTCAAACAGTTGTTCAAGGATATCGAGGTCCTTGCCGGCTTGTTCCCAGGCGATGCGCATCAATCGCTTCTTAGCAACGCGGATTCTCATGTTACTTCGCAGATTGTTACGCATTCCAATCATTGAATCGGCTGGAACACCGTGGATATCGATAACTGCAAGTGTCTCGCCGTTATTGAGAACTTCAAGTAGGTCGTTGACAGCATCGCGCTTCCAACTCATAACCTTTGGAATCACAGTTCCACCTCCACTCGAGTTGAAGGACCCATTGTTGTCTTGATGAAGAGAGATCGGATGTTACCTGCCCCTCGTTCGAGACGACCAATGACACGGTTGTAGACTTCCATAGCGTTAGCGAGAAGTTCTTCTTGTGATTGACCAACAGTTCCAATGGTTGAGTGGAACGTCATCTTATCGCCAGATTTGACAACAACAGTTGTTTTCAGACCTGTTGCGAGAACGGCAGGATCAAGTGTTGGAGGAACTGGACGTGGCATTTTTCCTCGTGGACCGAGAACTGTACCGAGATATCGTCCAATGAGTCCCATGTGTGGAACTTCTGAAAGGAAGAAATCGAATTGGTTTCCAATCTTCTTGGCACGACCTTTGTTACCACCAAGTTCTTCGATTTCAGGTGGAGTAATGACGTGAATACCTGCTTCACGAGCACGAGTTGCTGCTTCGCCAGCAGCGAACATTGCGATTCGAACTTCCCGTCCACGTCCGGATGGAAGACGAACTTCCTCCTTGATACGGTTAGTTGGGTTCTTCAAATCGACATCTTTGATTGTAAATTGGATGTCCATTGATTCAACGAATTTACGCTCAGGAGCGTTTTCGATGGCTTCTTTGATGGCATTATTGATATTTTCTTCCATATTATTTCACCTCTGCAGTCGGCGAGGTTTTACCCTCTCCTGCGGTTCGTGATTTGTTCAGTTAAATCGCTCGTCCCATTCTCCTTTGCTAATGATTTCGAGGGCTTCAACTGCCCAATGACCGTCGATTTTGACACGCATGGAGACACAAGTCCCGATGATTTCTCGGGTTTGTGCCTTCAGGTCAGCTCCAGTCAAGTGGCCGAGACCTGCTTTCTCGCGAGCAACTTCCATTGCTTTTTCGAGAGGCAAATCTTCGACAGCGGCGTCGAGACTACCATTGCACTTTTGGACACCCAAGGCTTTGATTATTAGCTTCGAGGTCCATGGCTTTGGCATTCTTACAACTCCTTCCTTACGAACGTAGGTAACCTTGCGACCAAACTCCCCTATTTAATCGCGCCGCGCCATATGTTACTCTGGTAGTGTTGGAATTCTTCTCTCTTTCGTCAAAACATTGTACCACTTCTCTTAATATGGAAACGGATTAGGGAGAAATATGTCGCGTCTGACGAGAATAGCAAGTGTGCTCATGGTTGCCATGTTGTTTACAATGATCCCATCAATTGATGCAAACTCTTCCGGTAAAATTGGCCAAAGCACCAGTGGCTGTAATTGCCACAGTACAGATGCAATGATCGTGCCGTCAATTACTGGATTGCCTAGTTCCTATAGCCCAGGCACAACCTATACTCTCACATGGTCGTCGAGTAGCATGTCAACAAATGGCCAAGGTGGATTTAATCTCGACGCATCTGCAGGGACCTGGTCGAATCTTGGTGCTCGGGTTAAGACGGTTAACGGTGAACTCACACACAGCAATGACGGGGCTCGTTCTTGGGGCGCTGATTGGATAGCCCCGACAATAGGAACTGGTGATGTCACATTCAACATCGCGGTCTTATTTTCAAATGCTAATAATGGAAATTCAGGCGATAATTGGGGCACGAACCAAATCGCTGTCCCTGAAGGTGCACCTCCACCAAACACGCCTCCGACTGTATCGAATGTAGCATTGACGCCAAACGGAGATGTTACAACATCTCAATCCTTTACAGTCAGTTACACATTTTTTGATAACGATGGTGATCAAGAAGGTCCTTCTCAGATCCGTTGGTTCATCGATGGAAATCCTGCACCTACTCACAATGATGCAAAGACAATTACTGGTTCCTCCACATCTGTTGGAGAAGTTTGGACAGTAGAAGTCACACCACATGACGGGACTGATCTCGGCCCAATTGAACAGTGCCCAGATTCTGCTACAATCGTCGATGGTGATTCAGACAATGATGGTACTCCTGATGGACAAGATGCATTCCCGAATGACCCTACTGAGACAACCGATTCAGACAATGATGGTACTGGAGACAATGCGGATGCATTCCCAAACGACCCTACTGAAACCGTCGATACAGATGGTGATGGTACTGGAGACAATGCGGACGCATTCCCAAACGACTCTACTGAAACCGTTGATACAGATAGTGATGGTACTGGAGACAATGCAGATGCATTCCCAACAGATCCTAACGAAATAGCCGACAGCGATGGAGATACTGTTGGTGATAACGCTGACGCATTCCCGAACGACCCTACTGAAACAACCGATTCAGATGGAGACACTGTCGGTGATAATGCGGATGCATTCCCGAACGACCCTACTGAAACTGCAGATACTGACGGAGATACTGTTGGAGATAATACCGATGAATTCCCGAACGATGCTACTGAATCCGTAGACACTGACAACGATGGAGTTGGTGATAATGGAGACTGGGCACCTAATGACCCTGCTGAATCAGCAGATACTGATGGAGATGATGTTGGAGATAACGCTGACCTGTTCCCTACAGATGCTACTGAATCAAGCGATGCTGACCAAGATATGATCGGTGATAACGCTGATACTGATGACGACAACGATGGTTTGTTGGATACTGAGGAAGCTATACTCGGCACAGATCCTTTCGATGAAGACACCGATGGTGATGAAGTAAACGATAAGGAAGACGCATTGCCACTTGATGCAACTGAAACACTTGACTTCGACCAAGATGGTACAGGAGATAACGCTGATACTGACGATGACAACGATGGTCTAAGCGATATTGATGAACTCAGAGAAGGGACAGATCGTTTCGATACTGACTCTGATGATGACACCGTGTTGGATGGTGCAGATGTTTTCCCACTTGATGCCACGGAAACAACCGATTCTGATTCAGATGGTGTTGGCGATAATGCAGATGTATTCCCGAACGATGCAAACGAAACATTGGACTCTGATTCAGATGGTGTTGGAAACAATGCGGACGCATTCCCAGACGATGCTGATGAAACAATGGACAGTGATGGAAATGGTGTTGGAGACAATGAGCAGAAAGCCCAGGAAGACGAAGATGCTGCTCAGATGCAACTGATGATTATCATCGGTGTTGGCCTTGTTCTAGCTGTTCTTGGTGCAGTCCTCTTCATGCGCAGAAAGGGCGGTGGAGATTCTGAACCAAAGATTACCACTCCCCTACCTGTAACTGAGCCTCTTGCGACCTCCCAGCCATTGTACCCTACGCAAAGCTACGAACCTGTTCAACCGATGCAACCAGTCGTTGCAGAATTAACTGTTGAAAATCAGTGGACGGATGAAGCTGGCCACACATGGCGACAAATGAGCGATGGTTCCAACCTTTGGTGGAACGGAAGCGATTGGCAAAAGGTATAGGGTTCTCTTGATAAAATCTAAGAGAGATGCTCTCTTCGATTCTACATGGCCATTATTCAACTTGAAGATTTAAGTCGACACTACGGTGAAGATGAAACGCTTGTCAAGGCACTAGACAGTGTTTCAATTTCAATTGAAAAAGGAGAAATCGTTGCTTTACTTGGTCCATCTGGATCCGGAAAAACAACGCTCCTGAATACGATTGCAGCCCTCGATGTACCGCTTGAAGGTACGTACCTCTTCGAAGGGGAAGAAGTCCCTCTTGGACATGTTGAGAAAATGACCACATTTCGAAGAGAGAACATCGGATACATCTTCCAATTCTTCAATCTCCTTGCAGATTTAACAGCTCTTGAAAACGTCCTTCTCGTTCAGGATTTATCTGGTTCACGAAACAAGGATAAGGCCCTAGAGTTACTTGATTCTGTTGGATTAAAGGGTCTTGAAGACAGATTCCCTTCTCAAATGTCTGGAGGGCAGAGGCAACGAGTAGCGATCGCCCGTGCACTGGCAAAGAGTCCACGAATTATTCTTGGTGACGAATTAACAGGTAACCTCGATACTGAAACGTCGACAATGGTTATGGAAGCGCTCATCAAGACTTGCAGAAAAGAGAAGATGACGACTATTTTCGTCACCCATGATGAATCGCTTACGCGGTTCGCTACTCGGATTATTCGACTTGATAGTGGTAAAGTTGTTGATGATGAAAAAGGCGGATTGAAGAGTATTGTTAACACAACAAAGTTCGTTGCTGAATCTGTTGTTGAGGAAGCAGTAGGCGGAGTAAAGAAGATGACGTCGAAAATCAAAGACATTGCCCGAACAATTGTGGAGTGATTTCGTGAATATCCTGCTGCTTCGTCGCTTGTCACGCAGTCTTATGCGGACAAAGTTGCGAGTACTGACGGTTGTATTGCTCATCACATTATCTGTTTATGCAGGTATTGTCTTTTCAGAACACTCTCGTAACGCAGACCAAGTGTACGATGACTTTTACAGCGAAACAAACTTTTCAGATTTAGTGGTAACAACCTATGAGATCGATACTCGAGATAACCTCTCAGCAATATGTGAATCCTTTGAGACCGAGGCATGTGAAACAAGCCTCGTCCTTTCGGGCCAAGCAAATAGGATGGTCGATTCTGACGAACCTGAATGGTTAGTTTCTACATTTTATGGACTTGAAAACGGTTCGGTCAATTCGATATGGGCTGTTGAAGGATCTGTCGATCCAGGTGAAGGCCAAATCGTCATCGATGCCCATTTCGCTCAAGACAAGGATATTGAAATGAAGATTGGTGATTCAATAGAAGTGATTGTTGGGGAAGGTGGTTTTCAAACCTTAGAAGTCGTTGGCTTTGCAAACAGTCCACTGGAACTCTTTTATGCGGAACCTGGCTCAATTCTACCTCAAACCTCAACCTTTGTCGTAGGCTATCTCGATGCTGAGTATCTAGCGAGTATCTCTGGAAACATGGCTAGTGCAAGGAATACATTGAGCATTGATCTTAAGGGGACACCTGCCTTTGATTTATCCGATACTGAAGAGAACGAAGGTGAAGATCTCCAGTTGCTAAAAGACAGTATCTCTGCATACATGACTGAGTCTGAAACAAACGGGACCGTCGTTGATCGTGGGGAATTGAGTGCAGAACTTCTTCGATTGGACAAGGAAGGAATTGAGAATTCAACACCGTTTATTTTGGGAGTTCTTCTCTTCATCAGTGGTCTTGTCATCGCCGTATCCCTCGATCGATTAATCCGTACTCAAGCGCGTGAAATCGCTGTATTGAGAACAATCGGGACTTCAACAAAAGACATCATGTTTGGATATCTTCTGATTCCACTTGTTCTCGGAATACCAGGTGTCCTAGTGGGTGTTTTACTCGCCATGTCTTCCATTGGTTCAGAGGGTTTCACATCATTCTATTTCTCATTCCTTGGAATCCCAGTCGTTGAAACACATCACTACACTGACATCATTTTGACAATCAGTCTCTCTGCTCTTGGCATTATCTTCCTCTTTGGTATTCGCCCAGCATGGAAAGCAGCACGGTTGCAACCACTGGAGATTCTGGGTCAAGGAACACAGCGTACACCGAACAAAATCATCTCTTCATTGACATCTAAACTCCCTCCTGGAATCGGCTTAGGTCTTCGCTCAACCTTCAGAAAGCCCGCACGTCTGGTTGTTACTCTCCTTGCTCTTTCTCTAGCGATGGTCATTCTTGGGGGAACAATGATGTTCATTTCTGGTTTCACAGGAGCGTTTAATGAAGCAGTTGATGAGCAAGAAAACTGGGAATATCAAATTGCAGCTTATCCTTCAAATATTGATAACATCACTCAATGGGCTGAAAATGACACTCTGTCCTATGAGCTTACACTGATAACTCAGGCGACTCTTTATGATTCAAACAAGATTTTGACACTCAAAGGATACGATGTTGTCTCGGAAAGTGATGATGGAATGCATCGCTTCAATCTACTCGAAGGAAGACTCCCTGTTCAAGGCCAAGCAACTCCGGAAGTAATTCTTGATGAAGGATCTGCTGAACTCGAATCATACTCAATTGGAGACACGTTAACCATTGATTTTGAAGGAATTCAACACGATCTCGAAGTTGTTGGAATTGCCCGAGAACTGACTCGTTCGGTCCATTTCCATCGAGCAGACCTCTCACCCATTGTAGATTCTGAAGCCAATGGCGCATGGGTTGTTCTTTCAGATGAAGGAAATATCGAAGACATTCGATTCTCAACAATATCAATTATCGAAAAGCAAGCAATGGTCGAAGGATTCAATGAATTAATTGATCAACAAAAGAATGCCATGCAAGCCGTTTATGTCCTAGGGGGGATCATGGCCATTGCAATTCTTTTCAACACCCTTTTGATCAATCTGAGTGAACGAGATGCGGAACTTGCAACATTGAGAGTCTTGGGGGCGAGTCGTACCCGATTAGCCGTGATTCTTACCGTTGAACATACGTTCATTGGACTGGTTGGAGGGATAGCAGGAGCGCTCGCAAGTATTGCATACTATGCAGCCATGTCAAATGCGTTCTCAACATGGGCGTTCCATATTCCTGTGATTATCAATACCATGGTTTTCTTACAAATTATTGGCTTCGTCCTCGTCGCAGCTTTATTGACAACACCTGTTGGAATCTTACGAATTGGTAGAATGAATTTACTGGAAGTCGTAGCAAGACACGAACGATGAAAACGTTTGAAAGCATTGCCTTTCTGGATAAATCATGTACAATAAGGTGGTCAAAAGAGTAGTTGGAATGGTTATTTTTACCATCATCTTTCTGGCCTTTTTCAATAGTCCAGACACGAATTGGGAACGTGTCAATGCCGATACCTTTGAGCAATCGATCATGGACAACCCAGACGCCCTTCTCCTCGATGTTCGTACAACAGCAGAATGGGAGCAGGATGGGCATTTAGAGAACGCTGTTCTGATTCCGCACTCCGACCTTGAATCTCGCTCAAATGAGTTGCCTGAGGATAAGGAAGAACTGATTCTGTTGTATTGTCGAAGTGGAAATCGTTCACAAGATGCTGCTGAAACACTTATCGATTTAGGCTATACAAATATCATCGAACTTGCCACAGGCATCAACGGTTGGAAGGATGCAGACAAACCTGTTCTGTATGGTGAGTGACGTTTCGTCGCTCACAGTGATGCTGCAAGAGCAACGACTGCGTCATAGTCTGGCTCAACACCAGGATTTTCTGCAACCCAGCGATGTTGGACAACACCGTTCTTATCGATAACGACAACTACTCTGTTGGCAGAAACGTAGCCTTCGATGCCACCAAGGCCGACAAATGCAGCGTCATATGCTTCCACAACTTCTCGATCTAGATCAGAGAGGAGCGTAAACTCAAGGTTGTATTTTCGAGCGAACTCAGCGTTTGCCCAAGGAGAGTCTACGCTAATACCCAGAACGGTTGCTTCAGCGCTGTTCAACTTGCCTAGATTATCTTGAAATGCGCACATTTCTTTGTCACATACACCTGTGAAAGCTCCTGGGTAGAATGCAAGGATGACGGTTGTTCCAGCGTAGTCTGAAAGACTAACGTCATTCTTTTCTGTGTTCTTCAGGGTGAAGGCGGGCGCGGTGTCTCCAATATTGACCATAATGAGGCCAAGAATATCCGACGTATATCCGTTTCGTAGTTCAAGCAAGGTCAAAACGATCTGCGTTCATGACTTTGTTCCATGCTGAGATGAAATCTCCAACGAACTTGTCGTGGTTGTCATGTTGTGCATAGACTTCAGTAATGGCGCGGAGTTGGGAATTGCTTCCAAAGACGAGGTCGTATCGAGTTGCAGTACGGACGTCTGCTCCAGTCTTGCGGTCACGAGCGACGTAGCTGTTGCTTCCAGTTGCTGTCCATGCGACGTTCATGTCGAGGAGTGTGGAGAACCATGTACTGTTGAGTTTGTTATCTCCTCCCCATAGGCCACGTTCATCAGAACTGACGCCAAGGGAGCGCATACCTCCAACGAGAACGGTCATCTCGGGTGCGGTCAATTCAAGCAATTGAGCCTTATCGAGCATCATTTCTTCAGGCATGACGGCATAGTTCTTCTTCAGATAATTGCGGAAACCACAGGATACTGGCTCGAAGTAGGTGAAGGATGCCCCATCTGTTTGCTCTTCACTTGCATCGCCACGGCCAGGGGTGAATGGAACTTCGACGCCAGATGCCATCTCTATCCCAACATTTCCTGCGAGGACGATTGTGTCTGCAATACTTGCTCCGTATGTGGCTGCAAGTGGTTCAAGTGTTGAGAGAACCTTCGCAAGTTGAGTAGGTTTGTTGCCTTCCCAGTCCTTTTGAGGCGCAAGGCGAATACGGGCGCCATTGGCGCCGCCACGCTTGTCAGATCCACGGAATGTGGAGGCGCTTGCCCATGCGGTTTCAACCATTTCTGAGATGGATAGGCCACTACTCTTGATCGCATCTTTGAGGGCTGCAACATCGTAAGAAGTGCTTCCAGCTGTTACAGGATCTTGCCAAATGAATTCTTCATCAGGGACATCTGTACCGAGATAGCGGGACTTTGGCCCCATGTCACGGTGGAGAAGTTTGAACCAAGCACGAGAGAATGCATCAGCAAAGACTTCTGGGTTCTCATGGAAATGCTTGGAAATCTTACGGTATACAGGATCACGAATCATGGCCATGTCGGCTGTTGTCATCATTGTTGGAACCTTAATCGAGGAATCTTCTGCATCGGGAGCCATGTCAACCTCTTCTTGGTTGGATGGCGTCCATTGATGAGCACCAGCAGGACTCTTTGTTAGTTCCCAGGTATCTTCGTACTTGAACAGCATGTCGAAGTAACCGTTGTCCCATGTGATCGGGTCTGCAGTCCACGCACCTTCGATACCGCTGGTGATGGTGTCTCGGCCAACTCCCGACTTGTAGTCGCTGGTCCAACCGAGTCCTTGTTCTTCGAGTGATGCACCTTCAGGTTCTGGACCCTTGTGGTCTTCGGGACCTGCGCCGTGTGCCTTTCCAAAGGTGTGACCACCTGCAGTGAGTGCAACGGTTTCCTCGTCATTCATGGCCATTCGACTGAAAGTTTCACGAATGTCTTGTGCGCTGAGAAGAGGGTCAGGGTTTGCGTTTGGCCCTTGTGGGTTCACGTAGATGAGACCCATTTGAACCGCAGCAAGAGGGTTTTCGAGGTCCTGACGTGTGTCGCCGTATCGATCGTCACCGAGCCATTCATCTTCGCTACCCCAGTAGATGTCGTCTTCTGGTTGCCAAATGTCTGGACGGCCGCCACCGAAACCAAGAACAGGTCCACCCATTGACTCAATGGCGATTTGCCCAGTAAGGATGAGTAGGTCAGCCCAACTGATAGAATTTCCATACTTTTGCTTAATCGGCCATAGCAAGCGTCGAGCCTTGTCGAGGTTACCGTTATCTGGCCAGCTGTTGAGAGGTGCGAATCGCTGTGCTCCGGTTCCGCCGCCACCACGGCCATCGCCAGTTCGGTAGGTTCCAGCTGCGTGCCATGTCATTCGAATGAAGAAAGGACCGTAGTGACCGTAGTCAGCAGGCCACCAGTCTTGACTGTCGGTCATTAATGAATGAAGATCCTTCTTCAAACCCTCGTAGTCGAGACTCTTGAAAGCCTCTGCATAATCAAAATCTGGATTCATTGGGTTTGACTTTGTGCTGTGCTGATGAAGGATATTCAGGTTGAGGTTTTTTGGCCACCAATCGTTATTCGTCATACCAGTACTTGGCGCGCTGATTGCACCACCATGCATTACTGGACATTTTGCCTCGGATGTATTTGTATCCATACCCTTCATTTTTCGCCCTCGTATTGGCTAACTAAATCTCTTATAAGAACATGTAGTCAACACGATTAAACACGTGAAATAATGTAATGTGAAATTCGATTTTTATTTGTTAACAACTTCAAAAAAACCAGCCGGTTTTAATTTAAAATGAACGTTGGAATTTGGGCTTTTTGTCTAAATAATTACTCGATTCATTTATCAACAGGCTGTTCGTAGTAAAATCATGAACCGACGCACTTCTCAGAATCAACGCAAGGGTCGAATTTCCAATGTTTTGCGACGCAAGCCTAAGAAGAAGGTTGTAGAACAAGCACAAGAAGAGCCTGTTGATGCTTCATGCCAAACTCAAGGCTGCGGCTGTGGCAACTGATTATCGGGCAACATCCGATTGGTTTCGTTGGGATCGATCATCACTGCTACGAGTATGACGAACGTCTCAAGTAATCCTGCAATAAGAAACAACGTAGGGTAGTCGAATCGTGTTGCTAACGAGTCTGTTAGTTGATAGCCAATTATTGCTGAGAGATTCATCATTGCCATGTATCCAGTGAACTGAGTACCTCCCACCTTGCCCCATGTTATCCTCATCATGAGAGAGTAGGTATTGATGGCCACCATAGCCCATGCAATGGTGTGAAGGCACCAAATAGACATCATAAACAATTCACTACCCCACATGAACTCAGTTACTCCCCATAGAGAATTGAGAAGGGCAGCAGCAAGTGCAGAATAAATGATAACTAATTTCCCTCCAAAGCGTTTTCCTAACTGACCACCAATCATGTAGCCAACCATTGTAACTACGAGGATGAGTCCTCCTTTTGTCGCATTGAATTGTTCTTCGGACCAACCTAATTCTCGAACGAATAGAAGCGGTAGAACTGGAATGAGGAAAAACGAGAGCGACATAACAAGGCTCAATCCGATTCCAAGTTGAGCTGAACGGAGTGAGAATGCAGTTTTTACATCCGAAATAATGTCTTTAATGTCTCTCTTTTCATCAACTTCTTCTTGGAGTTGAATGTCTGAATCTTCGCTCCAAGGGAACCGTTTCTCTCCAGGTCGCTCCGTCATGAATAATGGTACGAGCATGATGATGACAAGTATTGGAATTTGCAGGAATATGGCCCCTTTAATTCCAACAAAACCAATGATTGTACCAAGTCCGGCACCTCCGATAATACCCCCCACTGCTTTAGCTGTGAACATGTAACTGTTGACCTTTTCAAGTTCATGCGGTTTTAGGACATCGACTGCTAGAGCGTCTGTACTTACATCTTGAAGAGAGGTGAAAATATTGTACACGAGGAACATGGAAGCGATGAGCATTAGGTCACTTGTTGGATCTGGAATTAGGAGCATAGCAGAAAGTGAAATGATCATTCCTGTTTGAGCTATGAGAACCCATGGCCTTCTTCTCCCCATCTTGGGATATTGGAATCTGTCGATGATTGGACCCCATAAGAACTTCAGAGACCATGGGAGAGTACCGAGGGTGAGAAGTAACGCGAGTTCTCCAGCATCGACACCTCTCCCTGCGAGGAATGTAACAAATGTGACTGTGATAAAACCCCACGGGATTCCTTGAGCGACGTACAGAGCGCACAATGTTAGCACCCTTGCTCGATAACTATCTTCCAATGTGTTTCCTTCTGGAGATGTCTCAACGATTTCAGTTTCTGTTGATTCTTCCTCAAGAACGAATCCTAACTGGAAACGTTCACTCTTGGTGGTGATGAAGCCGACAAACAAGATGATGCCAATGAACCAAGGAGAAAACAAGAGTACTGAGATGGCTCCTTCACCAACTGAGAGCGATTTTGACTCGTCCTCTTCAACGGGTTGATTTGGGTTTATTGCCCCTGGATCGGACGAATTGAGAATTGGGAAGAGTCCTTCCACATTCAAACCGTCAGTATTGTCTGAGTAATACATACGGAATTTAGGGTCACACCCTGCAATGAATTTAGCCGGGTCAAGGCATTCAAGAGTTGTTGGCCCTGGCTTGTTGAATTGGACATGTAGTACTGGGCTCGTCCCTTCTTCCCAATAGGACATATTGTCAGAGAGTTGGATATTCCAGTTGATTTGCTCATCTGAAAATGTTGGAATAATGAATTCCTTCTGAGCAAGAAGTTCAGAGTCCTTACTAAACGAAAGTACAAGATCATCGCCACTGTTTTCTGTTGCTTGAATCAAAAACCCAAGACTCAGAGAAATGCTTCCTTCAGAATCGAGAAACATTTCTTGCAAAAGAGGTTCGCTCAAGGAACAGGAAAAATCAATATTTTCAGTATTATCAAATTCTCCAAATCCTAATTCTGTCGTTTCATCCGATGAAAAATGAGTGAAACAAGTCCCACTTGCAAGAGAAGCATCCCCCCAAAGATACATGATGTCATTTTCTGGACTGGGCTGTTGGTCATTTGAGACCTGCCCAGATGCAACAGATACAGACAACGTCGCAAGCAAGAGAACACAAAATCCAACGCAAATCGCACGATTTTTCAAGTGAATTTCATTGCCCCCTAAAGAATCCCTTCTGTTGGTACTATGAAAAATTTCACTGGATTCGTGAGGATTCTCAATCCCCAGTTCATTCTTCTTCTTTCGAAGTGTGTTCTTCTGAGACCAATCGTTGGATGTTGACCATAGCCAAACTTGCAACCAATAAGAGTGGAATCATAAAACCGACAAATGGACTTACTTTCAACCAAGGAGGGGAAGGAATCTCAACATCTCTCCACCAACGAGTATCAGGGTTCTCTCCTCCAAGCACGAACGTATCCCCGATATACGGGGTCGAAACTTGTTGGTTCAACAATTCACCTGCGGCAGTTACTCGCTCAAGAGGAGCATCCCATTTGTGAAGAGATAGGACATATTTGGTATTGTGAATAGGAAGGATTGTTGATGCGTTGAGATCGATGGAGGCTTGTACAGATTGCTCAGGGAACATATGGATGCTCGACCACGCTTCATTGTATTGCCCAGCCTCGATGATTGCGATATCGAATGGACCGTACTTCTCTCCAATCTCTGCATATTCATCTGAATATCCACCGTCTCCACTAAAGAATATCTTGTGCCCATTGAAGTCCAAAACCCAAGAGCCCCATAGCGTATTGTCACCAGATACTCCACGGCCACTGAAATGCTGAGATGGGGTGAGGGCGATGAAGAACTCTGATGATATATTGTGCTCATCATACCAATCGAACTCTTGGACATCCTCTGATGGAATATCCCATGTTGTAAGATGAGATTTTACCCCGAGAGGTACAAAAAATTGTGCTCCTTCCAGAGATTTTATTGTTTTCATATCCAAATGGTCATAGTGGTCATGAGAGATGAAAACGTAATCAACACGGGGTAAATCCTCGATTTCATATGTGTGTTCATACGCGAAAGGAGAAGGACCGAATATGAGAGGGTCAAGCCCTTCATCGCCAAATACTGGGTCCATCAGAATCGTTGTGTTGTGTGATTGAATCAAAATGGTTGAATGTCCAAACCATGTAACACTCACATCGGGTTCATCCAGGGACATGTTTAGATACTCTTTTGTTGGAATGATTATACTTGGATTTCGGTCATCATCACCGACCATGTAATCCAGCATTGTACCGAAAAAGGAACCTGTTGAAACACTTGTTTCATTCAAATTATTGAATTTCCCATCATAATAATGTGGTGAATCAAAAGAACCCGGATCGCCTCCAACCTGAGGTGAAAAATTGAGGAAAGCTGTTGCAGAGAGAAGGATTACAATAACGAAAAACACAACCATTGATGAGAATATCTTTGCTTTTCGTTTGAAACTTGGATTCGACAAATCTGTCTCTTTTTTCGTGAACGCTGAGGTTCTGCAAATGAGATTGATACTTCCTCGAATAAGAAGAATCAAGATGATAAAGAAATTTAGAGATTGTAGATTGTTGCGATAAAACCACAACATTACCGTAAGAAGGAGAAGAACCTTTCCTGTTGTCTTGATTCTTGAATGATGGGCTTCAAGCATCATGCAGTCACCTAGGAAATCTCGTTCAATTCTTCAAACGAAGCTCAGACGATACGATCGATAACACGTACGTGGTCTCCACGCATGTTGAGTGTCATTGGAATCGGTTGTTCGTAGAGTTCCATACTGACTTCTTCCTTCGTTTCTGAAACGCTAGTAACACGAGCTTTTTCGCCCTTGAATGCACCTGAAACAATTTCGACGATACAGCCGACTTCGATTCCCGAAGTGACGGCCTTTGGTTCCAAATATGGCAAGATATCCAACAATGGAGCCTCTCCTGGAAGAACGGTCTTGGCGTTCTTAAGAGGTGTTTGAGTAATTCCTCTTCGAGCACTTGGATCTCGGCCACCAGAGCGACCAATCAACTTCTCAACGTGGTGAAGTGCACTTGATTCAACAAAGAGATATCCTCGCATATTGTTTGGATGAAGTACAGAGAAGATTTCTCCCTGAAGGGCAGTTAATGAACCGCTTCCGTGAAGACGTGCATACATTTCATCAGCAACACGTTGTTCTGAACCAATCGCTGTTTTGACGATGTAGAGGAAAGAACCAACCGATCCATACATTTCACGGAAGAGTTTGTGAGCGCCTTCCATTTCATCCATGTTTGAAAAGACACAGTTGTAATCAAGCAACTTACCTGGGTCAATCCATTCGTGAGAAACGTAGCGTCCTGAAGGCGTTACTTCATCAGAACTGGTTGCGACAAGAATAGGCATAACATCGACGAGTGAACGACCCATGTCGATACCACGTTCTGGGCCTGTCCCAACATAATCAAGAGTTTCAAGAGGGAGTCCTGTTGCTTCAGTAACACGTGCAAGGACTTCTTCTGGAGTATCTCCAGCACCCCAAACACCATCCCAAAGGCCTGGGAAATCGTTGTCATCTTTGCTTCGGTTAAGAAGCAGCAACTTTTCTTCAAATCGTACAAAAACAATAAACGCTTCAGTCATCAATAATCACCAACTAATCCTCAGATTCCGAATACATCGTGAATCAACCAAGGAAGGAAATTGTCCATAAGGACGAGCAAAATAAATCCAATTGCTCCAAGAACGAACAGACCAATACCGCAAATGATGCTGGTTTGCTTGAATTCTTGCGGCGTCGGCTTGCGCGCCATTCGAATAATACGAGCCCATGACCCGCGAGAAATCTTTCGGAACTGGGCTTCTATCCAGTCTTGACGGTCCTGAACAGCATCTTCGAAAGTGCGTGAATCATCTTTTTTATCCGACATGGTACAACCTCGTGCTTTCCTACCGACCCAACCCCCTATTATAACCGCTTCCACGCGAATTGATTTTCAAAGCAAAGCGATATTCGGCAAGAGTTGATGAGGGGTGAACGGATGCATTACCTTGTATGGCTTCGCCCGACCCTTATGCTACTCTAGGTGTTTCTCGGAATGCTTCAGATGCTGAGATTAAGCGAGCGTTTCGAAAACTTGCTCGTAAGCACCATCCAGATCGCAACCCGGATGATGCTGCAGCAGAAGCCAGATTCAAAGAAGTTCAAGCTGCATATGAGATGATTGGTGACGCTTCAAAACGTCAAGAATACGAACAGAAAAAACGTATGGAAAATATGTTCGGTGGCGGTGGTGGAGGAAGATCTCCTTTCGGCGGTGGAATGGGTGGCGGATTCGACGACATGATTGGACAAATGTTTGGCGGACAGCAACAACAAAATCCATTCCAGCAGCGACAACGTCGACCTCAATCTAGACCCAAAGGCAGCGATATTCACGTATCTGTTGATGTTGAAATGGAGCAAGCGATCAAGGGTGGCGAGGTTACATTCCAAGCACAACGCATCAAGGTCGGAAGCGGTAACGTTGCTTCTAAAACGACTCAGAATTTCAAAATCCGAGTTGAGGCTGGAGTGAAACATGGTACGTCTAAACGACTCAAGGGGCAAGGGAATGAGCATCCACAGGGAACTGCGGGCGATCTTCATGTCACCTTTCGAATCGATGCTGGAGAAGGAAGACATTGGGAAAATGGAATCCTTATTCAGCAAGTTTCTATTCCCTATTCGACGATGATGTTGGGTGGTAAGGTCAAGGTAAACCTGCCATCTGGAAAGAGTGGTTTCCTGAGCGTAGTTGGAAACAGTCAACCCGGAGATCGAAGGCGGATGGCAAAAGCAGGTTACCTTCAGGGAGATTTAGATCTTGAATTTATTCTCGATGAGTTAGAAGAACTCACATCAGAACAAATCGAAGTCCTAGAGCGTCTGAAAGACGTGGGGTTGTAGTTTTATGTCAAAACACAACAAGAAGAAGAACTCTCGTGGACCTGACGATGAACGGTTTTGGCGACGTTTTACTTCACTTCTTAGAGAAGAAGAACTCTGGACAAGAAACTGGTCTCTTGACGAGATGGTTGATTTTATTCTCAAAAATGAAAACCGCCCACCTTCCCGGGAAGATGACAAATCCTATCGGAAACGATTGATGGAGGAAGTTGCCAAAATAATCACCTCAAGCCGTAGCAATACGACCCATTTCAGTTGGCAAGGAGATAATTCAGTTCGACCTCGTTCTCGGGAAGATATCGTCGAAATCAATGAAGCAGTTTCGCATTGGTCTTCGCAACTATCCCGCCTTGAAAGAGATGAAGACGAATGGACTGAGGAAGACAAACAGACCTTTTCTCTCCTCATCAAAACGTGGGAAGCAATGCTTACTGGAACGTCCCTTCCAGAAGGGTGTTCAATCCATGAACACACGGGAATGAAATGGAAAACGTTCAATCTTGAACTCGAAATAAAACGTCTCGCAGCGCGTAAATCTGGTTTAAGATTCCCCGAATTTGAACCCGCACTAGCGTGGATGTTAGTCCAATACAAACACTGGACTTTGCTCGAACTGCTCCAGCATAGACTTGCATGGCGAAGAAAAAACAACCTCAATCCGTTCCCATCTTCCTATGATTCATCCTTAGAATCATGGGCTGAGACATTACCTGATGTTGATGCTGAAGGTGAGATTCGTAAAGGGCGAGTTGATCTACGTCACCTTCAGTTTGTAACCATCGACCCTCCTGATGCAAAGGATTTTGATGATGCGATTTGTTTTGAACAGAACGGAAATGGTTCGACGCTCTGGGTTGCTATAGCCGATGTTGCTCACTACGTCTCTCTCGATTCACGCTTGGACACCACAGCACAGGCCAGGGCGACATCTGTGTATCTACCTCACGGCGTTCTTCCAATGCTTCCGTTCAGGCTAGCCGATGATTTGTGTTCGCTTCGAGCAAATGTTCCTCGATTAGCAATGGTTATTGAAATGAAACTCGATGAGAATATGGTGATCATCGAATCAAAAGCCCATGAAGCGGTCATTGATGTCAAAGAAAATCTTGCATACGAAGATACACTTGAAGATTCACGATGGGATAATTTGTTCACACTTGCTGAACATTGGCAAAAAGATGAACTTCGATTGAACGTTCAACAGGGAGAACAACGCCCGCGTATTCAGGAAGATGGTTCGGTTCGAATCGACGTTAAGTGGCCGAATAAAGCCACAAAAATGATTGAAACATTTATGGTCAAGACCAATAATATTGTCGGAGAAATACTTGGCACTGAAGGCGCATTGCTTCCTTGGCGTTGCCATCCATCTCCGGATTCCGTCGATGTGCAAGATCTTAACGAGCAACTCAAAGCGTTGGATATCGGCATTACCTTGCCAGAACCTCGTGCAAAATCAAAGGGTCAGAATGATACAGATGAATTAGCAAGTCTTCTCGGTTCTTGGGCAGGTAATGAAATCGACTTGAGTGGATTGGATTCCTCTGATGACGAGGGGCCAGATGTCCCTGACTATCTCAAAGAAGTTTCAGACCAAGATGCAAGAGACGAGATGCTTGATGGTTTACGTCAAGCCCAAGAGAAAGCAGTTTCACTGAGCGCTTCCATGCGACGAGTCGTTGATCAGGGACTTTTCCAATTGATGAATCGTGCACGTTATGATGTCGTCAACGTAGGCCATTTCGGACTCAACCTTGATGCATATGCTCACTTTACAAGCCCAATTCGTCGCTATCCAGATTTGATTGTTCATCGCCAACTGAAAGCCCATCTACACAACAAAGAGTGGATGTACAATGAAGATGAGTTGGCTGCATTAAGTGAACACTGCTCAACTCAGGGAAGGATGGCTCAGATGCTTGAATGGGAACTTGTCGCTATAGCCCTAAATTGGCATCTACGCCTTTCAGAAAATCAGCAATGGAATGCCCGTGTTGTTGGCTTGAGAACACCGTGGATTTTCCTCGACCTCAAGGATGATGGATCTATGCACGGGCGAATGCATCTCAAACAATTATCCAAAAAGAAGAATCTATTCATCGATGATCATGGACTTCAACTGTTGGAAGAAGGACGAGATGGCCAGGGAGAACATGCACTGCTTGAACTCGGACAACTCTTTCCATGCCGAATCAGAGGACTCGACCTGTGGTCTGGACGTCTTGACTTATCTCCGGTCTAACATCAATGCTAATTATGAGCAACGAGTGACCATTACAAAGAGGATTCACAATGGCTGAAACTACAATTCGAGTCAAGGGTATGACCTGTTCTTCTTGCGTTGCTTCAGTAGAATCTGTCGTTTCAAAAGTCCATGGAGTCGAATCTGTTCGTGTTAATCTAGCCTTGGAGAAGGCAAGCATCACATGGAGCACTGATAATATCGACATTAAAGAAGTCATGAATGCTGTTGACAAAAAGGGATTCAAGGCAGAAAAAATCTCAACACCAGAAACCATTCGTTCACAAGCAGTCCAGTCGACAAAAAAGCAAGGTCAACTCGCAGCGTTTGCAATGCTCTTCTCAATTCCAGCCCTCATTGTGAGTATGTTCGTTTCGGATTTAGGAGAAACCGGATCGCTTGATACTCGATTTCTTTTGACATTTTTACTCGCTACGCCTGTCTATCTATTCTCTGGAAAGCAATTTCACAAAGGGGCTTGGAAAGCAATCCTTTCTGGAAGAGCCAACATGGATGTATTGGTTCACTTAGGAACTACAACGGCCATGATTTGGTCTGTATTGGTAACATTCGATCCATTTTTTACGTTCCTTCCAAGTATTTTCTCGACGACAGAACATGTCTTTTTTGATGGGGCTGCGTTGATTATCGCTTTCATTTTAGTAGGGAACTTCCTCGAAAGTAGAGCCAAATTACAAGCGACAGATTCAGTCTATTCTCTGATGAATCTTCAACCGAAAACTGCTCTTGTCATTGGTGATGATGGGGCAACTGAACGCCAACCTGTTGAAGATATTCTTTCTGGAACAAACGTCTTAGTTCGAGTCGGCCAAACAATTCCACTGGATGGAGTTGTCCTTGAAGGATCGGCGTTGGTCGATACATCAATGATGACTGGAGAAACCTATCCTGTGCGACGCAGAGAAGGTGACGAGGTCATTGGTGGAACGATTGTTCTTGATTCACCGTTGACTCTTCTTACCACTCAGCCCTTCCATTCAACGATTCTTTCAAGGGTCATCTCAATGGTTGATGAAGCCCAAATGGGCAAAGCTCCTGTTCAAAGATTGGTCGATAAAATCGCCTCAGTATTCGTACCATTCGTGCTCTTTTGCGCTCTCGCATCAAGCGTATTCTGGATGTTATCATCAGGATATGAGGGCAGAACAGGAGGAGAGGTTGCCATTCTTGCACTTGTATCGACATTGGTCATTGCTTGTCCGTGCGCTTTGGGATTGGCAACACCTACTGCACTCATGGTGGGAACTGGAATTGGCGCTCGCTATGGCCTGCTCATCAAAGGCATTGAAGCACTTGAACGATCACATGCAACAACAACACTCGTTGTCGACAAGACTGGAACATTAACGACTGGGAAACCAAAGGTATCTCATATTGAATTGATTGATGGTGAAGTGCGTGAGGTTCTTGGCATAGCCGCTTCACTTGAACACGCCTCAACTCATCCGATGGCCGAAGCAATTCTTGCTTCATGGTCCAATGTGACCAAGGAAAGACCAGATGTGACTGACATCGAGAGTATGGGTGGAATGGGGCTTGTTGGCCGGCTTGATGATGAGGTTGTTGCCATTGGAAACGAACCACTCATGGAGCATGTCAGCGTCGACCTTAGCGGTCACCAAGATGCAATTCAATCTGCTGCGAGGAAGGGTTCAACACTTGCTTTCGTATCCAAAGGAAAACAATTGCTTGGATGGATTGAAACAACAGATCGACTCAGAGAATCAACCATCTCAGCAATTAAATTCGCACAACAATCCAATCTTGAAGTCATCATGCTAACAGGCGATCGTGATGAGACTGCTCAACAAATCGCAAAAGAATGTGGAATTACAACCGTCGTATCGAACGTTCGCCCAGATGAAAAAGCAGATTATATTTCGAAATTACAGAAAGATGGAGCATGTGTTGCAATGGTCGGTGATGGAATCAACGATGCCGCAGCCTTAGCAACTGCAGATGTCGGTATTGCCATGGGTGCTGGAAGCGATATTGCTCTTGATTCAGCGGACATTGTATTGGTTCGTAATGACTTACTGGATGCTGTTTCAGCTCTGGAACTTGGTCAAGTTACAATGCGAAAGATTCGAAGTAATCTGGGATGGGCCTTTGTCTACAACTTGATTGGAATTCCTCTTGCTATGGGCTTATTCTTACCTTGGACTGGTTGGCTCTTACCACCTGCATTTGCTGCTGCTGCCATGGCATTATCCTCATTGAGTGTTGTTGCAAATTCCCTTACTCTGCGTTGGTGGAGACCTCGACTTCCATCTGCCTGAAGCTGTAAAAGAATGCCGTGGCGATTTAATCGGCGGTTTCAAATCCATGATTGACCGCCATCAATTTGCGCGGGGGTCGCCCAGCTTGGTCAACGGCGGTGGGTTTAGGTCCCATTCCTTATTGGTTCGCAGGTTCGAATCCTGCCCCCCGCACCACGATTTTGAGGTATGTATACCTCGTAGCATTGAAATATTCAAGCATGAAGGATTCGCTATGAACACCTGGGTTTACTTAGGCTTGGCAATATTCTCTGAGGTCATGGCAACTGCATCACTGAAATCAACGGAGGGTTTCACGAAAATATGGCCCTCTATGTTGGTGCTCGTTGGTTACTCAGCGGCCTTCTATTTCCTATCATTAACACTTGATGACATCCCTATTGGTGTTGCCTATGCAGTCTGGTCCGGAGTAGGTGTTGCGACTATTGCAATCATTTCTGTCGTATTCTTAGATCAGAAAATCGATCTTGCTGGCGTGTTAGGTATCGGACTCATCGTAGTTGGCGTAATTGTCCTACGATTGTTTAGCGAAAGTTCTGTTGAAGCCTGATTATAGTCTCTAGCACTATACTTCACCGTCAGGATTGAGAACTGAATCCCTGTGTCCAAACCATGCCATCACCGCTTGCTGAGCACTGGAATCTCGAACCTGCTCGTATATTTTTGAATCATGGTTCTTTTGGAGCGTGTCCTGAATTTGTCATCAAAGAACAACGGAAGTGGCAGGAACAAATGGAATCAGAACCTGTTCGATTCTTTGAAGATGAAATGCCATTGTTACTGAAGCAGGCTCGAGAGGTTCTTGCTGATTTCCTTTCATGCTCTTCTGAAGATCTGGCTCTTGTTCCAAACGCTACGACTGGCGTAAACACCATTCTTCGCTCTCTTATCTTCTCAGAAGGTGATGAGATTCTTGTCCCTAACCATGCATACCAAGCATGCCGAAATGCCATTGATTTCGTTGCAAAACGTTGGGGTGCGACGGTCGTTACTGTAGCGATTCCATTTCCCATTGATGGGCCTCAAACTGTTCTTGATTTGATGTTAAATGCGGCTACTGAAAAGACAAAATTGGTCATGATTGATACTGTTACCAGCCCTACGGGATTACGTATGCCGTTTGAAGAATTAACACGACAGTTTGAGGCAAGAGGAATTGAAGTGCTTCTCGATGCAGCCCATGGAATCGGAATGATTCCTCTTCACTTGGATGACCTTGGGGCTTCGTATGTTACGAGTAACTGTCACAAGTGGTTATGCGCTCCAAAAGGAACCGCTTTTCTCCATGTTCGTAAAGATAAACAACACAAAATTCAACCATTAACGATTAGTCATGGACATACGTTCCCTCTTGGTACAACCACTCGATTCCGTCATGAATTTGATTGGACCGGTACTCAAGATGTTTCTGGATGGTGTGCGCTTCCAAAGGTCATCAGCGGAATGGAAGACATGGTTAGTGGGGGATGGGAAGCCATTATGCAACACAATCACGACCTTGCAATCGAAGGCCGCAATCTACTTTGCAAGACCTTGGGCATAGAGGCGCCTTGTCCTGATTCAATGATCGCCTGTATCTCTACGCTCCAGCTTCCAGGAGAACCTCTTGCCCTGGAAATCATGCATGAACCTGACCCTTTGCATGAAATCCTTTCACAGAAATACAACATTCAAGTTCCAGTCTGGTCATGGCCTTCTCCATCTGGAAGATATCTGCGCATTTCCGCTCAACTGTACAACGATATCGAAGAGTATGAGGTCTTAGCAAATGCTCTAAAACATGAATTAAATCTTGACTAAAATGGTTTAAGATTCAACAGACCATGTCATAAACAGATTGAATAAAGGCGGATGTAAGGAGGAACTATGTCCAAAGGTGTGAATAAGTTATACGCTTTTTTTATGCTTGGACTCCTCCTATGCACTGCTTTTTCTGGCTGCTATGGGGAGGTAAATGAAAAAGAGACAGAGCCTGAACTTTCAGTCTTTGAAGATTCAGATGTTGCCTCAATCTCTCGAGGACAGACATTTTCTCTTGAGATAAAATCAAACGTTGAGTACACAATTGAACGCCCTCCTGGTACATTCTTTATCGATGAGAATGGAGTCTTTCGAGACGCCATGAATATGACATATGATCCGTCTGTTGAAAGCGTCGATTTCATGATTCTTGATACTGAAAAGACCTCCCTCGAGTTCATTGTCAAGGCAGGAGATATTATCGAAAACAAAACCTTTGACCTCATCGAAAGTGAAGAACTAATGCTTGTTGATGGACGAAGGGCGTATGAAACAGCCGATATGTTAACGTCCCAATACAACAACAGATGGTGCGCTAGCGCATCAATTCACGAAGGGGGTGCTGCCTATGAAGCGGCTGCTGAAGCCATGGCTGCAGAAATGTGGGAAATGGGCTTCGACCACGTTGAAGTTACACGATATGAGGACGATCCAGACCAACTTAACGTGGTTGGGTATAATTGGGGGAGAATTAATCCTGACGAATACATTGTCATAGGAGGTCACTTCGACATTGCCTACATGTTCACACCACCAGGAGGTGGCACGAATGAGGGCGCAAATGATGACACCTCTGGTTCAACAGTATCTCTCGAGATGGCACAGGCATTAGCACAGATGGAGTTCGATCACACCGTTGTTGCTGGACTCTGGGCATGTGAGGAAGAAGGATTATTGGGAACTGCTGCGTTTGTCAACCACCTCCCTGAAAATGTTTCAGTCCGAGCATATCTGAACTTCGATATGGTTGCATTAAACTATCCAATTGTTCCTCTTACTGAGCCTTTGGTAGGTCCGGGTGGAGAAATCTTTTCCGCTTCGAAATATGACTGGACCATCAGCATCGCTGGAGCAAACGAAGAAAATATGAATCGTATGTACGACTGGGTTGGGACCACAATTGATGAAGACTTGGCTTACCAGCCAGGCGATGCAAATCCAATAACTTGGCAAGTAGCCGAATCTTGTGCATCCGATCATTGTTCCTTCTTTTCAGCAGGCTATCCTACCTTCAACTTCTTTAGTCCAGGTGGCGATATATCCTTCTGGCAAGAATGGCATTCACCTTCCGATACATTCGAGTTCATGACGGCTAAAGCCGGAGGGCAAGAAGGGATGGAAAGTGGATTCAATAGCTTGGTTTGGTCTTCTCTCGACCTGTTTGTTCGAATCGATAATGCAGAAGATTTCCACGGCACTTGGAAAGAATAATCGTCTGTTTTGTTTCTTGATTCAAATACATCCATTGATGAAGGATAAGGTAAGGCTAAACCATGGGCAGTCGTTTTTCCAAGGTCGCAGCAAAGATTGTTGCCCATCGAAAACGCGTCCACATTGCTGTTTTTATCCTCACGATTCTTATGATTCCAGGAGCGCTTACAGCGTTGCAGCCAATCGATATGGAATCCTATGAGATGGAGTCTCCAGAACTCTCGGCTCAAACGACCATCGATGATGAATTTCCGACAAGTGAAATCATTCTTGGATTCGTTGTAGTAGTTCGAGATCCAAGCGAAGTTGAACCTTTGGAAGAATGGAGTCCAGTTCCAACCATCGACGGGGGGACTCCCGACTATTCTTCTATTCCTCCAATTACAGACATTGTTGAACCTGGAGAAGCCTGGAAAGGGGTCACTGAACCTGATGGAGGAATCCTGAACCTCACAATCCTCAGAGAGATTGATACAAAGGCCAATCTCGTCCTAGAACATCCACTCGGGAACTCGCTCAAGCCACTTGTGAACGAGGTTACCGGCCACCAAACAACTGGTGTTATGTCCTTGGCCGATATTTTCAGAGGATTCATGAACAACACATCAATCTTGACTCAGCCGGGCTTGTCCCCCCTTGGCGTTTCAACACCTCCTCCAACAAACTGGACGGACTGTTTTCCCCTGGATTGCTTGAGTTTTGATGATGCAAATATCACTCAAGCCCACATAGATATGGCTGCAGCTCGAATGGCTGAAGGAAGTAACAATGATTTCCTTCGATGGATTTCACTCGACAGAGGATTTGTTTCGGATTCAACCTCAATCCAAGAAGGTCCGATTGGAGGGACACTCGATAGTGAGGGGAATTGGCAGAATGAAACAACAGGGCTAGGAAGATGGAGCGGTACGGCATCATGGCTTTTGGTTCAACTTGATCGTGCCTCATTGGAGGAACAAGGATGGGAAGTTGTATGGAAGGATGCAAAACAAGAGAAATCAATCAGGTCAACTGATGATGGATTTGTCATTGGAGGCTACCGATTATCCAACAGTGAACTTGTGCTTCACCCTCCACAATACGACGCAGAATCATGCATCGAACTAGTTGACGAAGAAGGTGCTGGCTGCTCTGTTGAATGGGGTTACATGGATCTAGAAGGAACACTCAGGTCCCACGACCGAACATCACTCACCCTTCTTGTCGGACAAGGAGTCAATGTCGAAGTCAATCGAGAACTACAATCCTCAACAGGACTCATCATTCTCATGGGCTTGATCATCTTGGGACTTCTCTACGTGAGCCTGAGACGAATTAGTGACGTTGTCATTGTAGTCGTAGCCTTAGGAGGAGCGCTCTTATGGATGCAAGGTCTCATAGGCCATTTCTCATCTTTTACCAATCTGTTCGGCATTTCCATAATCGCTCGATCACAGTTCTCCAATTTATTGCCAATTCTCGTACTTGCGTTGGGTATTGATGACTCGTTGCATGCATTACATCGCTACAAAGAGGAACGTAAGAATGGAAAATCTCCTACCGAATCTGGAACCATTACACTCAACCGTGTCGGAAGAGCAATTATGCTCACATCGGTCACGACTATGGCTGCATTTTCAGCAAATCTGTTTTCAGATATCGCTGCATTGAGATCGTTTGGAGTGGAAGCTGCAATGGGTATTCTCGCTGCATTCCTCCTCACTGGGTTGTGGGTTCCAATTCTTCGATTAAGTGTTGATGAATGGCTTGAAAAGAAGAAAGAAAAGAAACTTGAGGTGAAGACGATCACCCATCTTGTTCCTGAAAGATGGCTTCGTTGGGTCACCATTCAAAGCGGACGGTTTCGTAATTCACTCGTCATAGCAACGCTTGCTCTCCTTGTTACAATCCCTGCAAGCATCGCAATGTCAAACCTCGAAGGTGACTTTGCGGTCGAAGATTTCCTCGATGAATCCTCAGACTTTGCTCAAGGAGTAAACATCGTCAATGAACGTTTCTCAGATGAAGGCGAGCCTGCAGTGCTTCTCATCGAAGGTGATGTTCTTGATCCAAGAGTGTACGAAGGCATTGACTTATTCCGAACCGAAATGAATAGTGTTGAAGACGGCGTCCCTGAGAAGATTACACGTACGCCTGATGGAAATATCGACTTGCTTGCCATAGACGAACTCCTGTTTGCTGCTCAAGGCTCCTTGATTCTTGACCCAGAACCGTTCAAGGCTCGAGGTTGGAATCCTGACGTTGAAGGGAACGGTATGAACTGCACAACCTCTCAAATTGGATTTTTAGATACAAGCGATAGAGACTGCCTTGCGTTTATGTTTGGCTTCCTCTCCCTCGAAGGAGTACCTGGAATCGGGCCGATTCCTTCCATCCCATCAAGCATAGTCAGCCTCTATGTAATGCCCGAAGTGGAATTGAATGCAGTCCAACCGTGGCTCGATGTAAATGGAGACCCTGCTCAATACAATCACATGCTCATCCGATTCGGAATTACTGGTCCTGAGGACTTCCCCGGCATGGGGCCGGCTATGGATGAACTTTGGAGAGATCTGGAAGTCTTTACAAATCTTTCAACCGGTACCCGCGGCGAGCCAGGAACTGCACCAACTGAAGAGCAACCCTTGACTTGGGTAATGACAACGGGTCGCCCTGTTACACGATTTGTTGCATCGACTGAAATGCAAAATGAAATGCAATCATCGCTTGTTCTCGGCTCAGTATTCGTCTTCATCTCCCTTGCTATTGGCTTCCGTTCCATCAAACAAGCCTTGGTGACTCTGGGACCAATCCTTCTGGTCGTTGTGTGGCTGTATGGGTTGATGCAGGTGACTGGCGCAAGTCTGAATATTGTCACTGTAACGATAGCAACCATCTCACTTGGAGTTGGAATTGATTATTGCATACACGTCACGGAACGTTATCGGGAAAGTCGGGAAAAAGGAGAAAGCCACGAACAAGCACTTCACGCAGTTGGTGGGGCATGTGGATTAGCGTTAGTTGGAAGCGCTGCATCTGATATCGCTGGTTTTTCGGTCATTGCTCTTTCTCCAATGGGCTTGTTTAGTAACTTTGGAATCTTTTCAGCTGCAATGATATTCCTCTCATTAATCGCAAGCCTTGTGCTAACAACTGCTGCACTTGGATTACTTCATCAAACAACGAAACTTGGCCAAGATGAAGAAGAATAGAATCGGTGCGTTCTTGAAGGGAAGTGCTCACGCAAGTATGCGGTCGAATGGGTTGTCCCACCGGCGGTAGGTGAGAAAATGGTTGATGAAACGACACCAGATGACGACGAAGATTGGATGCAGTATGCCAATTCTGGCTTTGGTTCAACAGATTATTCTCTATGGGATGAAGTCGAAGAACAGAAGGTGGAAGACGGTCAATCCGATGAACCTGAACAACTCGATTCACATACAGAAGAAATTTCACGAGCTCCATCTCCTGCTGGATTGAAACATTTACTACGAATGGGAACTTGTGATTCATGTCTTGGTCGACTGGGTGGAAAGAGATCATTTCAACAAACAGATGAAGAATCAGGCCAAGTCGTTCGTTCAACGATTACAGAAGGAAACGAGCGCCTGCTCAATATCCGTCAAGAAATTCCTCTTTGTCCATTTTGCGAGAATTTATTTGAAGAGGCGTCGCTTCTTGCTGAGTTAATTCAGGATGCTCTCGCCTCCTTTGAAATCAATAAACTGCAAATTGGGGCTCGAATTCCTAAAGATCAAATCGAGCAAGAAGAACTGATTCGCAAAAGATACGGTGCAGGAGGTTCTGATGCATTCAAACCATCCCTTGTTTCTGCTGTTTCAAAAATTGTTCAATCCAACCTTGAATCCATCAATATCGTCAATGATAAGCCAGATGTATTAGCCCTCATTGACGTTCTCACACTAACAGTTACACTCGATGTTCGAAGCGCCTACATCTACGGACGTTACCGCAAACTTGCTCGCGGAATTCCTCAGACCCGATGGCCATGTAGAGCTTGTAAGGGAAGAGGATGTCAAAGTTGCGAACAAACTGGCCAGCAATATCCTTCCAGTGTTCAAGATTTAATCGGTGAACCACTCATCAAATTCTTCGATGGTAAGGAACACGCCTTCCACGGAATGGGACGAGAGGACATCGACGTCCGCTGTCTTGGAAGTGGCCGGCCATTCGTCTTTGAAATCAAAGAACCTAAGCGATGGTCTATCGATTATGAAGAAGCGATGGACATCATCAACAAAGAAGCAAATGGAGCAATCGAAATCTCACACTTCCGTTCTTCAAATCGAAGCGAAGTCGTTCGGGTAAAAGACACACCTGCTGAAAAATCCTACACTATTCGATTCATCGTCGAGCCAATTTCACAACCTGATTATGATGTACTCGTAGCACCACTCGACATGACCAAGGAAGATGTCCAACAACGCGGAGGGCGTGGTCGACGAAAGCAACGTCGAAGAGGTGACAAGAAGGATAATCCAAAGAAACCTCTTCAGAAGATTGAAATTAAAATCCTTGAAGAATCTGAATTAAAGAAACTGAAAAAGGATGACCTTGTTGCATTATGTGAAGAACGTTCATGCCTTGCAAAGGGGACAAAGGCTGTTCTCATTGAACAACTTCTATCAACCAATCCAGAACCTGTCGAATTGCTTCCTCTTCCAAGTGAGGCTGAAATTCTAGAAATCGTTGAGAAGTTAGAAGGCGTTAATCTTGCTCAAAGAACACCTGAACGTGTCGCACACCGCAGAGCAGATCTCGTTCGACGAAGAAAGGTCATAGAGACCAATAATCCAAGTGTTGAAACACTTGAAAATGGCAATGTAGCAGTTGAGTTTACCCTACGTTGTGAATCTGGAACATATGTCAAGGAGACCATTCATGGAGATGATGGACGAACTCAACCATCCATGGCCTCTCTCATCAAAGCAAAATGCACGGTCGAATGGCTCGATGTCGGAGATATTCACGCAGATTGAAGCGTATTGATTCATCGCGGTGCTTATATGCAGTGGGTCGGTCGCAAAGATGCTTGGAACTGGCTTTTTGCTGGTTTCGACAACTGGAGGCCACTAAAATGAAGCGATCCAAGGGACAAAGAGTAGGTACAAGAAGCGTTCTACGTCGACGACGAAAGGACCGTTCACGCACATACATCAGTCGTGTTATGCACAACTACGATGAAGGCGACCGTGTTGCTATCGTTCTTGACGGTGGACAACAAATGGGTATGCCTCATCGCCGATTCAATGGAAGAACTGGATTCATCACACGCCGACAAGGTGTTGCTTGGATCGTTGCAGTCAAAGACGGAAACATGCAGAAAACTGTCATCGCCCGTCCAGAACACCTCCGCCCATTGGAGTGAGTGATTTTTATGCCTGAAGAAGAAAAGATTGTTGATTTTGCCACCGTCCGTGACTTGCTCAAGGGCGCTCAAGAACGCCGAAGAGATTTGACGTACGAACAACGTGCTGCTCTCTTCCACGCCGAGTGGGCTGCAAGTGAGAATCGAAATGGATACCCAACAGTTTCCTCTGTATTCGAAGAATTGAAAGCTGCGATTGCAGAAGTACCTGCTTTCGAAAAATATCCAGAGTTAGCTGCAAAACTTGCAGAACTCATGCCAATGACAGAACTTGAGATCAAGGCCGTTATGGCAAGCCGCCGTGCTTCCATAGATGACGGAGATGTCAACACAGTTCTCGAACTTGTGCGTCAACACATCGGTGTTGAGTGAAACCCAAAGGAAGTGAACACGCATGAGCCGCCCAGGCCGCGATTATACCCCTCGTAAATTCAACAAGTCAACACCTAATGTTGACACCAGTATGCCTCCACCAGCAACTGGTAGAAAAGAGATTCCAAAGCCTCAGAAGAAACCAGAGCAATCTGGTGGAGAGCGAAGACAGCAACGCCCCCAACAACGACGTGACAATCGTGGAGGACAACGTCAACAACGACCACAACAGCGTCGAAGAGATGCTTCACCACTCTATGATGCTTCATGGGCTCGTGTCGTTGAGTTTGATGCCTCAGATAATGTCATTACAGGATTTACAGAAGAATCGCTGATTCCATGTCGAATCAGTATTGAATCTTCAGAACCGATTCTTCCAAGTTCAAGAATCTATATTGGAAGTGGAGAAGGAAATGCTCCGAAGGGTAACCTCCTTGGTGGAGCAATATTCGATCGAATGAGTAACTCTGCAAAACTAGACTTCCCTCTTATCATCCAGTTATTCGTTGAAGAATTTGGAATGCACTTCGTTCAATCCTTTTTCAACAAAGCAGGAAATCTCTCACTCAAACAACACGCATTTGAACTTCTAGACGGAATCGGCAGTAAAAAAGCACAACAAATGGTTGAACTTCGTGGCTCATCTGGATTCTCTTCATTGGCTGAATTAAACGAAAAGTGTAGCATTGACGCTGCAGAATTACTAGCACGCAGATTCTTCTCTGAGATTGAGGATAGAACACTCCAACCGCGATTGGTCGATCATCTATTTCCGGTGAATGCATGAAATCAGCAAGAGACTTGATTGATTCCTTGCGTGCATATCAGCCACCAAATACCGACTTAGGTCAGCACTTTCTCATTGATGACCAACTTCTCAACACCATGGTTGAATTAGCAGAAGTCACTGATAAGGATCATGTTCTCGAGATTGGACCTGGACCCGGAACCTTAACCCAAGTGATCTTGAAAACAGGAGCAACTGTTACTGCAATCGAACTCGATGATGGCCCTGTGCTCCATCTTGACAACGTCTTTTCTGAACAGCAAAACAATGGGAAACTCACCCTCTTACATGGTGACGCTCTGATTGAAGAGTGGCCACAATCGATTACGAAAATTGTGGCAAACATACCATATCAAATCTCATCTCCTCTGATTGAGAAGATTACAAAATTCAACGCATTGAATGAAACATCACTCCAATCCGTGGTGTTGATGGTTCAACAAGAATTTGCTCAGCGATTGACGATGCGACATCCGAGCGATGTTGGCTCTCTTGGTATGACGGTGGCTCTCGATTGGAATGTTGAGGAACATCATGTTGTATCTCCGCATAGTTTCAGCCCTCAACCGGCTGTGCACTCACAAGTCGTCACACTTCATCCACATGAGACAATATGGCCAGCCGATAAACGCTTAATTCGCATGATGATTCATCAGGCATTTGCAGAAAGGAGAAAGAAAATGAGGAGTACGTTGAAACGTGCACCAAGAAGAATTTCTCGCCTCAAAGGGTGGCATGCTCAACGATGGAAGGATTCAATCGCTTCACTTCTTGACCATGAATTAATGGATTTACGACCTGAATCGCTTCGACTTGAAGACTGGGTCATACTCGCCGTGGGGGTTGAAAAAGGCTCGAATTGAGAGCCATTATTACCGAACAGTTACGGGGGAGGGTTTTCTTAGGAACGCTCCCTCGGCTATCATTGTCGGAGGGGATGTTATGGCAAAGAAGGACACATATCTCGCATTACTTCGTCGAGGAATCGATGACACAACTGCGCAACTACTCGCTGATGCGGGACTCAAAATAGGCGATTTGAAAAAAATCGACTCTGAGAAACTGATCGAAAATTATGGCCTGAAGCCGGACATCGCAGAAGGTGTCATCAGCATCATCACCGCTGGGCCTCAGAGTCACGGGAAAGAACGGTTCCTCGCAAAGGTTCTTGCTCCAGACCGTAAACAAGAAAGTCGAATTGAAGAGATGAAGTTCAAGCGTAAGCAGAAGGACGTTTTGACTGAACTTGCTGAACAGAAAGAACGAATCAAGTTGGCGAAGGTCACTGCGTTCAAAGACAAGAAACTCATCATGAACCGCCTCGGTAAAACCGTTGAGTTAATCGTTAAGCTTGAGAACAGTCTTAATGATGAAGGAAAGGATGACCAGAAAGTCAAGATTCGTGACCAACTCGAAACTCGTGGACTTGAAGCTGCACGTGATCATGAACTTCTCGAATTGGAAGGAACACCACAGGATATTGTCGATTTCCGACGCAAGCACGTTCCTGCACTCATTTTCCATGCATGCCCTGAATGTGGAGATGAAATGGATCCTCGTTCATCGAGAGATCCTGACCGAAGCGAAGAGTATGCTTTGATTTGTTGGGAATGTGAAACCAGTTTTACTCCACCTCTCGGCGATATGGCAGAAGCGAAACTCAGCAACGGTACTCGTATCATCATTGATGTTGACAAAGCTCCTCGTAACCCAGTTCCTCCAAAGCCAGCAAACCTTGGCTTCAGCGATGTAAGCGAACAACTTCGAAAAGATCTGGAAGCAACAGGTGCAACAGCTGATCTCATCAGCGCAGAAGTTGAGTCCGCTGGCCTTACTGGAGGCCTCATGGACATTAACGATTGGATTGACCAGACATTGGCTGTCAAGGGCTATATCCAAGCACAAGAAGATCGTGAAGACTTCATTCTACGAACTGGGGCAGGTGCAACCAAGTTCAACAAATGGATGAAGAAGGCTGGTTTGTTCTTCAATAAGCAAACAGGTCGTTGGACTCGAAACAAGCCTGGTCGTTGAGGTGGAATCATCTCTTCAGACGCTGTTGTTCGGTTTTTCCGAGGAATACAATTGCTTGGACAAGCAACTGTACAAGCAGACTTTACTCTAGTTGAACTTGCAGAAGATGCAGGAGTTTCAATTCCAACAAACTGCTCTTCAGGAACATGTGGAACGTGTATGGTTACGCTCCTGTCAGGTGATGTTCCACTACCTGAGATATTGCCACCTGGTCTAGACGATGATGTCGTTGAAGATGGGGCAAGGCTCGGATGTATTGGATGTCCAATTGGAGATGTTGATATTGATGTTCGACCACCATTATGAGGCGATACTATGTTCGAAGAATGGGGTGCTATCGAATGGTTTCTACTCATCATCAACATCATTGCTGTAACCATCGCAGCTCGATTTCTAATCTGGAAAATCAAAAAGAAATTCGCAGAAGTTGAAAAGCGGCAAACCCATTCTCTTCGATCTAAATGATCTTTGCTTCGCAAAGGGTATCCTCTGCTTAGAGGTTTTATCAGAAATTTTCTTCTTTGAATTTACTCGCCAGAAAGAGTTGTCTTCAAGAACCATCGACCTCATGAAAGGTCATGGACGGAGGTGAACCGGTTGCTATTGGCGACTTTGTTCAGTCCTTACGTAATCGCTTACGCTCCGATGAGCGAAATAGAAACTGTTTGGTTCGGGGAGAAATTCGTCAATGGAAAGCCTATCCATCTGGGCATACTTACTTCAGCTTGAGAGATGATAACGGCCAGATAAGTGCAGTTATTTGGAAAGGGCGATGTAGAATCCCATCTGAAATCAAAGAAGGACAGGAAGTTATTGTCCTTGGAAATGTGGATATTTATGCAGGCCGCGGACAGTTACAACTCATCGTTGAACGCATTGAACCTATTCGTAAAATTGGAACTCTTGAGCAAGAACGGCAGAGGTTGTTAGCAACCTTGCAAATGGAAGGAGTCCTTGATCGTGAAAAGAAACCGCTTCCACTGTTTCCAAAGCATCTTGCAATTATTACTGGAACGGATTCAGCAGCACTTGCTGATATGCTTCGCCTCTCTGAAACACGATGGCCTGGCTTGAGAAGAACTGTTATCGGCGTAACTGTTCAAGGCGATAGGGCAGTTGAAGAGATTACTCGTGGACTCGCAGTTGCAAGGCATCTGAGTCGTAAAGAGTATGCAGAACAGATTGGGATTCCTCCTATCGATGTTGTTATTGTTGGTCGAGGTGGAGGTTCCCCTGAAGATTTGTGGGCGTTCAATCTTGAACCTGTAGCACGAGCACTCTCGACGATGCCAATTCCAGTCATCTCTGCTGTTGGCCATGAATCTGATTTACTTGTCAGTGATGTTGTTGCAGACATTCGAGCATCAACACCAAGCCATGCCATCGAGTTAGCAGTTCCAATTCTTGATGATGTTCTCTCACTCATGGTCGATCTTGAAGACCGGTTGCACAGAGGCTCTATACGTCGATTCGGTGAGGAGAATTCACGATTGCAACAATTGCAATTACGCTTACGTCTTGCTCCATCAAAAGGCTTAGACAATGCAGTTCGTCATTTGGAACGGCTTGGGAATGATCTCAACGGTTCTGTTCAGTCTACAATTCAAAAACATAAGCAGAGATTAGCTATGCTCAAAGGAACGCTTCAAGCTGCTCATCCACAGCGAGTCTTGGAACGAGGTTATTTGATGACAACCAACCAGAAAGGCGAAGTTGTTGGTAAAGTTACAGATTTAACAGCAGGAGAAACTGTCTCTCTGCATTTTGCTGACGGTACAGCCGACGCAAACATTGACAATATACAACAAAGAGAGGGAGAATGATGACAGAACAAACCTATTCAGATGCGCTACGACGATTGGAATCTATTGTTGCTGAACTTGAACGCGGAGGCATGGATTTGGAAACCACGTTGACACGATTTGAGGAAGGTTCTGCTTTGCTTGAGCGTTGTCAGGGTGAACTGAAAGAAGCTGAGGGGCGATTAGAAAAATTGCGCCTGGAAGATGCAGAAGCCATGGTTGAAGAGGCGAAGAAGGAATGAATAAACTGCAGACGAAGATTCAACGGCGTCTCGTTAAAGCAATGGGCTCTTGGAGAGATCCGCACATGACAAAGCCTCTGCTGGAGTCAGAGAATGTTCAAGCCATCGATATATCCGAAGAAGGAAATGTTCGGATTAAGTTCCGTCCTTCACGGCCGCATTGTCCATGTTGCCTTATCGATGCTAAGGAATTGAAACTCCACTTACAAGGAACAAAGGGTGTGAACTCGATTCAACTTGAAATCGTTGATGTCCCTGCATCTGAACGTTGGTCAAGATTGGTCAATGATTGACGCCATTGCAAGAAGAAGTAAGCAGGAACAGTCCAGCCACCTACTGACACAATCCATGTGAGGATTGAGCCAAGAATTACTCCATGAATCGGAAAGAGCCACATTGCAACAATCGCGTAAACAGCAACACTTGCTCCACCCAACATCATCGGGCCTGCGGCTCCTTGAGGGACATCTTGTCCTTGCGATAACCAAAGGGCAACCATCGATGTCAAAAATATGGCAGGGAAGGTACTAACCAATCCTGAAATCATTGCATATGAAAGACTAGACAACCAAACTGCACATCCGATGGCAAGGGCTGCAGCACCGCCTCGGGCGATGAGAACGATTGGACGAACTCGATGGTTTCCTTTAGGAGCAGGAACGGATGTCCATGTGCTCCAAACACCGAGTAGAACCAAAATCAAGAGAAGAATAAGTCCAAATGACAACTCACTAAGTCCCTTATCCTGAACTAAATCTGCCCCATAAAGGCCAATTGTTCCAACTGAAGCCCACACTAGAAGAGACAGAAGCATTGTCGTCACTAATCCTGTACCAAACCGTGTTGGTACCTTCATCCATACCAAAAGAAACAGAGCATTGACCAACATTCCCAGTGGAACAACGGACATTGCTCGATCAAATTCAGAACCTGTTGACATACTGTACATCCCAATGGCTGCAGGTATAATCGTTGTAGGGACTGTAGCCAAGACGCCCCCTGTTCTTCCTCCAAATCTTTCAATTGCAACCGTTACCAATGTAGCAACTACGCCTGCAAAGAAAGCAGAAAGAAGTACTGAGGAAAGTAACATATCACTCAAACGGATCAATGTTCACAATTTGTTCAATGTCGATTCGCGGATAACCACGCTCTCGAGCATTGTCAGCGGCTTTCATCAACATTCTGCGAATCCATCCAAAGGCCATAAGGGCACTGAGTCGGTTGACTGAATCGATGAAATGCATTGGATCTCTTCCAAGATTTGCATGCTTACGGATATCGGATTCAAGTTCCGAAACCATGTCCCCGTATGTGTATAGTAAATCTTGAGCGCCTTCATCGGTGATGGCCATTTTTGCATGCGTACGGGCCATTGATTTTACGTGAGGGATTGTAATCAATCCTCCACCTTGAACCTGAATTCCTTCTTCTTCAACCTCTTCTGTATCTTCTTCATCCGCCGATTCGCCTTTGCCCATTGAATTCAATGCGAGTTGGAGATGACGTGGCTTTATGGTTGAAACGCGATCTCTTGAGGCTGCTTCTTCACAATTCCTCATGAGCCTTGCGAGGAACTTTTCGATGAATTCAATTCCACCTTGAACTGCTGCTGAACCAACAGATTCTACTTGTTCGAGTCGATCGATCATCAGTTCTCTGGTTCGATTGTAATTCAATCGTGTACGATTTGAATCGTCTAAGGTCTTTCGCTCAGGATCATTTTCAAGCGTAGCTTGTTCCATTGAAGGGACCAGAGAGTCAAGTTCAGAACAAACAAGACCAACAAGTGATTCTTTTACTGCACCAGAAATACGCATCGTTGTAAATGTCGATGCTACTGAACCGATGTGGCTAGGAGCGTAGGGCTTTGCCGGCATATCACAGGCTACCTTTCCACCTCTTTGAACACACCGTGATGAATGGCTCTTACCATTCAGTCAACCATGGCCATGCGCCATCGGCTGTTACTGGACGCATTCCATCTTCATCACGAATCCAAGTATCTTCAGAGCCAATGCTTCCATCTGCATGAACGACCTTTGGCTCAATAGCCATCGTCCCTCCAATCGGTAATGGACGATCAAATCCTGCAGCGACTACAGGAGATTCATCCAGTTGCAAACCTACTGAGTGTCCAAGGAATTTCGATTGGTCTGGAACCATTCCCATGAGGTGATCTTGATGACCGAGTTCGTGTGCTAATGCTTGACCTTCAACCCAAGCATCACTGCATAGGCCACCTTCATCGAGAACACCTACGACTGTATCTTTGACAGCCAACATATCTTCCAGACGTTGATTCCATTCTTGAGAAAGAGACCCGAGAGAAAACATTCGAGTCATATCAACAACATAGCCTCGATGAACGTGAACAAGGTCGACAAGTACTGGTTCGTTTCTCTTGATTTTATTGAATCCAGAACCCATGCCTGCGAGTGGATGTGGTCCTGCGCCTCCAACTGCCGAGTCAAAGAACGACGGGACTCCGCCTGCTCTTCCTGAGACAATGACACCTCGATTGCATTGCAAAGGGAAGCGACGCATCTGAACTTGACCTCCAAATCCTTCACTACGACTGATTGCTTCAGCTGCCGCAACCAAGTCCAGTTCAGTCATACCTTCTCCACCAAGTCTCGAAACAGCATCAAACATTCTCATCTGAACTTCCGCTGCTGCTTCCATCTGGTCTTGCTCCCATGCTGACTTGACTTCTCTCAATCGATGAATCAACGATGTGGCATCTGCACATGTCCCAAGTGGCGAGAGTGCGTTTGAGAATCGGTTGGCAAATGTTGTTGGCAGTTCACCAAGTTGTAATGCTGGAGCCTCCGTGACTCCTCTTGATTGCAAGGTTTCGCTAAGAATTCGTAAACGAGGGAACGGTTCGATACTGAATGGAGCATTGTCATCTCCAGCTTCATATTGTGCACGTTGAAGTGATCTGCGGACATAGAATACGGGGCCATCGCCACCTGCTTCGATACTACCGCCTGCTGCTTGAGCTGGTACGAACATAGAGCCGTCTTGTCTTCCACCAGCGAAATAATACAAATCGATAGGGTGTTGGATGAGGACGCCTGGAAGTGAAGAAGCCTGTAAAGCAGCAGCGAGAGCGTTCAATCTCTGCTCAAGTTCCGAAACTGGTACACGCCAATCCTCGCCTTCGGGGCCAGATAATACGGATGTATCCCAATCGGACATGATACGGCTTCCAGTTCGTTATTCAAAACCACTACGCTTGAATTCTTCAAGAAGAAGGGGTTTCAACTTCTGGTAATTGTGCCGATTCTGTTTTCATAATGCGCTCTTCTGCGATTGTACAATACTCTTGGGAGAGGTCCATTCCAACGAACACTCTTCCTGATTGTTTGGCAGCAACACAGGTTGTTCCTGAACCATTAAATGGGTCAAATACGATATCGCCAGCAAATGTGAACATCTCAATACAGCGCCGAGGCAATTCAACAGGGAATGGCGCTGGGTGATTGACTCGACTTGCACGTTCTGTAGCAAACCTCCAGATGGATTTGGTTTGTTCGATGAAATCACGTTTCTCGATTGTATCAATACGTCCTTCTGCACGTTCTTTTTTCGAACGTGGAAGTTTGTAATCACCTTTTGAGAAAACAAGGAGATATTCATGTATATCACGAAGACAAGGATTGGAAGCACTCTGAAAAGATCCCCAAGCACAAGATGATCCAGCACTTGCAGATTTGTCCCAAATAATCTCTCCACGCATGAGGAATCCCAATTCAATCATCATACTATTGATGTATGTTGAAAGAGGAATATACGGTTTCCTACCAAGGTTTGCTACGTTAACAACCATTCTTCCACCAGGTGATAGTACTCGATAACACTCTGCGAAAACGTCGTGTAAAAGTTTGAGATATTCCTCAAGAGTTAGATCATCATCATACGCCTTTGAAGCATTGTAAGGAGGAGATGTGACCACCAATTGGACACAATTATCTGGCAATGGGTTTTCCCTTGCATCACCAGTAAGAACCACATTGTGATACAGTTCTGGCAACTCCTGATGCTCGCCGACATCTCTTTGTGAGGCAATGCCTTTGTTGATTCTACTGTTGTAATAGGTAGAAGCATCATGGCTTTCTCTGCGAGATACACCAAATGATGAAGTCGATGTTTTTGCTCTTTTACGAGCCCCATCGAATCCTTCCTTTTTCGGCTTTTCGCCACCCATTGCCAAGCAACGGGTTCGACTTGGTTATGACCTTTCGCGCCAAACATATGCAATGGACGCGCGTTTTCGAGGCTTGAATAAAATCCCAAGAATGCTTGGAACAGAGTTTAGTTTTCCCAAAGAGTCCAACTTTCTTCAGGAGCGTATCTGTAATGCCATGTTCCTGAACTCACTGGCCATTCGATCCAGTAGGTTCCTTTGTCATCCAAATCACCCAATGAATTGCTCGGCGGAGTTTCCAAATGATTTGCTTCATCAACGTCTGCAGACATTGCTAACTTTTCCTCGAGTAGACTTGTACGCTCGTTGGTATCAATGACCTGAGACAAACCAAAGTAGGTATCATTGTGAGCGATTTTATACAATTCACTCGACGTTGAACTCTGAAGTTCTTCAATCAAAACAAGGAGTTTTTCACGAGTTTCTTTTCTGATCTCATTATTCGTAAATCGAGCTGTTAGGTCTGCTTTCAGATTACCTAACTCTTCGGCAAATTCTTGTGGATCGTCATAGTAGGCTTGAACCAAGGATTGGAGATACGTCAATTCATTACGTTCTTCTTTGGAAAGTTTGGAATTCTTACGGAGAACTTGCACCCAGCGGAAAGTATCAGGAAGGACTGCTGCTACTGCATTTGTTTGAAGCAAAGTGAACAAGGCCAGGAGGATGGCTCCAAAACCAACACTCGTCGTAACAGCATCCGCTTCACCAGAGAAGAATGACTCGAACGCAGAAGAAGTTTCGCTATTCTCTTTCGTTTCTTCAACTTCACAACCATCAGCATCGACAACGACGCCCGATGACGTTGCAGGACAGTCGTCTTCGATGTCCGGGACGCCATCGCCATCAGTATCGAGAGGTGTTTGAGTTTCGTTCTCATCATCGGTTTCATTGGTTTCAGGTTGTTGGAACTGATCAGGAATTCCATTACCATCATTATCGACACAACCGTAGAAGTCATTTGCAGTCGAGTTGCCAAAGGCATCCGGACAATGATCGGCCTGTACTGCTCCAATGACGAAGACTCCGGGCCATTCTGAGTCACGAGTTTCGTTCCAATCAGAGTCACCCCAGTTGTCACCGTATCCATCACCGTCTGTATCTTGCCATTGTGTTGAGTCGAGTGGGAACGTATCCTGTGCATCCAGATAGCCATCGCCATCAGAATCCAACTGCGCTAGTGAACAGCCGTTCCCATCGACTTCAGCATCTTGAATTGTATTTGAACAAAGGTCATTGACATCATCTACGCCGTCACCGTCACTATCCAATGATTTACTCGAATCATTCGGGAAAGCATCGGAATTATCGCCAACACCATCGCCATCAGAATCGAATTGTTCAAATGCGTTCTGTGGGAAAGCATCGGAATTATCGCCAACACCATCTCCATCACTGTCGGTGGTCTCACTTTGATCATTCGGGAAAGCATCGGAATTATCGCCGACTCCGTCGCTATCCGAGTCAAACTGCTCGAAGGCATTGAATGGGAATGCGTCACTGTTGTCGCCAACACCATCACCATCGCTGTCTTCGGTCTCGCTGGAATCGGTGGGAAATGCATCGGTATTGTCCCCAACGCCGTCTCCGTCTGTATCCGCCCATTCGAGAACAGAGTTCGGGAATGAATCACCAGAGTTGCTGTAGCCATCTCCATCATCATCCGGGCATCCGTTCTGATCTTGGGTGGAGGTTCCTGCAACTTCCGGACAATCGTCATTCGCGTTAAGGATTCCATCTGAGTCGAAGTCGTTCTGATCGATGAATTGGAATGTGGAAGACAATTGATGTTGTGTGCCGTCTTTGTCAACGAGTGAAAGTCCGACCGTATCTCCAGTGGAGATTGCAGGCGTTATTACTCGAATCGTTGAATCATTAACGACGGTCCCTGTAACGGAACCATGTTGGCCAAATTTGACCGTGATCTCATTTGTGACATTCACACCAGTCGATTTTGTTGTATACTTCAGAATCTCAGCTGTATCATCGTTGAAGGCAACGTGCATGATTCCATTTTCATCAATGAAAATTGAATTTCCTTCACCAACATCTGCATTATTGGCAATCGTACTGACTTTCCAATCGGAGATTGTCGGATCGATTGTTGCGTATTTCAAATTCTGACCAGACCACGTGTGGTAGACGATGTGTGGTTGATCAGCAGCATCCACTGCGATTGATGGGTCATGGCCCGTGTGCCCTGATGAATCTAGAATGGTCGTGGTCCATCCACCATTTGCACTTCCCGTTGAATACCTCAAATCATAATTTTTATCATCGAAGTGAGCGATATGAAACTGCCCTTGTTGATCCACTGCCATCGAAGTCATGTATCCAGGATACATCTGAGAAGACCCTGCATCGACTAAGTAGGAATCCCAATAGCCACTTTTGTCCGTTGCGAACATCAATTTCGAGGAGCTACGGTCTTGATATGCGATGTAGATGTTATCGTTCTCATCAATCAAAATAGCAGACTCACAACCCCGGTTATTTCCCGTCTCAACAGTGTCATATGCCCAAGCGGTTCCGGTGTAGGAGGCTATGCGAAGTCCATTTCCGCATTGATCTGCTCCGTCGGCAGCATAGGAGATGTGTGGATGATTGTTTGAGTCAACTGCAATACCGATTGGTCCGAAATGCGCAGAGTTTGAAACCGTATAATGCGTCCACGTTGTTCCATCGTAGTTCATGTAGACCAGCGTTTCATCCCAAGTGGTGTATGTTGTATAGGCCAAGTGTATGTGGTCATTACCATCAATGACCATGTGAATGTCCCAACAATACGTGTTCCCACAATCGTTAATTTTCATTGAATTCCAGCCGGATCCGTCATTGACGCTGTGCCGAATTTGGTAATTATCATCCTTAATTTGGACGACGTGGGTGTGTCCATTTGAATCGACGCCGATGGCATTCCATCGACCTGCTTGGCTACTCATGTCCAAATCCGATGTTACCCATTGATGATTGATGCCATCGTATGTCGTATTGGTAAAAGCAAGATCCGAAAAACCACCGCCTGTAATGAGAAGTTCCTCTCCACCAGCAGTCCAACCGGTACTTGGTGAAATCGTAGTTTGAATTGGACTTGAGTACTGAATCTCATTCCATTCTGCTTCGAGAGTGGTTTGTTGTGTAATCATTGGAGATGCGAAAACTGCGAGAAGTACAGCACTTACCAGTAATACTCGCATAGTTATGGCTATCTGTTAGGTTTAAAATATCCTTTGGTAACAAAACCGTTACCTTTGGAAGCATGAAGTCTCTAACGTTCGAATTTAAATTCGGAAATTCATCACATCACTCAAGAACTGGGTTCACTTGGAAGGACCATGGCGAACGTCCTAACATTGGACAATATCAACGTCGAAGGCAAGACTGTTCTCTTGCGCGTTGATATCAACAGCCCACTTGATCCTGCAACTAAGTCGTTTCTTGATGATACAAGAATTCGTGCCATTCTTCCAACCTTGAACCGATTATCAAAGGCAAAAACTGTTCTCATTGCCCACCAATCTAGGCCTGGAAAAAATGATTTCACCAGTACACTGGGTCATGCTCGTGAATTAGGACGTTTATTGGGACGTTCGATTCGGTGGGTCGAAGATATTCATGGGCCAAAGGCAATGGAGGCTATTGAGGAGATGAAGATAGGTGATATCCTCATGTTGAATAACATTCGAATGGATCCTGAAGAAGTGAATCGTAAAGGCGATGCTCTTGCTCTTTCAGAAACACAACTCGTTCAAAATTTGGCGAGTGTTGCAGACGTATTCGTAAACGATGCGTTTGCATGTGCTCATCGTTCAAGTCCAAGTATCGTTGGTTTTGCACATCACCTACCTTGTGTAGCTGGGGAATTGATGGCTCACGAAATCCGGCAAATCGATCTAGCACTGGAATCTCCGAAGAGGCCGTGTATCGCTGTTCTCGGAGGAATAAAAGTCGACGATAGTATCGAGGTAGCGCACAATATGCTAAAGAACAACATTGCGGATGAAGTATGGTTTACTGGTGGAGTTGCTAATCTCGCCATCCATCTTTCAGGAAATGACATCGGAGAAGGAAACCTCTCATTCCTTCAAAATGAATTACAGGGTGCTTGGGATTTAACAATAAAATCTGCTACATCTTTGCTTGAAATGCACCGAGATAAAATATTCTTGCCAACCGATGTTGCAGCAAATGTGGAAGAGAACCGTATCGATATCAAGGTCGAGACTTTACCGATTCACGCCCCGCTTTTTGACATGGGGATTGCATCAATTCTCGCTCTATCCTCTCGGATTAAGAGTGCTGGAACAATCATATTAAACGGACCCGCAGGAGTCTTTGAATTACCAGATTTCGCATTGGGAACTATCGAGATGCTCAACGCATGTGCAGAATCAGACGGATATGCAGTTATGGGCGGTGGGCATACTGCCACTTTGGTCAGTAAACGAGGTCTTGCAGACAAAATGGGCCACGTTTCAACTGGCGGAGGTGCTTGTTTGGATTACATTGCAGGCAGAACTCTTCCAGGGATTGAAGCGCTCGAGATTAGTGCTCAACGATATCAACTAGAAATCACGCCTGTTCTTCTCGATGAGTAAACGCCCATTGTTGCGTACTTGAATGGGAAAGAGAATCTCCCGAATCAAGCACTAGGCTCTTGAAGAAGTACGAGCAGGAACTACCATGGGCGATGATACAGCCGTTCGTTATCGAAACGCGGTTTTGTATGATGATCAATTCGTCAAACACGTTGGAGATTTTCTTCTCCATAAGGATGGTACTTGGTCAAATTCAATTGGTGATGAAGATGTTATCGAGGAGATCGATGGGTCCAATCGAGTCATTACTCGGTCCTTACAGAACTGGCATACTCATTTAGCAATGCAACTGAATGCACGGGATTTTAGTGATGGTTTTCCACTTCACCGATGGCTTGATGAAGCTATTTTTCCAACAGAGGCGAAGATTACGCCTGAGTTTGTTCGAATTGGGGCTCAAGCGGCCGCAGCAGAGATGATTCGGACCGGTTCTACCTTTGCAGCGGACATGTATTTCTTTCCAGCCGTTACGGGTAATGTCCTCGATGAGGCTGGATTGCGAGGTTTGTGTGGAGGTCCTGTAAGTGATGCAGCCCTCCCATCGCACGAAGATGCACAATCTGCATTAGCGGAACTTGACGGATTGATGGCCAACAATTCAGAGAATGAACGAGTGCAATATGCAATTGCAACTCATTCGGTCTATCTTTGCTCTGAGGAAACTCTGGGAAGAGCGAGTGAACTTGCTGAGAAGAGAAATGGACGACTTCACATCCACGTAAGTGAAACTCGAAAAGAAGTTGCTGAGTGTAAAGAAAAGACAGGGAAGTATCCTGTCGAATATTTGCAATCTATTGATTTTATCAAACCAGGAACAATCTTTGCTCACGCTTCTTGGGTTAAGAAAAACGAAATTAGAATGATGGCTGATTACAATGTTACTGCTGTTCATTGCCCTTCCTCAAATATGAAATTAGCCTGTGGAGGGACTCTTTCCTACCCTCCCTACAAAGATGCAGGAGTTGATCTAAGAATTGGTACAGATGGTGCTGCATCGAGTGGAAATGGGCTGAACCTACTCCATGAAGCGAGATTAGCAAGCCTTGTGCAACGACATGACCATTGGGATTCAACGCTGCTTCCTGCAAAGGATATCTTCGGAATCGCAACAAAGGGAAGTAAAGACTGGGTCGCTTGGAATCTTGACGATATTCGAATGCGTCCTCTTGGTCGCTCAAATAATCGACATCTTGCAAACCTCGTTTACAATGGCGGTGACTGTCTGGATGTTTGGGTTGATGGACAAGCATTACGACTCAATGGAGAAACGAAAACTGTTGATGAAAGAGCAACTATCAAAGAACTCGACCTTGCAGTAAGTGAGTATTATGATGGTGTCGAATAATCATTCGCGACCATAATAAATCAATGTCACACCGATGCCAAGAATGAACATCGAACCTACAATGCTCAACAATGAATGGCCAATATGTGCTTCATACTCAATATTGACTTCAGTACCCTCGGCTAAAGCACCGTCTTTCGCCCCTAATGCAGCAAAATAGGTTCCTGATTCCATTTCCCATGTAAACCCAGTATCAGCGGTTGCGCTTGAATCACCGGCAACGAAATTTGATGATGCTCCATCACACCCAAGTCCCCCTGCAAAGTAAGTGGGGGGTACGTCATTACAACGATTCTTCTCGTCTTCATCGACAATACCAATCCATACATCATCACGATCCCACGTTAACGTCAATTCGGTTGAAAGGATACCAATCAATGGGTTACTCGGTAGTGGTTCATCTGAAAAAAATGCTTGATTGGGGGCATTTGGAGTTGGAACGCCTTCAACTTCCCCTTCAAAGGTAAACCCAATCATTCCAGCTACAAGAAAAAGAACAGCAAAGCCGGTTAGACCTACTCCAAATTTTCCCCTTCCAGTTAACGCCATAATCAAGCCCCGACTTCGAATGGTATGAGAAGGAATGACAATGCTAAGATGACATAGCATGCCAGCAACATGGCCCCTTCAAGCCAGTTCGTCTTACCATCATTTAGAATGAAATTTGCAACAAGAACACCCATGAATGTTGCTGCAGTTTCAAGCAAACCGAATTCTAATGAAAGTCCAACACCCATAACCCAAGCGAAAAGAACCATCAGAGGGGCGACAAATACTGCAATCTGAACACTTGAACCGATTGCAATGGCAAGAGAGAGATCCATCTTGTCCTTTCCAGCAACGATGACAGCGGTGAAGTGTTCTGCAGCGTTACCAAAGAACGGGAGTAGAATGACACCGATGAAGAGGGTTGGCATTCCCCATTCGCTTGCTGCTTTGTCAACACTGTGAACGAGTAGTTCCGCCATATATCCTACAAGAATCGTAGCGAGAATAAGAAGAGTCCATGCATCCTTAATCGACATTTTCGGTTCTTCATGATGAGACGATTCCTCTTCAGTGGAATGGAAAAGATCTGAGTGGGTCTTGAACTGAAAGAAGAGAGACAACCCGTACATTACTAACAATGCTAATGAAGCATATCGAGACAATTCCAGAATGTTCTCATCGGTGACATTGGAACCTGTATGATGTGCTGCAGCTGGAATGATTAATGCGAGGATTGCCAATAAGAGCAAACTGCCATTCATTGAAAGTGCAGATTGATTAAACGATTGAATCTTAAATTTAATTCCTCCCCATAGTAACGCTAAACCAAGAACAAGAAGGAGATTACCAAGAATAGATCCAATCAATGATGCTTGAACGAGTACGATCATTGTCTCTGCTTGATCAGGATCGCTAAACGCTGTGTAGATAGCGATGCTTGCGATGATAATTTCCACGGCGTTACCGAACGTTGCATTGAGTAAACCTCCAAGGTTTTCACCGGCTCGAAGTGCTATCTCTTCTGTGGCATGACCCATCAGAAAAGCAAGAGGCATGATTGAAATCATCGAAAACAGAAACGTCATTTCCACGTTTCCTTGGATGTTAAAGAACAGTGTCACTGGTACCGCTAATAAGAGCCAATTCAAGCGATTCTTCAGTGGACTAAAAGCATCAAGTAAACTATCGTAATTTGATTCTGCAACATGTTCAGACATCTTTCTCACCGTGGTTCGCATCAATCGTCGTTAGCCTTACGGCGAACTGGACGCTTGCGAGTTGGGGCTTTGCGGGCAGGTCGCTTACGGACTGGACGCTTGCGTGGAGCAGGATCTTCATCTTCTTCTTCATCGTCGTCTTCATCCTCGTCATCGCCCCAGAAGATGCCTTCTGCTTCGTCTGCATCGATTTCTTCGACAACTTCCTTCTTACGGCGAGTTTTGCGTTGTACAAGATTAACTGCGAACGGATCATCTTCCTCTTTCTCAGGTTCAGGTTCAGGTTCAGCTTCCTTCTTCTCCTCATTCTCAGGTTCCGTTGTAGAACCTGTTCCTGTAATAGCATCCATATCCAGATCTTGGCTTGTACCGATGAATTCTGACATCCAGTCCTCATCTTCTTCTTCGCCAGCCTTCTTCTTCTTTGGACCTGACATGCTCGTTTGCACAATCATTAGGGCAACGATGAACAAGAGTACATTGACTGCAACCGCAATCCAAACCAAAAGATATGGAGGGTCGCTCAGCGATGGAGTGATTTGTTCTGGCTCGGGAGCTTCTTTGAGATCCTCTTCAAACGTACAAACAGTTTCACCTTCGAGATTATTTCTACAGAAATCAACAACAAAGACGACACGTTGTGAAACTTCATTGCCTGCTGTATCAATACCACGGACAGTGATTGCGTGTTGGCCTGCATCAAATGTTCCAGCTGAGAATTCCATATCACTTACTAAAGTTGACAAATCTCCTTCGACATCGGTAATGCCTTCAGCGCTCGCCCATGGGGATGTGCTCGTGACACCTGTCAATCCGCCATAGTTGAAGGTGAATCGGTACTGGATATCTTGGATTTGAACATCATCTTCAGCAGCAAACATTAGATTGATTTTGTTTCCATAAAGATACTTCGAACCTTCAGAAGAAGGTGATGGAGAATAAATTGTTACTTCAGGTCCCTTTGCATCAATGTGATAGTTTGTGTTTGTGGTTATGCCTATGTTATCTGCCTCATCGACAAGAGTCATCCTGAATGTCATCTCTCCAGCATTCGCCGATCCTGGTATTGTAAAACTGTAGGAATATTCAGGACCTTTGTCAGGGTTCAACAGGTTGTCAGCAATTTGGGTCATTGGTTCTCCGCCCCCTGTTACGTTAAACCCAGAATCTGAGACCACTTCGATCATAGGAGTGGTTTTCAATTCCTCACTCGCTTCAATTTTGATGGTATATGTTCCAGCGATTAACGATGGACTTGTGTATTCTGAATTTTCATCATCTAATAATCGAAGTTCAACAGATGGCGCAAGAGTATCTTCTCGAACCAAGAATGAATTACCACTCAATCCTTCAAGAATATCGGAATTCGTATTGTTAAATTCATCTGCAACTGTGACTGCATACCAAACCTCACGCTCTGTATCACTTGCAAGCGGAATGTTTCTGATGATCGTTGCAGAATTTTGTTCTCCGACGTTTATGTCATCAAGGACCAATTCCCAA
>ENA-ORDA01000301-ORDA01000301.1-marine-metagenome-genome-assembly--contig:-NODE-301-length-52230-cov-9.163711_pt1 | contig 52230 bp, 52 predicted proteins | sample MGYA00237778_ERZ508506 | MGnify/ENA primary metagenome ERZ508506 (study PRJEB26177, sample SAMN06267891) | marine metagenome | isolation source: Monterey Bay, California, USA | place: Pacific...
GACAAAGAAGCCGCTTAAGGATTTAACAATTAATATTCGTAATTCCTCCCTCGAATATTAATAAAGATGGTGACATAACATAAAGCTCATATTCCTCCCCAAAGGTAGCTATTATGTCATCTGATAAACAAAGGACGAAGGACCCCCATCCTTCGTCCTTTTTATTTGATAAGATTGTAAATAACCTTATTCTAAGGTTGTTAATTGTGGGAGATTGATATGAACGATTTTATAAAACCAACTCTACCGGCAGCTTATAATGGACCTAAGCCACAAGGGGCTATTCCAGATATTTTTGTACAAGATAGCTTTTCCAAAGATGATGATAGATTATGGGTTCCATTATCTCCCGGCCGTTGGTCGAGACCTTTATGTTTCAATATAAGTCAAGGTTACTGGGTACACTTAACAAAAGTAATTGGTGGTGGATTTTTATCTCGACACAGACATCCAGCTCCAGTTCATGGTTTTGTAATCAAAGGGTCTTGGAGATACCTTGAACATGACTGGGTTGCAAAAGAAGGATCGTACTTATTTGAACCACCTGGAGAAATACATACTTTAGTAGTAGATCAAGATTGCGACGAAATGATTACTCTTTTCCATAATTCTGGCGCTTTACTCTATTGTGATGAAAATGGAAAAACTATAAATTCAACTGATGTTTTTGATAGGGTTGATGCTGCCAGAAAACATTTTGTAAAAGTAGGTTTAGGAGAAGATTATGTTAATCAATTTATTAGATAGTTTGTAGAGAGATGGTCCTTTTATAAATTAGAAAACTACCTGTTAATAATAAGATTGCTGCAATTATCATCCTCACTGGACTACCCATTAAAAACAAAGGAAAAGACAATACCATCATAGAAATTGGTACGTAAATTTTAGAAAACAAACTATCTTTGCTGGCATTTTGATAAAACGGAAATAATATCGATACTATTGCCATTAATAAAAAAAACAGCGACCAAGGTCTTGTTAAAAATAAAAAATAATCGTCACTAGTGCCTATAGCTCTAGCTATATTTAATTCTGCTAATTTCCCTAACACAACACCAAGGATCATAGGAGCCAAAGGGAAACCCAATTTTCTCATAAAATATCCAATAACCCCAAAACCAAACATTACCCATATATCAAAAGTTATATTATGAAGAGCAAAAACTCCAATCGCACAATAAGCTAAAATTACAGAAGCAAGAACGTACATTGGAATTCTTGTTACAAGTAAAAATAATTTCAAAGAAAATGCTTGTAAACCAACCATAAAAAAATGAGCCGCAAAAAATGCAATAAAAACACCGTAGGCTAACATAGGTTCATCTTGAATAAATGAAGGGCCTGGAATTATATTATGAATCATTAACGCACCAAGCATTACAGCAGTAACAATATCACCAGGAATGCCTAATGCCATCATCATTATTAACGCTCCACCAGCAGTAGCATTATTAGCAGATTCAGGAGCAATAATTCCATCTACAGCGCCTTTACCAAACTCATCTCTATTTTTTGCTGCTTTCTTTGCCTGGTCATAAGCTAAAATATTAGAAATAGATCCTCCAGCAGCAGGGAGGATACCAGTAAAAATACCTATAAAACTTGATCTAAATAAATTAATCCAATTTCTAATAACTAAGGCAATTGCTTTTCTATGTTCAACTCTTACAGGATCAGCTGTTTTTGCCATTAATGGAGCTTTTGCCTTTTTACTGTCTTCTACATCACTCAATAATTGAGAAAACGCAAATAGACCAATTAATACAGGCAAAAAAGCAAACCCTTGTCTAATGTAATCAGATCCAAATGCAAACCTTGCTACTCCATTTATCTCATCTTCACCAACGCATGCAGCGAATAGTCCTAATAATCCCGCAATTAAACCCTTTACCATATTATCACCAGAAAGGCTGACGGTTATAGTTAATGCAAAAATTATTAAAGAAAAATAATCCCAGGGTCCAAATTCAAGACCAAGAAAAGCAAGTTGTGGAGCTAAAGCAACTAAAATTACGGCACTAATCATACCTCCAAAAAAAGAAGACCAAAGTCCCAACCCTAAAGCTAAACCAGGCTTACCAGCTCTGACCATAGGAAAGCCATCAAACGTTGTAGCAACCGAGGACGGCGTTCCAGGTATGCCTGTTAACATACCAGACATTAACCCTCCAGATAGCCCCCCTACAAAAACACCCATCATTGTTGCGAGACCTTGAATAGGGCTCATCCCAAAAGTAAAAGGTAAAGTAAGAATAACACCCATAGCAATCGTAAAACCAGGTATCGCACCAGCTAATAGCCCAGCTAATGTTCCAATGGCCATTAAACCTAATGTCAAAGGGTCAAGTAATACTGATGCACCTGCCTGAAGAATGATGTCAAACATTATCTATACCTACCAAACACGTAAAATTTCTCCTTCAGGTAACATTACCCTTAAACCAAATGTAAAAACCATCCACATAAAGCCAATGCTTAAAACAGAAATTAATAAGTGTTTGACACCTAATTTAATAGAAAAACCACCTAATAGAGTTAATAAACCAAAAACAAAGACTATCCCTCCTAAAAGCATCCCAAGATAATCTAATGTTGATAGGAAAAATATAAACATTCCAAAGCACAACAGTGCATTTTTAAACTTTAAAAAATTAATTTTAAACTTGCTATTGTCCTTATGGTCTTCTGTTTTAAATTGAAAATATGATTTGCCTAGCATTACTGAAGACATGACTACCAACATCCATAAAACAACTCTTGGCCAGGCATCTGCTTTCATACCTTCAAATCCAAGGTCTCTGATATTTGAAGCATCATTTATCATAATGCCAGAGAAGCAAAGTAAGAAAATTGCAATTATTAAATCTGATTTATTATTCGTCATAATTATTCCGAAAAAAACTCAGAGAGAAACTTCTCTCTGAGTTGTAAAAGTTATTTTCTTTTATATACACCAACTTTTTTTGCGATTGGTAACCATTTATCATAAGTAGCTTGAAAATGATCTGTATAATCTTTTGCACCTTTGTAAGTAATTAATATACCCTTTTTATGCATTGCATCTTTAAAATCACTGTCTGCAGCAGCACCTTTTAGCATTGCAGCATAATGATCAATAATTGCTTTTGATGTGCCTTTAGGAGCAACGACACCTCTTTCAACAGCATATACGAGATCATAGCCTTGTTCTTGCGCTGTTTTCATACCTGGAATTTGGTCTAATCTTGCTGGGTTTGTAACACCTAAGGCCTTTAATTTACCAGCCTTAATGTATTTAATGGCAGCCGCTAAATTGATTTCTCCAAGTTTTATATTGTCAGCTAAAAGAGCTGTCATTCTTTGCTTAGTACCGTCATAAGAAACATGCTTGAATTTCACACCTGCTGCGTCTTCTAATAATAAGAATACAAATTGACTAGTAGAACCAAAAGTTCCCCCAGCAGTAATACTTCCTGGGTTTTTCTTAGCCGCAGATACCAACTCAGTTAAATTAGTATAAGGAGTGTTTACATTAGCTCCAATAATTGAAGGAGTAGAGGTTACCATCGAAACTGGCTCAAAGGCATCCCAAGTAATATCAATTCTACCAGTAAAATAGCTAGTTATTGCACTTTGGTGAATCGCGAATAATGTACACCCATCAGGCTTTGCTTTTGCCGCTTGCTTAGCACCTTTGTTTCCACCTTGACCACCAACGTTTACAACTTGTAATTGTGGCTTAGCTCCATTCTTATTAACCTTCTCTACGATTTGACGGAAGATTATATCAGTTCCACCACCAGCTCCCCAAGGAACAATAAGTTTGGCTGTACCACATGGAATATCTGGAGCAGCAAAAGCGCCCGTTGCTGAGAAAGCAAGAAAAGCTACACCAGCTATTCCCACTTTAAATATATTTTTTATAGACATTGTTATCTCCACAAATATGTTTAATTTATTAATGTGTAATATTCACTTAGATGCAGCTTAAGAGTCAAACGTTTAATATTTTTTTATAGGACAAAGTTGATGAAATTTACTACAAGACCTCAAATTGTTGGAAATTTTGGCATAGTTACTTCCACTCACTGGGTTGCTTCAGCAGTAGGTATGTCTATTTTGGAAAAAGGAGGAAATGCATTTGATGCAGGAGTTGCAACTGGCTTCGCGCTTCAAGTTGTGGAACCACATTTGAATGGTCCCGGTGGTGAAGTTCCACTGATATTAGCACCTTACAATAAAGATCCCATTGTTATATGTGGACAAGGGGTAGCCCCAGAAGCAGCTAATTTAAAAACTTTTAAAGATATGGGTTTAAATATAGTTCCCGGAAGCGGTTTATTACCAGCTGTAGTACCTGGTGCTTTTGATGCTTGGATGCTTTTACTATTAAATTTTGGAACGATGACATTAAGAGAAGTTTTAGAACCTGCAATAAGCATAGCTATAAAAGGTTATCCTCTAGTTCCAAACATAATAAATACTATAAAGTCTGTTGAGCAGTTATTCAAAAACGAGTGGACAAGCTCTGCAGAAATTTATCTTCCTAAAGGAAATTTACCTCAGGAAGGTGATTTTTTTACAAATAAAAAAATGGCTGAAACTTACCTAAGAATTATCAATGAAGCTGAAGCGAAATCCAAAGATAAAAAAGAACAAATACAACAAGCAAGAAATATTTGGAGTAAGGGATTTATTGCTGAAGAAATAGATAATTATTGTAAAAACAACAGTGTAATGGACACAACAGAGAAAAGACATAAAGGCTTGCTAACTGCAGATGATTTGGCTGATTGGTCAGCTACAATTGAAAAACCATGTTCATATAATTATAAAAATTATACTGTCTGCAAAACTGGTCCGTGGGGGCAAGGACCTACTTTTCTGCAGCAGTTAGCACTATTAAAGAACTTTGATTTGGATGCACTTGATGAAAATTCACCAGAGTTTGTTCATCTAGTTGTCGAAGCAACAAAGCTAGCTTTTGCAGATAGAGAAGCCTTTTACGGAGATACTAATTTTAATGAAGTGCCTATGGAAACTTTATTAAGTGAAGATTACAACAAAGATCGAAGAAATTTAATTACTGATCATGCCTCAATGGAAGTAAGACCAGGAAATATTCCTGGGTTTGGAGGCAATGTTGTAGTAAGGCCAAAAGGACAAACCTCAGAATCTTTTTCAAAGTTTGATATAGGTGAACCTACAGTCGCCAGATTTGACGAACCTTTACCAAACAGTTTAGGCGAGACTAAAGGAGACACCACTCACTTTGACATAATAGATAAATGGGGCAATATGATAGCAGGTACGCCCAGTGGCGGCTGGTTACAAAGTTCTCCTATTATTCCAAACCTTGGTTTTTGCTTATCTAATAGAGGGCAAATGTTTTGGCTAGATAAAAATTCACCAGCATGCATTGGGCCAAAGAGACGACCAAGAACTACATTGTCACCTAGTTTAGCCCTTAAAGATGGATCTCCGTATATGGTATTTGGCACTCCTGGCGGTGATCAACAAGACCAATGGTCGCTTCATTTATTCCTTCGGCATGTTCACTTTGGACTCAATCTTCAAGAGGCAATTGATGCTCCTGGTTTTAGCACTGCTCACTTTCCAAATTCTTTTTATCCTAGGGAAACAGACATCGGTCATTTAGCCGTTGAAGGAAGATTCCCAAAAGAAACTATTGATGAGCTCCTTAAAAAAGGTCATAAAGTTTCTGTAGATTCAGATTGGAGCCTTGGAAGAATGACTGCTGCTTCAATGGAGAATGGAATTTTAAAAGGTGCAGCAAATCCTAGATTTATGCAGGGATATGCAATTGGAAGATAACAAACTCAAGGTATAATATAATGAAGGTAGGAATTGTTGGATTTGGCTCAATTGGTACTGAGGTTGCCAAAGCACTTATCATCGGTGTTGAGAATTTTTCTTTATATGGAGTTGTCTCAAGAAGCAAAAAAAACGTAGAAAGAAGAATATTACAACTTAATCATCAAATCAAAATCTTTGAATTAGAAACACTAATAGAAAAGTGTGATATTATTATTGATTGTGCTCCCAAGGAAGCTTTTAGAGAAATTGCAACTCAATGTATCCAGAACAATAAAATATTAATAACTGTTAGTGGTGCTGGTATTCTTGATAATCTAGATTTAGAAGAAATGGCAAAAGAAAAAAATACACAAATTATTTTAGCTACAGGTGCTATTTTAGGCCTGGATGCTCTTAGAGCAGCATCTGAATCTAAAATTAATTCAGTTAAGATGATAACAAGGAAACCACCAAATGCACTCTCGAATGCCCCTTATGTAATAGAAAATGGAATTCAATTAGATAAATTATTAGCTTCAAAGCTAATATTCAAAGGATCTGCAACTGAAGGAGCAAAGGCCTTTCCAGCTAATGTAAACGTCGCAGCAGCGGTAGGTCTTGCTGGCATAGGTGCAGATAAAACTGAACTTGAAATATGGGCTGACCCTGATTTAGACAGAAATACACATAAAGTAGAAGTAGATGCGGACAGTGCTGTTTTTGAAATGTCTATACAAAATGTTCAAACTCCAGAAAATCCTGGTACTGGCAAAATTACTGGCCTTAGTGTTATTGCCTGCTTAAGAGGTTTAAAATCACCTTTTAAAATAGGAACATAAGATTATGTCAAGTTTCTCTGATAAACATTCATCCTAACATAACAAGACATTAATATAGGACAGTCAAAATTATATTTTTTACCTTTAGTAATTAAATCACCAAATATTTGTTCATGCTCTGTAAAAGAATTTTTTTCAACATCTCTCTGCATTGATGCTTTTATTGGAGAACCAGAGATCGTAATTGTTTTTAAAATAATATCAGCTTCACTATCTTCGTAATCATATTTATATAACTGGGCTATTGATCTACACTCATTGAACAAATCAATAATTATTTTTTTACCAAAATCAGTTTTAACTATATCACCTAAACTACAACTAAAAAGAGTTGTAGCTCCAGCAACAGTTGAAATAAAAACCCATTTCTTCCACAAATCTAAATTAATATCATCACTCAAAGCCACATCAAACTTTGTTTTAGCACAAACTTCTGCAAATTCTTTTAATGCATTATTTTTACTCAAATCTCTATTTCCAAAAGTAAGTTTTTTAAATTCACTAAAATGTTCTATTGTTCCATCTTTATTAACAGTAGAACTGATATGAGCTACACCACCCATAACATTATCTTGGCCGAACTCTTCATCTAGCTTTTTCATATGAGTAACCCCATTTAAAAAAGGAATAATTATACCTCTACCTTTTGTAGAACGTAAATCAATTATAGCCTGATCTAAATCATAAGTTTTACATGAAATCAAAATAATATCATACACTGGTTTTAATTCGTCTGATAATACCAATTTAGGGTCTAGGTTCAAATTCCCTAACGGACTAATTATTCTTAATCCATTAGCTTGTAATAAAGCTCTTCTTTTAGGTCTCACTAAAAATGTTACATCCGCTCCTATTTCGTGAAGGTGACCTCCAAAAAAACCACCTATTCCACCCACACCTAAAACTAATATTTTCATTTTAACCTCAATTATTAAATTAAAAGATTTTTAATTTATAAAAAATTAGAATTTTGTAATTCTAAAATTTTTTCTAAAACATCTTCAGGTAAAGGTCCCATTTCAACTGCTTGAATTGCATTTTGAAGATGCTCTAATGTCGCCAACCCCAAAACAGTACAATGCAAACTTTCAGTAGATAAGCCATATCTAACAGCTAATTGGGCCCTGTTTCCGTAAGTTTCACCAACTACTTTATATATTCTCTGAACACGTCTTTCTTCTTCTTTTATATCTATCATGTGCGTAACAGGCACTTCTCTTCCATGCCTTATATCTGTTGCCAATAAACCAGCCGCAAATATTCTAATACCTAAAATACCCATATTCTGTGCCTGGCAGTCCGATACTAAATTCGAAAAATCTTGATCATTCCATATGCCTTTTTCTTTAAAGGTAGCTGTTGGATTAAGAAGATTATAATATATTTGAGCTGTATCGAAACAACCAGTCTTTACAACGTCTCTGATTGGTTTTGTATCGCCTAAAGCTGTTAGTCCAATATGGTCAACACGGCTGTCTTCTCTAATTTTCTCCATAATATCACAAACGCCATTTTTTTCTAAAATCTGGGCTGGAGTTAAAGTTTCTTCACTTTCATCAAATGTAATTTTATTATGCAGTTGATATAGATCTAATTTGTCTGTTTTTAACCTTTTTAAACTATTATCTAACTTTCTATCTATTTGTGACCCAAACGATTCTGAACTTTTGGGATCTAACCTTGCTTTTGATGATATGTACAATTTATCTTTAACTGGAAGAGCACTCAACAAATCTCCAATATTCTTTTCAGATCGACCTTCACTATAAGTTTCTGCAGTATCAATCCAATTAATTCCAGATTCTATTGATGTTTCTAAGGCTTTTTCCATCACCTCGTAACTGGGATCTATAAATAACCCTCCAACCCAACCTCCTCCAAGAACCACCTCAGAGACATTTAAGTCAGTTCTACCTAATTTTATATTTTTCATAATGATTACATCTTTATTTGTTAAAAATTATAATTAACTAAACTTAACTCTTAAAATAATTATGTCTATTAACTCGATTAAAAGTATTATCTTATACTAATTGAATTTTTAAATAAAAATAGATTAAATAAATATTTGGTATCACCTAAGTTGATATAAATCATACAAATAAATAATTATTAGTTATTCATAATCTTATGATAGTTACATTAAATATAACCTCATTAATAATTAGAAAAATTATGAATAAAGATAATTCCAATATTAAAACTCTACTACTCGGATCTTTTTTTGCATCTTTATCCGCAACACTTGGTGGATCTACTTTTGTTTTTACTAGATATGTAGTTGACAGTATTGATCCATTTACACTCAGTTTTGTAAGATACGGGCTAACAGGATTCATATTATTCTTATTATCCATATCAGTTTTTATAAAGAAAAAATTTGACCGAAAAGATCTTATTCCAATGAGTTTTTTGGGGTTATCTATGATTACTCTATTTCCAAATTTTATGGCACTTGGCTTAGAATATACTACTGCTGCTCGGGCCGGGTTACTATATGCAACAATGCCATTATGTACAATTGTAATAGCCTACCTTTTTAAAATTGAAGAAATTACACTCAATAAATCACTTGCAGTGGTAATTGCGATAACGGGCGTGACTTTCTGTATGTCAGAAAAGGTTGATAGTAATTTCAGTCAAACATTAAAAGGTGATTTTCTAATGATGACGGGTGTATTTGCAGCTTCATGTTTTACTGTATTTTCTGGAAAGTATCTTAAAAAATACGGCAACATACCTGTAATGATATATGTTATTTTTATTGGAACATTATTAAATTTTTCATTGTCGTTAAGTTTTGGTTCTATCTATGAAAGTTTTTATCAAATAAACGAATTCGAACTCGCTGCTTTAGCAATGCTAATCATACCTGGTGGGGTCATTATGATGTATTGCTGGGGAAAAGCATTACAAATGATAACACCAACACAAGCAGCAATTTCTCTTGGTTTCAACCCACTTTCAGCTATTTTACTTGGTGCGATCATATTGAATGAACAAATTACATTTAAGTTAATTATTGGCTTTTTATCGATTATAATTGCAATTATATTAGTAAACTGGCGTATACAAAAGGAAAATTAGAAAATACTACTTTAAGTTTTCTTTTAGCATTTTGTTAACTAAACCTGGGTTAGCTTTTCCTTGAGATATTTTCATTACTTGACCAACAAAAAAACCAAAAAGCTTGTCTTTTCCACTTAAGTAATCTTTGACCTTGTCTTGGTTGTCAGCAATGACATTCTCAACTAGTTTAAGTATTTCTTTATCATCAGAAACCTGTTCTAGTCCTTTTTCTTTAACAATATCTGAAGGTTTTTTACTACTGATCATCATTTCAGAAAAAACATCTTTAGCTATTTTCCCTGATATAATCCCTTTAGCAATCAAGCCAATTAATTCACCTAATGCTTCTGGAGAGATTGGACTATTTGCTAGCAATAAATTTTCCTTCTTAAGTGCACCAAACAATTCTGATATCATCCAGTTTGCCGTTAATTTTCCATCGCCACCAGTTGCAGCTTGTTCAAAGAAATCAACATAATCCTTTTCTTCAACTAAAATAGAAGCGTCATAAGGAGTTATTCCATATTCATTTACTAATCTTTTTTTTGCAAAGTCTGGTAACTCGGGTAACTTTTCTTTAATATCTTGAACATAGCTATCAGTAAATTCTAAAGGCAAAAGATCTGGGTCTGGAAAATATCTATAATCATGAGCATCTTCTTTACTTCTCATCGATCTAGTTTCTCCTGTTGAAGTATCGAAAAGCCTTGTTTCTTGATTAATTTCTCCACCTGCTTCAAGTATTTCAACTTGTCTTTCTGCTTCTGCTTGAATAGCTTGATTAATAAATCTTATTGAATTTAAATTTTTTATCTCGCATCTAGTACCAAATTCTTCTCCTGCTTTTCTAACAGAAACGTTACAATCAGCTCTTAAAGAGCCCTCTTCCATATTACCATCGCATGAGCCAACATATCTTAAAATAGATCTTATTTTTTTAACATAAGCCCCCGCTTCTTGAGGTGACCTTATATCAGGTTTAGATACAATCTCCATTAGAGCAACTCCTGTTCGATTTAAATCAATATAAGATTTACTTGGGTGTTGATCATGTAAAGATTTACCAGCATCTTGTTCAAGATGTAATCTTTCAATACCTATTGTTGTTTGGTTCTCATCATCTACGTCAATATTAATTTCACCCTCTCCAACTATAGGTTTCGTAAATTGACTTATTTGATAACCTTGAGGCAAGTCAGCATAGAAGTAATTTTTTCTATCAAATATAGAAACGTTATTTATCTGAGCATTTAAAGCTAACCCTGTTTTGACAGCTTGTTCTACACAATATTCATTAATTACTGGAAGCATACCTGGCATTGCTGCGTCAACTAATGAAACATTAGAGTTTGCTTGAGCACCAAAAGTAGCAGAGGCTCCTGAAAACAACTTTGATTTACTTGAAACCTGGGCATGTATTTCTAGACCAATTACCATTTCCCAAACACCCGTTTCACCTTGAATATGACCAGGTTTTAATTTTAAAGTTTCACTCATTTGGCCGCTCCATCAGCAATAAAATTAAAGTCAGCAGATTTTTCTAATACATGAGCAGTACTAATCAAACCTGGTTCGTCAAATGCGTTAGCAATAAGTTGAATTCCAATTGGAAGACCCAATTTATCTAAACCAACAGGTAATGATATTCCAGGAAGACCTGCTAAACTTGCTGGTACCGTAAAAATATCATTTAAATACATAGTCAATGGATCTTGTTTTTTACCTAATTCAAAAGATGTTGTTGGAGTTGATGGTGTAAGTATATAATCAACTTTTTTAAAAACATTTTCAAAGTCTTCTTTTATTAATCTTCTTACTTTTTGAGCTTTTAGATAATACGCGTCATAATAACCAGAAGATAAAACATAAGTTCCAATCATTATTCTTCTCTTCACTTCATCTCCGAAACCTTCACCGCGAGTTGTTTCATACATATCGTCTAAACTGGATGCTTCTTTTCTTTGACCAAACCTCACACCATCATATCTTGCCAAGTTACTGGATGCTTCTGCGGGTGCTATGATATAATATACAGGAAGAGCATACTTTGTATGAGGCAAAGAAACTGGGATAATTTCAGCTCCCGCCTCTTTGAGCCAATTAATTGATTTTTGATAAAAGTTTACAATATCATCAGAAATACCATCTTGTGTGTATTCTTTAGGAATTCCAATCTTTTTTCCTTTTATACTATTACCCAAATAACTCATTAGATCAGGCATGGCCAAATTAGCAGATGTTGAATCTTTTTTGTCATAACTAGCCATAGAATTAAGCATAAGTGCAGCATCACTAACTGTTCTAGTCAAAGGTCCTGCTTGATCCAAAGATGAAGAAAAAGCTACTATTCCCCATCGCGAACATCTGCCATAAGTAGGTTTTAAACCAGTGATCCCACAAAATGCAGCTGGCTGTCTGATTGAGCCACCCGTGTCTGTTCCAGTTGCTGCTAAAGCTGATCTTGCTGCCACAGCTGCAGCAGACCCACCAGAAGAACCACCTGGGGACATCTTCTTATGTTTTAACCATGGATTTATGACATTGCCTTTAGCAGCTGTTTCATTACTTGAACCCATTGCAAACTCGTCGCATGATAACTTGCCTAACATAACGGCACCGTCATTCCAAAGATTTTGGGTTACAGTACTTTCATAGGTAGGATAAAAATTATCAAGTATTTTGGAAGACGCGGTAGTCTTTATGTCTTTAGTACAAAACATATCTTTTACGCCTATTGGAAGACCTTCAAGAGGCCTAGCAACACCCTTAGAAATATTTTCATCAGATACTACAGCCATTTCTAAAGCTTTATCTTTTACTATTTCTAAATAAGCACCCAAAGACGAAGTTTTTTCTATAGCCTCAATATAAGCATTAGTAAGTTCAACTGAAGAAATTTCTTTTGATTTAATGGCCTCAGATGCGCCTAGCAAATCATATTTTAATAAATCAGACATTATTCAATAACCTTTGGAACAACAAAAAAACCACTAGAGCTTTCGGGTGCATTTTTTAAGACTAAGTCTTCTATATTCCCATCAGTCACTATATCACTTCTAAGTGGTAATTTATGACCTGTAACCGAAGCTAAGGGCTCAACATTAGACGTATCAACCTCTTCTAGGTTAGCTACAAATCCTAAGATATTATTTAAATCGTTTGTTAGGCTTTGTTTATTCTTTTCAGGAATATCTAAACGAGAAAGTCTTGCTATTTTATTTACAGTTGGAATATCAACAATCGATTTTTTATTGGACATTTTTATTATTTCATCCCATTGATTGAATTTAAATATATTAGAAAGTCTGTTAGCATCAATTATGCCTATCTTCAAGTCTGATGAATTTTTGTTGAACATTTTGCCTAAAAAAAGGATTTTAGGAATAGATCCTGGTACCAAAACTTTGGGAATAGCAATCAGTAATTCAGATTTGACCGTTGCCTCCCCTATTTTTACAATCCAAAGAAAAAAATTACAATCTGATTTAAATCAACTTCTTGAAGTTCTAAAAAAATATGATGTTACAGGAATAATTATAGGTTGGCCTTTAAACATGGATGGAAGTATTGGGCCAAGATGCGATTCTGTCCGAGATTTTATAAAAAGCTTATTAGAAATGATTGATATTCCAATCCTACTTCAAGACGAACGAATGTCTACAATGGCTGTTGAAAAGCCTATGATCAAGGCAGACCTTACTAGAAAAAAAAGAAACTCCAGAACAGATCAACTAGCTGCTTGCTGGATATTACAAACTGCACTAGACGGATTACCCAAAAGAATGTAGTAAGATATTTTAAATGAATAAAATATTTAAAAATCAAAAAACCATATTGTCCTCTCCAGTTAATTTATTATCTTCCCATTTGTTAGCAATAGAGGGTATGCAAAAGTATGAAATTGAAGGATTACTCGATAGAGCCAATTACTTTGCTAATTTAGATAGACACAGTGATACAAAAAAACTATCAGGTTATGTTGTTCTAAACGTCTTTTTTGAAAACTCTACTCGTACAAGAGTGTCTTTTGAACTTGCAGCAAGAAGACTTGGTGCAGAAGTTATAAACATATCTTTAATTAACTCATCTATAAAAAAAGGAGAAAGCCTTCTTGATACTGCAAGCACTTTAAATGCAATGCGACCAGATTTATTAATAGTAAGACACCCTCATAGTGGAGCTCCACATTTATTTGCTGACTATTTAAATTGCAGCATTATCAATGCAGGCGATGGAAGACATGAGCACCCAACGCAAGCGTTATTAGATGCTTTAACTATTAAGAGAAGAATTGGTCATTTAGAAGGATTAAAAATAAGTATTTGTGGAGATATAGCTAACAGTAGAGTGGCTCGTTCAAATATTCATCTTTTAAATATAATGGGAGCAGAAGTTAGGTGCATAGCTCCATCAACTTTAATGCCTTTAAACCTAGAAAAGTTAGGTGTAAATTGCTTTTATAATATGGAAGAAGGCATCAAGGATGCCGATGTAGTTATGTTATTAAGACTTCAAAATGAGCGTATGTCTGGAACTGAAAACCCTTCTGAACGTGAATATTTTAAATTTTTTGGCCTTGATGAAACTAAGTTATCACTAGCAAACTCAAATGCCGTTATTATGCATCCTGGCCCCATGAATAGAGGTGTTGAAATTGCATCTGCGTTGGCTGATGATACAAATAGGAGCTTAATAAAAACTCAGGTTGAAATGGGTGTGGCAGTTAGGATGTCAATTATTGAATCTCTAATCCATACAAAAACTAAAGGTTTAGAAAAGTAAAAATGGCATATACAATTTTTAAATCTATCAATGTTCTTAACCCTCGGACAAATTTTGATGAAAAATCAAATGTTGTTATTGAAAATAACAAAATTATTTCAATTTCAAAAAAAATTAATCTAGAAACTTTCACAAACCATAAATCTGTAACTATTTATGACGGTAATGGTTTAACTATATCTCCTGGATTAATGGACATGCGTGTTAATTTAGGAAAAACTGAAAATTTAAAATTAACTCAGAAAGTTGCTCTGGAAAATGGTGTAACTTCAATTGTCATTCTTCCAAATCAAACTCCTAAACTTAATAATCCCTCTATTATAGATCATATCTATAAACAATCAGAAAATACTATGTTACCTAAAGTTAATGTCTATGGTGCTGCAACAAAAGATGATGCTGGGCTAGAAATGAGTGAACTAGGATTAATGTCAGAGATGGGCGCTGTCGGTTTCACAAATGGGAATAAAAGTATTAAAAATAGTTTGGTTATGAGACGTTTAATGAGTTACGCAGAAATGATAAATCGCCCTATAATTCAACATGCGGAAGATCAAGATTTGTCAGGGATTAACCAAGCTTCAACAACATCTATAAGGGGTGAAATGAATGAAGGAGAAATTTCTACTCGTCTTGGTTTAATCGGAATACCATCTTGTGCAGAAGTAATTATGATTGAACGAGACATAAGATTAGCTGAATTAACTGGTGTTCATTATCATGTAGCTCACGTATCTACGAGAGAAGCAATTGATGTAATTCGTCAAGCTAAGAAAAAGGGATTAAATATAACTTGTGATACTGCTCCACCATATTTTTTATTAAATGAAAATGTATTATTAAATTATGATACATCATTTAAAATTTCACCTCCTTTAAGGACAGAGGACGATAGAATGGCCGTAATAGAAGGTATACAAGACGGAACAATTGATGCAATAGCCTCTGATCATAGAGCTAGATCAAAAGACACAAAAGTTCAACCATTCTCTGCTGCTTCAATTGGGGCTGCAGGAATTGAAACGTTATTTTCACTAACTTTAGAATTAGTTCATAAAAAATTAATTAATTTAAATAAAGCAATTTCTTTAATCTCACTTAATCCTTCTAAGATATTAAAAATAAAAGAGCCTACTCTTGAATTAAATGAAGATGCTACTTTTATCATTTTTAGTGACAGCTGTAAAAGTACAATTAATCAAAAAAATTTAATGTTTAGCCCAACTCCATTTGAGGGAAGAAATATAAAAGGCAAAATTCTAGCCACTTTTATTCGTGGCAATCCGTCTTACTTAAATTCAATACTAAAAAAAAGGCTATTAAATGAATTTTGATCTCAACTATTTATTAGTTTTATTATTATTCTCTTTTCTAGGTTATTTAATTGGCTCTGTACCTTTTGGTTTAATCTTGACCAAGATGTCAGGTTTAGGAGATATCAGAAATATAGGTAGTGGAAACATTGGCGCAACGAATGTTTTAAGGACTGGCAACAAAAAAATAGCGTTGTTTACATTGATTTTAGATGGAAGCAAGGGAGCCTTAGCATTATTTCTGTTAACATCCTTATTAACTAAGGCGTCAATTTTCAACATCTATAATTTTGAATTAATTATGAGTGTGGTTGCTATATCTTCTGTTCTGGGACATTGTTTTCCAATTTGGTTGAATTTCAAAGGTGGCAAAGGTGTAGCAACAGGATTTGGTACTATATTGTTTATTAATTTATTAGTTGGAATTACAGCTCTTCTGATATGGTTTTTAATAGCAAAATTATTCAAAATTAGCTCAATGTCAGCTTTGGTTTCTTATTTTCTAATACCTTTTTTAATGGCTTTTAACTCAGCGGAAAATTATTTTATTATTGCTTCAGTATTTATTTCATCAATCTGTTGGTTTCAACATCGAGAAAATATTAAAAGATTGTTGAATAGAACAGAGCCTAAAATTTAAAAACTCTGTTGTTATTTAATCAAAGTAATGTTATCTGCAAATGAATAGCTCATTAAACACTAATGTTTTATTACTTTTTAAAATTAACCTAGGACCTAAAATAAATGAAGTTAGTAATAGTTGAATCTCCTGCAAAAGCCCAAACTATTAATAAATATCTGGGTAACGATTATAAAGTAATTGCATCAGTTGGCCATGTAAGAGACTTACCATCCAAAGATGGTGCAGTTCTTCCTGAAGATAATTTTAAAATGTCTTGGGAAATGCACAAAGATAAAGAAAAAGTTGTAAAAGAGATTATAAGTGAATTAAAAATTGCCGACACTCTTATTCTTGCCACAGACCCAGATAGAGAAGGTGAGGCCATTAGTTGGCATCTTAAAGAGATTCTAAATAGCAAAAAAACTATACAAGACAAACCCGTTCAGCGAGTGGTTTTCAATGAAATTACTAAAAATGCTGTTTTAGAGGCAATGAAGAGCCCGAGGGAAATAAATACAGAATTAGTAGAAGCATACTTGGCAAGAAGAGCCTTAGATCATCTTATAGGTTTTTCTATATCACCTATATTATGGAGAAAACTTCCTGGCTCTAAATCTGCGGGTAGAGTTCAATCAGTGGCTTTAAAGCTAATATGCGAAAGAGAAATTGAAATTGAAAAATTTAATATAGAGGAATATTGGTCAATTGCTTCAGTTTTTACAAAAGATAACAAAGAAGATTTTACTGCAAGGCTTATTTTTATAAACAACAAAAAGCTTGCAAAAATGGATATTAAAAATGAAAGTGAAGCTAATTTGGCACTTGATCAGATTAATAAATCAACTTTTCATATTACAAATATTGAGAAGAAAAGGGTTAAAAGAAATCCTTTAGCACCCTTTACAACCTCAACTCTTCAACAAGATGCCTCAAACAAACTAGGCTTTGGTGCGTCAAGAACTATGAGAATTGCTCAAAAGTTATACGAAGGAATAAATATTGGTTCTGAAACAACTGGGTTAATAACATATATGCGAACTGATGGAGTTCAATTAAGTTCGCAAGCTATTGAAGAATTACGAAATGAAATTTCAAACCGTCATGGAAAATCATATATTCCTGATAATCCAAGAGTATATAAATCTAAAGCTGCAAATGCACAGGAAGCTCATGAAGCAATAAGACCAACAGACATTGCAAGAGATCCCGAGAGTATATCCAATTATTTAGATGCAGAACAATTAAAACTATATGATTTAATTTGGAAAAGAACTATTTCAAGTCAAATGCAATCTGCAGAATTAGATGAAACTGCAGCCGACATTTCAAGCAAAGATCAAAGCATAACGTTTAGAGCTAATGGTTCACAAGTTATTTTCCCTGGTTTTTTTGTTTATAGAGACAAAGAAGATGATAGACTATTACCAAACTTGAATGAAAAAGAAGAAGTTGATTTAAGTAAGGTTGAAAGTGACCAACATTTTACACAACCTCCCCCAAGATATACTGATGCAAGTCTAATAAAAAAGATGGAAGAGTTAGGCATTGGCAGACCATCAACTTATGCTTCAATATTACAAGTTTTAATAAATAGAAACTATGTTGAAAAAGAAAAAGGTAAACATATTCCTCAAGAAAGAGGTAGGATACTTACTGCTTTTTTAAATAATTTCTTTGGAAAATATATTGAATACGATTTTACTGCAGAATTAGAAAAAAAGCTAGACACTGTATCGGATGGAAAATTAAATTATAAAAAATTATTAGAAGAATTTTGGGATAGTTTTAAACCTCATTTAGACAAAATGTCTAACCTAGAAAGAGATAAAATATTAGAAGCCTTAGAAAACGAACTGACAGACTTATTTTTTCCTAAAGACGATCAAAAAGACAATGGTCAACCAAACCGAACATGCCCAACATGCTCCAATGGAACCTTGGGCTTGGAATTAGGAAAATATGGTGCTTTTATAGGATGCTCTAATTATCCAGAATGTAAATTTACTAAGCAGATCGCAAATAACCAAAATGGTGACGATAGCGATGCTAACAACACTTTTATGCCTGAAAATGATGGGTTGCTTGGAATAGACCCTGAAACAGGATTAAATGTTTTAATTAAAAAAGGTCCTTATGGTATTTATATTCAACTAGGTGAAGAAAAAAAACCAAAACGAACAAGCATACCAAAACTTGTTGAAGCCAAAACAATTGATCTAAAAAAAGCATTAGCTTTTCTCTCATTACCAAGATTAATTGGTAAACATCCAGAAACTGAACAAGATATTTCTGCTGGTATAGGCCGATATGGTCCCTATTTAAAATATGATATAAATTTTATAAGTATCCCAGCAGACGAAACAGTTATAAACATTGGCTTAAACCATGCTGTAGTTTTAATTGGAGAAAACAGTGACAAACTCGGTAGAGTGCTCGGAGACCATCCTGATGGTAATGGTAAAGTGTTGGCAAAATCAGGAAGGTTTGGACCTTATGTAGAGTACAATAAGATAAGAGCCACTTTACCTAAATCTTTTACTTTAGAAGACATTAATTTAGAACAAGCAATTGAATTAATTATTGCAAAAGCTGCGAAACCTCCAAGGTTTAAAAAGAAAACTGCTCCAAAAACTTCTAAGAAATCAAAAAAGAAAAAATAATCTATGTTTTTTATAAAATTCATCAAATATGAGAAATAATAATCATAGTAAAATAAAAGAGATAACATCTCCAATATTATCATTAAAGATCACTTCTATAGACGATGACGGTTTTGCTAATGCAAATATTTTAGATAGCCATTATGATTTTAGACAAGTTGAAATACCGTTCAAAAATGAAAATATAAAATTTAATATACAAGATCATTTATTAGTCCAATTTAAAATATCTAATAATAGCTATGAATTTATTAAGATAATTAAAAAACTAGATATTGAAAGACGATATTTCTTTGCAAAAGTAAATATCAACTCAAGAAAACAATTTGTACTTCAAGAATTAGAAAGAGGTCGTAAAAGTAAAGATATAATAATTCCCATAATATCAAATGAGACTGTTCTTCATAATGGGGATATTGTTAAAGCTCAAATAGCATCGACGCAAACTTTAAAAAATATAAAAATAAAAAAAATTAAAGCAAAAAAGAGAGAAAGAAATGACAATAATAGCCAAACTAATTATGCAGAAATCATAGAAATAATAGGGTCTTCACTTGATCCAAAAACATTTTCCTTTTTAGCAATTAAAGAAAATGATTTAAATTACGAATTTAACGATAATATCGTCAAGGAAGTTAAAGGGTTAGACCAAATTAATAATGAAGGCCGTGTTGATTTGAGATCTACATCTTTAGTAACGATTGATGGAGAAAATGCTAAAGATTTTGATGATGCTGTTTATGCTGAAAAATTATCTAGTAAAAAAGGGTGGCGAATATTAGTCGCGATAGCTGACGTTTCTCATTACGTAAAGCTTAATTCCTATCTAGATCTAGAAGCGAAAGAAAGAGGCAATTCAGTATATTTACCAAACCTTGTTATTCCTATGCTTCCTGAGCAATTGTCAAATAATTTATGCTCATTAAAACCAAATGTAGATAGATTATGTTTAACAGTTGAAATAATATTAAATAACAAAGGTGTTAAACAATCTCATAAGTTTTTTCAGTCTATAATTAACTCAAAACAAAGGTTAACTTACAAACAGGTTGAAGATGTAATTAGTAAAGATAAAAGCAGTCATTTAGATACAAACATTCTAAAAGTCATTAACTATTTACATGAAGTTTATCAACTTCTTGATAAAGTTAGAACAAACAGAGGCGCATTAAATTTAAATTTGCCAGAAAAAACTATAATATTTAATAAAAAAAATTGGCCGGTAGACGTAAAAAAAGTTTATGGCATGACTAGTAACAAGATAATTGAAGAATTTATGGTTTTAGCAAACGTTGCTGCAGCTGAGGAAATAAATAAAAGTTCACAAAATACAGTTTACCGAGTTCATGAACAACCAAGTGAAGAAAAATATAAAACATTAATAGACATAATAGGACAACCGCTAGCTAGTATTTTAATTGGGAAATTACCTCACCCTTCATTGATGAATAAAATATTAGAACAAACAAAAGAGACTGCTGATTATGAATTAATCAATCAATCAATATTAAGAAGTCAGTCTCAAGCAAGGTACGATAATAAAAATTATTCACATTTTGGATTAGCACTTAAAAATTATGTTCACTTCACTTCACCAATACGTAGGTACGCAGATTTATTAATTCACAGACAAATTATAAACATAATTAATCAAGAAAATTCAAAAAAAATCAATACAAGTATTAATGAGACAGAAATTAAATTGTTGTGCGAACATATTTCAAGTACTGAACGAAAGGCAACAAATGCTGAGAGAACTACAATTGATCGATTAATTAGTTTACTATACCAAGATAAAGTTAATGAAACTGTTACTGGTTCAATTATATCAGTCCATAAATTTGGAATATTCGTGTCCATAGATAACGGAATAGCTGAAGCACTTCTTCCCATACGTGAATTACCTTATGACTGGTACGATTTTGATCAAACAAAACAAGTATTGTTGGGTGAAAGTTCAGGATATTTTTTCAAAAGTGGTATGGAACTTACAGTCAAGATTACAGAAGTTATTCCTTTAACTGGTAGTATAACTGTGAAATTTATTTCTGGAGGAATAAAAGGTAAAGTAAAAAAATATAAAAAAAGAAGAAAAAGATAAATCAATAGCTACTAAGACTTTAAAGATATTTCATAACTTGACTTTAAACAATAATTAAATTAAATAGTAGAAAATTAGGGAGTTAAACATGGCTAAACCAGCAACTTTACAAATTAAACTTATTAGTTCAGCTGATACTGGATATTTCTATGTAACAAAAAAGAACCCTAGAACAAAACCTGAAAAATTAGAATTAATGAAATATGACCCTAAAGCAAGGAAACATGTTTTATTTAAGGAATCTAAAATTAAATAATTAATACTTTCTAATTATTACATACTTGTTTTTCAATAACCTTAAAATCTTCAAGTTTAGCTATCACTTCAAAGTCCCCATAATCAACTTTATAAGAATACACAACTCCAACCTCGTCTAATTCTAATGATATTTCATAATCTGGACTTGTTTTGTTTTCAGCCTTAGAATAAAAAGCAATTTTAATTGGCCAGACCATAACTGCAGAAACATTTTTATTATTATGTACCTTAGCTCGTCTTTTATTACTTATGACGGTTGAAACAGTTTTAATCGGGTTGCTTTCTTCGTTTCCAAAAAAAACATCAGCGTTAAAAATTGTTTGACCTGCTTTAGCTTTTTGAATAACTTTTTTTAAATGCTCTAAGGGAAATAAAGTTTTTTTATTAAAAGTTAGTTTTTTTATATTTTGATTGATCATAGATCCTGAAATGTTTTTTTTATTTTTCTCTACAAAACCTTGATAATCATTTTCACCATTTAAATCACTTTTCTCAGTTAATTGAAAACTATGTTTAGTAGATATTTTATTTTCAAAAGTAGTAAAGCTGGAAAAACTTTTTGCAGATTTTTTATTTGGTAATTCATAAATTAATATATAATCTTCTCGTACATTCCAGCCGTCACAAACTTCTTGGATTTCAAAAAATGTTTGTCCTTGTCCCCCTTCTAGAAAAGAGTTTTTTATATTTTCAACATTTAGTATATAAGTGGCTTTATGTGATAAAAGCTGAGATGAAAATGAAGGACTGATTAAAAGTAAATATATGATAAAAAGGGCATTTATACATTTATTTGAAAACATTTTTTTTCCTTTTGTTTAATTAGATATTTTAAAAAAATTATCGTTGTTTTTAAAACAATATAATCTAAGTTAATGTGTTATGAATGAAATAATTAAACCAATAACAGACCAAAATACATTAAACGATTTTTATAATAAATGTAAAATAGAAAAAGTTCTAGCAGTAGATACAGAATTTATAAGGGATAGCACATATTATCCATCCCTATGTTTAATACAAATTGCAGGCATAAATTTTGCTGCTGCAATTGACCCTCTTGCAAAATTAGACATGAGTCCAATATGGGAATTACTATTAAATAAAAATATTTTAAAAGTTTTCCATGCAGGCAGACAAGATATAGAAATATTTTTTGGATTAATGGGTGAAATACCTACACCAATATATGACACACAAATAGCCGCAATGTTTTGTGGACTTGGTGATCAAGTTGGTTATGAAAGTTTAGTAAATAACTTTTTAGGATTGTCAGTTAATAAAGAACACCAATTTACAAATTGGTTGCAGAGACCACTATCACAAAATCAGATTAACTATGCAATATCTGACGTAACCCACTTAATTAATATATTTCCATTAATACGCCAAGCAATTAAAGATAACAATAGAGAAGAATGGGTCACTAAAGAGCTAGAGCACCTTAGTAAAAAAGAATTATATCAAGTTAAGGCAGATGAGGTTTGGAAAAAAATAAAATTAAAAAACTCTAATCCACAAATGTTAAATTTACTAAAATATCTAGCATCTTGGAGAGAAAATGAGTGTAAGAAACGAAATATTCCACGAAACAGATTAATACGAGACGATGTATTAATTAATATTTCATTTTCCAAGCCCAAAACGATCAGTGAGCTTAAAAAAATCAGGGCTATACCAAAAAATTTATCAAATGATGATTTTTGTCAAATTTTAGAAGTTGTAGATAAAGCTCAGAAAGTAAAACGTGAGGAATGGCCATTAATATCAACATCGACTTCTCCTCAAATATCTAAAAGCAGTTTAGAATTATTAAAAATACTCTTAAAATATTGTTCTGAAGAAAATGGTTTAGCAGAAAAAGTTATTGCTAATACTGATGACTTAAAATCTATATTAGAAGGTCAAAAAAAGAATATGAAAGTATTTACTGGTTGGAGGAACAAAATTTTTGGAGAAATAGCTTTATCATTATTGAATGGAAAATTAGCATTTAAAATGGAAAAAGGGAAAATAAAGAAAATAGATATTTAATTTATATTAAGCGTATCAAAAATGTATTGAATACTTTTATAACTTACCTTTTTTTTAGTCTCTAATAGTATCACATCTAATGCATTAATAAATTTTATAATGCTTTCAAAGTTTCTCTCTAATCTCTCTAAAATATAAAGACATTGATTATCATTTAATATTAATTTTTTATCATTACTATACTTGATCAGAAAAGTGTACATTAGCATATCGTCTGGTAATTTAATCTCACAAGCCAGTAAACTTCGTATTCTTGAATTTAAATCATCTAATTCCCAATCCATTTCGAAGGCAGAATATCTAGATAAAAATAAAATAGAACCTTGCTTATAAGTAACTTGATTGAGAAAATGCAAGACTAATTTAGAAGGATAATTACTACTTGGTACAAAATTATCTATAATGAAATTAGTTCCTTTTTTAATTAAATCCAAATCATGAGATTTTAAAGATGATAAAACAAAGGATTTATTGGTATCCATAAATATATTACTTAAATGGGTTTTACCACAGCCAGTAGGGCCAAAAATGAGTGCGGCAGGTATTGTGTTAATTTTTTTGTTCCCTAGCCAAAAATCAGTATTTTCAATAAGGCTAATTGCTGATTGATTACATTTAGAAACAATAAAATTATCTCTATTTTTAATAGATTTAAAGGTAAGAGGAAGTGCTAGTTGCTTATTAAAGCTACTTTTATTTATATTTCTTAGCTTAGTATACATTAGTTACTTTTATTGATTGCTTTAAAAAAATAAAACCTCATTATCACGCCTAAAATTGCAGCTAAAGGCAATGATATAAGAACTCCTACAAAACCTGCCAAATGAGCCCCCGTTAAAAGAGAAAACAGAACCCAAATTGGATTTAATCCAATGGCATCCCCTACGAATTTTGGGGTTAAATAATAACTTTCAAGTACTTGTCCAAAAAGAAATACTAATGATAGATATAGTAATTCAAATGAAAAACCAAACTGGAAAAAACCTAATATTAATGTTAAACCACCGCCTAAAAGCACCCCAATATAAGGAATAAATGATATCATTCCTGCAAACAGCCCTAAGAGTATGCCAAATTCAATACCTAAAAAGAAAAGGCTAAAAGAATAAAAGATACTTAAAATTAAACATACCATACCTTGACCTCGAATAAATTTAGAAAGAACAATATCTATTTGTTTAATTAAAACCGTTAAGTCTTTTAAGTTTGATTGATTTTGAAAATTATTAAAAAATATCTTAATATATTTAAATTCTAAACTCATATAAAAACTTAAAATAAAAACTAAAATAACATCAAAAAAACTATTAAAAAATTGAATACTGTTATCCACTAAAATAGAACTGGAACTGATTAAATTTTTTGTGAACGGTTTTAAAAATTCAATGAAATTAAAATTATTTATTTTTTCATTAATAGAGTATTGATTACTATATTGCTCTATCAAAATTTCAATTTTATTCATATAAGATGGTAAGATAGAAAATAAATTCTGTGTTTGCTTAATAATAATTGGCGAAATTAATATTAACAAAGATAATAAACATATAATGAAAAGAATGACTGCCATTAAACTTGAAACAGTTTCATTTAAATATTTATCCAATAAAACTTTTAAAGGGTTAACCAAATAAGCAATTATAAAAGCCACTGCAAAAGGGATAATTACTTCAAATAAATATAAAGAAATTATAAAAATTAAACATAATAAGATATAAATATTTAAGTTCTTTATTTTCCCATTTTGAAGTTCATCTGACATTTAATTAACCCCCACTAAAATTTTGAATTAAGTATGTATTGTTGAGAATTAAAGTCTTTAAAAATCATTTTTTTTTCTTTTGCTGCCTGAAAAAAAGTTTTTTTGTTTCCTATGAACCTTACTACAACCATCCCTTTTAAGGTTGAAATAGAAATAACTTTAACTTCTTTAACAAATGGTAAACTTTTAAGAGTATTGAGTACAAAAGGCCACGAAGTTATATCCTTTTGTATTAGTAAAGTATTTACATTATATTGTATTTTACTATTTGATTTAAGTAAGCCTCTTTTAAGATGCTCAAAGCTTTTTGAATTTTTCTTTTTGTAAAATATAACTTCTTTTTCTATTTCTATAACTCCTTCATCTAAAAACCTATCTGTTGATTTTACTTTTATAATTTTATCGTTAAATAAAAATGGAGCCTCTAATCTTGTCGATTTATATGAGGAAATTGGAATTATCAATTCAACTTCATTGATAATACTGGAATTAATTAGATTATCTTTTTTCCAGTTTTTTTCTATGGAATTTTTTATGTTTAAGACTTCCTGATTTAATAGAGTTTGGTCAATATTATATATAGAAGCAGTAGTTTTAAGAGGAGTTTTATTTCTGTAGAGTGTATTTTCTAATATTCCATTTTTATTATATATCTTAGCATAGGTACTAAGGAAGGTTTTTCCATCATTTTTTAAAACAGGTTCTGCAATAACAACTAATAATTCTTCAGATTTTTCTAAGTTAATTAATTTGCTAATCAGATCCTTGTTAGAAACATTTATCAAATTTGATCTTATTCTTCTTGATAATTTCAAATTCCCTTTTGCTAGAGAAAATTTTACCAACCCTTCTGAAGATTTAATCTCTGTTTTCCATTTTAAATACCAAGGATCTTTTTCATCCCAAATAATCACTCCCCTTGGCCCTTTAAAAACTGGAAGTATAGAAATCGGTTTACGGTATGTCTCTGCGTATTGAATTTTGTTTTTATGAAAGTATTCTATTATTAGTTTTCTATTAAAACATATATCAAAGTTAGCTACATATCTTGTATTGCTGTTAGCTTCACTGTTAATTTTCAAATAATCTACTAATTGTAGGACTTCTAAGTTCTTAAACTTAATTTTTTTGTTTCTAAGTGTTAATTTATTTACAAGTTTTTTTAAACCAAATAACTTTGCTTTATCTTCGGCTAATTTTCTTGCTTCTACGATAGATTTCTTTGTCAAATCAACTTTTATATTTTTTACATAATATGATGAATTACGACAATCATCATTATTGGAAGCAAAAGATACTGAATAAGTAAATATTATATTTGTTAAAACCAGACTTATTATTTTTAAATTTTTAACTAACATTTATTAATCATCCAATCATCCAATTTTTTAATTGATAAATAACTATAACATCGATATATCAAATGTATAAATTTTCAGTAACTTTTACATAAAATAATTAAACCTTACGATCTAGTAAAGATTAACTTATAAATGAATAAAAAGAAAAAAAGTCAAAAATTAGAATCTATTAATTATAGCGACGCTGGCGTAAACATAGATTTAGGCGAAGAACTAGTTTCAGAAATCTCTCCTATTGCAAAAGCTACTGCTATAAAGGGTACAACTGGAGAATTAGGCGGTTTTGGTGGCTTGTTTGACTTAAAACAATCTGGCTTTAAAGATCCAATACTTGTCTCTAGTACAGATGGTGTAGGTACAAAGCTACAGTTAGCAATCAAAACTAAATCCTATTTTAATATAGGTATTGACTTAGTTGCCATGTGCGCAAACGATGTTTTAGCTCAAGGAGCAATCCCATTATTTTTTATGGACTACTTTGCAACAGGCAAGCTTAAAAAAGATGTTGCTATTGAAGTAATCAAGGGGATCGCAGAAGGTTGTAAACAATCAGGTTGTGCTTTAATTGGTGGAGAAACCGCTGAAATGCCAGATCATTATTTAAATGACAGCTTTGATTTAGCTGGTTTTTGTGTAGGTGCTGCTGAACGAAAAAATTTATTAGATAAAAACAGTGTCAAACATGGTGATCAGGTTATTGCTGTTGCTAGTAGTGGTATTCATTCAAATGGTTATTCTCTAGTCAGAAAAATTATCGAAACAAGATCTATTGATATTTTTAAAAAAACAGACTTTGATAAAAATATATCACTTGCAGAATTACTCATGAAACCAACACTTCTATATACTAATGCATTTCTTGCAGCTAATAAAAATATGAAAGTAAAATCTTTAAGCCATATCACAGGTGGTGGTTTAGTTGAAAATCCTCCTAGAGCATTTAAAAAGAATTTAACTCTTCAATTTGATATGAGTGGTTTTGAGTTGCCCCCACTTTTTAAATGGATTAAAGAACAAGCAAATATAAATCTTTTTGAACTAACCAGAACATTTAACTGTGGAATTGGTTTATTGATTTTTGTAGATAAGAAAGATGTGCAAAAAATTATTGAGGATATAAATAATGCTGGATACGAATCCTTCTCAATAGGATCAATGGTTGAAAACAAATCAAATAAAAATGTAATTTTTGATGGTTGGAAATTTTAGAACAAATAAAACATATGATAATTTACTTAAATAAATTATAAATCACTTAAATTGTTACTATAAAATATGTAATGTATATAAATGGATAGAATTTATAATTATAAATTTTTAAATATTGGAGATTTTGATGGCTAATAAAATTGATAAGGAAAATGAAGAGCATAAAAAGTTCTATGAAAATTTTTTACAATATACAACATACTCTACTATAGCTGTAATTGTTATTGTAGCTTTGATGGCGATTTTTTTGATTTAGGAGGTAATTGTTTAACTAAATAATTCAATAGCAGCAAAAAAGAAAGCAATCTCTAGATTAGCGTTTTCAGGACTATCAGATCCATGAACCGAATTTGCTTCTATACTTTCAGCGAATTCCTTCCTAATTGTTCCAGCATCCGCTTCTTCTGGATTTGTAGCACCCATTATGTCTCTGTTTAACTTAACTGCATTATTGCCACTCAGAACCTGTACTACAACTGGCCCAGATGTCATAAATGAGACTAAATCATTATAAAAAGGTCTTTCTTTATGAACTTCATAAAATTTTTGCGCCATATCTTTTGATAATTGTAATCTTTTTTGTGCTATGATCTTTAATCCTGCTTTTTCAAATTTAGCATTTATTAAACCAGTTAAATTTCTTTTTGTAGCATCTGGTTTAATTATAGATAATGTGTTCTCAATAGGCATTACTTTCTCCGATGTAATCATTTATAAGGTTAGTATATGTATTATATTTAATAATCAATAATAATTTATTTATAAAAAACTAGTTAAACATTTTTATAATCTTTTATAAGTTGATAAAGCATTTTAACTCCCCATCCAACACCACCATAGGGGATTGTAGGTGAAGGTTTATTTTTCCACGTAACTCCCGCAATATCTAAGTGTGCCCAAGGAGTTTTGGCAACATGTCTTTTAAGAAAACAGGCAGCAGTTATTGAACCTGCCCCAGGACCTCCAATATTTTTCATATCGGCTATTTCTGTTTTAATCAATTGGTCATACTCATCATCTAAAGGCATTTCCCAGACTTTTTCACCACTTGTTTCTCCAGCATTATAAATAGCTTCTGAAAGAGTTTTGTTATTAGAAAACAAACCAGCTCTAATATTACCTAAAGCAACAATCATTGCTCCAGTTAATGTTGCTAAGTCAATTAAAAATTCAGGCTTATACTTTTTTTCAGTCCAAGACAAAACATCAGCTAAAACCAGCCTACCCTCTGCATCTGTATTCAATACCTCTATAGTTTGACCAGAGACTGAGTTCACCACATCACCAGGTCTTTGTGCATCACCATCTGGCATATTTTCAACAAGACCTATAACACCAATAATATTTAGTTTAGTTTTGGATAATGCTACTGTTTTTAAAAGACCAGTCACAGTTGCTGCTCCGCCCATATCCCATTTCATATCTTCCATTGACTTAGGTGGTTTGAGAGATAAACCACCTGAATCGAAACAAACGCCTTTTCCAATAAAAGCATATGGCGGAGCATTTTTATTTCCACCAGTCCATTCCATTACAACTACCCTACTATCTTTCCGAGATCCTCTTCCAACAGCCAACAAAGCTTCCATGCCAATTTTTTTTAATTGAGATTCATCATACACAGTTACCTTAACACCTATATCTCTAAGTTTTATACACTCTTCAGCAAAGCTTAAAGGGAAAAGAATATTTGGTGGTTGCCATACTAAATCTCTAGCGGCATAAACTCCTTGAGCAATGCTTTTAACATCATCATATAATAAAGAACTTTTTTTATAATCCTTACATCTGAATATAATTGAATTTAAGATATTTTCCTGTTTTGGCTTTATTTTCTTATAATTCATGAATTTATATGAACTTAGCAAAATGCCGAGGGCAATTCTTTGATTAATTTTAATATCATTCTCATAAATCACAGCTTCTGTACAAGCTGTCGATTTCACCTCATTGTATATAGTACCACCTAATTTTTCTAGATAATCATCTTTTAACTTTCCATCATCAGATTTTCTTTTTACTAATAAGAAATTACCTTTTTCGGATCTGACTATTATATTGTCAGAAGAACCATTAATTAAAAAACTGTTTAAGAATTTATACAACTCAACATTTATTTTAGTTTCTTCAGGTAAATGAATTTTTGTTTCGGTAAAAAAAAGAATATTAATTGTTTTATTTTTATTTAATTCAATTTGATTATTTGGTTTCTCAAAATTAATTTTAATAAACCTATTCTTGTTTTCCATATTAAATCCTTAAGGTGATAAGAGATGTTGTAATTAAAATAATAAGATATATTAATATATTATTAATAAAAGTAATTTAAACAAAAATTAGGATAATTTTTAGATTAGTAAATTTATGATTTTAACAAAATATGTTTTTAAACAAACTATAAAAAATGTTTTTTTATCAACAATGGTTTTTTTAGCTGTTATATGGTTAACACAATCGTTTAAAATAATTAAGTTAATAGTAGATAAAGGTGCAAATCTCTCAGATTTTTTTATTTTATCTGTATATAACTTTCCTAGTTGGCTTCTGTTAGCTCTTCCGTTTGGAACATTTGCAGGATGTATGATCTCATACTCAAAATTTGAAAGTGACAAAGAAATTGTAGTAATGAAAGCAGCTGGCCTAAGCCCTCTAAAGATCAGTGGTCCTGCAATAATAGTGTCTTTGTTTTCGTCAATAATTTTATTTATAATATCTCACTTAATTCTGCCAACAACTTATAAAAATTTTAAAACACTTCAAAACAATATCAGAAACAGCTCTAAAGAATTAATTATTAAAGAAAATACTTTTGCAGATATAAATGAAAACCAAACTATCTTTATCCGGCACTTAGATACTAAAAACTATTTTAAAGAAATTTTCATTCAAGACAGAAATGACCCTTTAAATTTAGTTGAGCTATATGCAAAAACTGGTTATCTAACCAATGACGATTACAAAGTAACTTTATTTATGGATGAGGGAACTAGATTCTCAACTAAGGGTTCTAAAGAACCAACTATTTTGGATTTTAAAAACTACAAACTTGAAATTATGAAAAATAAATCTAAGTCAACTTCATCAAGAGTTGTAGAATATAATGAATATAGTTTTTTTGATTTAATAAAAAAAGCTAATCAAAGTAAGGATAAAAAGGGAAAACTAATAGCAGAGGCTCACAGCAGAAACACGGTGGCTTTGTTACCTATTGTTTTTGTTTTAATTGTAATGATAACAATTCTTAACAGTAATTATTCAAGAATTGTGTCAAGTTACAAGAAGAGTGTAGGTATTGGCTTTTTAGTTATAATCCAAAGCCTATTTATTCTTGTCAAAAATTCTGTACATTATAATATTAACTTTTTACCATTAATGTACTTTTTACCTTGTTTTATTATTTTATTAAGTTTTTTTATACTTCATAAAAATATTAATTTTAAAAAAATTATAAGCTTAATCAAACAAAGAACTATTCATAATGAAACATTATAATAAGCATCCATTCATCCTTTATAAATACTTTACAAAGGAACTATTGCTATTCTTTTTATTTGCATTATTTTCACTTACTATATTAATTTTCTTTATTGACTTAATTGAATTATTTCGGCGTTCCTCAAATAAAATTGGAGTAACTCAAATTCAACATGCTAATTTTTATAATATTATTGGAATGGCTGGGTTGAAAATACCAGGCAATATAGAAAAAGTTTTACCTTTTGCTACTTTAATTGGTTCTATTGCTTGTTTTAATCAATGGCGAAAAAAAAATTACTACATCATATCTAGGTCTTTCGGTGTATCTTTGTGGAAAATAATTACACCAACTTTAATCTCATTTTTTATTATTGGTTTAGTATCAATAATTTTTTTAAATCCGTTATCATCCATTTTTAATAAAAAGTATGATGCACTACAAACAATATATTTTGGAAAAAAAAACCTCAAGGTTTTTACTTTTGATACCAAAGGATTTTGGATTAAAGAAATTTCTCGAGACTCACAGTTAATAATTAATGCCAAGACAATAAATGACATCAATAATACTTTGACGAACGTAAATGTATTTGTATTTGATAAAGATAAAAACTTTCAAAAAAAAATAATATCTAAAAGAGCAACATTTTTAAAAAATAAACTAACTTTATTTGAAGTAGATATAATAGGTCGAACAGATAGTTTAAAAAAATTAAAAAAATATACTTTTACAGTTAAATCTGAATCTACTGGCTTTGATATAGCTATAAGTAAGCCAGATACAATTTTTATTTTTGACCTTCCTTCATATATTTTTAAAATAAAAAAATATGGCCTCAACATATCAAAACATCTCATACATTTTTTTAAATTGGTTTGCCAACCATTTTTAATAATATCAATGATTTTACTTTCTGCATCCTTGATGTTAAGGAGTAGTGAAAGAAAAGTAGAGTCTGGTAAAGTAACAATTTCATTAGTTGTTGGATTTAGCTTATATTTTATAGGAGATTTTATTTTTGCATTAGGGTCATCGGAAAAACTTCCGCCATTACTTTCTGGCTTTGGCCCTACATTAATTGGATTGTTTTCTGGTTGTTACCTAATCAGTGAAATTGACGAACCAACAAAAAAATTAAGTTAATAGGAAGATAATTGAATAGTATAAAAATGAAAATTTCATATAAATATCAAATCATAGTAATCATTTCTTTTATTAATATTATTTCCAGTGCAATATATGCTAAAGAAAATTATATTTTATCTACAGTTAATACAATTCCAATATCAAAAATAGATGTTATTAATAGAGCCAAACTTATTTCTTTTTCAATAAATCAAGATTTGAAATTTAAAAATTTAAAAAGTTTTTATAATCAGTCTTATAAAGCTCTTATTAACGAAAGAGTTATTCACTCTGCTGGCTTAAGAATTAACAAAAACATTAACAAAATTGTATCTAAACAAGCCTATCAATTAACCTTACAAAATTTTGACAATTCTGAAGACGAACTCAATAGGTTTATTAAAAAATTGTCAATACCTAAATCTGCTATTATTGAAAAAAGTGAAACACAATTAATATGGTCTATTGTTTTAAGAGATAGGTTTAAGTCAGAAATTGACCGCTTAGAAGAAAAAATAAATGAAAATATCTTACGAAATAATTCTCAAAACCAACAAGATCTCTATGATATAGCTGAAATAGTTATAGATAGAAGTGGTAATAATAATCTATTAAAAAACATCAATTTAGCCCTACAACAAGGAATTAGCTTTTTAGATATTGCAAAACAAGTTTCTCTAAGTAGCTCTGCAAAATTCAATGGCAAAACTGGTTGGAGAAATTATAAAAATTTACCAAAATACATAATAGACAAACAGATAAATGTAAAAGAAGGTGATGTTTTTACCTTTCCGGTTAGAGATAAAATTAGAATTATTAAAATATTAGTTAAAAGAAATAAAGGTAGGTTGAGTAAAACAGAAAACAAAATTTTATTAGTTCAAGTAAAGTTTGAGATTAATTTCAAGACAAAAAAGGCTGCTTACACCGATGTAAAACAAAAACTGAGTAAATTGTTAGGTGATAAAAAGAATTGCGATGAACTAAAAAAAATAAATGATAAAAGCATTAAATTAAACATAATAAATTCTAGAGTAGCTGACTTAAGCACTAATATACAAAAAGTTATTATTAATAAAAAAATTAATGAAATCACAGATCCTGTTTATATTGGAAATAATGGGTATACATATGTCGTTTGTGATAAAAAGCAGGCAAAACTTAGCCAAAAAAATTATAATAAAATTAAGAAAGATTTTATGTCAAAACAATTTCAAATTTTTAGTGAAAAACATTTAAAACAACTCAATAAACAAGCTAATATTATAAATATTAAAGAAATTAAATAATTATAAAGCTTTATAAATGATAACATCAAAAAAAGTAATCCTAATTTCAGCAGGTGAACCTTCAAGTATTTCTACAGAAATTACAATAAAGACAATTATGTCTTCAAAAGTTCATAGCGATATAATGCCCATAGTTATTACTGATCCTCAAATAATAATAGATTATTTTAAGCTTAATAAGATTAATTATGAAATAAACGAAATCAAAGATAAGCAACGCTTTAAGGATTTTAAGAAGAATAAAATCAATATAATACCTATTAAACTTCTAGAAAAAGTTGTAATGGGCAGTCCGAATGTCAAAAATGCTTCTTTTGTGAAGGATTCTATTGTTAAATGTGTTAAAACTCAGCAAAATAGCATAGCTTCAGCACTAGTGACTAATCCAATCAATAAAAAAATAATGTATGAGTCAGGTTTTAATTATACCGGTCACACAGAGTTTTTAGCGTCGTTGTCAGTAAAAAAAAAACATCCTGTAATGATGCTTGTAGGCAAACATCTAAAAACTATTCCATTAACAATTCATGTTCCTCTTGAAAAAGTCTCAAAATTATTAACAAAAGAATTAATAATCTCTACTGTCAAAATTGCTAGGGAGAGCCTTATTTCATACTTTGGCTTTTCTCAGCCAAGAATAATTGTAACTGGTTTAAACCCTCATGCAGGTGAAGATGGAGACATTGGGACTGAAGAAAAAATAATAATAATACCTGCGATAAAAGAAGTTTTAGATAATACTAAATATGATCTATCTGGACCTATATCAGCAGATACTGCATTTTCATATGACAACAGGAAAAAATATGATTTAGCTATTTGCATGTATCATGATCAAGCTTTAATACCAATTAAAACATTAGATTTCCATAACGGTGTAAATGTAACCTTAGGATTAGATTTTATTAGAACTTCACCTGACCACGGAACGGGGTTTGATATAGTAGGGCAGGATAAAGCCAACCCTGAGAGCTTAATTTCTGCTATAAATCTTGCTTATAAGATGAGTATAAATAAAGATAATGACAAATAAACAAGATTTTGGCCTACCTACTATTAGAGAAATTTTAAACAATAACAATATCAAAATTAACAAATCTCTTGGTCAAAACTTTCTCTTTGACATTAATCTTACAGATAAAATTGTTAAAAGTTCTTTGCCAATCAAAACAACAGTAATTGAGGTTGGGCCCGGGCCTGGATGTTTAACTAGATCAATTTTAAAACAAGAACCTAATATTGTTTTTGCAATTGACAAAGATGTTCAATCTAAAAAAATGCTTAATGATTTAAAAAAAATATACAATAATAAATTAGAGATAATTATAGATGATGCTTTGCACTATCCAATATGGAATTTAGGCAATGCACCAAGACAAATTATTGCAAATTTACCTTATAACATTGGTACTAAAATGTTAATTTCATGGTTAAAACATATAAACCAGTTTGATATGATGACACTTATGTTTCAGAAAGAAGTTGCTGATAGAATCATAGCAAAGCCAGGTTCAAAACAATATGGCAGATTATCAATTCTAACAAACTGGTTAGCAAAAACTAATAAGGTATTTGATATACCAAATACAGCTTTCTTCCCTCCTCCAAAAGTAAAATCTAGCGTTGTCCAATTAATACCTTATGAAAAACCTTTATTTGATGTTAACTTTGAATCAGTAGAAAAAATTACACAAATGGCTTTTAGCCAAAGAAGAAAAATGCTTAAAAGTAGCTTGAAGGAAATAAATGGTGAAAAAATTTTAGCTGATTTATCTATTTCACCTAAATTAAGACCTGAGGATTTATCAGTACTTGATTTTTGTAGGATAGCAAAAATGGCCTTTGAAAACTAAAATCCTTTATGATTTAATCTAAGTTAAGTTTAGATTCTATTTGTCTAAATCCTCTTAATCTTTCTGAGTATAAAATTGATTTAACATTATTGAAAGCCAATTCGATTTCATCATTTACAACTATAAAATCGTACTCATCATAATGACTTATTTCTTTTCTTGCCTCGGACATTCTTTTCACAAATGTTTCTTTATTTTCACTTGCTCTATTTCCCAATCTAGATTCTAATTCATTAATAGACGGTGGAAGTATAAATATTTTTACAACGTCTTGACCAAGATGTTTTTCAATTTGCCGCGTGCCTTGCCAATCTATATCAACAATGACATCTATGCCTTCTTCTATTTTTGATAAAACTTCTTGCTTAAGTGTTCCGTAATAATACCCAAAGACATTAGCTGTTTCTATAAATTCATTATTTTCTATCATTTCCAAAAATTCTTCATTATTTTTAAAAAAGTAATCTTTTCCATGAATTTCATTTTTTCTTTTTTTTCTTGTTGTTGCTGAAATAGATAAAGTAACTCCTTTAATTTCTTTTATTAATTTTTTGCATATAGTAGTCTTACCAGCACCTGAAGGTGAGGATATAACAAGAACTATACCTCGACGTTTACTATTCAACATTGTATTAATCCTTCATTTTACTTTTTTTCCACAAATTAATGTTTTGTTTATGTAAATCATATGTTTCAGAAAAACGGTGTCTACCCTTACCGTCAGCTACAAAATATAAATAATTTGTATTTTTAACATTCTTAAGTGCATTTAAGGCATTTTTTCCCGGATAAGATATAGGGGTGGGGGGTAAGCCAGTGTGGAAATATGTGTTGAAAGGATGAGATGATTTTAACATTTTTTTTGTAATATATTTTCCATTAATATTTAACCCAAAAGCAAGAGTAACATCTGATTGCAATTTCATTTTTTTTCTCAGCCTATTAATAAAAACACTAGCTACTAACTTAGAATCTTCAAAAGATTTAGCCTCCATTTGAATTATTGAAGCAAGTATTAACAACTCACTCTTATTTCTCAACATAAAATCTTTTGGTTTATTTTTCCATACATTATTTATGCTAATGTCTTGAGCTTGCTTCATACGATCCAAAAGCTTAACTCTAGAATAACCATACTTAAAATGATATGTGTCAGGTTTATATATACCCTCCATCAAAGTAGGTATTTCTCCAGACAAATATTTATTATTTAATAATTTCATTCTTAAATTTATAGATGAAGAACCTTCAATTAAAGTAAAGCTTCTTGTTATTGTTTTACCGGTTTGAAACATATTTTGTATTTCAAAAAGTGAGAAATCCTTTGGAATTAAATATTCACCAGCTTTGAGTAAAAGTTTATCTTGATGTGAAAATGAAATCATTCTCCAATCAAAATATTGAATATGTATATTTTTAGCTCTTAATTTTTTTAAAATAACTTTTTGATTGTCATTCTTCTTTAAAAAAAAATAAGAGTCTTCAAACACAATTTTCTTATTTTTAACTTTATCAAAATAAGAATAGCTTAAAAAAATTGAGGTAAAAATTATAATTAAACAGAAGCTGAGTTTTAACTTCAATCTGCACTACCGATTAATAAACTAGCGTTAGTTCCACCAAATCCAAAAGAGTTTGATAAAACATTTTTAACAGATCGTTTTTTTGCATGGATTGGAACTAAATCAAAACCAGAAGTCTCATTATCAGGATTTAATAAGTTATTAGTAGGAGGAACAATTTGATTTACTATTGATAAAATAGAGTAAATAGCTTCTATTGCTCCTGCAGCACCCAGCAGATGCCCAGTAGCTGATTTGGTAGAGCTAATGCTAGTATTGTCTATATTATGTTCAAGAAGCTTTCCAATTGCTCTTAACTCTATCATATCACCTAGTGGTGTTGATGTGCCATGCGCATTAATATAGTCGAGATCAGATGAACTCAAGTTTGCATCCCTTACTGCAGCTTGCATTGCCCTAAAACCACCATCTCCAGTTTCAGCAGGTGCTGTAATATGATATGCGTCTCCAGACATACCATAACCTTTAATTTCTGCATATATGTTTGCACCTCTAGCAATAGCATGTTGTCTTTCTTCTAGTACAAGAACACCGGAACCTTCACCCATTACAAATCCGTCTCTAGCTTGGTCCCATGGACGAGAACTAATTGATGGATTATCGTTAAAACTAGTACTCAATGCTCTAGCAGCTGCAAAACCAGCCATCCCAATTCTACAACATGCAGCTTCTGCACCTCCAGCTACCATTACATCAGCGTCACCATATCGTATAATCCTAGAAGCATCTCCTATTGCATGCGCACCTGTAGAACAGGCTGTAACTACTGAATGATTAGGACCTTTAAAGCCGTATTTAATACTAACTTGCCCAGATAAAAGGTTAATTAGTGCTGAAGGTATAAAAAAAGGACTAACTTTTCTGGGCCCTTTTGAAATCATTATCTCGGTTGTCTTAGCAATAGTTTCAAGTCCACCTATACCAGATCCAAGTATAACACCAGTTCTATGTTTTTCTTCATCATTTTTTGGTTTCCAACCTGAATCTTCAACAGCTTGCATTGCTGATATAATTCCATATGCAATAAATCTATCAATTCTTTTTTGATCACGTGGTTCTATCCATTGATCAATATCTAGACCAGCTTCAGGATCATCAATTTTTTGAGGTATTTGACCAGCAATCTTACAAGATATGTCTGAAACATCAAAATCAGAAATTTTTCTGATACCACTTTGTCCAGAAATTAATCTTTTCCAATTAACATCAACGCCGTTACCTAAAGGCGTTAACATGCCAAGGCCAGTTACAACAACACGACGCATGGAAAACTCCCAATTACAACCAGAGCATTATTAGTAAATTTAACTGTTAGCAGAAATAAAGTCTATTGCGTCTTTTACAGTTTGAATTTTTTCAGCAGCATCATCTGGTATTTCACACTCAAATTCTTCTTCAAAAGCCATAACTAACTCAACAGTATCTAAACTGTCTGCACCTAAATCATCAATGAAACTTGCGCTATCAACCACCTTAGCTTCTTCAACTCCAAGATGTTCTACTACAATCTTCGTTACTCTACCAGCAATATCGCTCATTATTTATGCCCCTTAAATATGTTGAAATAGTCAAATTATATCGTTCGAGTAACATACTTAAATAAATATGCCAAGAACATTATCTCCAAATATGTAAAAAAACTAAATCATACTCATTCCGCCATTAATATGCAAAGTAGTTCCAGTTACAAAGCTAGCTTCATTACTAGACAAATATAGACAACCTGATGAAATATCACTAGGTTTGCCAAGCCTATCTATAGGTATATTTTTAATTATATTATTCTTTTGATCTTCACTGAGTTTATCTGTCATAGGAGTAGATATAAATCCAGGAGCGATCAAGTTACATGTAATGCCCCTACTTGCAACTTCCGCTGCAATAGACTTTGTTAAACCGCTTAATGCAGATTTTGAAGCAGAATAGTTACTTTGACCAGCATTGCCAGTATAACCTACAATAGAACTAATAAAAATTATTCTTCCATATTTTCGTTTTATCATTCCTCTTATGACCTGCCTTGTTAGTCTCATTGAAGAAGAAAGGTTAATATCAATTACTTTGTCCCAATCTTCATCTTTCATTCTTAACAAAAGACCATCTGCAGTTATACCCGCATTATTAATAAGAATATCTATTGATCCAAAAGTTTCTTCAGCTTCATTAGCTAAGGACATAACATCATTTTTATCACTTAGATCGGTAACAATTGTTTTTACGTCGTCACCCAATTCTAACTCTAATTTTGATAAAACCTCTTGTCTTGTTCCAGATAAAATTAATTTTGCACCACTAGATTTCATTTGCTTTGCTATTGACATTCCTATTCCGCCTGTAGCGCCAGTTATCAAAGCAACTTTACCGTCTAAATTAAACATAATTCTCTCCCCTCAAGTTTTAAAATTGATCAAAATCAGTTGATACTTCTATATTAATGGCAGTGACATCTTTAACCATTCTTTTGGCTATACCCGTAAGAACTTTTCCACTTCCTAATTCTATTATTTTTTTAACCCTAAGCTCATTGGCAAAATTCATAGTTTCTCTCCACCTTACAGTACTTGTGACTTGATCAACTAAATTATTTTTTAATATATCAGTATCATTTTCCGGTAGAGCTGTTGTATTTGATATAATTGGCACAACTGGAGCACAGAAGTCTATTTTTGAAAGAGCCTCTTTCATAACTAGCTGTGCTGGTGACATTAATCTACAGTGAAAAGGAGCACTAACAGGCAGAATGACTGCTCTTTTAACACCAAAGTCTTTGGACAATTCAATTGCTTTTTCAACCGCTGATTTATCTCCACTTATCACCACTTGTCCATCAGCATTATCGTTACCTACATCACAAATTCCAATTGTTTGTACCTCATTTAATATTTTTTGAGTGGTATCAATATCAACACCTATAAATGCAGCCATTGCACCTTGTCCTAATGGAACAGATTCTTGCATTGCATTTCCTCTCAATTTCAATAAAACAGCGCATTCTTTCAAAGAAAATACTCCAGCCGCGGTCATTGCTGTGTATTCTCCTAATGAATGCCCACATAAATAATCAGCTAAATTTGGTAATTTTTTGTTTGTAAGTTTCTCTAAAACTCTTAAAACAGCTACGCTACATGCCATTAATGCTGGCTGAGCATTAGATGTTAGAGATATTTGATCGTCTGTACCTTCCCACATAATTTTTGTTAAATTAAAATTTATAGCATCATTTACCTCTTCAAAAACGTGTTTGGCCTCAACAAAATTTTCAGATAATTCTTTACCCATGCCTATTTTTTGAGAGCCTTGTCCTGGAAAAACTATAATATTCATTTTTTAGTCCTTATTTCGTATTATTTTTTAATTATGTATTGCATATTTATAATAAACATTTATGTTGCACAAATAATTAAATTACCAGCATAAAGTAAATATATATTTTATGTGCTCCTTGCCAGTATTTACTGGTTAATCTGGGAACATCCCATTAAGCCATAAGGAGAAAAGAAATGGCATTATACGAAAGTGTAATTATTGGAAGACAAGATTTAACTAATAGTCAATTTGAAACTTTGATTGATGAGTTTACTTCAGTAATTAAATCACATGATGGTGAAATAAAAAAAACTGAATATTGGGGCATTAGAAATCTTGCTTACAAAATTAACAAAAATAGAAAAGCTCATTACTACATGCTAAACATATCAAGCTCTCCTGAAACTATTTCCGAATATGAGAGATTACTTGGTCTTCACGAAGATATTATTAGATTTTTAACCATAAAAATAGATAAGGTTGATGAAAATCCATCTCTATTGATGAACAATAAAGTTGATAGGCATAGAAATGAATCAGCTTCTGATAATATAGAAATAGCTTCAAAAGCTAATGTTTAAAGGATTGCAAGATGACACAACTAAATATTAAAAGACAGGCATTAAGAAAACCAAACCAAAAAAGACGTAAATCGTGCCCTTTTTCTGCACCAAACACTCCTGAAATTGACTATAAAGATTTAAAGGTTTTGACTAGGTATGTTTCTGAAAGAGGTAAGATAATACCATCTAGAATATCAGCTGTTTCAGCAAAGAAACAAAGAGAATTATCAAAAGCTATTAAAAGAGCTCGGTTTTTAGCATTAATGCCTTACGTTGTAGGTTAAATCTGGAGAATAAAATGGAAATTATTTTATTAGAACGCGTTGATAAATTGGGACAAATGGGTGATTTAGTAAATGTAAAATCTGGTTATGCCAGAAACTTTTTACTGCCACAAGGTAAAGCCGTATTTGCTTCTAAAGACAATATGAAATATTTTGAAGAACAAAAAGTTCAATTAGAGGGCGAAAATATTGCTAAAAAAACAGAAGCTAAATCTTTAGCAGATAGTATAAGTTTCAAAGAAGTTGTTCTTATCAGAGCTGCGAGTGAGGCGGGTCAATTATATGGATCTGTATCGGCAAAAGATATAGCTAACGAAATAACTAATTCCGGGCTCACAATAAGTAAAAATCAAGTTATATTAAACAAAGCAATTAAATCCCTTTCCTATGAAGATATAATTGTAAAGCTGCACCCTGAAATATCTATTAAAATTAAGTTAAACATTGCTCGATCCTCTGAAGAAGCTAAAGAGCAGAACAAATCTGGTAAGGCTTTAGTATCTACCGAAACTACAGGTGGAGATATTAGATCAGAACGTGCTCAAAAAGACGCTAAGAGATTTATCAAAAAAGAAGAAGTTTTAACTCCTAAGGATAATGATATAGAAGAAGTCTTAGTTGAAACTCAACCACAAGATCAAGAAAATGGTGATAGTAATTAATATTTTATAATTAATTATTATTAAATTAATAATAATTAGTTTAATATTATTTTTTAAATATTATTTCTTAAGCTAATTATTATGGACAAAAGTTTAACTAAAGATTTTTCTGATCTTGATACAGAGCACTCCTTAAAATCAAGTGATAAAATGCCTCAGAATATTGAAGCTGAACAAAGTCTTATTGGCTCTGTTCTATTTGATAATAAAGTATTAGAGGATCTTCCAACAAATTTTGCTACACGTCATTTTTTTGACCCTCTTCATGCAAGTATCTTTGATGCATGTATCTTTCTTATAGACAATGGGAGATTGGCTGATCCATTAACTCTCAAAAGTTATCTTAAACAAGATGATTTGCAAAGAGATATTGATATAGAAAAATATCTCTCTGAACTCAGAGAAGGCGTTGTATCATTAAGTAAAGCAAAGTTTTATGCAGAAGAAATTAGAAATTGTTATGTAAGACGTTCACTAATAAGAATTGGCGATGAATTAATTAATAAATCAGTTAATCCAACTTTAGATGTAACTCCAGACCAAGAAATATCTAATACAGAAGAACAACTCTATAATTTAGCTGAAAAGGATCAGATAAATTCAGGTCCGTTAGATTTTAAAAGCGTTTTAGCTAGTGCAACTAATCAAATTAATGAAGCTTATAATAGAAAGGGTAAATTATCCGGTATTGATACAGGTTTTTCTGGATTAAATCGTCAATTAGGTGGTTTAAACAAATCAGATTTACTTGTATTAGCTGGAAGACCTGCAATGGGTAAAACCGCACTTGCTACAAATATAGGTTTTAATGCTGCAAAGAGTAGTAAATTAGAAAAAAATGAATCTATTCTTATTTTTTCTCTTGAAATGTCTGCTGAACAATTAGCTCAACGTATACTTGCTGAACAATCTACAATAGACTCACATAAATTACGAAGTGGTGATTTGAACGAAACAGAATTTTCTAAATTAGTTTCCACACAAAATGATATATTAAATTTACCTTTTTTTATAGATGACACTCCAGCAATTTCAGTAGGCCAGATTGCTTCAAGAGCTAGAAGATTAAAAAGAACTCATGGCTTAAGCGTAATAATTATTGACTACATTCAGTTAATACAAGGATCTAAAGCAAGTGAAGCTCAAGGAAGAGTTCAAGAAGTTTCAAATATTACTAGAGGATTAAAATCTCTTGCCAAAGAATTAAACGTTCCAATACTTGCACTTTCTCAGCTTAGCCGAGCAGTTGAACAAAGAGAAGATAAAAGACCTATTCTTGCTGATTTAAGAGAGTCAGGATCCATCGAACAAGATGCCGATGTTGTAATGTTTGTATATAGAGAAGAATATTATTTAGATAAAAGTGAGCCAACGCAAAGAGATAACGAAAACCAAGAAAGCTTTAATGAACGTTTTTTAAAATGGCAAGATAGAAGGAATATGGCTGAGGGTAAGGCCGAAATCATAATATCAAAACAAAGACACGGTCCTACAGGGATTGTACAAGTTCAATTTGAAGCAAAGTTCACTAGATTTATGGACCTAGTACAGGATGACAGACTACCTGATCAAATTTATTAAAAATTTATTTAAGAATGTATATACTTAAACCATGCATGGCCTTCTAAAAATTTCTCTCCAAAAAATACAATCTAATTGGTTAGCCTTAAATCATTCATCAAATGGTAAGGCCTCAGCTGTAATTAAAGCAAATTCATATGGTCTAGGCATGGTTAAAGTAGCCAAGTCATTAATAGATGTAGGATGTCAATTTTTTTATGTAGCTAATATAAATGAAGCCATACAATTAAGAAAAAACATTAATTCAAAAAAAATAAAGATAGCTGTTTTTGAGGGTTTTTTTAAAGGATCTGAATCCAATTATTTTGAAAATCAACTAACTCCAATAATAAATAATTTAGAACAATTAAAAAGAATAAACAAATTTAATTCTGAAGAGAGAAAAATCAGTGCAATATTACACATTGATACTGGAATGAACAGACTAGGATTAAGTTTGGAAGAAATTAATTTCTTAAAAAAAAATAAGGACATTTTAAATATTACAAAGTGGGATTTTATTATGTCTCACCTAACTAGTTCTAACGACTACAAAAATACTAGCAACAATATACAGCTTGATAAAATTATAGAATTTTCTAATTTACTACCAAACATAAAATTAACTCTTGCTAATACTGGTGGTATAAAATTAGGTACAAAATTTTGTCTTGATCAAACTAGGCCAGGGATTGGGTTATACGGCATTGATAATTATGGACAAAATATAAGACTACTTTCTAAAGACTTAATCTTACCTTTTGAATTACATGCACCTATTATACAAATTAGAAATGTAAATATAAATCAGCCTATATCCTATAATGGAATTGAAAAAACAAAAAGAAACTCAACCTTAGCGACAATAGGCATAGGTTATGCTGACGGATGGCTTAGATTATTAAAACCACATAGTCATTTTTGGTTATATAAGAAAAGATGTAATATATTAGGAAATATAACGATGGATAGCTTTGTTTTAGATATAACTGATATAAAAGAAAAAGTTTTTACAGAAGGAGATTATTTTTGTTTATTAGATAATAGTAATATAAGTAGTATAATTAAAAATTCAGAATTAATTAGCTACGAACTATTAACACTTTTAGGCAGCCGTCTAGTAAGAGACTATAATTGAGCAGAGTTTATACAACTAGGTGAAAACATATGAAGGTCATAATAAATATAATAGGTTCTATAGGACATAAAAGCCTTAAATTTATTGCTAACATTGGAAATTTTTTTCTTTTTTGTTTAAGTGCTATCTCTTGGATATTTAGACCTCCTTGGTATTTTAAAAAAATTATATTTCAAGTTATTGATATTGGTTACTTTTCTTTACCGGTTGTAGGGCTAACAACCTTTTTTTCAGGAATGGTTTTAGCTCTTCAAACTTATAATGGTTTTACTGAATTCAATTCAGAATCTACTGTAGCAAGGGTTGTTTTAACTTCTATTACTAGAGAATTGGGCCCTGTACTTACAGGTCTTATGGTAGCTGGAAGAATCGGAGCCAAAATGGCTGCAGAAATTGCTACAATGAGGGTTACTGAACAAATTGATGCCTTAAGTACACTTGGAACTAGGCCTATGCAATATCTTATTGCTCCCAAAATAATTGCATCTGTTCTATGTCTTCCTTTTTTAGTTTTTATAGGAAATACAATTGGGATTTTAGGGGGATATACTATAGCTATTTTTAAATTAGACTTTAACCCAGATTTGTATCTGTATGCAACCATAGATAACTTACAATGGATTGATTTAATTCAAGGAAGCGTTAAAGCCGCAACTTTTGGTTTAATTATTTCAATGGTTAGCTGTTACTTCGGCTTTAATGCTTCTAAGGGGGCAGAAGGAGTTGGATATGCCACAACGGCGTCTGTGGTTGTCTCTTCTGTTATGATTTTGACTAGTACTTACGTAATAACTGCTATGTTTTTTGGGTAAAAAATGAACAACAACAAAACAATGAAAACCATTTTAGATATCAAAAATTTAAGAAAAACATTTGGTAATAATGTTATATTAGAAAATATTAATTTTAATCTACTAGAAGGTGAATCCTTAGCAATAATTGGCGCATCAGGTTCAGGAAAATCCGTTCTTCTAAAAAATATAATTGGTCTTTTAGACCCTGATACAGGGTCCATAAAAATAAACTCAACAGAAATGGTCAATTTACCTAGGAAAGACAAAGAGAATCTTTTATTACAATTAGGTATAACCTTTCAACATGGAGCATTATTTGATTCATTAAGGATTTGGGAAAACATTATTTTTAAAATTCAAAATCAACAAAAAATATCTAAAGTTAATGGAAGAAAACTAGCCCTATCTATAATAGAACGTTTAAGTTTAAAGCCTGAAATATTAGACCTTTTTCCTTCTGAAATTTCAGGAGGAATGCAAAAAAGAGTAGCTATAGCAAGAGCTATTTGTGGCAATCCTAAAATATTATTATTTGATGAACCAACTTCAGGGTTGGATCCAGTAACTGGAAGTGTAATAGATAAATTAATAATCAGTGCAGTAAAAACTATTGGTGCTAGTGCTATCACAATTACTCATGATATGGCTTCAGTAAGCCGAATAGCTGATAAGGTAATATTAATTGATAATAAAACAGTATCTTGGTCCGGAACGCCAAAAGAAATGATGACTTCAAATAATTTAAAAATAAAAGAGTTTATTAAAACTACTAATCCTAAGTTATTTGCCTAAATGTCAAAATTAAATAAACAATATATTTGCCAAATTTGTGGAACCTTACATTCAAAATGGAGCGGCAAATGTGAGCATTGTAATGAATGGAATTCTTTACTTGAAGAAAATGTTTCAAAACCCTCAGGTCCTTTATCTAAGTCATCTGGACACAAAATAAAATTTGAATATTTAAAAAATGATACTTTAGAATACCCTCGATTAAAAACTAATTTTAATGAGATTGATAGAGTTATGGGTGGAGGTTTTGTTTCTGGCTCAGTCACCTTAATTGGTGGAGATCCAGGAATTGGAAAATCAACTCTCTTACTCCAGTTAGTTGGTAATTTATCAAAAATGAATGAACAATGTATTTATGTTTCTGGAGAAGAAAGCTTATCACAGATAAAAATGCGAGCAGACAGGTTAGGTATAAAAGATAGCAATATTCAATTTGCATCCGTAACAAATGCGTCAGATATAGCTACAACAATAGGTTCTATTAAAACAAGGTCCGTATTAATAATAGACTCAATTCAAACTATGTACTTGCCCCAAATAGACAGCTCACCAGGTACTGTTACACAAGTAAGAGCTTGCGCACACGAACTAATAATTGCTGCCAAAAAAAGTAATTCTATTTTAGTGCTTATTGGTCATGTTACAAAAGATGGAAACATTGCAGGTCCTAGAGTTTTAGAACATATGGTTGACACAGTTCTATACTTTGAAGGGGATAATAATTTTCAATACAGAGTTTTAAGAAGCATGAAAAACAGATTTGGCCCAACAAATGAAATTGGAGTCTTTGAAATGTTAAATGTTGGCTTGAAAGAAATTATGAATCCATCAAAACTATTTTTGTCTGATAGGCAAAAAAATGTATCTGGAAGTGCTATTTTCGCTGGCTTAGAAGGCACCAGACCAATTTTAATAGAGGTTCAAGCTTTAGTTATGCCCTCTTCCCTTGCCTCTCCTCGAAGAACAATAGTAGGTTGGGATACAGCTAGATTATCTATGTTAAGTGCTGTTTTAGAATCTAGATGTAAAATACACTTGTCTAACATGGATATTTTTTTAAATATTGCTGGTGGCATTAAGATATTTGAGCCTGCAGCTGACCTAGCTGTAGCTGCTGCAATTATTTCATCAGTAAAAGATGTTCCTATTTCTTTTTCTACTGTATTCTTTGGAGAAGTTGGATTGTCAGGGGAAATAAGAAAAGTTAACCAAGCAGAACTTAGGATTAAAGAAGCAACAAAATTAGGTTTTGACAATATTATTTTACCATCAAAACAAAAAGTTATAATAGAGAAAAATATGAGCTATAATAATCTTACTTTGTTAAGTGACTTAGTTGATTTAATTACCAAAAATATTTAGGTTAATTTGATGGAATTTTTTGAAAATACATATTTTAATATAGTTGATATAATCATAATCAGTATCATTCTAATATCGTGTGTTGTTGCTACATTTAGAGGTTTTATTAAAGAAGCGTTTAGCATTGTATCTTGGATTTTTTCATTAATTGTTGCCATAAAATTATACGAAAAATTTAAATTGGAATTGATTGAATATATTAGCCACAAAATTACTGTTGATATTGTTGCTTTTGGATTTCCATTTTTAACGACTTTATTTATTTCAAGTTTAATATCCACATGGCTTTCTCCAAAATTTACTATTCCAGGTTTATTAATATTCGATAAAATATTTGGTTTAATTTTTGGAATATTTAGGGGTATCCTTTTAGTAACATTATTTTACTTAGGTTTGATATATTTACTTGGAAAAGAAAAGAGCTTACCGTCTATAGTATTAGAAGCACACACATTTAATTATATAACAACAACAGCTGATCTTTTGAGAGGTTTTGTATCTAAACACAACCTAGCTGAACATAAAACAATTCAAGATATCAATAGAGAAAACCTAAATGAAGATAACTTATTAAAGGATAAATAATGTATTGCAGAGATAGCGACCACTTAAAAGAAGAATGTGGTGTATTTGGCATATTCGGTACTGAAGAAGCATCTGTTCTAACTACATTAGGTTTACATTCATTACAACATAGAGGTCAAGAAGGAGCTGGTATAGTAAGTTTTGACGGAAATAATTTTCATTCTGTTAGAAAACAAGGTTTAGTAGGAGATAATTTTAATAATCAAAATATTTTATCGCAACTTCCCGGTAAAACTGCAATTGGGCACGTTAGATATTCAACTACTGGAGAGTCCAAACCAGAGAATTTACAACCACTATTTGCTAACTTGGCACTTGGTGGATTCGCTTGTGCACATAATGGTAACCTTACAAACACTCATTCTATTAAAAAGAAATTAGTAGAGAGTGGTTCAATTTTTCAAACATCATCTGATACAGAAATCATATTGCAATTAGTTGCTCGATCTCACAAAAAAAAATTAATAGATAAATTGATTGATACTCTTAATCAAATAAAAGGAGCTTATTCGTTAGTTATACTAACAAACAAAAAACTGATTGGAGTAAGAGATCCCTTTGGTATAAGACCGTTAGTATTAGGAGATAAAGATGGTTCACCTGTGCTAGCCTCAGAAACATGTGCACTAGATATGATTGGGGCCAAATATATAAGAGATGTAGAAAATGGTGAAATAGTAATAATTACTGAAAAAGGAATTGAATCCATCAAACCTTTTAAAAGTATTCCTGAAAGACCTTGTATTTTTGAAAGAATTTATTTTGCAAGTCCAGATAGCATAGTAGGCAATAAAACAGTATATACTTACAGAAAATCTCTAGGTTTTGAGCTGGCTAAAGAAAATAAAATTTCAGCTGATGTTGTAGTGCCAATACCTGACTCAGGGGTTTCTGCTGCCTTAGGGTTTTCTCAAAAATCTTCTATTCCTTTTGAGCTTGGTATAATAAGGAGCCATTATGTAGGTCGTACATTTATTGAACCTTCTCAGACAATACGTCAGTTTGGTGTAAAACTAAAACATAGTGTTAATAGATCATGCATTGAAGATAAAAGAGTTATTTTAATTGATGACTCAATAGTAAGAGGAACAACAGCAAGTAAAATTGTAAAGATGGTTTATGAAGCTGGAGCAAAGGAGGTGCATTTAGGAATTTCATGTCCACCTATTAAACATCCTGATTTTTATGGAATTGATACTCCAAATTATAACGAGTTAATAGCATCAAAATCAAGCATTGAAGAAATGACAAAATTGGTTGGCGCAAAATCTTTGTTTTTTTTATCATTGAATGGAACTTATAAAGCTATGGGATATAACGAAAGAAATAAAGAATTACCCCAATTTACAGATCATTGCTTTACTGGAGATTATCCAATTGATATTTCAGAAATACTGAAAATAAACTCTTACAATGCTTCAAGATAAAAAAATTTCATTAATAACTGGCGCCGGCGAAGGTATAGGCGCTGCGATTGCTATTGAATTAGCAAAAACAGATTTGCATGTAATTATTACAGATAAATATTTAACACGTCTAACAAACACAGAAAATATAATAATTTCTAATGGAGGAACCTGCACAGTTGTAGAATTAGATATGAAAGACTTTTTAGGAATTGATAGGTTGGGATTGGAAATTTTTAAACGTTGGGGGAAATTAGATATTTTAATAGCAAACGCCGCAATCTTAGGAACTTTAAGTCCCCTCCATCACCAGAGCAACGAAGAATTTTCAGATGTTTTAAACATAAATTTAATAAGTAATCATAGATTAATTCGCTCTGTTGATGCATTGTTAAAAAAAGGGACGTCTTCAAAAGCTATTTTTTTAACTTCATCAGTATCATTTAATCCAAGGCCATTTTGGGGAGCATATTCAATCTCAAAGGCAGCTCTTAACCATATGACAAAATTATGGGCGCAAGAAAACACTCATAACAATTTATCTATTTGTACAATTGAACCAGGTGAAACAAATACCAGGTTAAGAAAACATGCAAACCCAGGTGAAAATATTGATAATCTACAAGATCCAGTCACAGTTGCAAAATCTATTGTTAAATTTATCTGTGCTAATAAAGTCTGTAATGGTGAAACTATAAATTTAAAAGATATCTGATAAGTTTTAATCTTCTAAAACAACAGGCTCTAGATAAGAATAATTAAAATCAATTTTGCTATCAAGGTTTCTAGCTATTTCTTGTGCCTCCTTTTCATTAACTGCACAAAATATAAAACTTAATCTATAACTATTTAACATGTAAAAAAATCTTAATATATCTATCTGAGAATTACCTACATACCAAGACATCAATATCCAGCCAACGAAGAATAACCAAGGTGATATCATCATAAGCACGAAAAAAAACACTAGTGAAATACCAAAAAAGTTCCACAGCCTATTTTGTATCATCCATAAAGGAGGGGCAAAACTTGCTAGTATTGTTGGGAAAGTATTTATCAAAATAGCTGTATGTGCTGGCTTTTTAAAAACTTCAAATTGTTGATAAAAAGCCTCTAAATAAAGATTTTCTTTAACGTTATAACTATTTAAATCAGTTATTGATTCTGAGTTGACTTCTTCACAAATCACTCCTAAAGGACCTGTAACAAAGGTGTTAAAAAAAGTACCATCCCTATATAAGGTCAAAATTTTTCTTTCTTTAAGATCACTTAATTCTTTAGAAAAATCATCATAGGTAATGTTAACTAACTCTCCATCAAGTGAAAAAATAATATCATTTTCTTTAAGTTTCATTTGAAAAGCATTAGATGACGTTCTGATAGATGTAATTCTTAAAAATTTTTTTTCTAAAACATTATCTTCTGACATTTTATTATAACTCTTTAAAAAAATTAGTTAATTATGGATATTTTATTCTACTAGTTTTATTAGCAATTTTACCTAAGTTATCTCCAGCAGAAACAATGTATTTTTCACCACCTTTGGCAACATATACACCGCAGATTTCAGTCCAATTGTATCGAGCGGACATGATTTTCATATCATTGTTGAAATGAACCAAACTTGGCTCTTCAATGATTGGTGATTTAGATCCATTGGTGACTTGTTTTTTCGAAAACAATGCACCCATATTGTTGGCTGCATATTTTGAAGCCTCAGAGAGTGAAACATTGAATTTTACACAATATCTCATGTTCTTTTTCATTGGTGCCTCTAGTTTCGACATTATATAACTTCTCGGGACTTTATTGCCGTACGAATAGGAAACTAGGCCTGCGTAATTTCCTCCGTCTTTAGGTTCCTCACTGCCATAAATGTTGAGAGGAACGTTTACATCTGGAATTTTACTTGCAACAAATAAATCCGCTTGTACTCCAGTTGGAGAGATCCAACCTGTTGCGCTCTCTATAGAACCCAATCGTTTCACTTTTTTTCCAGTTGACTCAAAACTAGGGTTTGAAATCAAATTTTCGCCATTCTGTGCCCATGTAAAAAACGACAGTGCAACAAATGCAATGGTCAATACTTTCGTAACTCTGTTTTTAGTAGTTAATCTCATAATTTTGAACTGTTTGTATAAATGTTTTAACCTTTTCTGGATCGACATCCGGATAAACACCGTGCCCTAAATTAACAATATGTCTTTTACTTTTAAAAGAATCCAGCATATTATTCGTCAGTCTTTCCACCTCTGCATGCGATGAATACAAAACACATGGATCTAAATTTCCTTGCAACGTTCTACTTTCTCCAACAATATTTCGAATCTCATCGATCCTCATATTCCAATCCACTCCAATGGTATTGCAATCCATTTTTGCCAATTCAGAAATCGAATTATAGGCGCCCTTGGAAAAAAGCGTTACCGGAACTTCAGAGATTGCAGCAGCAATCTTATCCATATATTTCAATCCAAATTCAGCATACTGCTCTTTGCCCAAAATTCCAGCCCAAGAATCAAATATTTGTACCATATCCGCTCCTGCATGAATCTGCGCTTTCAAATACTGAATTGTCACATCTGTAATTTGATTAAGCAACTCGTGTGCCAAAGTTGGGTTTGTGTACAGGATTTTTCTAGAT
>ENA-ORDA01000302-ORDA01000302.1-marine-metagenome-genome-assembly--contig:-NODE-302-length-52214-cov-5.636093_pt1 | contig 52214 bp, 46 predicted proteins | sample MGYA00237778_ERZ508506 | MGnify/ENA primary metagenome ERZ508506 (study PRJEB26177, sample SAMN06267891) | marine metagenome | isolation source: Monterey Bay, California, USA | place: Pacific...
GAAGCACTTTTTGTCGGTTTGGTTCAGGTGTAATCTACCCCAACTCACCAATAAATAGGTTCAAGGATCTGATTATGCTGAAACTTGGTTGCCAGATGGCATTCAATGAACATACCTCACCTGAATATATTGCCGCCGCTGCTGCAATGGTCGAGAAACTTGGATACGACTCATTCTGGGTGCCAGAGCACGTATTGTTTTTTCCAGAGTACGAGTCGAAATACCCCTACTCAGAAGATGGCAGAATACAAGGAGACCCACGCAGTCTGCTCGACCCTTTGACCGCACTTACCTACGTCGCCGCCAACACAAGTAAGATACGACTTGGCACCGGCATCTGCCTAGTGCCTCAGCGTAACCCTGTCTATACTGCAAAACAGGTCGCTGATCTGGACTATCTTTCCGGTGGGCGGGTAGATTTCGGTATCGGTATCGGATGGTTAAAAGAGGAATTCAACGCGCTGGGTGTCCCTTGGACCGATCGTGCCGGACGCACTGAAGAGTGTATCGGTGTCATGAAAACCCTCTGGTGTGACGAACTCTCCAGCTTTCAAGGCAAGTATTTCTCTTTCGAAGCCGCATATCAAAACCCCAAGCCTGTTCAGCGCCCGCACCCGCCATTGATATTTGGCGGTGAGAGTCGCGCCGCACTAAAAAGAGTCGCAACCCTTGGCCAGGGTTGGTTTACCTTTAACGTCACCCCCGAATCTCTGGCTCAGGGGATTGATATACTGCAACCCCTGCTGGAAGAACAAGGGCGCACCATCTCTGACATTTCAATCTCTGTTACGCCGGACCGGAAACACATCAACCAAGAAAGTTTAAAACGCTTTGAAGAACTCGGGGCTGAACAGATCATTTTACCTCTCTTCGCTAACAACACAGATAAGTTAGAAGGCAAGGCAACCAGGTATCTTGAGCTCATGCAGTAGCTTCGCTGCGCACTCATCTCGTTACGCTTCAGACAAATATCGCCTGAAGCTCACCAACGTTAAAAGCGCCGGATAGCGGCAATAACAAATTTCAAATCATATCCAAAAATAATTGCCTGAATATTTCGCTGAAAAAGGGTCCCCAATGCCAACCTGTGGAGAAATGCTTGTAAAACTGCTGGACAACTATGCAGTAGATACAGTTTTCGGGATTCCTGGTGTCCATACGATTGAGTTGTATCGGGGACTCCCCGAGACCAACATTCGTCACGTGACACCTCGTCATGAACAGGGTGCTGGTTTTATGGCAGACGGGTATGCGCGAGTCACGGGCAAACCAGGCGTGTGCCTCATCATCACTGGCCCAGGTATGACAAATATTGCAACCGCGATGGCGCAGGCACTGGCAGACTCCATTCCAATGCTTGTCATCTCATCGGTAAACGATACCCATCAACTCTCACTAGGTGAGGGGCGTCTTCATGAATTACCCAATCAACAACAAACAATCGCCGGTGTATCGATCTGGAGCCATACGCTGCTGCGCGCCAACGAATTACCGCAAATTCTAGCGAGAGCCTTTACCGTTTTCTCAAGCGAAAGACCTGGACCGGTACACATAGAAATACCCCTTGATATCATTACCTCCAATGCTGATCATCTGGATTTAGCACCCTACCCGCTTGCAGGACCTCCCGCGCCTGATCCAGCGTCAATCAATGCCGCTGCGCGCATACTCAGGCAGGCATCACGCCCTCTGATTGCGATTGGCGGAGGGGCAAAAAACGCGACAAAAGCGCTCATTGCTTTGGCTGAACAGATGAATGCGCCGGTCGTCAATACCGTCAATGCCAAGGGCGTGATTCCCTACAGTCATCCGCTCGCCGTCGGTGGCTCCGGTTCTCAGGATGCTATTCGCGACGAGTTTTCGAATGCAGATGTGGTGCTCGCGGTCGGCACCGAGTTCAGCGAAACAGATTATGACTTCTTTTATCACGGGGCTTTGAAGGTCGGCGGCAAGTTGATACGCGTTGACATAGATCCCCGTCAACTCACCCGTAACATTAGACCGGATTTACCGATTAACAGCGATGCTACGCTGGCTTTGTCTGCACTGACCGTTGCACTTAGCCAGTCTGAGGCACCCCACGATGGTAGGGGAATTACCCGCGCCAAAGCGCTTCGATCGGCACTCACGTCGAATCAGGACGCAAACTACCAAGCCGTGTTCGCGACGATACGCGAGGCACTTCCTGAGGTAATTATTGCCGGAGACTCGACTCAAGCGACTTACTACGCCTGGTTAAATTATGAAACTGAACAACCTCGAAGATATTTTCATTCCGCCAGCGGCTACGGCACCCTGGGTTATGCTATTCCCGCGGCGATTGGGGCAAGCCTTGGTAATACCGATGTGCCCGTTATCGGTCTAATCGGCGACGGCGCCGCGCAATTTACGCTTGGCGAATTAGCCTGTGCCGCAGAAATTAAAACCGGGGTCATCTTTTTGCTCTGGAATAACAACGGGTATGGCGAGATAAAGCGTTTTATGGAGAACGGAGATATCACGCCGATCGGTGTGGACATACACACACCCGACTTCATGACAATTGGCAAAGCGATGGGCTGCAATGTCGCCTGCCCCAACGATTTAGAATCGCTGAAACAGGCACTGATCAACGCACGTAGCACTGCTACGCCCACCCTAATCGAGTTACGCCAAGAAAGATTCACGGAAGGACCGCCCAACCTATAATGCAACCCCCAACATCATCAGACGAGTCAGCTTCGCCACCTGAAATCCCTGGCACGCTCGCCTTGTATCGCTCACTGGCACTACCGGTATTTGCCCCAACTTTTATCATGTCTGCGTGCCAAAGCAGTGTGATGTTGTTGATTCCATTGTTTGCCCTGGAGCTCGGCGCTCATCCCGGTGTTGCCGCAGTGATCTTCGCGATTCGAGGCCTTGGCAATATGGTCATTGACGTACCTGCCGGTTACGCTGCTTCAAAGTTAGGTGACAAGTTCACGATGTTGGTCGGCATTGGCATGATGATCGCAACGGCATTTGCAGCCTCGTTTACTCAATCGGCACTCTTATTATCGTTCATCGCTTTTTTCTTTGGCGCCGCGATGGCGATCTGGCTGCTGGCTCGCCTGACCTTTATCAGCGAGACAATTGCAGTGGTGCAACGAGGAAAAGCTGTTTCAACCATGGCAGGCCTACAGCGTTTTGGCGGGCTTGCAGGACCGGTTTCTACCGGCGTTATCGCGACCACTTTTAGTTTCGAAGTTGCGTTTTTATGTATTGCTGCATTTGCTTGCATCGCGCTGACTCTGACACTCGTTTTTGTTCGGAAAAATGTCAAGGTTGATAACCCCGAATCCCCAAATCTACTGCGCATTGTTCCCCACATTCTCAGCAATCATCAACACACCTTCCTGACAGCAGGCATTGCTGTTTCCTGTTGCACCCTCTTACGTGCAAGCAGACAATTACTGATCCCACTCTGGGGTGAATCCATCGGTCTTAACACTAATGAAATCGGTTATATTGTTGGTTGTGCTGCTGCGGTAGACATGGTGATGTTTCCTCTTGCAGGTTACCTTATGGACAATAAAGGCAGAAGGACGACCCTCGTGTGCTGCCTGGCTTTTTTATCACTTGCGATATTTTTAATACCTTTCAGCAACAGCTTCATCACGCTACTTGGTTGTGCAATGCTGGCCGGGTTTGGCAACGGATTAGGCAGCGGTATTAATATGACGATGGGTGCTGACTTTGCGCCTTCTTCAATCCGAGGGGAATTCCTTGGCGTTTGGAGATTGATGAGCGACACCGGTTCATTTACAGGCCCGCTGATTACTGGTTATATCGCGAGTAGCTTTATGTTGGCAGCTGCCTTTCCTGTATCATCGGCGTTTGGTTTGGTTGGCATATGCCTTGTGATATTTGGTGTAAAGGAAACGCTGCAACCGAAACCCGAATAATGTCGGACACATAACCTCAATGAATACAAAGTCTAGCTGACTCAATTTTGAAATCAGACACAGAAAAATTACTGCAGAAAAGAGAAAAACTAAATCACCTCGACGGTGTCAAGGTCGTATCGCACAAGCAACGAACCGACGACGGGTGGTTTCTGAACTCAATTATGATTGACGGGTATGACGTGCCGTTTAAATATCGTCGGAAGCAAAAATATCGCGCCCTAACAAACGCCTATGTCAACGTCACCTACTACCCAGTAACAGAGGTCGTCGCAGGTATGGAATTTGAAGTCATGAAAGTTGTTAGAATCAGATTGTCATGATGCCGCGAAAACAAGAGAATCGCTTCAGGCGTTAAGGAGAAACATAATGAACCCAGATACTAGCAGCACCGAGTTCGTCGTATCGACGGATTGGCTTGCAGACAACTTAAATGATCCCAATGTTCGGGTACTCGACGTCACTGGCATGCTGACATCGAAGCTTATTAATCGCGCGCAGACAGCGTTTTTTGACGAGGCCCACATTCCGGGTTCCCAGTTTTTTGACGTCGCAGCGGGGAAAGGCGTTCTTAGCGACCAGGAGGCTCAACTACCTTGGATGTCGCCCAGCAAAGCTGCTTTTGAAGCTACCATGTCCGAATATGGTATCAGCAACCACAGCCATGTCATTATCGTCGCGCGCACCCCGCGTCCTGAAATCGACTCAGGCACGATGTGGTGCACACGTGCTTGGTGGACTCTGTTTCATTTTGGCGTTCATTGCTCAATTCTCGAAGGTGGCGTTGAGAAATGGACGGCCGAAAAAAAACCCATGAGCGCTGAAGAGACTACCGTTTCTCCGGGCAGCTTTTCAGTCAACAGTGATTATTCTGTCGGCACTGCAAATCAGGCAGATGTTCTCGAGACCCTTTCCGATAATGATGTCTGCCTGATCGACAATTTGACACAAGGTAGCTTCGATGGCTCCGAACCAGGCTATGGTCCCCGTAGTGGTCATATTGATGGTGCGGTCAATGTGCCGTTCAGATCACTGATCACAAGCGAGACCGCTAATTTTGTTGACCTCGATACAGCACGCGAGCAGTTTTCAGATACACTAAGCAACCCCAAAATCATCACTTATTGCGGCGGCGCTATTGCGGCAACCGTGGGTGCATTCACGCTTCTGCGATTGGGGCACAAAAACGTATCAGTTTATGATGCCAGTTTAATGGAGTGGTCTGCGGACGAAAGCCTGCCGATGACCGATCCGCAGAAAACAGCGTAATCGCCTAACAAACAAGAGCTAACATATGTACCTATCACGCAATTTACTGCTTGTACCACTGATGGCACTGATCATTTCCTGCGATAGTGGCAGCACAGGTCCAAGTCAAACAATCAACACAAAAACCAATGAGGCTAAAACAACGATGGACGACAATAAACTGGAAGGCGAAGCATTTCTCGCAGAAAATGCAAAAAAGGAAGGTGTGACTGTGACCGCATCAGGTTTGCAGTATGAGGTTATTGCCAGTGGATCCGGCGCAACGCCAACCCTGAGTGATACCGTCGAAACACACTACACAGGCAGGTTCATGGACGGCACAGAATTTGACAGCTCTGTCACCCGGGGACAACCACTTACATTTCCTGTGACCGGGGTTATTGCTGGCTGGACCGAGGCCCTACAACTGATGCAAGAGGGAGACAAATGGAAGCTGTATATTCCTTCCGAGCTCGCTTATGGCGAACGGGGTGTGGGTCCTATTCCACCCAACGCCACACTCATCTTTGACATCGAATTACTGGCCGTTAAGTAAGCGACTGCCATCGTAAGGCGTAATCACCGGTGTTTGCTAGCACGATCAGATACCGGTGGTGAAACCGATGAGCACCATACGACTATTCGTCCACGAACCCCTTTAAGCGTTCGTTTGCTGCGAGAAAGTCTTCCATGAAGTCGTAGACTACCTGTTTCGATGACAAAGATTGATTCATCAACCCTACACCCTGACCAACCCAGAAAGTAGCGAGTTGTTTCGCCCCAGCATGTCCTCCTTCAGCCAGTTTAGTCACCTTCCCCAGCGCGGGTTCACTGATTTGCGACTGCAAAGGCATCGGTAATGGCTCCGGTGCCTCACCGGATTCCCAGGCGTCGGTCCAGGGCGAACGAATCTGGCGCGAATACTTACCGGTCCGGCTTTTCGATCGGACCGTTTGATTGGAAGATGCGGATAGCAATTTATCAATAATGACCGGTGAGGTTTCAGCTTCCTTTGTCGTTAGCCAGACGGATCCCGTCCATACACCATGAGCGCCCATCGCCATCGATGCTGCCATTTGCCGCCCAGTGACAATACCACCGGCCGCAAGCACTGAGACACCTTCAATATGCTTCACCGCATCACATACCTCTGGCACCAGCACCATTGTTGATACTTCACCGCAGTGGCCTCCCGCTTCGGTGCCTGCGACGACCAGTATATCGACCCCTGCTTCTGCCTGTTTTACGGCATGAGACTTCGCACCTACCAGAGCCGCAACAGGCACGTTGTGCTGCTTACCGAGTTCCAGCATATAACGCGGCGGAACACCCAGAGCGTTCGCTATCAGTTTGATAGGGTGGGCAAAAGCCACATCCAAAATACTTGCCGCGCCGGTTTCGCCCAAAAATCCGCGCCCGACTGTGCTTCTGTGTTCTTGGTATAAGTCTCCGGTGTCTATCTGGTGACGGGCCAGAATGCTTGATGCGAACTGTTTGTGTTCATCCGGCACGAGGTCTTCGATTTCTTCAGCTGATGCGGATTCATCTTTATTTGCCATACTGGTCGGCACAATAAGATCAACGCCATAGGGCATGCCGTCAATATGCTCATCTATCCACTTCAATTCAATTTCCAGCTGCTCAGGGCTGTACCCTGCGGCACCTAGCACACCCATACCTCCGGCCTTTGACACTTCGCAAACAACATCTCGACAATGGGTAAAGGCGACGAGTGGAAACTCAATACCCAGCTGATCACATATCGGTGATTTCATCTCTGATTCCTCATTTAATAATCACTTGTTAGTGCCAATGTATGCTACAACGCGAGCGGTGACAATATCATACTGAAAATCGTCCTTGGATCACGACTATCATTCTGCCAATGTAATATACTGGTCCTCTTCTTTTTGTTGGTTCACTCTGGATATGCTTGACCCTACTGTACATTGCGCAGCGCGTTCCTGCCGATGAAACCATTACATTACTATTTCATGGGCACGGGCACTTGGTTTTTTGCCTATGGACTCCAGTCGGTCATTTTCGCCTGGCTGGTGACCATGGTGCTGCAGGAGTCCGCAGAAAAGGTCGGTCTGGCACAAATGGCATTTCTGCTACCTGCCACGCTACTGATGTTGCTAGGCGGCAGTCTGGCAGATCACTTCGGTGGCAAACGTCTCGCCATCATTGGCCACCTTGTGGCAGCCACTGCGCCGCTATTTCTCACGGTGGTGACTTGGTTAGGTGGTATGAGCTATACCACGGTAATTATATTTGCTGTGGTGATGGGTTGTGCCCAAGCACTTGTCACACCAGCTAGGGACGGGCTAATCGCGAACCTCGCCGGGGGAAACATTCAACGCCGTGTTGTCCAAGCAAGCATGATTCAGTTTGGTCTTCAGATGACGGGGTTTCTGGTTGCTTCGTTTGCTGACGAGGTGGGCCCGATACGCATTCTGCTGATTCAAGCATCTGTACTGATGGCCGGCACCTTCTTTTATTTCCGCATGGAGGTGGAACACATACCTTCACCCAATGTTAGCAATAACATGGCGCAACATATTTTTCGCTCTGTCCAGACAGGTTATCGGACAGTGAGGGCATCAACTTACCTCACGGGCATTGTCATTCAAAACTGTGCCATGGGTGTGTTTTTTATGGGTTCATACATCGTGACCGTACCCTTGTTAATTCGCGAAACCTACGGCGGCTCGGCGCGGGAATTATCTCTGATCAATGCGCTCAACTCATTTGGTTTCATACTCACCATTTTATTGCTGCTGCGAATAGGCAACGTTCATCGCCAAGGTAGAGCACTGCTTTGTGCTCAGGGAATCGGCGCAATCATTCTTGCTGGTGGCGGCCTTGAACTGGGCCTAACCAGTTTAGCGGTCTGTATTTTTCTCTGGGGAGTCTGCGGCGGGCTGGCGATGACAATGTCCCGTACCGTGATGCAGGAATTGGCACCTCCTGATCAGCGCGCAAGAATGATGGCCTTCTATGCCTTTTCGTTAATGGGTTCCGGTCCAGTTGGCGCATTGTTAAGCGGCTATCTCGTCGAATGGTACGGACCCGCGACGGCTCTGATTGTTTCTTCCTTCGCTATGCTCACCGTTGTGACCTATGTTTCGCTGACTTCAACACTTTGGAAACTCGACGCAAGCAAACACGAAACCATCGAGCCGCTTGCAACTGAGGGACAATAAACCATGTCAATCATCGATGAACTGCTGAATTTTATTCAGCAACACCCGCGCTTGCTCGTCATCACCGGCGCAGGCTGCAGCCAACCCTCGGGCATTCCAACCTATCGCGACGAAGAAGGTGCCTGGCAAAGGAGCACGCCTATTCAACACAAGGAATTCATGGAAAAAGAGTCCGTTCGGAAAAGATATTGGGCGCGAAGTTACAGTGGTTGGCCGTCGATTCGTGGTGCGACACCGAATAACGCTCACCATAGCCTGAAGTCGCTCGAAGCACTCGGCTATATCCAGCAACTTGTCACACAAAACGTTGATGGCCTGCACCAGGCGGCAGGCCATAAAAATGTCGTTGATCTACATGGGCGCCTCTCTGAAGTTGTTTGTACGCAGTGCGGTACATTAAGCGCCCGAGAAAGGCTTCAGCGCAGATTCACTGATTTAAATAGCAACCTGTCCGCCGACTATGAAACCTTACAACCCGATGGAGACGCCTCATTGGATCACAATGTCGAGACAGAAATCACGAGTAGCTTGATCATCCCGGCATGCGAAACCTGTAACGGCATGCTAAAACCCAATGTTGTTTTCTTTGGCGGCACGGTACCGCGAGAAACCGTGGAATCAATCTACAGCGCAATGGAGGATATCGATGGCCTGTTGGTTGTCGGCTCATCTATGATGGTTTTTTCCGGCTATCGATTTTGCAAACGCGCAAGCACCCTTGAGATTCCCATCGCCTCGATAAATAACGGGAAAACCAGAGCAGATGATTTACTCAGCTTAAAGGTAAGCGACGATTGCGTGAGTGTCCTGACACAAACAGTCTCGGCATTAAGCCAATAAAACGACGACCAGCAAACCACTGTTTTCGATCTTCATTCGGGTTTCCCCGTCACTGCGTCGTGCGAACCACATGCAAAAAGTAGCGCTTGCACGCTATCCAAGCCTATGTCGTTAAGCCGGCTGATATTTTTTTCCGGAATACCCTGTGGGTCTGGATGACGTTCAATTGCAGCCTCAAGACTATCCTCTCTTAACAGGTGCAACATCGGGTATGGCGACCGGTTCGTGAAGTTATCCAGCGCATCTGGTTCAGTGTCGAAAAACTGATAGTCAGGGTGAAACGTGGCCACCTGGAGTACACCTTCCAGATCGAGTTCGGACACCACATAATCCACCTGATCGAGGAACTGATTATATTCCTCAAATTCGGTTAATACCCCGGGATGCACAAGTAACGTTGTCTCAACCTTGTCGTGGTTTAGAAGATGGCTCATTTCCTTTACTAACGCTTCAGCCAACGCCGGTTCTGTTTTAGCATCACTGACAAAGACTCGTACCCGGCCAGCCTCCCATTCTGGGCGGGCAAACGGGCACAGGTTAAGTCCAATGACTATGTCTTCGAGCCAACGTGCCGTGACTCGTCGAACGGTATCTTCATCTGTTGTTATCGTCATTTTTGGTGCTAGCCTGGTTTTCCTGATGTATAACATGTCTCGGCGCCGTCCAGATCAAACCACGCGGCCTTTGAATCATGATGAATGTGATAATCGGGTTTGGGGATCCTGCCTTCAGTCACCGTGCCTACGCGCAGTCTTATCTCGTCTGGACGATCAATGCGCTGACTGAACAGCGGAGAACCGCAGTTTGAACAAAACACGCGACGCTTATTCTTGCTAGCCATAAACGCCTTCTGCAGGGGCGTTCCGGTGAGGATGGTAAAATGTTTGCGCAGAATAGGCGCATTTGTCACAAACGGCGTGCCCTGAGCTCTTTTACATTGATTGCAATGACATATCGCCAATTCAGTAATTTCTTCGTCGTATTGATATTGGATACCGCCACATAGACATTGCCCTTTTATCATGTTGAGTCTCTCAATCATCGTCGCTATCGATTAGTGATTAGATCCTAGGAAAATGGAAATATTCACCCGCCTGTGACAGCATTAAAGCCCAAAGCGACCTCTTATTAACAGGGAAAGATCTTGCCGAATTACAAAGCCCGCCCCACATCTCATACCTATTTCTCACATCGCCTCAAGTTACACTATCTGGACTGGGGGAATAGCGATGCAGAACACGTGCTGCTAATTCACGGTTCACAGGACAACTGCCACAATTGGGACTGGACCAGCGAAATTCTATGCCAGCACTACCACGTGGTGGTACCTGATCTACGGGGTCATGGTGATTCTGAATGGAATACCGGAAGCCCCTATAACAACCTTGATTACGTTTACGACATCGCACAGTTGATCGAACAGGAGAATCTTGAGAATGTGCATATCATTGCACATTCGATGGGTGGCACGATCGCCTGCCTTTACGCTGGCATCTATCCGGAAAAAGTTAAATCACTCACTTCCATCGAAGGGGTTGGTACATTTTGGTACCAAAGAGAAGCTGAACATCCACAGAAAAGAATCAGAGAGTGGATTGATGGTACCCGAATCCTTGCGGGCAGAGTGCCACGAAAGTATGCGTCCCAAAGTGACGCTTTGCAGCGCATGCAGAAGTCAAATCCCCACCTGAGTGAAGAACGAGCCCGCCACCTGACCGCCCACGGTAGCAACCGGAATGAAGACGGTACCTATACCTGGAAGTTTGATAACTATACGCACTCCAGAACTCCATTTGGCATGAACAAGGCAGATATCAATCAGCTTTGGCAACAGATTACTTGTCCAACATTGTTATTAAATGCAAAACAAGGATTCGAACATCGAACGGGTCAGGATGACAGCATGCAGTTTTTCCGTCACGGGCGGCTAAAAGAGCTCGACAACGCCGGACACTGGCTACATCACGATCAATTCGACGAATATATCGAAATTGTCACAGCATTTTTGAAGGAATCGGCCGCATGACGAACCCACACCCGTCGGCCAGCAACACCATCTACAACAATGTTGTGCTGACGGTGAACTCGCCAACAGATATATCAACTGTGGCTGAAAAACTTGCCGAGCTAGCCACCGACTCGTTGCAGGAACCCGGCTGCGAACGCTTTGAGGTTTATCATTCGAATACGGATCCCGCGTTATTCATGTTAATTGAACGTTGGGCTTCGCAGCAGGCACTCGATCAACATCGGGATGGGGCAGCATTTCAGCAGATTTATCTGCCAAATGTCATTCCCCTCGTCTCACGATCACCCCATCTGTGCCAAATCTTAACCCAATAATCACTGACGATTTTTCAACGGGGTTTTCTAGGAGGACCAGCACTGGTATGCCGGGTGCCCGCGGGATCAACAGCCCACTCGGGTGATTCGTTCCAAGTATCCCCGTAAACCAGTTCGTTCATGGGGCGGCGCCTTACCGGACCATGTTTCCCCTTTGGTTTGCCGAGGGTCACGGTGCAGCTAACAAACACCTCTTCGGGAATACCCAAAAGATTTTTTAACTCGGTTTCAACCATGTGATGAAACCCGGTGATCACGCCGCCGTAGCCAAGGGCACGCGCAGCAAGCAGTAAATTCTGCACCGCCGGATAGACAGAGGCGCCCTCCATCGGTGTTGGTTCCCGGTAACGCACGAGACAGGGCAGAATCAACGCAGGTACCTTGTCAAAATTCTCAACATAGCTGTCCATCGTTCTCGCCATACGTGCTTTGGGTGAAGCACTATCTGCGCCGGATCGTTGATCGTACTGATCATTGGTTTTTTTTGCGCGCCATACAGACTCCGCACCCTGCTTGATCAGCACTTTGGCCTGTTTCGCCTTATCCGAATCTGTCAGCACAACAAACCGAAAGGGTTGTCGATTAGATCCGCTCGGCGCTCGGGTCGCCGCAAACAGCATATCCCTCAAATCCTTGTCTGGAATCGATTCATCCCTGTAACGCCGGATCGCTCGCGTACTGTTGATCCCTTCGAGCAGGCCGACTGCATCCTGTTGAAACTCATCTGACATATTTCGAATACCTTAATTAGAGCGTTACTCTGCGTAACGTTTCACAAGCTGTTTACCCAACGCCATCATATGTACCTGATCGGGACCATCTGCCTGTCGGCACCAACGCGCATAGTTGAAGGCTTCTGCCATCGGGTAGTCAGCGGTTAATCCACCAGCACCATGAATTTGCATGCAACGATCGATCACTGTCTGCGCCATCAGCGGCACAGTAATTTTTGACGCAGCGATTAAATCACGGGAATCTTTAGCCCCTACTTCGTCCATCTTGCGCGCTGTTTTTAGTGTTAGCAGTCTTGATTGCTCGATTTCGTTGTAGGATTTTGCAATGTCTTCAAGCACGGATTGATGCTCTGCAAGTTTACGACCAAACGTTTCACGACTGACAGCACGACGACAAGCAAACTCGAGTGCACGCTGAGCACAGCCAATCAAGCGCATGCAGTGGTGGATGCGGCCTGGTCCAAGACGCCCTTGGGATATTTCGAAACCCCGCCCTTCTCCCAGCAAAATGTTTTCAGCAGGCACCCGCACGTTCTCAAACAGCACCTCAGCGTGACCCAGCGGCGCATCGTCATAACCGAGTGTTGTTAATGGTCGAACGACGGTCACTCCCGGGGTGTCTTTAGGCACTAAAATCTGACTCTGCTGCAGGTGTCGATTTGGGTTATCTGCATCTGACTTACCCATCACGATAAAAATCTTCGTGCGCTCGTAAGGCGCATTGGTAATGAACCATTTACGTCCATTAATCACATACTCATTACCCTCACGAATAATTGAGGTTCGTACATTGGTGGCATCACTTGATGCAACATCGGGCTCTGTCATGCAATAAGAAGAACGAATTTCACCGCTCAACAAGGGCTCAAGCCATTGTGCTTTCTGCGCCTCGGTACCGTATTTCATAAACACTTCCATGTTCCCGGTATCTGGCGCATTGCAATTAAACACCTCCGGCGCCCACAGTACGCGTCCCATCATTTCTGCCAGTGCACAGTAGTCCTCGTTACTTAGCCCACCATGGTTTTTCGGCATCCAGAGATTCCAAAGCCCCTCTTCTCTGGCTTTCTGCTTGAGCTCTTCCATCAAGGGCACAGTAGAAAAGCGATCTTCAAGACCGTTTAATTGTTCATGATAAATATCTTCGTTAGGATAGATGTACTTATCCATAAATGACTGAAGCTGGTTTATGAGTTGCTCGAGGTCAGGTAGATCTGATGTCGCTGTCGTACTAGTGATAAATTTCTCCTTAAAGAATCTAAATTTTTAACCCAAAATCTGATCGGCACCTTCAACAATACCGGGAATAGTGTCTACAAACGCCCTAAATCGCTCGTCTTTGCTCTCGCCAGACTCAAGCCGGGCGAGAAGTTGCTGCAGCACGACTGCGTGCTTCCAAAGGGCAAAAGCCTCGTACCAATCGATATTAACAAGGTCAACGCCCGACTGAGCATAGCGTTCGACCAGCATTTTTCTCGAGGGAAACGCGGACATATCAAGCTCGATTGTTGGCGCCCGGTTAAACCCATCACCTTCCTCTCTCCAGTACCCCAACAGCGTGCCAAGTTCCGCCAGTGGGTCGCCTAGGGTTGCCATATCCCAGTCAAACACCGAATGCACGCTGTCAGGATCTGCTGGGTCAAACATACAATTATCAAGTTTCAGATCGTTGTGAACAATACAATGTTTGCCCGAGGTGGGCTGATGCTTAACCAGTTTCTGATGCACTTGATCGAACAGGGGTAACGGCGTCTGGCGAGACAGGTGCCAGCGTTCGTGCCACCCTTTAAGTTGCCGATCAACAAAACCTGCTGGTTTGCCTAGCCGGCCAAGCCCAATAGCTTCTGGGTTCAGTGCATGTAAATCTCTCATGGCGTCAATCAGCGCGTAGCTGATCCGTTCAGCTACATTGGTGTGCGCCTGCAATGATGCCGGTATTTCAGCTCTGACGATAACCCCTTGCCTGCGTTCAACAACAATAAATGGCGCGCCGATTACACGGGTATCGTCGCAGAAAGCATACACCGTCGGTGCCGGCTTATAGGCTGGTGCCAGGCCATTCAAGACCCGATATTCCCGGTTCATATCATGGGCGCCAGGGGCTATGTGGCCTTTTGGCGGTCGCCGCACTACCAGTTCGAGTTCTTCGAAACGAACACAATAGGTTAAATTTGCATGCCCACCATGGAACTGGGAAACAATCATATTTGCGTCCGGGTTTAGCCCCGATTCTTCAGCCAAGTGTGTCTTGAGCCATGTTTCCAGCGCTTGCCAGTCTAACTGTTCATCGCTTCGCACTTCGGAGAGATCAGCCGCGCGCTCATCCTTTTGAATAAATCTACTCACTGCTTCGTCCAACCCCGCTTAATGATCATCTACCCAGTAAAATTCCGATAATGAAAGGGCGTGATTTTGTCATAGTATTCGCCATATCGAAACACGACGCAGTCTGGCTCATCTAGCACCACTGTGCTAATTTAATTTGCCGATATCTCGTTAATTTGAAGCAAACCACGGAGCTAATTTGAAACCAGCCCTTAATAGATTTTTCTTCTGTATTTGCTTTCTTGCAGTTTCATGCTCGGCAAACGCTGACATGAACCAAACGCCTTATCTTTACGTGCTTGGGGTGGTACAAGATGCGGGTTATCCCCAGGCGGGTTGCCTGGCGCCCCATTGTCTGCCCGGTTGGCAGGACGTGAGAAAAAGACGCGGGGCTGTATCGCTTGGACTGATAGACCCTGAAGCAAAGAAAAAATTCATGTTTGAGGCAACGCCAAACTTTCCCGGACAGTATTACGATTTACAGGTCGAAGCACCGGACGCTCAATTTGACTTCGGCGGCGTGTTTTTAACGCACGCTCATATAGGTCACTACACGGGTTTGATGTTTCTAGGACACGAGGTCATGGGCGCATCAAATGTGCCAGTTTATGCCATGCCAAGGATGACAGATTTTCTGCAGAAGAACGGCCCTTGGAGTCAGTTAATAACATTCAAGAATATCGCGCTGCAGCCGCTTCAGGATAATTTGGCCGTCAATCTCGGTTCGGTGAAGGTGACACCGTTTCTCGTGCCACACAGGGATGAGTACTCCGAGACTGTTGGTTACAGAATTGCGGGGCCCGACAAGTCCGCAATATTCATTCCCGATATTAATAAATGGCAAGACTGGGATACCGACATCGCTGAGCTGATTAAAACCGTCGACTACGCGCTGATTGACGGTGCATTTTATGCCGACGGCGAACTACCGGGTCGAGATATGTCGGTAATCCCACATCCGTTTGTCAGCGAAACGATGACGCTATTAAAAAACGCTTCACGGTCGGAACGTAACAAGGTCTGGTTTATTCACATGAATCACACCAACCCCTTACTGGACGCATCCAGTAAGGAGAGCCAGCAGGTGAGGTCGCTGGGATATCACATCGCAACCGAAGGTATACGCCTAGACCTGTGAAAAACCTGGAAGCATATATTGCTGGGTATGACGACCCTTCGAAAGGTACAACACCTAACTATTCCAAAATGGATCTGCCTACATGTGCTCTCATTACTAGAGAGATGTTACTGCAAGCCAGATAAACACCAATGACGTCCAAAACCTAAGAGAGGCCAAGCGTTTAGCACTGGTGCCTCTCGTAGGCACTAAAATCTCAAGCTAAGCATGGCAGGCATCAACCTGAAATGAATTAGACTCTGTGAGAACGCGAGAATAGACTAGTCGAAAGGCAGGCATTCAGAAGGCACTTAACTATGACCCAGGGACCTGGTGAACTCGACATAAATGACGTTGGCGGTTACACGATCGCAAAATCCTATACGCTGGATGCCAGAAGAATCATGGCTTACGCGTCTTCAATTAACGACACCAACGAAGCCTACTTTGACGACACGCGTGAGGGTGGACTGAATGTTCACCCTGCCATTTGTTTCGCCTTACAGTGGAATACTCGTTTCAGACCTGACTTACCACCCAACCCACGCGCAGCGCCATTTGGCGTGCATGCAGAGACAGATCTGCGCATCTACAAACCATTCAGGCAGAACCAAACTGTCACGGTGCAGGGCCAACTCATATCCCGAAAAAAAATTTCACCCGGGGTCTACAGTGTCGATCGATTCAAGATGACAAACAGTCAGGGCGAGCTGTTAGCCGAACTTGATTATAATGGCATCACCCGCGGCGCAACACTGAACGGACCGGCAAAAGAAATTGAGCCTTCACCAATCGCACCATCGATGAAGCGTCCGCAAGAGTCCGCCCAGTGGACAGAAGAAATTTTTATTCCGCGGCATGCGGGTCAACAATACACCGAGTGTTCATATATCTATAACCCGATTCACACAGAGCGCAGCGTTGCACTGGCCGCCGGGCTGCCTGACATTATCCTGCACGGCAGCGCAACTAAAGCACACGCCCTAACCTCAGTTATCAACCGGCTTTTCGACGGAGATGCAACCAGAATCACCCGACTCTGCGGCCAACTCAGAGCCATGGTGCTGATGGACACAACAATCAAGGTACAGTGTATGGGTACAAACAAACATGACGATGAACTTCAGGTATTCTATCGAGTACTTAATGCGCAAGGAGAACCTGCTATTGCCAATGGTGTGATTTGTGGCACAGTGAGTTAGTTTACAAGAGAACGAAAATTTACAACGGAGAATCAACATAGATGTTTGAGATTCGGAATTACCATTACGAACCAACAAAATTTGACAAGTACCAGACATGGGCGACAAAAGAAGCGGTGCCTTACCTCAGAGAACACCTTGACCTCGTTGGGTTTTGGATGGATAACGGCGAAGCAACAGAGGTAATGGGCAGCGATCCTGATCCCCATAAACATGGTCCCGCCAATATCACCTGGATCATCCGATGGGACTCAATGGAAGCTCGAAACCAGGGGCATGCTACCGTATTTAAAAGCCAGGGGTGGAAAGACATCTGGGCGAATCATCCTGACGCCAATGGCTATTTGCAAATGGAAGCAAAGTTTGCGGACGAAGCCTAAGCTGACTATTTACGAAAGAAACTTTGAAACAGCGTTAGCTTGTCAATCCATGCCAAGCGTTCTTCGAGTGCAGGACCTTCAGGCACGTAAATATAGCCATCTTTTGCATCGCCGAAAACCTTGCTAGACGGCTGAAGCGTATAGAGGGCGCCAATATAAGCGCATACAATGGAATCAAGCGCATCTTCGTGCTGTTTCAGCGCACTTCCCCTGTTTGCAAGAATTGTTGCCTCATCGAGTAAATACTGGTTCTCAGCAGACAGCGCAAGCGCCATGGTGGAGGATTGCGATAGCGCCCTTAACAACTGCGCCAAATTCACCTGGCCCGTCCGCTTCTGATCTACTCGACCTTTTTTGTAAAGCAGCCGCTCGGGCAACTCAAACATTTCGATCAGCGCTGGGTGCGGATAGACTTCAATCATCCAAGGCGCATCAGAGGCAACAGGCGACAAGTGCCGAAAACCGCGGGTCGCCAACGCTTTTGCTAACTTGACACTGTCGGGATCGGGATAGAGCGTCAGGTTGCTCGCATGGCAACCAGCTTTTCGTCCCCCATAGGTCTTCGTAATCAGCTTTTCACACTCCCGTTGACCCGTCACGTTGTTGATGATCAGAGATGCATCGATTGCGACACCCGCTATTTTACGGTCGCTTTCAACCCACTGATCAATCAGCGCGACAATATTATCCAGACCAACCACTCGCTTTTCGACCTGAACAATCTCGAGCGCATTATTTTCCAATTTTGAAATCGCAACAGCCGATGAATTTTTTTCACTCTGCCATGCTAAGTCAACGCCGATGATATACGATGTCTCTGGCTTTACGATTTCAGTCATGGATACACGGGGCGTCTAAAAGAAGGCCAAGAATATCGCTTGTAGGCGGGGTTCCGCAAGATTAGGCTTTACTTAGACCACATCAGTGCAAAATAATGAATTTAAAAAGACTTAAACAAGCAGAAGCAGAATTTCTCGCGCGATATCCCGGTGGATTCAATCATCCCGACATGATCACGATTGGCAAGAAACACAATGTTGGAAAGATGACCGAACAAGCCAAGGAACTGCTCAGTAAGAAATCCTTCCAAAAAACAGGTCCAGTGCTAGATAGCTTGATCAAAATTGTCAGTCGTTCTTCCATGGTTTCGATGTTTGAAAAACCCAAATTTCGCGACTATGTCAATGGCTTGGACAGAGATGAACGGGAGGCGCTAGCGATGGGTTTTCAGTTGTTGCTGCACGGAAAGCAGCAAAGAGGCTTCGAAATCATCATCGATATTCTCGCGAGAGGCAAATTAGCGAAATGGAGTCTGGTCACGATCTGCCCGACCTACATGAAACCGTTGGATGAAGTTTTCGTGAAACCCACAACGGCAAAAAACGTGATCAAATATCTAGAGCTAGAAAACCTTGACTACAAACCAAGACCTTCGTGGGCATTTTACGAAGAATTCAGACGTCAAATTCTAGCAATGAAAGAGAAAGTGGACCCATCAATCTCACCCAGCAACGCGGCGTTTACGGGTTTTCTAATGATGAGTCTGGGTGATCATCAAATTTGAACGGAAGCTATAGCCGCTTAACCTCAACCTATTGGATAGTATGTGATTAGCGAAGCGTTACTGCAGAAATATCGGCAAACAGATTACATTATCGACGATGACCCACCGTTGCTAGTGAACATTGGCGAGCAAAATGATGGCTTACGTATTTTGTTTGCCAGTTTTAATGTTGAATCGGCAGCATTTATCACCGCTTGGAATCCTCATGGCCGAAAGTTGACGCTTGACGAGAACTACGATCGACAAATCGAGCTCTTGGAAGATATTTCAAATCAACGACTGAATTATTTTGTTGGGCGAGGAGAATCACAAACAGGAGACTGGTCTGAGGATAGCTATCTGGTGCTCGGCGTAAGCCTCACTGATGCTAAAGAGATAGCTAACAGACACGAGCAGAATGCTTTCGTCTGGATACCCGTTTCTGGCGTACCTGAGCTCATTGAGTGTCGTTAAATCTTAGCGGCGCGAACAGATTCAGAGAGATCATCTGATTGTTGTTATTGAGTACGATGCCCCTGACCATTGTCAGAGGCATTCAAGCTCAACGAGCAAGCTTCTGGTGAATTGGTAACCCAGGACTCAGGAAACAACCCCGTCATCAAACATCTGCTGCACTCGCTCGCTATCGATCGTAAACGATTCAAGTACCTCTCGGGTGTGTTCTCCGTGTGCGGGACTGGGTGACCCCGGCGTTAATACTTCACCACCGAATCTGGGTGGCGCCTTGATCACTCGCATAGATCCCATTAAGGGATGATCGACAACACCAACAGAGTCATTAGCAGCCAATTGTTCCTGCGCCAAAACCTCGTCGCGATCAAGACAACGGGCACAGGGCACGTCAGCTTCTTTCATTCTTGACACAATATCATCCGTCGAATATTTCAGGTATTCGGCATTGACCAGTTCTTTAAAGGTAGCAATATTTCCCAGCAGTTTTTCTTGTGTATTGAAACGGTCATCAGCCAACAAGTGTTCCATGCCCATAGCAATCAATGAGCGCATTTGTTGATCCGGCGTACCTGCCGATATCGTCACCCCGCCATCACTCGTTAGAACAATGTCATACAATATATCCGTTAGCATTGGCTGTGGTTCGATGTCTTCATCGAGCAACGTGTGATTTTGAAATCCATCAGGAAAAATAAAGAACAATCCGGCATCCAGCATCGACAAATCAATATGCTGACCCTCTCCGGTTTTTTCACGCATATACAAAGCACTGGTGACCGCCTGACAAGCTGTGTAAGCGGTAATCTTATCGCACACCAGACTTCTCACGAACGCCGGCTCACCTCGTCCCTGGGCCGCAGTAATACCCGCGCTGGCCTGAATAATCGGATCATAAGCCGGCGCGCTGCTCAGAGGCCCAGAGCGACCAAACCCAGATATTGCCGTATAAATTAGCCGCGGGTTCAGCGCACGAAGTGCGTCACTGCCGAGACCATGCTTATCCATCACACCGGGACGAAAATTATGAATAACGACATCAACATGAGGAACCATCTCGCGTATGAGTGCCTGCCCTGCCTCATCCTTAATATCCACCCGTATGGCTTGCTTACCTCGGTTACAGTTGGCGAACAGCGAAGAGATGCCGCCTTTACTTTCGCCAATGTACCTCATGGGATCACCCATGCTAAGCGGCTCTACCTTAATCACCCGGGCGCCCTGCTCACACATTTGCATGGCCGCAAAAGAGGCTGTAATCATTGTCGAGAATTCTAAAATTGTCACACCTTCGAGAGGCTTCATAATTTGTCCTTTAGTCAGGGTCAGTTCGTAGCACTAATATTGCCAGTAGAACATCAGAAACGGAAATGTCATATTGGTAGAATCGCAGTGAAGCAAGGCACGTTTAAAAAGCGTTAACCTTCGAGGAAATTTCGTCTAACGGCGTTCATGGTCGCCTCGTCTATCCCTATACTTGTCAAATATCCCAAGACACCGCCGTGGGTTTCTTCAAGACCATTTAGAAAATCATGCATCGCGGTCTCGGGCACTCCTGCATGGTGCATCATCAACTCCCGATCTACCCCTTCGGGTAATCCAACCGTCGACTCGAGAAAATCAACCTGCCGCTCGACATCGATATTCGTCAACAGGTAATCCGCTTCAATAATATCCCTTTCGACTCCCAAGACAGACAAAAGAAAAGCCGTGGAAACACCTGTTCTATCTTTACCAGCGGTGCAGTGAATAAGCATGGGGTGATCGTCGGCATTTGCAAATAATCTGAACATCTTGATCCATACCTCGGGTCCAAACTCCAGATAGCCCAGATACCGTTTGCCGGAAATTGCCGTATCGCCTACCAACTTGCTCAACTTATCGGAGCCGCCTTCTGGTATCACAGCCAGATTCTCGTATTTTGCGCCCAGTTCAGGCAGCGGCCCTCTACCCTGCTCGGCTGCTTCATCAGGCCTGCGCAGGTCTATTTGTGTTTTGATACCCATGCTCGCCAAACGTGCCAGGTCCGCCGGCGTCATTCTGTCTTGTCGTCCCCCACGATAATAACGGTGCCAGCGTACGACGCCGCCATCCCTTGTTTGGTAACCACCAATATCTCGAAAGTTGAAACAGCCTTCGAAGGCATGATGGCGTTCTGCAAAATCGTTAATCATCTTTTGTTACCTTTACATTTCAATACTGATAGATCGCGGCGTTTACTGTTTATCTGGCTTGATATGATCAAGCACTCGAGCCAGCGGTGAAGGTCCTCCCATAGAGCCGTCCCCGGAAGGCGGCATATCTCCGTGCTCAAAGTCTGCCAGCGTCGCTAAACCCTGTTGAACATGCTCTGGCAATGGCGCGGCAGTGACGCCCTCAACTTCTGTTGCATACACTGGCGCAGATCGAGCCCAATGTAGCTGAGAGAAATAACCACCACCCGCTTCATGAATACTGGCCTCCGAATTACACTCAGCATGCGCCAACCAAACAACCATCGCGGAAACCTTATCTGGCGACAGCCGGTTTAGAATTTCTTCCGGCGCACCACGCACCCGCTTTTTTCCTAATGATTCCCGACGTTCGTTAACGGCCTCACCAAAATCTCTTGTCATTCGCGTATTCGCAGAGGGCACCAGTACGTTGCATTTAATATCTAGTTTCAGTTTTCTAGCCTCGAACTGAATCGAGTTAGCTAAACCCACGACACCCGCTTTGCTGGCGGCATACGCTGCGACGCCAGCACCAAACATAGCTGGTGACGCGGTCATCACAATACGTCCATATTGTTGTGCAACCAGCACCGGCCAAGCAGCCTTCATCACTGAAAATACACCCGTCAAATTAATATCGATGGTTCGTTGCCATGATTCCAGCGTCAGTTCTGACCAAGTTTCAGGCGTAAGTATGCCGGCATTGTTCACCACGATATCCAATCTTCCAAACGCACTGATTACCGCTGCAACGACCGCCTCTCCTTCTGCTACAGAATCGTAGTTTGCGACCGCAGTACCACCCGCTGCTTCAATTTCTGCCACAACTTCATCAGCAACGTGACCCGTTGCTTGGCCGGTTCCATCGTAGGCGGCACCCAGATCATTCACAACGACTTTGCAACCGCGGGACGCCAGTAACAGCGCATGTTCACGGCCCAATCCTCTGCCCGCACCTGTGACGAGCGCAACCTGACCGTCAAACCTCAGTTTTTGATTAATTTCAGACATTCACCACCCATAATCATGTACATAATTTGTGTTCCAAGCGTACACTTTGATGACGCACAAAAAAAGTCATTCAAGCCGCGGCAGTAAAGATGGAACAGAGCATGATAACGGCGGCACCTCGCTGTCATTAAAGGGCCACAAAGGCGGTCGTATACCCTGAAAAGCGTTCATCAAGGCAACGACAAAATTGACATGCTAAGATCATTGCTTCAAACAAAAATATGCGCTCATGAGGCTTTCAACATCTCAAATACAACAATATCACGAGCACGGATATCTCGTGCTCGAACACTTCCTTGAAGCAAAAACACTGGCAGCAGCGCAAGCTCAATTACACCTGCACTATCCAACACCCGCGACATACCACAAAAACCCGAACGCATATCCTGAGTTCTCTGCGTCTCAATTCGCGGGGCTAGTGAACTTCCCATGGGCGTCATTCGACCTTAACCGAATAGTTGTCTCAGACGACATGCTTGAGCTCGCTGAGCAAATCCTAGAAACAGGTGATATACGTATCACAAAAGGCGAACTTTGGGCCAAATATCAGGGTGCCATAAATTATGACCAGATGTTTCACCGGGACTTCGGCAACCACACACTGGTTGTACCCAGAGAAGATCATCGCTGGAAAGAATTGACAACATTTATCTATTTATCGGATGTCACAAAAGGCAATGGCGCGACCGCACTGATACCCAGACAGCACACCGATCACATTCCATTAGGTTCTCGCTATCTCGAAGATGAAAACGAATTTGAAGAGCACGTTATCTTCATAGAAGCACCGGCTGGCTCTCTTGTGCTCTATTCCTATGATGTGTTTCATAGAGGCGTGCAGATCGACACACCCGGCGGTTATCGTTTTATGATGCTCGCAGACTACGCGCGACGCGATGCCCCTTGGATTGATCGGCATGCTTGGCCACATCATGGAGGGCGCAAAGAGATGCAAGAATTTATCGAGAGCATTAACGTTAAACAGAGAAACCTATTCGATATCCCGCCTCCGGGTCACCCCTACTGGAATGCACAAACACTAAAAGATATGCAGATAAGGTATCCGGGCATGGATCTAACCCCCTACACCTGAGCCTTCTTATTCGAACAAGCTATCTAGCTCAACACCTCATTGATGACCAACGTCACAAACTCGTCATCTGACATGCCCAGCAACTCCTGCACAACATGCTGATTATGTTCACCCTGCATGGGAGATCGCGTCAACGTGTGCTCTGCACCCACCCAACGGGCAGCCTCTTTATCAATAGGAATATCAACATCCGGGGCACCCGGTTGCTGTACCTGCTGGTAATGCGCTGATAATTGGGGGTCATCCTCTAACATGTCCTTTAAATGTTCCACAGCCGCGGCAGCAATACCCCTTGCTTGTAGGTCATCTGCAATTGTCCACTTGTTTTTGTTACGGGCCCAGTCGCTGATGATCGCATCGAGTGCATCTTCATTGTCTTTTCTGGCGACATGTGTCGCAAATCGCGCATCATTTACCAGCGCTGGCACGCCGATCACTTCGCAAAAGGCGCGCCATTGAACGTCGCTTTCGACGGCAATAGCTACCCAGGTATCGGTTTCGGGATTGACCTCATCTTCAGTTCTATAGATACCATGAGGACAATAATTGGCATTGCGATTACTGTTTCGCGGCGGTTGCACCCCTGTGGCTTTATATTGCATCCATTCACTGCCCAGTAGAGACAGCACACCCGACAATTGGGTCAGATGCAGTTGTTGCCCTTCCCCCGAACTAGCCCGTTGGCGCAATGCCGCCATCAGCGTCGCAACTAGCAGATGAGGCGATGTGAAATCAGGATAGGCAACACCAATACCTCGGGGTCGCTCTCCTTCAAAACCCGAGAGCATGTTGAAGCCTGAAGCCGCCATTAGGATATTACCCATGCTAGGTCGTTGCGCCCACGGTCCGAAGCGATGTGCACCGGGCATATTCAAAAGAATAATATCTTCCTTAAGCCCCTTCAGCACTTCATAACCCAATCCCATGCGCTCTAGCGCGTCGGGTCGAAAATTATTGACAACGATATCAGCGGTTTTTATCAGAGACTTCACCAGTGCCAGACCTTCGGGTTTTGACAAATCAACCGTGAGCGATTTCTTCCCGGCATTCACCGCGTTGAATAACCCGCCCATATCCGGGTCTGGTTTGCCATCCGGTCCAACCTGACTACGCATAGAGTCGGGCTTTTTGGTTGACTCCACACGAATAACTTCAGCACCAAAGCTGGCTAAAATGCGCGTCCCGATTGGACCAGCGAGCACCCAACTAAAGTCGATCACCCGGAGTCCGGCCAACGCTTTCGCGGGTTCAGCAACCGTCCCACACAATTCGGAAAGCTGACCCACGGCAACTGAGTCTAGCGGATCAAGTATTGACTGATGCTCTCCCACCAACGGTGCTCGTTGAAAGTCAACGCCATCAGCCATTGCGTCAACCGGCGAACGAACATAGCCCAATGTTCTATCCAGCTCACTATGCTCAACTGCCAGGAATTGCTCGTTTACCCGGTATTGTTCCTGTTGTTCCAAATCGGGAAAATCAAGTACTGGCAAACAGATGATATCCGCCGCTAAGGCGCCGTCAACAAACTCATCTCTGGTTAACGCTGCTGCCAGCTTTAACGTCGTTGCTGCAACTGGGTTACCCTCTCGTGGCGACTCTAAACGTGCCCATCGCCAATCGTCCTCAGTCATACCATGATCAATACCCACTTTTTCAGCCCACTCGAGAAAACCGTTAAATCTGTCCGGCCGCACCAAAAGCCCGACATACTTTCCATCTTTGCAGGCCATGGCTGCAGACATACCCGGCCTTTTAGGTATTCGCTTGTGCCATTGCCACAACCCGGGACTGGCCGTTTGCATGACCGCGAGTGCAGTGGCTTCCTGTAACGACAAATCGATATGGACGCCGTCGCCGCCCCGTCCATCATCACTGATATCGCGCTGGTGTAACGCCATGGAAATCGCAGATGCGGCTGCAAGCCCAGCCATAGCATAGGAAGGGTCAGCGCCTCCTTGTATCGGTGTTCCCTGCGGAGAACCGGACACTTGAATTAGCCCGCCAGCGGCGCCGGCAACCAGATCGTTGGCGCGACGATCACGCCATGGTGTCGTCAAGCCAAAGGGCGTCACGGAGCACTGAATCAGACCTGGGTTAATTCTGCGAAGCGCTTCATGACCTAACCCTATTGCTTCGAGGGCGCCGGGTCGTTGGGTCTCAAGCAAAACATCAGCTGTGGATATTAATTTTCGAAACGTCTCTCGTTCATTCTCGTGATCTAGATTCAGCGTCACCGAATGTTTGTTAGTATTAAAATACAGGTGACTGAACGCACGATCAGGACCTGCACTATCATCAATAAACGGTGCCTGATGTCTGATGGTCGCACCACCCTGAGGCTCAACCATAATCACTTCCGCGCCGAGGTCGGCCAGAATGCGACCCGCCAAAGCAGCGGAGCGGTCGGCCAGTTCTATGACTCGGATATCAGTAAGCGCACGACTCATTGCAGAGGTACTCTTACTTCGCCAACCATTGCCGTAGCGCCAGATTCAAGTATCACTTCGAGATCAAAAACAACCTCCTGATCAGTCGCGGCGGCCACTACAATTTTCACGTCAATCACGAGATCAGCATATACCGGCGCTTTCCAGCGAACATCAAAACTCGCGCCATAAAACAGCGCGTGTCTACCTGTATGCTGCATGATCAACTCAAGCGGGAATGCAAGCACGTGGGAACCGCCAGCAATGGGTTTTGACAGGCCAGCCTTGCGCGCTAACTCGGGGTCAGAGTGAATAGGATTGTCTGGCTTCTTGGTGTCCCTCGCCTCCATCATCGCCAGACTCACGGTGATCTGTTTTTGCTCAAATGATTGACCGGCTTTAAAACGCTTCAATTGCTCAAGACAAGGATTCTTCACCGCTGAAGAATACATTGGACCGGGCACTTCTATTTCGCTAGGGTCGGTTCCTAAAAGTTCGTCTTGCAGACCCTCTTCTACCTTGTAAGCAAGTAACCCGGTCGTCAAATTACGTGCCACAAGCTCATCTGCTTCGTTAAATGTTTGACATCGATTGGTGCCATAACGACGACCCTTGTGCACATGCCTGCCAACGGCCTCACCTTTCACCGTAAATAATTGGTCTACTCTCAGAGGCTGAATAATGGTGAAACGTTCCCTTACCCAGACGCCTCCGGCCACCCCACCACCGGCACCTGGCATCGCCTGCTTCGATTTTCCTTTCGGTTGACTCCCCAGCACAAACAGGGTCAGCCCGGTCATCATATCCGGTGGCACCCAACCTTCAGCCGCAAGTGCTCTTGACTCTATGCCCCAGTCGCCCATGCCTATCGCTGCGCCTTCCAATTTATCTGCTCGCATCGGACCGTGCGCATCTTTTAATTGCCTCGGCCAGGTCATTTCACTCATGTCGTCAGGTCCCCAATAGTTATGATTAGACTTCTACCCTTTTTTGTTTGTGTCCCGGGCGCCAAGCAAGCGTAAACCTTCGGGAAAAAATCCGCCAGCCTTGAGGGCGCACAAATTTGCCATGCTGGGACCGAGCCACTGGCAAAAGCGGTACGCGAACTTGCCTGCTCACGCCAATAATTTACCAGTAGGAAATAACGGTTAGGTCAAAAGAAGCTGAAGTTCATCCGGTGAAATCTGAAGCTGATCACCCTGTTTGGCGAATTCATAACTGCCTTCGGCAAGCAGTTGCTTTTTTACCTGCATGTCGAGGATTTTTTCTTCCAGCGTATTCTCGGTAATCAACTTATACACGAAGACCGGTTTATCCTGACCAATTCTGTGTGCGCGATCGGTAGCCTGGTTTTCTGCTGCTGGGTTCCACCACGGATCATAGTGGATGACGGTATCTGCTTCGGTCAGATTTAGCCCAACACCGCCTGCTTTCAGGCTAATTAAAAACACGTTTGCATCACCTTGACGAAACTTTTCAATTGCAGCATCTCGATTTTGGGTTTGCCCCGTCAGCTTTGTGTAAATAATATTTTGCGCTTCGAGGGCCTGTTCTATGAGCCCCAACATTGTTGTGAACTGCGAAAAAAGTAACACCCGGCGACCTTCTTCTAGCATCTCAGGTAACATCTGCATCAAGAGCTCAAGCTTGGCTGAGGACGTGACGGCACTCGCTTCATTTAGCGACAGCAGTCGTGGATCACAGCAGGTTTGTCTAAGTTTGAGTAAAGCGTCAAGTATCGTGATGTGGCTTCTGGCAAGTCCCTGAGCAGCAATAGCATCACGTACTTTCTTTTCCATCGACAGGCGAATGCTCTCATAGAGAGCAGCCTGTTCATTTCCCAGCGCGACCGTTCTGATTATTTCTGTCTTCGCCGGTAACTCTTTAGCCACATCTTTCTTTCTGCGTCGAAGCAGAAAAGGCGCAATACGTTTCGAAAGCCTTGCGTGCTGTTCCTGATTTCCATGATTTTCGATGGGAGTACGAAAACGTTTGCGAAAAGTCGCACTATCACCAAGAAAGCCAGGCATTAGAAAGTCAAACTGCGACCAAAGTTCTCCGAGGTGATTTTCCATGGGCGTGCCCGTCATACAGAGGCGATGGCGAGACCTCAACTGGCGTACTAACTGAGCAGCTTGGGAATTGTGGTTCTTGATGACCTGCGCTTCGTCCAGCACAATATAATGGTAGGCCACATCCAACAAGGCTGCTTGATCTCGAACTAATAGCGGGTAAGTAGTAACAACCAGATCATAGTGCGAAATCGATCCAAACTGATCTTGCCTATTCCCGCCCTGCAGCACTAGCACTGAGAGATCAGGTGTAAACTGTTTGACTTCTCTTCGCCAATTACTCATCAGGCTCGTCGGCGCAACAATCAGGCAGGGACGATCCATGCGTTTTCTTTCTTTCTCGATCTGAAGATGCGCTAGCACCTGCACTGTCTTACCCAGCCCCATCTCGTCTGCAAGAATGCCATGAAAACTGTACTGACGAAGAAATTGCAGCCAATCGACTCCACGCTTTTGATATGTCCGGAGGCTCGCCTTGAGCCCTCGCGCGGTTTCAACAGGGACAACACCCTGAAAGTTATCCAGCTTTGAAGCAAGTTCGCGCATGGATGCGCCGCCTCGCCAAACGATATCCGAACCCATTGCTTGATCGAGCTCTCTCAGCTTCACCGCATCATATTTTTCTAGTCTGAATTCGTTGCTCACGGGCTTGGATGCACTTTGATGCGCTTGGTCGTATAGCTCGTACAAGATATTGCAGATCGGTCGAACACGTTCGGAAGGTAACTCAAGATAGGTATGCCCGCTTATCGCAACCGAGAGTATCGGCGGCAATTGATCAAGATCGTACTGATGCAGGATCTGGGTAATTAATGGTAAGAGAGGATATTTCTCACCCTGAACTTGAAGATCAAACCTGAGATCAAACCAATCATTTCTCTCTTCGGCACGCTGATCTGAGTCGGATTCCAGCGACGCCTCCCATTTGTCGACTTCGACAAAAGTCAGGGAAAAATCTGGAGAAACTTCAATCAACCAACCATCAGCTTTCAATAAAGGGACCGTTTCTTTCAAAAACAATCGCCATCGATCAATTTCGTCCACTCGGACCTCGGGTGCACTTTGCACTTGCCCGCTGTCAAAACCCAACCAACAGTCAACGCCGCTTTGTGTATTCTCTTTCAAACCCATCCGTTGTAGTTGTTGTCGAAAATGATATTCCGTTTCAAGATTTCGATGAATCGATAACACTTCACCGCCTTCCATCAAATTCACAACAGGAATTACCGGGTATACAGGAATCTCTACATGCTGATATTTAAACTTGAGAGATATTCGATGATGTGTTGTTGCGTGTTGCTGGACAGTGTCAATACATAGCAGCGGCACCGGCAGCTGGCCCACTATCTTTATTGGGTCAACCTTTCCAGGCAAAGGGAGTGGTGACTCAGGCATCTCAATGAACAAATGTTCACTAAAACTGTCGACTTCGTTTAGAGTCAACCGTGGGGCTTCGTGAAGAAGTTGCCATTCTTGGTTGTTAAAGTTCGCGCCTGAAATTGATCCGATACACCAGATCTCCTGATCTATATAGTGCGGGGGAAACAGATTAAGCACCTTCGCAGCGGGTTCTACTGCCAATTTAAGCTGCAGATTGTCGTCAGTCATTGCTTGCCAATCGACGCGCAGTGCTCTGGCTGCGCCGAACGATATCGGAGGATTTTTTGTTTCTTGCCAAAAACAGCGTCCTGTACCGATCATTCTGGAAAGGCACAACTGACCAAGCTCACCTGATATGCCATATTCGTCAGCGTAGCCACCGATGCTATCGAATGCGCCCAGCATTTTATTTATCTGAACATCTGCCTGCGTCGCTGAACTCAGGCGATTCACCAAAGCGTGCTGTCCTAGTTTTCTACCCTTGGTCCGCGCACCGTTGTTGTTGAATTTACACGCCACATAACGAACTTTCAGATCATTGGAACGAAACCCCTCGTCAAGAATATAGGCAATAAACTCCTCATCAGCACTAACAGACTCTGGCTGGCCAGCCCTTTTGAGGTTATTGACCCAATCCAGTTTTACAACGAGCTGCTCAGCTGGGTCTGCGTTGGCAGTATCACTATAGAAGAGACAAGCCGCCACGACGTGTTCGCAATTAAAACCAACAGAACATGAACAAATCCCATCGATGTGAATGCCAAAAGTGCCAGACGCTTCCAGACCGATTTCCTGCAGGAACATACTTCCACTAACACTCACCTTCGAACGCAGGATCACATATTCGCTATCGATGGCCTCAGGGATACCCTCTACCACAGCTCCCTGCGCAAAATAATTTTCACCACGATCAAAGGTAGATCCACCTGCAACGTGGCGAATGTCTTGATGGGTTAATTTCAACATTCAGGTAATGAGTATTTTCGGAACCGGGATCATTTGATAATTAGTGGTTAGAAGCAAGACGCGTCTAGACCGGCGTATTGTTAGCCGTAATCAGCTAGGAAGTAACGTTACACTATTCTACCCGATAACCCCGAGACAGATAGTCAAAATCTCGGAGTTCACGGTTATCAGGATGCTGTAAATAAAAATTATTGTGATACGAGCGAATCTCTAGAATTTTGCCATCCCGAAATCTGTACCACTCTGCACCCCTAAGTATTTCTGGCATCGTCGTTTGTTTGGGCTGCCATTTCATACTCCACTCGATGACCGCTTCATTTTCCTGCACAACAGCATGATCTAGTTGCCAGTTCGCCTGCGTTAGCGGTGCGACTTTAGCCCAGTAATTTGCGAGCCCTTGCGCACCTACCACCTTCGAATGATCGACAAAATAGTGTACAACATCATCCGTGAAAGTTGACATCATCAGGTCAATATCCGCGGTGTTACAACCGTCGTAGTAACGATTGATCAAATCAATGAAATTGTGTCCGGACTGTCTTGGTGTCATTGGTTGCTCCCCTAAAACCTTAATATCAATGCCGAATTTTATACATTCTTCCTAAGTTCAAGCCCAAACAAGAATAACAGGCTCGTCGTAAACTGAGAGACAGCCTGAGCCAGTGATTCGACATACTGAATCAGCCGGGATATTTGCCACACCTTGGCAACGAGCAGGCTAACCCCATACTGTCGGCTTGGTCATTATCCCAAAATCATGGACTCATGGTTTATTGCGCATCGAAAGAAAGATTTATCCCCCACCCTCTAGCAGAGGGGAGAAAGATCGTCCTGCTTACTCGTCGCGAGGAAAAGGCGTCGGGTCGCCGTCGCCGGTAGGAATGTTAAACGTATTCAGCGTCATGGATACGAAGGTGTAGAAACCAATGGTTTGAATAATATCCATGAGTCCATGCTCACCCCATGTGGCTATTGCTTGCTGATAAAGGGGCAAGGGCAAATCCTTCGTTTCATGCAGTGCTCGGCAGACTGCTATTGTTAGTTTTTCGTCTTCCGGTGCTGCAGCAGGCGGTGGCTGCTCGTCGAATACTGCACTAATCACTTCATCGGAAACGCCTTCTGCTTTTGCCATTTTGGCGTGGGCCACCCATTCAACGTTGCTGCGCCAGTACCTGCCCGTCACAATGATGGCAAGCTCTACAATCCGACGCCCTACTGATGTACGTTCCCACACGAAGTTGCCCATACTCATCGCGCGCTGTGCCACTTCAGGACTTCTTATCCAGGGATCAAAAGGACCACCAAACTGCTCATTCGCACCTGGAGATCTCGATTTTGCAATTCGCTCATATTGCGTCTGCTGCGCTGGGGTTAACTCATCAAAACCCTTTATCTCCAGCCTGCTTGTCATTGTCTACTCCCTAAATTTTTTCCGGCTTCTCTACCTTTCACGCAAGACCCACATACTGCCTTGCCCTTGCCAAAGCATCGAACAGCCCTTATTTGGCAGATGCAGATATCCTAAAAGCCGTGCCTTAACGCGGACTAACAATGACTCAACATTAGCTTCGGGCGAACTCGCGAATAACCGTACCTGGTCGACTGCCGGTATGCTTACCATTTTCAACAATCATGTTGCCAGCCACCATCGTGCCTAGATAACCCGCACTCTCAACGATGTAACGACCACCATTGTGTGGGAAGTCATTGACATAATACGGATATCCCGTTTCTAGATTTTCATAGTCGATAATATTCAAGTCTGCGATCCAGCCTTCTTTCACTGCACCGCGTTCCTTCAAGCCAAGCACATCAGCAGACTTCAAAGTGATCCGGTGAACTGCCTCGGGTAATGTGTATACTCCCTGACGACGCGTCAGTTCCGCAAGCAAGAATGTCGGCGAATCAGTATCAGTAAAAATACCAACATGGGCACCCGCGTCCGCTAGCATAGGCACGCAATGGTCCATTTTCATATACGCCCATTGATTCTCAAGGGCACCGCCAAACGCCCAGAAGTTCCATAGCTCGCGGCCTTCAGACTCGATCAGTCGATCAACATAAACTTCAACGGGGTCTTTACCTTGTCTCGCAGCCAATTGCTCAAGGCTGTTCTCGCGACCCATATCGTAGTCCGGCACATCTCCCATACCCATAGGGTGCAACAAAGCTGGGTCTGCCCTAAAACCGGTCTCTTTCGAGCGGGTGATTAGTCGCTCTCGCGTCGCCGGATCCTTTAAAGCCGCTACACGATCAGCAATGGTTGGCAACGCCATCAATTCCTTCCAAGGTGAATTGCGAAACGGCGTCGACTGAGCCAAGCCAAACATCGCACCGCTAGGTCGCGTATGACAAACGCTAGTCATCCGACGCCCACCTTCGTTCATTTTGTCTAAAAACTGCGCCGTACGACCGACACCACCATCACCATTACCACCCGCTCCGCCGGAATACATCACGTGACAACCGAGCTCTGCACCGGTTTTGAACATTTCAAATTCAATCTCGCGCCGGGAAGCCATGTCCGGTGCCACCTGAAATAAACCACCGGCACCACCGCCATCAATTATCGCTTGCTGAATAGCACGTGTTTCGTTCAAGTCCGCCCAAGTGCCCGGCGTTAACCTGCCATCAGGCACGTGATGACCGAGGAATCGAGAGGTGGAAAAGCCAACCGCACCCTCTTCGACAGATTCTTTAACCAATCGTTTAATGTGTTCGAGTTCGCTAGGTGTTGCTTGGACGCCCTCATCCATCGACTTGTCACCCATGGCTTCAAAACGTATCGCCGAGTGGCCAGCAAGCCCTACAATATTTAGGGCTGGCTTTAGAGACTGCACCGAATCTAGATACTCACCATAGCTAGACCAGTTCCAGGGCAAGCCATCCATAATGGCATTGGCGCCGATGTCTTCGACCGCCTCCATTAACTCAGCCAACAGGCGATGGTTTCCCTGGCTCACGGGTGCGAAGGTAACACCGCAATTACCGATGAGAGCAGTAGTCACACCATGGTAGGAGCTTGACTTCATTTCTGGATCCCAACCTACCTGCGCGTCGAGGTGGGTATGCAAATCAACAAAACCCGGCGTCACGATTTTACCCTCGGCATCAATTTTTCTGCCCGCGTCAACGCCCGTCAAATCTCCAATCCGGGAAATTCGCTCACCATCAATGGCGATATCCGCGCTGATGGGTTCACCGCCGGTACCATCAATAATCGTTGCGCCGCTAATAATTGTATCGTGTGACATAGTTACTTCCTCTTGCTGGAATCAGTCGTTGAGTTCAATTTATAAAGAAACATCTCATTTGTAGACCGGGGATAAATCCCAAATTGCGCTCAGCTGGATATCTTTAGCCTAGCGCTAGGTGCGGCCCTGCTTGCTCGTCTCTGGTTTGTAATAAGGTTTATCACCACTGACAGTGACCCTTCGCAGCAAACGCTCATGCGGATAGTAGTCACTGGCGGCATAGTGTTGAACCGCTCGATTATCCCAAAATGCGATTGAACCCGGCGCCCAGTTAAAGCGACAAGTATATTCTGGCCTACCATGTTGTTGCTGTAAAAAAGCCACAGTCTTTTTGGCGTCGCGCTCGGGCAAAGTTTTCTGCGTTCGCACGTCGTAAAGCGATTCATGCCGCAAAAAACCACCATGCATATAAAGTGTTGTTCTCCCTGTTTCCGGGTGAGTTCTCAGCAATGGATGACTCACACCAAACGGTATTTCTTTTTTAAGCCCTTCAACAATATCGTTTGGCAGTTGCCCGTCACCCCGCCCCATGAGAAACACCTGGTAATCGTTAATGCCGTGAAGATGCTGGAGTTTTTCTTGCATCGCTTGTGGCAACCCCTGATAACAGGCGTAACTGTCCGAGAATAGCGTGTCACCTCCATAGGGAGGCACATTCACACATTGCGCAATTGAACCCAGAGAGGGCTTCTCCATCCAGGTCACATCGGTATGCCAACTATTTTCTGCGCCGGGGCTTTGTTCACTGTGGCTAATCTCAAGAATGAAGGGATTATTACCGGGTTTACCAAACGGAAACGCATCAAGATCACCGAACATTCTTCCAAAAGAAACCTGCTCATCTTCCGTCAAATGCTGGTCTCGGAAAAAAATGACTTTTCTCTCCAGTAATGTATCTCTGATGAAGGCGACTAATTCGGGTGTAACAGGATCCTTTAGATCGACGTTGTGAAGCACTGTACCCAGTGTCAGCCCGAGATGCTCAAAGTCAATGTTCAGCGCCTCCGCCCGCCCCTGAAGCTCATCTGTTACCGGTTGATTACCCATCCGTGAGTATTCAAGATGAACTCCCAAGCCAACTTTATTGAAATCTGGAAATAACGATTCCACGGTGCGCGCAGTTCCCCCCGATTTCTCCCGGACGCCTGCTCGATACTGAACAAGCTTTTCCGAATACTTTTTTGCAACACGATTGTATTGCACTTGCTTTTCGCTCGAAGCCTCAGACATCTTTAACGCTCATCGAGATACGCCCCTCGTCCAATCGAATGATTGGGTTAACAATACCCTAGTTAAAAACACATGCCAATAAACGCAATTCACGTATACTCAAGGGGAGAACCCAGAGGAAATCTCAATGCTGACACCTGTTATTCTCGACACTGATATTGGTTTTGACGTCGATGATGTCTGGGCACTGGCGTTTTTGCTGCGCTGCCCCGAACTGGACATCAAGTTAATCACCACGGATACCGGCGACACGCATTATTCCGCAAAAATCGTTGCAAAATTACTCCAAATAGCCGGACGAACCGACATCCCCATCGGTATTGGCATCCCACTTGATGAGACACAGAGAACCCATGAACCCTGGGTGACGGATTTTAGCCTAGAAGATTACGCGGGTGAGGTGTTGATTGATGGCGTGGGGGCTTTGTGTGACGTTGTCAAAAACAGTCCTCAGAAAGTCAGCATTATTTGTATCGGTCCTGTTCCCAACATTGCAGCGGCACTTGCACGTGCACCAGATATGGTCAACAACTCGAGATTTATCGGCATGCACGGGAGTATTCGACGTGGTTATTTGGGCGCCAACAAACCGATGAAAGAATACAACGTCAAGAAACACACACTGGCATGCCAACGCGTCTTCGCAACACCCTGGGATATCACGATTACACCACTAGACACCTGCGGCACCGTGCTATTACGAGACGATAATTTTAAAGCGGTGAGTCTGTCCGACGACCCGCTTGCCAAGGCAGTCATGGAAAATCACTTCCTCTGGTGCGAACAAGTAAAAGATTGGCCCATCATTTCTGAAATTGACCCGCAGGCACAGTCATCTCTGTTGTATGACACTGTCGCGGTGTACTTAGCTTTTAGTGAATCGCTGATAGAGATGGAACAGCTACCTATCGTTATCACTGATGACGGGAAAACACTGGTTGATGATGCCGGTCAACTTGTAAATTGCGCGATGAACTGGAAGGACCAGGATGCGTTCGAAAGGCTCGTCACAGAACGATTGATTGGCGCTGAGTTTGGCCGCCCATGACTGACAAGCCTAACGTCGTTGTTTTATATCCAGATCAACTTCGAGCACAGTCGCTGCCCCTTTACGGTAATCATGGTTATCACGAGACACAAATAGCAACCCCGAATATAGATCGCCTCGCTGCCATGGGTGTCACGCTGGATAACGCTATTTCCAACTGCCCTGTTTGTACTCCGGCGAGAGCGATGCTCGTAACTGGAAGATATCCCCAGAGTACTGGCCACCTGATCAATTCAACCCGCACTCGTCATTCGGAAATTTCTATCGGCGACGCGTTTGCGCACCAAACATACAAAACCGCGTGGATTGGCAAGTGGCATCTTCATACAGGACATTGGCCAGCGCTTGATCGCATACCGATGCAGCCTGACTGGGTGCCAAAAGGCCGAGACAGACTGGGGTTTGATTACTGGCGAGCCTACAATCAACATATGGTTTATTTCAACGGGTTTGTTCAGAAGGGAGATTGGAACTACGAGCGCTGGCGCGGGTACGAAACCGAAGGATTACTGGACTATGCTTTCGAGTTTATCGAAGAAGCTGATGACAACCCGTTTCTGCTCTTCCTTTCACCGCATCAACCCCACTACACACCCGAAAAATTTGCGCCCGACAAATTTTACGACATGTTGCCCGACGAGATCACCCTGCCCGATAACGTGCCTGAAGCACTTGCTGCGCCTTCAGCTGAAATGTATCGACATTATTTGGCAATGATACTCGCCGTTGATGAAATGTTGGGGAAGCTCCTTGATCATCTTGAATCACGCAATCTACTCAGTCATACCATTTTTGTCTTCGCATCTGATCACGGCACTCAGGGCGGTTCTCAGGGGGTCAATCCGTGGTCGAAGAAAAATCCCTACGAGGCCTCAATCAAAATACCCGCAATCATCTCTTACCCCTCAAAGATCGCAGCCAATACACGCTCGGATGCCCTTCTTGGCATGGTTGATTTTTTTCCGACAATCTGTGGGCTCGCTGACATCCCAATACCTGCGACAGTTGAAGGCGAAGACCTTTCAAGCTTACTGACGAACCAGGTTAGTGGCAGTTCCCGAGCAAGCGGCAACGCAACATCAGCGCCGCCTCAGGAACAAGACAGCATATTCCTGATGAATTTCTCCAAGTATTTCGACTGGTTTCAGGATGGTGCAGAATGGCGAGGCGTTCGAACAAAAACCCATATGTACTGTCGGCGCCTCGATGGCAGAGAGGAGTTATACGATCTGGTGTTGGACCCGCTTCAGCAAGAAAATATTGTGACTACCGCGAACAGCGGAGTGCTAAGTGGCATGCAAGATCTGCTTCGCCAGCATCAAAAAAAACGGCATGACGAACTGGTACCCTGCAGCGAATGGGCATGCTGGCTTGATGACCAACGCAGGGTCGTCAAAAATGCCAGCGGGCCGTTAGATCATCCTGAGACACCTCCTGATTGGCGGTTATTAGAACCTAAAAATTGAACATGGGAACATCAATGAAATCTCAAGCAACTTATCCCACGACAGTAAATGAGGAAGATATCCAGCGATACAGAGACCAAGGGTTCCTACTAACTCGTGATGTGCTAACAGCATCAGAAATCGAGCAGTTTGGGACTGAGGTCGATCGGGAAGTAGCCCTCAGAACCGCTGATGATCAGCGAACGCTTGAGCAAAAGACGACTTACGAGCAATCTTTTGTGCAATGCATGCGACTATGGGAAACAGCCACAGCGGTAAAACCACTGACTTTTCATCAGGGCCTGGCAGGTATCGCCGCGCAACTGCTGGGCGCGAAGAAGGTTCGACTCTGGCAAGACCAGGCGCTATACAAAGAGCCCGGTGGGAAAGACACCGAGGCTCATCAGGATCAGACTTTCTGGCCGATTGGCGATACCCCGCTTGTTAGCGCTTGGATACCCTTTCAAAAAATTGATGATACAAACGGCGCGATGGCTTACGTTCCTGGCTCTCACAAAGTTGGCGGACTGAAGATCGTCGACATCACTCGCTCGACAACGCCCTACCCTATTCTTGAAGATACAGCGCTAGCAGGCGCAAAACCGGAATTTGTGATGGTTGACCCAGGCTCGGTTGTCTGGCATTCGGGTTTTACTGTGCACCGGGCGGCGGCAAATATATCGGCGCAAACAAGGCGGGTTTTTACCATCGTTTATTATGCCGACGGTTCGACACGTACCAGTGACAGACCTGCATTCCCGTTGGATCGTGCAGGCGTCGGGGTCAACGAACCCATGCGGGGTGAGGGTCTTCCTATTCTCTGGCCGCCGCTCGACGCGCTACCCAATCCACCGACCGATTCTGGGCAAATGACAGGCCCTCAATACGACAGATAAAAGGAAAAAAATGTAATGAAACTTGGACTGATGCTTGGATACTCTGGCGGCCAGCTACAACTGCCCGTAGAAAAAGTTCAGCTTGCCGAACGACTGGGTTATGACACGGTATGGACCGCAGAAGCCTATGGGTCAGATGCCCTGTCGCCATTGGCCTACCTTGCAGCAAAGACTGACAGAATAAAATTGGGTACGGCTGTCATACAACTAGCAGGCCGAACGCCCGCCAATGCGGCTATGACCATCGCCACAATTGACGCCCTGGCCGGCGGTAATCGGGTGATTTGCGGTATCGGAGTTTCCGGACCGCAGATTGTTGAGGGATGGTATGGCCAGCCCTGGGGCAAACCGTATTACCGTATAAAAGACTACGTGACAATCATGAAGAAAGTGCTTCGACGTGAGGAGCCAGTAATTCACGAAGGCAAGGAAATTTCCCTGCCCTTTATCGGTGACGGCGCAATGGGTGTCGGCAAGCCACTGAAATCAATACTGCATATGAACCCGGATATTCCGATATGGCTGGGTACGGGCATGGAATCAACCGTGAAGCTTACCGCAGAGATCGCCGATGGCTGGCTCCCGCTGGGTCTGGTACCTGAGAATTTTGATACCTACAAACCTTGGATTGATGCGGGTCTGGAGAAGGCAGGCAAGACCAGTGATAGCTTCGAATGTCAGGCGATGAGCAACGTCATTATCACAGATGATGTCAAAGCGGGTCTCGATCGGATGAAACCTGGCATCGCTCTCTATGTTGGTGGCATGGGTCACAAGAGCAAAAATTTTCACAAGGAGATGATGGTCCGCCGGGGCTTTGGCGACGCTGCGGAGAGAATACAGGAACTCTACCTTGCAAAACGCAAGGATGAGGCAACAGCTGCAGTCCCTGATGAGTTTGTTGATCAGGGTGCGCTTGTCGGCAACAAGGCAAGAATACAAAAACGCTTCAGGGACTGGGAAGACAGTGGCATTACAGGTTTGACAATTAGTGGTGACGAGCAAGCGCTGAGACTCATGGCTGAGGTCGCCAGGCTAAACGTTGAGCCTGGCGTCTAGGCCGGTATTTCTCATTAGAGTGCCGCCACGCACTTAAGCACTTCTGCCTGGTAGGTTTTAGCCCTTTCATTGAAGAGGTCCAGTATATTCAGCGAGGTTGGTACATAACCGAAGCCGATCTCGTGTTCTGGATGCCACTGAAAAACCGACCCTCCAAGCCCCATCCAGCCATAGAACCCCTCTCTGCCACAATTAAAGCTTCTTTCTCGCTTCGAACTGCGGGGACTGACTTCGTCAAAATGGGCGACACCACCCTGAGTAAATGTGGTTGTGCCAAATCCCATGTCTTTTTTATCGTGTTTATCATGCAATGCATCGCATGCCGCTTCAGAAAGATATTCATCGCCTTCATAACTTCCACCCAGCGAGAGCACTGCCGCTAATTTTGCCAACCCCCTTGCCGAGCAGTTGGCATTAGCAGACGGCGTCTCTCCCATCGCGACTGCTGGATGATTAAAGAAGGAGATTTTATTCATTCCCACAAACGGTGGTGGTGCGCCTCTCCCGGTGGCCTTGAGCAAATTCGGCAACAACCTCAGCAGCATGACACTGGTTTGCAAAATATTAAGCTCAATTTTTCTACCCGATAATTTCGGCTTAAAGCCCTGCGCAAACTGAAAACCCAATGGCAAAGGCGATACTCGCACCACCTGATTCAGTTGATCCTCTCTCAGACCAATATTCACATCTATACCAAGAGGACCGCTAATGTCTTCCTGAAGAAACTCACCAATTGTTCGACCCTTCGGGTCAACACGCCGGAAGATTTCATTCACAATCCAGCCCCTCGTGAGCGCATGGTATTCCCTCGTGCTTCCTCCTGCGCCGCGGTACTTTTGGCGATGCATTTCGATCACCTTGCCTATCTTGTTGGCCTTAATATTTTCCGGCAACAAGTCTTCTGGTGGTATAGAAGAATCAAACGCAGCCAAACCAGCTTCATGCCGCATGAGTTCAGCGATCGTCAAGGCCTCTTTACCATTGGCAGCAAACTCAGGCCAGTAGTTAGCGACGCGCGCGTCATAATCAAGCAACCCCTTACCCACTAGGGTCGCGATCGCGATCGCCTCGAGGCTTTTACCGCTGCTAAAAATATTGACCAGTGAATCAGGGGAAAACCCGGGGTGCGCCTCGGCGCTCGACCACAAATCAACCACCTTTTTGCCTCGATGATAGATGCAAAGCTGGGTTTGTCTTTCCGCCAGGGTCCGCATATTGCGTTCATATAAATCCTTCACTGGCTCAAAGCCATCGGCAACATCGCCGTGGATTTCAATCATAAGTTTTGGACTCCATCTTCAATATTGTTTAAGCGCTTTGACCAGTGTCATTTGATACTGTCTTTGATGCGCTGCAGGCTTTGCGCCCTGATATCTTGTTTGTTTTGAGCATAGGCATCCGCGGGTAACTGCGCGAGCTGCGCCGCTATCGCCACCGAATGTGCTTGAAGTTCCTCCGCAACGACAGCCTCGTCCAAAAAGCCGGCATCTATTGCGCCGGCGGGATCATACAACGTCGCCTGCAGTAGCACAGCGGTCAAATGACGCTTTGAAATTCGTGAATTCGCAAGTTCATGGCCAAATACTGGAAAGCTCATACCAATAGCCGTCTCATTCAGACCAATCTTATAGTCACCAGAAGTGCCAATACGTGTGTCACATGCCAAAAGCAGAAAGCCACCAGCAGCAATCGCGTGACCCGTACAAGCGGCAATTACTGGCTGCGGATGTGCAAACAGTCGATAAAACATTTCAGTCCCCCTGTTCAAGAGTGTTGCCGTCGCCTCGGGACCTTTTTTAAATTCCGATAAATCAAAACCCGCCGAAAATCGTTCTGCGCGACCTGATATCACGACGGCCTTCGCTTCTTTCAAGGCAGCATCCAAACCTTCATTCATTGCATCAATAAAAGCATGGCTAACGGCATTCGCCTTTCCATCGTCGAAAGCTAGGATGGCTACGTCACCCTCAAGGCTATAGGTCATCACACTCATTTCATTCTCCTTGTCTGTCTGTTCTGCAGCCCGCCCGGACTCGGTTTGGGATTACCATCACAGGTTCATTGTCAGTTTGATTATTGTTTCGAGAAGCGTCACATTACAACAATCTGCTATTCTTCGGGAAATATATAATGACTAATTCAACAAAAATACAGGGTCCCATCCAGGGCGGGAAATATGGCTGGCCTTTTGCAGCATCGATGCTCGATATGGACACGCTGGATTATTCAGAGCATGAGTATTTTCTTCAGGGTGAAGCCACGCGTTTTCGCATGAAGGATGGCGCTGAACAGGATCGTAGCGGATTCTGGCAGGCAGAAAGCGCGGGTGTTGCAGATTTCAAAACACGCTTTATTGTGTACGCGCCTCGCAATCCAGCAAACTTCAACGGCACGGTGGTGCTCACATGGAACAACGTCACCGCAGGACATGATCTGTTTCAAGCCGACAGCAAGACGATTTTTGAAAATGGTTTTGCCCTCGTATGTCTTACAACCCAGAAAGTTGGCATAGAAGGCTTGCCCCCTTTGCATCAGGGACTGCATGGCTGGGATGCAGAACGATATCCCGATTTACACATCCCTTCCGACGACCTTTCCTTCGACATTTTTTCACAGGCCGCAGAACTCATAGGCCCAAACCGAGCGGTAGAAGGTATTGATCCGATGTCAGGTCTTAAAGTGGAGCGCGTTATTGCCCAAGGCGCGTCCCAATCAGCCGGTCGTCTAGCAACCTTTATTAATGCCATCGCGCCAATCCGCAATCCTATTGACGGGTTTATTCTGCAGATATACTTTGGTTCGGGCACGGCGCTTGAAGTCGGTGATACGCTGGTTGATATCAACAAACCATTACCCGGTAACGCCGCTAAGCGGCTCCAGGGAAAAAACCTGTTACGCGATGATCTCGGGGTACCGATCTTTGTCGTGAATTCAGAGCTAGAGGCGATCGCATGCTTTGGCGTGCGCCAACCTAATACCGAAACCATGAGATTCTGGGAAGTCGCCGGCACATCACATACTTCAATTCAAGGGCGAACGATTCGTCAAAAACTGCTTGATCGTGACAATATCGTTTCCGGTAAAGTCGAACCTGCCATCAATGCTATTCCAATCAGCCCTGTCTACGATGTGGTTTTTCAGCATATGCAATGCTGGTTGACCGATGGGACCCTCCCCCCGGTATTTCCACGCATTGACTTTGAAGGAACACCACCATCGCCCAGACGAGATAAGTCCGGCATTGCAACTGGCGGCATTCGATTACCCCAGGTTGAGGTTCCAGTGGCGAAAAACAGCGCGATTCCACTAAGCGAAGACATTTTTGCGCTACTTGGCGGGTCATCATTTCCATTTGCGCCTGAACAACTGATAACCCGCTACGGCAACAAAACGCGCTTTCTTGAGCAGTTCAGCAACGCAGCAAATTCAGCAGTAACCGATGGTGCAATAACGTCCCGGTCACTCAATGATATTGTTAGAGAAGCGGCTCGGTCATGGGATGCTATCATCAACTAACACTTAGTTTTTTCTCATCGGAAAGAAGTCACATGTCTAATAAAATTCCTGCGGAAATCCACAAGCCCGCTCAACCGCGCCCCGAATATCCGAGGCCAATACTGCGCAGAGATCATTGGTTAAACCTTAATGGCCGCTGGCAATTTCAACCCGACCCAAAAGACCAGGGTCTTAAAGACCGATGGTTTCATGAAACGCAATTCGAAGATTCAATTGTTGTGCCCTTTCCCATCGAGTCTGAAGCATCCGAACAGCACAATCTCACGCCTGAAAGAGTCAATTGGTACCACCGCCAATTCCTACTGCCGGTAACGTGGGAAGCAAATATTTTGCTGCATATTGGCGCCTGTGATCACTGGACTCGCGTGTTTGTCAACGGGCAGGAAGTAGGTCAGCATCGCGGTGGTTATGTACCCATTAAACTTGATATCAGTCATGCGGTCCGTGCGGGTGAAAATAACATCACAATTCGCGTCGAAGACTCTGACAGCTGGACCCAGCCGAGAGGAAAACAAGCGGGCACCACAAAATGGCCAATTGACTATGATACTGTCACTGGCATTTGGCAAACTGTCTGGCTGGAGCCGGTATCCGACAATCACATTACGAGCATCCAAAGCGAGTTTACGCTAGAGACCAACACTTTAACCTGTTCGATAGAATCAAGCCGGCATCACAAAGGTAAAATCGAGTTAACACTTATTGACGATGCTATTCCAGTAGCTCGGGTCGAAGGACAATTTGATGCTCGCGCTGAAGCGAAAACCTCTTTGACCATACCCGACCCGAAGTTATGGTCTCCTGAATCACCTTGGCTATATACAGTAAAGCTTGTTTTATTCGACGAAAGCGGTGTCATTATTGACACCGCCGAAAGTTATACAGGCTTGCGGGAGATCGGCAAGAAAGACGGTGCTATCACAATAAACGGCCAAACGATTTACCTGCGGGGCGTGTTGGACCAGGGATACTTTGAGGGCGGCTGGTATACAGCCCTTGATGACGCGACGATTAAGCGGGATGTGGAGCTTACCCTGTCACTGGGCTTTAACTGCGCTAGAAAACACCAAAAAATCGAAGATCCGCGATACTTCTATTGGGCGGATAAGCTGGGATTGTTAGTTTGGGAAGAGATGCCTTCCGGCAGAATATTTAGCAATGAGCTGGTACGCACCTTTACTGATGAGTGGATGTCCGTGCTCAGTCGCGACCGCCAACACCCCTGCATTATCGCCTGGGTGCCTTTTAATGAAAGCTGGGGGGTCTGGCATCAGGCTGATCGAACGCAACAACGCGCTTTTGTTGATGCGATGGTTTCACTAACTCGCACACTGGATAATTCAAGGTTGATCGTAGGCAATGACGGCTGGGAGTTTTCCACTGGCGATCTATGGACGCTGCACGTCTACGAGGGAGAGACCGGTAATATTAGAGATCGCATCAGTGAATTAATGGATAACCCAGCTGCGACAGTCGCTGGTGGGCCGCGGCCGCGCATCGGCGCCCTCGCGGGAGCAGACGTTGCCGGTTTACCTATACTGCTCACAGAGTGCGGCGGTATCGGCTACAAGGCGAGTGATCTTGAGGGCGATGAATTTGCCTATGGAGAATTACCCACAACCGAAGCCGATTTACTGGAGCGCTTTGAAAACGTCGCCGAGACCATCGCCGATGCCGACCAACTGTGTGGCTTCGTCTGGACGCAGCTCACAGACGTCCAACAGGAAGTTAACGGCGTACTCTATTTTGATAGATCGTCCAAATTACCTATCGAGACAATCCGGCGGATAATGCAAAGACCTGGCGCTGATATCGCTACTCCACGATAGCTTTTACCAAAAGATACAGAATCGATGGTGCCAACAAACAGCCCACGCCCGTATAGAAAGTGGCGGTCATCGCCCCATAGGGCACAAGTTTTGGGTCAGTCGCGGCAAGCCCTGCAGCAACACCACTTGTTGTGCCCATCAGGCCTCCAAAAACCAGCGCCGACGAGGGATTGTTGAGACCAATTAACCTTGCCACCAATGGCGTACAGGTCATCACAAGTATCGATTTTACTAGACCTGCAGCAACGCTCAGCGCAATGATGTCGGAGGTTGCGCCTATCGCTGACCCGGTGACGGGGCCTACAATATAGGTTGCTGCCCCCGCACCAATGGTCGTAATACTTATGGCATCGCGGTAACCAAATGCCACTGCAAGGACTGCGCCTGCGGTAAATGATATCAAAACGCCCAGCACTATTGAGATCGCTCCGCGGCCACCGGCACGTTTTAACTCTTTTAGGTCAACACCATATGCGGTCGCGACGATAGCAAAATCCCGCAACATGCCACCACCCATAAGGCCGATACCGCTCAACCACTGGATGTCGGCGATACCCTTACTGCCCCCGGTTTGCACCCCCCCAAAATAGGCAAGCACAAGCCCGACAGTAATAGCGATAGCCGAACCATGAATTCGGCCCGCGGAGATTCGGTCAGACAACCAGTAAGACAACCAGATGATGATCCCTACAACAGCAAATGCTGTTATCAGCGCATTTTTGGATAATACGGCTATTAGAGTTTCAGTCATGAATTAACCCTCATCCGACAGCGATCGTGGGTCGTCACTTGCCTTACTCAGAATTGGCACGAGTGCAAAACTCAAAACGACCGCTGTGACGCCTGCTGAAATAGCAAGCCAACCACCCGACAGTGCGCCAACTACATTCTGTTTGGCTGCCATCGCAACAACAATGGGAATATACATCGCATTCCAGAACAGCACGCCGCTCGCCGCTCCGTCCGCAAGTTTTTCTTTTATTGGACGCCAGTGGCTGAGGAAAATTAACAACAACATTGAAATACCGACACCACCGACATTCGCCTTAACGCCTATTATCTGGCCCAGTAACTCGCCAAGGAATACGCCCACCAGCAAACATACACCCAGCAGTGCAACGCCATATATAATCATTTTGACCTCCTTCGCTTCCTTCCGCGGGTTTGCATTGAGTGAGACTAGTTGACACAAGGGGGCAGAGTAAAGCCCCTAACTAATTTGGTTATCGGGGTTAAGATCAACGACCTAAATTTTCTCAGAGCATCAACATTCGCAGCCAGTCATTCGATGAAAAACACGTGTGCCACTGCCCTCTGATACTACTTTGTGGCAAGCTAGTCCAAAGTCACCATAAACAGCCAGATTAGCGCCATTATCCAGCGACACACTAAGACCAACAGGATTTGGTAATTCGAAGCTATCACCAGAAAGTCGATTTCTAGGGGAAACAATGTCGGAAGAGACCCAAACAGCACATAGCCGACGCTACGCCAATTACGTTCTTGCGGTTCTCGTCTTAGTGTATATCTTCAATTTTATTGATAGAAATATTCTCTCGATTCTTGCAGAGGATATTAAAGCCGACCTGCATATCAATGATGCGCAGATGGGTTTCCTATATGGCACCGTATTCGCAGTGTTTTATGCTGTATTTGGTATACCGCTAGCGCGATTCGCTGATGTCTGGACGCGCCGGAGTCTGATATCCGTCGGTCTTGGTTTCTGGAGCCTGATGACCGCCGCGTCGGGACTAGCCAGATCTTTCAGCACACTGGCTATTTTCAGGGTTGGCGTGGGCATTGGCGAGGCAAGCGCCTCACCTGCCGCCTACTCGATGCTGTCGGACTATTACCCTCCTCGCCTTCGCGCAACCGTTATCAGTATTTATGCGGCCGGAGTGTATATTGGTGCCGGTATCGGTATTTTTCTAGGTGGGTTTATACTTGAATTCTGGAGTACGAACTATACGCCTGAAACCGCTCCCTTCGGACTCAAGGGTTGGCAAGCTGCGTTCATGATGGTGGGCATCCCTGGCCTCATCATGGCGATCTGGGTTCGCACTCTGAAAGAACCAACCCGAGGTATCAGCGAGGGACTCGTGACAAAAGCACACCCAGCGCCGTTTCGAGTGCTGGGAAAAGAGCTCACCGCCATCATTCCACCTTTCAATTTGCTGGCGATTAAAGATACCCCTGGAGAATTAAAAACCAACGCCATTGGCCTCCTCGCCATCATCGCCGGTGCATGGTTGCTCATCGCACTCACCGGCAGCATCGCGCAATGGGTAACAACGGGCTTTGGCGTCTACGTTACCTTCTCCTGGATCCAGTCTCTTAAAATTCGAGATCCTGCGACCTATGCCATGATGTTTCAATCAAAAGCATTCGTCTACACGCTACTCGCTTTTCCGCTCACTGCATTTATGGGGTACGGCGCAGGTTTCTGGATCGCCCCCCTTCTGCTGCGTATTCACGAAGTTGGCGCAGCGGAGGTTGGGCTATACCTGGGACTTGGCGCGGCAATGGGAGGTTTTATCGGTATTACCGCCGGCGGATTTCTTGCAGACTATCTAAAGCGCCAGTTCCCATCCGGTCGACTTGTGTTGGGGTACATTGTCGTCATCGGCTCAACACCCTTGTTATTTATCTTACTGACAACGGACAGTCTTGTTACGGCATACTGGGTAAACTTTCTATTAACCGCTTTTTCCGCGTGCGGCGGTGGGGTCCCACCTAGCACTGCGGCTGACCTAGTGATGCCGCGAATGCGCGCAACTGCGGGTGCCTATTACATACTCGTCAATACGTTTTTAGGTCTGGCACTGGGACCCTATTTTATGGGTCAGTTCTCAGATATGTTTTTCGCAACGGGCATGAATGACGCTGACTCACTGCGCTGGGCAATGGGTGTATCGATGTTCACATTTATACCGGCTTTGTTCTTCTTTTATCTCGCACAAAAACATTTGCCCGCGGAGGAAGCATCCAGACTAGAACGCGCACGAAAGCTTGGCGAAAAACTGGATGAATAGCCACTAAGGCCAACACTGATTATCAGGCTCAACACCGGATCGCTAATCGCAATCAGCGCTCTCAACGGCGAATTGCCTTCACCATGCAGTCCAACGCAACCGCGCTTTTGTTGTTGCCGCTATACGACATGCCATGTCCAATTTCAGCACCTTTATCTCGGCGGAGAATGCCGGCGCTGACAATATCGAAGTCACTTAAATATGGTTCAAACTCTGCGACATCAGGCAGCAGTTCCGGCTCCTGTGGACCGCCAACGCCATGGCTGATGTTTTTCGGGTCATGCCCAATGTATAGAAAAACGCCTCTGGGACGAACCATATTAATGGCCCTCGGTAGCCAGTGATCCCGTTCAGATTGACTGGTATGCAAATACATTATCGCAACAAGGTCGAAGCCAGCTTCATCATGATATTCACAGACATCGGACACTATCCAGTTTACTTCAATCTTATCTGCGTCTTTTTCGCTCGCAAGTTGCCTGGCTTTGTTGATGCCCACTTCGGCGAAGTCTACCGCGCTAACATGCCATCCTTGCTGCGCAAGCCAGATAGCATTCCGTCCCTCTCCAGACCCAAGGTCTAGTGCGCGACCCGGTACAAGATCTGCGACTTGACGGACAAACTCTGCATTAGCAGTTTTAGACCAAACCAACTCGGAACCTAGGTAACGTTTATTCCATTTATCAACCGCGGTCATATTTGTGCCTTAATCATCATCAATGTAACGCCTCAGTATTTGCCATCACTCCGTTAAATGAGCGTCAATGACTGAGCAACATAAAATTATCTTAAAGCACGCCCTCGCAGAATTCATGTCATACTGGGGCAAATTCAAGCGAGACTGAAAATGTTACACACTCATAAAAAACTCACCTCATTTTTTCTCTTGATAGCGCTCTCGGCTTGCGACCGGTTTGAACAGCATCCTGAACCCGTGGATTTGCAACTGGCAAAGGAAATACACGAAAAAGCACTGGTTCTCGATGCCCACGCAGACATTGAAATTCCTGGTAAGGAAAGCACTTACGTTGGTAAAGACGGCTTGTCGAAGGTCGAGCCAGATAAAATGCGTGCCGGTCATCTTGATGCAGTTGTCATGGCAATCGCTGTTGGACCCGGACCAAGAACAGAGGAAGGTTATCGGCTTGCAAGGAAGAAAGCAGACGAAGAACTTGCCGCAATTATCGATTTAACCTCAAACCCTGATGATGATGTGGTACTCGTACGTTCAGCGGATGAGTTAATCAAGGCCCACGCAGCCAACCAACGAGCGCTCTTGCTGGGCTTTCAGAATGCGAGAATACTGGGCACTGACCTTTCGGCCATTGATGAGTTTTTTGAAGCCGGTGTCCGCGTATTTGCCCTAACGCATATGGGTCACAATGATTTTGCCGACTCATCACGACCCGTCTTTAATGCCGCCGCCGGAAAGCATGAAGCTAACGAAGAGCACGGAGGATTATCAGCACTTGGTAAACAAGCGATCACCCGACTAAACACGCTCGGTGCGGTCATCGACGTTTCCCAGCTATCCAAGGCGGCTACGATGAATGTGCTTGCATTATCCACAGCACCCGTCATTGCTAGTCACTCAAATGTTAGAGCGCTCTCTGACGTCAGTCGCAACCTGTCGGACGAAGAAATAGACAAAATAGCAGAGAATGGCGGCGTTATTCATGTTGCGCCATTCAGAGGGTATCTATTCGACTCTAACGATAAGCAACTCGATCGTGATCTTAGAAAAGCAAGGGTTGCTGCCAATATTAGAGAGGACTATTTCTATCCTTTTGACTTGTATTGGGAGATTCAGGATCCCGAGGTTAAGCAAATTTTTCTGACGACTGTGAGCGACCTACTGGGTCCGGGCAGCGTGGATATGCTCTTGGATCACATTGACTATATCGTCAAGCGAGTTGGTATAGACCATGTGGGTATTGGAACAGACTTTAACCATGGCAGTGGCATCGAGGGATACAATGATGCAAGCGAAGCGCTGAATGTCACGGTGGGTTTATTAGCGCGCGGTTATACCGCCGTTGAAATTGAAAAAATCTGGGGCGGAAATTTTTTGCGGGTTTTAAAAGCCGTCGAGTAGTTGACGAAGACGCAGATTGAACCGATCTCACGCCTAGTGCAGAAAACAAAAGCCCCAAAGCGCACATAATAAACACGTCTCGCAATCAGATTTAGGCTGGGCGACTAATTGCCTAAATCACCGCGAACGAAATCTTCGTTGGCATTAATACGCTGCTTAGGCCAACACATCGTCCGCAACAAAATACCTTGGGTCTTCGATGACATTGACTTCAACGAGTCCACTGGCTCTCGTCAGCAATCTACGACATTCATCACTCAAATGAACCAGATGGAGCGTCTTGCCAGCATTAAGATAACGATCTGCTAGCGTGTCTATCGCTTCAAGACCTGAGTGGTCCGCCACGCGTGATCTGGCGAAATCGATGATCACGTCATCATTATCTTTACCGGGATCAAAGCGATCAAGGAAGGAGGTAACCGAACCGAAGAATAGCGGTCCTGTAACCGCGTACACGGTAGAGCCTTTATGGTCCTCTCTTTCCTCTATAAGAATATGCTTGGCGTGTTCCCAGGCGAAGACCAGCGCCGAAACGATCACACCGACGACAACCGCCACCGCTAAATCAGTTGCAACAGTGACGGCAGATACAAGAACAAGTACAAGGGCGTCGCTGCGAGGCACCTTTCGAATGACCCGAAAACTACTCCACTCAAAAGTACCGATAACCACAATAAACATAACGCCGATCAGGGCAGCAAGCGGAATCTGCTCAATTAATGGAGAAGCCACAAGAATAAATAATAACAAACAAAGCGCTGCTGTGATGCCCGACAATCTGCCACGTCCGCCAGAGTTTACGTTAATCATGCTTTGGCCAATCATCGCGCAGCCACCCATACCACCGAAAAAGCCAGTGGCTGTGTTTGCAACGCCCTGGGCGACACATTCTTTGTTACCGCGTCCACGAGACTCGGTAATTTCATCCACCAGACGCAGCGTCAAGAGCGATTCAATCAAGCCTATCATCGCTAGAATGACGGAATAGGGAAAGATGATCGCCAGCGTTTCAAATGTGAGTGGTACGCTGGGAATATGAAAAGCGGGAAGCCCACCTGATATCGATGCAATATCACCAACAACCCGGGTATCAAGGTCAAGGCTGAATACCAATACACTGACGACAATTATTGCCACTAATGAAGATGGAACATCCTTTGTGAAGCGCGGTAGAAAATGAATGATAAACATGGTGACGATCACTAACCCAATCAACATATACAGCTGCTGCCCTTTCAGCCAGGCGACATCCAAGATACTACCTTGCATGAATGTACCTGCTAGCCAACCGGGGTCGCCCTGAGTACCAAATTGGCCTAGTTGCGCAAGAAAAATCACGATGGCCAAACCGTTGACGAATCCGAGCATCACGGGGTGTGGCACCATTCGAATGAACTTGCCCAGTTTTAACAACCCGGCACAAATCTGCAATCCCCCCATCAGTACCACTGTCGCAAAAAGATACTCCACGCCATGGTCCGCAACCAGCGCAACCATTACCACCGCAAGCGCGCCGGTAGCACCGGAGATCATCCCGGGGCGTCCGCCTATACAAGCAGTAATCAGGCCCACCATAAAAGCAGCATAAAGACCAACCAACGGCTCTACGCCGGCGACAAATGCGAAAGCCACGGCCTCCGGCACCAGCGCTAGCGCAACAGTAATGCCAGAGAGAATATCGTTTTTGATCGTTGCAACTTTAGAGGGGTGTAACTCAAACATCGAAAAACCTTAATCAACAATTAACCGTGCCATGCAACGAGTCACACAGCTTGAGGATACCAATCGTCATTAAAAGTTTTAGGCAGCGACAGGCGGGGCGGCGAGTTTAACGAATGATATGCTGGTATACAATGAGGCAAAGCATAGGAATGCACATAAAAAGAAAGTAAAGAAGAACAACGAACGCTATCTTGAAATTAACGTCCCAAATTTAATTCGTCGCAGAATCAACCAGCAGAATCAGATACACTCTTTTGGCACTATTATTTCAAACTCACATATCAGGAAACAATATGACCACGGTAGAAGTCATCGAAACAATCGGTTCAAACGCTCAAGCTGTATGGGATATTCTCGGCGATTTTGGCGGCATAAAGGTTAGAGGACCCATCACGGAATTCTCCCTTGATGGCGAAGGTGTAGGTGCCGTTCGGACAATCACTATGGGTAGTGCGAACATCGTGGAGCGCCTCGAGGAATTCGACGCAGAAGCCAGAGCCCTCAAATACGCAATTCTTAACGATGATTGCCCACTACCCGTCAGTCAGTACTCTGCGACTATCGAAGTTATCAGTGACGGAGAAAATGCCTG
>ENA-ORDA01000303-ORDA01000303.1-marine-metagenome-genome-assembly--contig:-NODE-303-length-52094-cov-5.153008_pt1 | contig 52094 bp, 67 predicted proteins | sample MGYA00237778_ERZ508506 | MGnify/ENA primary metagenome ERZ508506 (study PRJEB26177, sample SAMN06267891) | marine metagenome | isolation source: Monterey Bay, California, USA | place: Pacific...
CAGTTAACATTTATAGTACCACTATTAAACTTGTTACCGTTGTATTGGACAATAAGAAGTGCTAAAGATACACCTAAGCATTTAAAGTACAAAAACCCTTACGGTAAATTACCTAAGTAAGTTTTAAGCATTCTATATAGCCAGTTCATTGTAACTGGCTTTTTTTTGACTAATAAATAGTAGCATGAAAAAACTCTTTTGGAAACTTGCTAGTAAGTTTGGTGCAGAAGCATTGACCAACATATTCACAGGACAACAGTACTTGCACCGTGTTTACTTTCTAGGCCCAAAACTTATACAAGGTGTTGCTGGCATGTACAGTGACTCAAGAGTTTGTTTAAATTTAATAGAGGGAAGTGATTTACCTTTTGAACATAATCACCCTTGGGGTTATTTTACACTTATACTGTCGGGAGGATACTACGAGTGTAGAGGCAAGGAACGTGTGTGGCGCGGCCCAGGTTGGTTTGCATTCAGAACCCACACTGATTTCCATAGAGTTGAAATCCCTGAAAACGGTTATGCAGTAACATTGTTTATTAAAGGTAAAAGAAATAAAAACAGTACATTTTTCAAAATGGAAGATGGCACAGTTCTTAAAGATTTAAAGTATTGGAGACAACACAAAATCGGTAGAGATAAAATAGGTGCCATGATCCAATGGAAGACATCACAGGAGATACAGAGTGACATTAACAGTAGATAACGTATTAGCATTAACACCAGCTGGAGGTGGACCAATTGACGATTGGTTTTGCGATAGATTAGAAGACAATATCAAGTCAGGACTATACCTTGATGCGGCTAAAATGGACACAGTTATTGAATCTATAGTAACTAGTCTAATGGAATACAAAGATACACATGGTATAGAAGATATTGTTATAGGTATGAGTGGAGGCGTAGACAGTGCCTTAACAGCCGCATTGTTCAAACAAGCAGGTTGGATTACACATGGTGTAACATTACCCATTCATCAAAAGCCGGAAGAAACAAGTAGAGGACAAGAAGCAATTGATGTACTAAGATTAGAGCCACATAGTTTTGACTTAACTGCTCAATTCGATAGTATGCAAGATTACCTTGGAGAGTTTGATTCTACATATAGAGGTCTACAAAGACAAGGTAACCTTAGAGCAAGATTGCGTATGATGACTCTTTACAACCTTGCACACAAAGTAGGTGGATGTGTTGGTAGCACAGATAACTTTAGTGAACTAGCCGCAGGGTTTTGGACACTACACGGTGACGTAGGTGACATTGCACCTATCCAGTCATTAAGTAAGAGTTGGGAAGTTCCTTACATGGCATCTAAACTTGGTGTACCACTTGCAACAGTTAATGCAACACCCACAGACGGCTTAGGAATAAGCAATGGCGATGCAGATCAATTGGGTATGAGTTATTTAGAATTTGATATTTTGCTATTTGACATGCTTAATTTACCTAATTTAAGCAGAGAAACTATCCAAGACTACATAAATACAATAACGAACGAAGATATACAGAATAAAGCAGGGTTAGTACTAAGCAGAATTGCTAGTACATCGTTCAAAAGGAACAATCCTTTTAACTTAACCCACCCGTTATTTGAAAATAGATTCGATACATTAACACAATTAGACAGGAGTTTATAATGAGTTTATTAAAGTGGATTGCAAGTTGGTTTACTTCACCCGCACCGGACGTAGTAGTAGAGGCACCTAAGCCTGCTCCTGCTCCTAAAAAAGTGCATACGCCTACCACAAAGAAGGCAGAAGTAAAAGCAACACCTAAAGCAAAAGCAGAGCCTAAGATGACTAAAGCATCTTTATCTAAATTAACTAAAGCAGAACTTGAAGCAAAAGGCAGAGAGTTTGGTTTTGAAGTTGATAAAAGAAAGAAGAAAGACGATATCGTCGCTGAAGTTTTAAAAGCATCAAAGAAGTAATTATAAATACTTGATATGGAAGTACCTCTAAGTACAAAGTATCAAGTATTACTTGTTCAACCAAATTTCAAGATTGGAGGCAATAGTTTTACAGGCTATTGGTTACCGTATTCTATTGGTTGTTTATGGAGTTATGCTTGTTCTTTTGACAATATATCAGATAATTTTGAAGTATCCGACATCGTGTATAAACGTGAGGATCCTGATAAGTTAGTTGAACGGACAAAACATTCTAATATAGCACTATTCAGTTGCTACATGTGGAATTGGGAATGGACCAAAGTAGTTGCACAAAAATTAAAGGAACAGAATCCTGAAATTACAATTATATTTGGTGGCCCACAAATTACAAATAGACCACTAGAAGAAAATTTCTTCGACAACCATCCTTATGTAGATAGTATATCCTTAAACGAAGGAGAAGAGACTACGGTTAAGATGCTAGAGTCCTACTTAGCAGGAGAGCCATTAGAACAAATTTATCAAGGCGGCAGATTAGATGAACTAGATATTCCTAGTCCATACTTAACTGGTGTGTTCGATAAAATTATGGAGGCTAATCCTGGTGTGGTATGGAATGGTACACTAGAAACAAACAGAGGTTGCCCATTTGCATGTACGTTTTGTGATTGGGGTAGTTTAACCTATGCTAAGATTAAGAAGTTTCCTATGCCTAAGGTTCTACAGGAGCTCACGTGGCTTGCGGAAAACAAAATTGACTATGTAACTATAGCAGATGCTAACTTTGGCGTATTCACAGATAGAGATTTACAAGTTACCGAAACACTAGTTGCACTGCAAAAGGAATATGGATTTCCTAAAGTAGTAGATGCAACGTGGTACAAGAACAGCAGTGATGAAATATTAGAAATTGTTAAAAAGTTTATTGGTAGCGGATTCAACAGAGGGCTGACATTAAGTGTGCAAAGCATGGACATGGATGTACTCACTGAGATACGCAGACGTAACATGGAAGCAAGTGACTTAAAAATGATATTTGATAAGTGTAATAAAGAACAGATACCTAGTTACACAGAACTCATATTAGGCTTGCCGGGTGAAACATTTAATAGTTGGCGTAGAGGACTATGTGAGATTATCGAAGCAGGACAGCACAACACAGTTGAAAGTTGGTTAGCCCAACTGCTGGAAAATGCACACATGAACAGACCTGATGAAAGAGAGAAGCATAAACTGTCTACTATTGTTGTAGAAAACTATGTGGGTGGATTTGAGGAAGAGGATAACGTCAGCGAACGTGTAGAGCTTGTGACTGGCACAAAGAACATGCCATGTGATAAGTTTCTCGAAGCATGGATGTACAGTTGGATGATTAATAACTTCCACAACTTTGGTTGGAGTCAAGCACTTACTAGATTCTTAAGACGTTACAAAAACTTTACTTACTTAGAAATGTACGACTACTTGTTCCAAGCATTAAAAGATGACGAAGGTGTTGTTGGTGGATTTTATAAACATGCTCAATCACAAATGGAACATTACCTAGCAACTGGTAGCGATAGTAACATGGAAGACGGGTGGAGTGGACACACTTACATGTGGCAAATACAACCAGACTTTCATAAGAACAGACAGCATGTAGTAGACTTTGTTAACAAGACTTTTAACTTAGAGTACACAGAACTAGACCAGTCACTATACAAAAGGCTTTTACAGTTCCAACATGACTATGTCACAGACGAGCCAACTGAGTACCCTTACAGTTCACAGCACCCATTTAACTTTTGGGAATTCATAAACGGACTAGACGAGTTTAGAGAGCGAGACACAGTCTATGAAATTAACATAGGTGAAGATGTCAAGGGCGATGATTACTACGACAGGTTCTACTTCAGACGTAGACAGGGTTGGGGTAAGTCTGTATTTTCTAAAAACGACTAAATTTACCATTAAAGTTAACACATCTTATAACGATTGATAAATAACCATTGGAAGTAGACGCAATCCAAACTTCCACAAAGGGACGGTTGTGTGCTGTCGGTTGTAGCGGTGTGTATCCGCTGTAGATCTCATTACGAAGATACAACATTACGAAGCACAACTCAAAAGTTTAGGAACTTTAACCCCCTAGCAGAGATCGTAAGATTCTGTGAAAATGGAGTGCTAAAACATTTAGACTCAGGAGAAGAGACAATGACTACCGATACTATGAAGTCGGCTGTTAGCGATGGATTCCAAACTCTAAAGCACTTAAAAGACAAGTACTGCCCAGACGGTCAGACTTGTAACGACATCGCTTCCTTAAGTGGTGTTATTTTGTGTTTTTGGTTTATGTACATTGCAATGAAGCCCATTATCACATACTAAAAGTTACAAATGGTTGTAAACAACTAAGGCATAGGCTAGCGGAAACGTTGGCCTATTTTTTTGACTGTTTAAAAAATTATACTATTCCGATAAATACTACTATAATTATGTAGGAGTAAATTATGGGATGGTTAGCGAACTGTTCTGAAGCCGAACGTGCCTCGATATTGGCAAAACTGGCTGGCAGAGCTTACTTATCAGCCAAGGAACTGGCAGATGCACAAAACACAATTAAGATGAAACGAAAGGAAGCACAACTTGTTAAAGTAGGTGATTCAGAAGCGTGGGTATTCTTTACTAAAGACGATGGTATCATTGTTGCATGTAGAGGAACAGAACCTACCAAGTTTGCGGACATAGCCGCTGACTTAAAAACTGTACCTATTAGGCACGAAAGAGCTGGTAGAGTACACCAAGGATTTAAAGAGTACACAGATTTAGTTTACCCTGGCATACTTGAAGTAGTACAAAAGGCTAGAACTGCCAAAGAGAAAAAAGCAGGTAACTATCCTAATGTTTATGTAGTAGGACACAGTTTAGGTGGTGCAATGGCGGTACTAGTTGCTGAACAATTAACTAGCGACGGTATTCCAGTGAAGGAACTGAGAACATATGGGCAACCAAGAGTTGGAAATAGACAGTTTCGTCAGCACCTAGAAGGTTGCGATATCGGTGCATACATTCGTTATGTTAATAACAATGATATAGTGCCCCGTGTGCCACCGGCTTTGTTCACATTTGTACATGGTGGTAAGTTAAACTATATTAATCATAAAGGCAATATAAGACGTTTAACACTATGGCAAAGAATCAAAGATGGCTTTAGAGGTATATGGTCAGCAATTAAAAAAATGCAATTCTTTGATTTTGTAAGGGATCATGGTATGCCGAATTACATAAAGTATACGGCGTACATTGAGAAAAACGATAAATAGTAACATAGCATAGGAGATAGATTATGTTAGATTATATAAAATCAAGAATTAAAGAAAGAACTAGTTGGGATGGTGGTGTTATTATCGCCGGATCACTAGCAGTAATTTTGTTCGGTGGTATTGTTAAGATGGCGGCATGGGTCGGTCTTGCATATGGCATTTGGGCAATAGTAAAACAAGAGGATTAATAAATGGCTTACGCACAAGAAAAGGCAACAAGAGCACACATACTTTTAATTGAAGAAGCAGGCGATTATGCTGGCTACTTCAGTCAAGGAACTAATGCAGATGGTGAACCCAGTGCATGGTTCTTAACAAATGATTCAGATGAAGCGGCGGCTCAAGCATTATTAGATGCCAAAGTTGCTGAGTTAACTGAAATCGGTATTGAAACAGCAAACGGAGAAGGTCCTAGTGACTTTGATGGTTATGCACCAATTCATTTTGCTGATGACATCGACGGCATTAAGTACCGTACATGGTTTGTAAATGCAGACGGTGACTTCTTTAAAACAGACGATGGTAACAGTGACAACCTTGCTGAAATTACAGACGAAGATGAGATTGCTACACTATTAACAGATAGTGGCTATATTAGTTAAAGAACAATACTAGTCCATGCATCCTGAAACAGACCTAGTTGTTATCGTCGATGCATGGGAAAGTATTAATCCTATAACGCATACGGGTATTCATAACCATATGCGTAAAACTCATCCACAACTTTGTAAACTTATCGATCAATTACTTGCCCCAAAGGCAAACAAAATGTATACAGTTTATAACTCCAGTGGAGATGAACCTGTTAGTGGATTCCTCAATCAATACCCCAAAATTACAGATAACATATTAAACAGCGACCATGTGGAGCGTGTTTGGGTAATGGGTTTCCATTTAGGAAGATGCATTGAAGGTTGGGTTTCAACGTCAATGGAAAAGTACAGCCATATTGAGTTCAGCATAGTATTAAATTGCTGTATGCCACACCCAGCAGATTTCGATATTCCTGGACCCGAAAGATATTTACCCGATGATGAAAAATTTAATTACAGTGTGTACAGCGGCAACGGCATATTTACACCGATATTACTTTAAAATAAAACCCAATAACGTTAAATAGTATTGACAAACAAACAACTATTCTATATAATAGCGTTATGGATTTAAACTACTTACAAGACCTAGAACAAGAAGACTTTTACGATTCTATAATAGAGTTAGCACCAGCCGGTAGTAATGAAAGTATTAGGGTGGACAGTAACTTAGTACATGGATGTCAAAGCAAAGTTTGGCTAACACTACAGGAAGACAAAGTTGTCTATGATAGTGATAGTGTTTTTGTAAAGGGGCTGATAACAGCAGTAGTAAGTCAGTTAAATACTATAGAAGAAATGATTAATGTTAAAACAGATGACTATTCATATATTAATTTAGAAACTATATCATACCAACGAATAAAAGGTATTGATAGTTTTATTACTAAGTTAAATGAACTAGCATCACTAAATACAATAGTAAGAGGATAATATGAATTTTGTACCATATGTAATTGAAAAGACAAGCAACGGCGAACGTAGTTATGATATCTACAGCAGGCTATTAAAGGAACGTATTGTGTTCTTAAATGGAGAAGTTAACGATGCAGTTAGTAATGCCATTTGTGCCCAGTTCTTATTTCTAGAAGCTGAAGATCCAGATGCGGATATCAACTTTTATATTAACTCACCGGGCGGAGTAGTAACATCAGGAATGGCAATGTACGACACAATGCAGTATATTAATCCTGACATTAGTACTATCGTTATGGGACAGGCGGCAAGCATGGGTAGTTTACTAGCCCAGTCAGGTGCCCCAGGAAAAAGATTTATGCTACCTGGTGCTAGGCATATGATACATCAGCCATTAGGCGGTGCACAAGGACAAGCATCAGATATTGAAATTCGTGCAAAAGAGATTGTGCGTATTAAAACAGAACTCACAGACATTTACGTTAGACACAATACAGCAGATAAGACGTACGAAGAATTTGAAAGCGCCATGGATAGGGACAATTTTATGACTTCACAGGAAGCATTAGAGTTTGGACTTGTCGATGAAATTATACAACGAAGGAGCGACAATGGAACCAACGATAGTTGATCCCAAAAACTTTAAACATAAGCAACAAGACCTTACTGAACTTAATGCAGACGGTAATAGAAACCGTGGGCGTGAAGGCGAAGAAGTCGATGTTGAACACGATAAGTGTGGCACACCAGAATGCTGTGGAACATGCGATACAGCAGACGTAACTGATGGCTGAACTTAACTTTATAGAGTACAATGTAAACCCTACTGTAACATTAGTCGATGATGTAGTTATCAACCTAAGAACATTAGGGTTCAATAAAATTAGTGTCACAAAGGATGCTAAGATGTCAATGTGGTCTTTAAACAAGTGTATACTACTAGTAAACACTGACGTTGATATGCCTACTGGCATAACCGGACTAGGGTTTAATACTCCTAATACGATTGACGGAAGTAAGCATTGTGAAACCACAGGACTAAGTGTAATTAAGAAATATGGATTAAACATATACACATATCCTGTAGAACTTTTTAGACAAAACTACGAACAACACTTTACACCCGTTGGTGTAGCAGGTGTAGAACAAGCACTAGACTTTTATGCTGGTGTTGTTATTAATTCAAACGGACTTACGGAAGTTAATAATATTTCTGATTCACTTAAACTAAAAATTGTTAAACGCTCAGAAGAGTTTATTACTTCAGTGTGTGAGAACAACAGGTTCAATATACTGTGGAGATTAGACTCTACAGATGATAACTTAGTTCCTACACTTATTATTAAAACAGACAGTATTAGCGATGTAGTTGCAAAACTAGTAGTTGCTGGTTACGACTCTGTTGATGTAACAGTAGGTAGAATGGATAACATCAGTAAAATATACACAGACGACACAGAAGATTTATTACCGCCAAGACACTTCATAGAAGGTTGGCAACTAAACCTTTCTGGTAAGCCTAAAAGTTATGTATTAGAGAAGAAGTTTACAAATATACTTCCTAACTTAAACATAATTGTAAGTGAACGTCACAACCACAACGGTGTAAACGAAGAATCGGTAATATATTATGCAGAACAACAACACGAAACTAATTCAATCCTGGAGTGATTTATTTCCAGATGATGTTGTGAAGCAACATGATTTGACATCTCCAGCAAAACGTAGTAAATATTTCATGCAACTATGGGACTCATGGTCAGCGACTGAAATAGACTTATCTAATTATAAACAACCAAAAACTTCATCAAACCACCAACGATACGAATGGTATGTGGATAGTCCTGTACGAGCTTATGCAAAGAAGCTGGGTATCAAAGAGTTTTGGGAATATCAATTACGTGGTAACTGTATTAGGTTTAAGGATGAAGATACTGCATTTTTATTTAGGTTAACAATATGAATCCATTTGGCGACGACTACACATCACTATCAATTGAAGAATTGTTAGATAAGAACAAAGAGCTTACACAGAAGTTGTATGCCATCGAAGGTTCAAGTCCCATATATGATCAACTAGTGAATATGAGAGATATGGTCATGTTGGAGTACAGTGAACGTTTACAGATACAAGCAATGAAAAGTAAAAAAGCAACAGAAGTAATAGACATTGGTACTATCGCATCTACGACTTATGATGTGGATTACAGAGATGATGCTACAAAGTTTATACACAATGTAGCACACAGTTATAAGGACAAAAATGAATAAAGTTACACTAAAAAACACACTACCTTGCACAATTATAGCAATAGTAGGCGATGACATAGAAAGCAACAAAGAGATACTGATGGTAGAACCATTTCAATTTAATATCTCTTGGACCATGTTTGCTTCAGTAGGCGAGAGCGATGATATTTTAGAACTAAGTATACAACAAAATATTGCATATCAAAAGATAGAGCATATGATTAGGCATTACTTAAACAACTGTCTTTGGTATAATCCAAATAACACTAACACAATTGATGACCACTTTAGTGCATCACAAAACGTACTAATGGTTACTCCAGAAACTAATGTAATGTACATAGCGAACTGTTTGTTTGCTAAATTTAATTCTATTTGCAATGTAGATATCACAGTGGGTAAAGTAGAAGTACAAGATTGCAGTACAGGTATAACATACACTGTAGAAGATCCAGAAGGTGCTATACCGTTAATACTGCCTGAACAAAGTGAGTTCATGGGTAAACTAAGTATGTACGATGATCCGTGGTGGGAAAGATCCGACGTTAGTACATATGATAACACAGCATTGTCTGAAGAAGAATTAGTACTTATTAGAGACAATTTAGAAAAAAGCAAAGATCTACTAGAGCAGGATTGGAAACTTATTGAGACAGACGTTCGTGAGTATATGACTGATGCTAGTGACGGTAAATCAGATGCAGAGATTATTGAGATTGAGTTTGCTAGAAGTAAGAGTGAAAAAGCAAGAGGCTGGACGCCTAAGATAGTAAAATAAATGTTGACATTAAGATACATTACATATATAATAAGAACATGTTAGATAAATTTAAAAGACCTATGACTGATGAGACAGTTGGCATTGAGATGTTGTATAAAAACAAATCTTTTGCTAATACTGAGTTTATGGAGTCAGAGGATATTAGACTGTACAATGAAAATTGTGCAGAATTTGACATAGAAAAAGTCCAAATCTTAACAGATCAAGATTTTGACAGGATAAATACATACTTAATACCTAAACATTATTTAGATATAGATGTTGAGGATTATATTAGAAGGTTAGTTCCAAACGGAGTGGACGGCACTGATAACGCCGAGACCAGTCAAAGAGTAGATATGGAACTAACTGAATACAAAGCCAGGAATTTATATCCTGTACTTAGAGTTCTAATATATATTATAGAGACCATGCGAAGAAACAACTTAGTATGGGGCATAGGTAGAGGAAGCAGTATTGCTAGTTATGTGTTATTCTTACTTGGAATACACAAAGTTAACAGTATTAAATATAATTTAGACATTAAAGAGTTTCTAAAATGAGGACAACATGGTAAAAAGAACATCAAACAAAGGGCAAGTCATAGATATGGACTCCCTAATTGCACAGAATCCTGATACACCAGCAATGGGTAACATGCGTGTAAATGCTAAAGGCGACACATTGGGGGCTAACGGTGAAGTAGTTCAACGCTCGGAAGATAGAGTTAGGGCTTATTACCAAGAAAACCCAAAGTCAAGCACAGCAAAATCGTCATTAAAAGGCCCGATGCCAGATCAACCAGAATCTACACAATCAGATTTAACTCCTGAAGTAAAGACAGCACAAGCACAAAAGACTGAACAAGATCAGAGTGTAATGAATGCTGTACAAGAACCTGTACAAGAAGAAAGAACAATTGCAGGATATAAAGAAGTTGAAGATGCTGACGGTAACATTGAAATGATACCAGTGTATGAGGATGATTGGTCAGATGAAGATTAGAGCATATAAAGATAATATTCTGTGTATCAATGGTGACTTCGGTGAGAAGAAAACTAGAGCCGGCATCATTCTAAAATCAACAATAGGCACTGACGAAGGTATTTCGCCACGTTGGTTCCAAGTCTTTGAAACAGGTCCTGAAGTTACTACTGTTAAATCCGGTGATTGGGTATACGTTGAGTATGGTCAATGGACGGAAGGCACTCGTATGGAAGACGACAGACTTGAAGAAGGACAACTAGTTTGGAAAGTAAATCCTGAAGCAATGATGCTTGTATCTGATGACCTTCCAGACAATATCACTAATGTAGGAAGTTTAACTACATTTAAACCGGACATGATTTAATGAAATTGCCTAATGAGAGAACGGGTTTAAGTACAATGGGCTTAACTGGTGTAGCAATAATGAGTGGAGTTATATTCGCTGAGCTATCACAGTGGTGGCTAGTACTATCCACGTTCTTAATTATTAGTGCTGTTGGGTTAGAGTCTGGTAAGTCTAAGAATAAGTAACAATAACAGTTACGTTACCTACATTACCACCTGAAGTATCCAAGTAAGCAAGTATTTGCGTATCAGTAGCCGCTGTGTATACATGATTTGGCTGTGACTCATATGAGTAAGCATCTGTTAAATCACTTTCATCAGCAGTTATTAATCTATCTGGATCACCTGCATCACCTACAGTAATTTCAGCACTACTATCATCGAATGCTGTATTAACAACAATAGTAACTGTTTGAACTTTACTGCCTGAACTTATATTACCAAGTATAACACTGCCTACACCAGTTGTATAATCAAACGTACTTGTAAGTGTTCCACTATCACTAACGGCACTATCCGCTGTACCAATCAATGTTAGATGTGATGTTGAACTTGGATCTGCTTGGTTTGAAATAAACAATCCATACTCACCATCTCCTCTATTATCTAACTTGATAAAGTCACCTGCTTCAATTGTAGTTGAATTATTCATTGCCGTTTGGTCAGCAAAGTTATGGTATACCATACTGGCACCAGTTGCTGTTACACCTGTTGTGCCAACATACTTAGCACCTGCTAGATAAATTACATTACCACTTGAAGTACTAATTGCACTTGGTAAGTTATCGCCAATGAAGTTTAATATACCTGATTGATAATCAAAGTACCATTCGTCACTGTTACCTGAACCTGTTTCAAATAACTGCTCACCGTTACTTTGTACATCTGCTGTACTTGTTGGAGCCGCATATACTTTTAATTGATATGTTGCACCAAACTGTGGTGGTATCCAATTAGTAACACCTGACTTCCAAGTTCTGTTATCTGTTGCTGTGCCATCTTCTACTATTTCTAATGCATCTGCATCTGCATCTGTATAAATTTGTACTATACTTGAATTAGCAGTTGGTATAACAGCAGGAATACTACCTGACTGGTTCCAAATGTCAGCATCTTTAATAATAAAGTTACTTGCGTTAGGTTCGTTCGGTGCTTTTTTTGAACTGTTAGTATCTGTTTTGGCTTTACCAAAACCAACCTTTTTCCATAGTAGGTCAACTTTTTGTGAATCTGAAATAGCCATTATGATATACTCAATGCAGTTAATGAGTCTCCCGACTCTAGTTTAATTCTTATTAGGATATTATTGCCTGTGGCGTCCGAAGCATTTTGGTCACCTAGTGTCATACTAAATGAATTATTGCTGTATGTTGTTCCGTCTATGATTTTATCACCTGATGTAAATGCACAACCATTACTACCATTACCACCTGCTCCTGTATCACTGCCCGGAGTACCTGAACCGCCATATGTAATACTTGCGTCTAGCCAACCGTTTAGTCCACTTGCACTATCAATGTTAGTGCCAGGTGCCGCTATAAATACGCCACTTACTGTACCACTTAGTGTGATATCAAAGTTAGCCATTGTTGTTCTTCTAAATGCAAAAGTAAAGTATTGTGCTCCACTTCTGCCTGTATTTAAGTCTGGTCCAGTTGGTAAGTATGCTGTACCACTTAGGTCAGTATCAAAATGTTTTATTGTACCAAATCTATCTACTGCTTCAACTGTGCCTGCTATAGTTTGTGAGCCAGTCCATGCATTTGCTGTGTAGTTGTTTACACTGCTATCAAACGTTGGAGTGTTTGCATTATCACTAAATCCAGTAATACGTTTACCATCGTCATTAAAGCCTGCACCTAAACTGTCTGAAACTGTAATTTGTTCTTCGTCTATTCCTGAAGTATTATTCCATGCTTGGACATACTTTCCTGTTAATTCTGTATAAGGACTGTTACCATTTACGTTTAACATTCTTCCTTTAATCTGTTCAATACCTGTACCGTTACCATCTACATCAACTACAATAGTACCTAATGTGTATGCAGTTGCAGAAGTCTTACCTGTGTCAGCAATTGGTATACCACTGTTAAGGAAAGTACTTGAACCGTCTATGTCAGCATAACTATAGCCTTGTGAACTAACTGTAGTACCTGCTGTGCCTTCTTGGTTAGTACCGTTTGTTATTGTTAATGGGCTTGAACTGTTTGTATATGTTTGTCCAATCCAATCGTATACTTCCACACCTGTTAAGTTAAGTGTTGCATCATCGGTATAGTAAGGAATACCAGACACATATTTTAATGTACCTGCTGTGCCTTGCACTAGATTTGCATTACTCATTGTTACTGTGGGTGTGCTTTCTAAATCATCTTTTATGAATATTAGTGTATTTGTATCACCAGTTGCACTGTCTTTCATTTGGTAACTGTGAACACCTGTTGCTAGTCCAACTGTTTGTTTTTCAATTTTTGCTTTAAAGCCTTGGTATAATCCTGGACTATATATGCTGTTTGTAAAACTAGTTGAGCTACCTGAAGCTGATAAGAATTGGAAATCGCTTTCAGCAGTTATTGTAATACCACTTGATGTGCCTACATCACTTGCAACTGACTTAGCAATAGAACCGCCATCGCCATTATCAATTTGTGCAGTTAGTGAACCAGCATCACCGTTATAAGTGAATGTGCTCAATGTACCTGTTGATGTATTAGTGCCGGCACTAGAATTAGTAATTCTTGTTACACTAGAGCCTGCAGTGTATGTGCCACCGCCACTAATGTTATCTGTAAAATTGTTAGCCGCTCTTGGACTTGTGCCTGAACTGCTTTCAGCAAATGATATTGTTTTACTGCTTAGTCCATTTGGTGCTGAAATAGCCGGATCATATACTTTTAATGATTCCGTTGTATTGTTTGGTATATCTGTTGGAGACGCCGTGCTATGTGCAGTTTGCGTCAACGTAATAGTGTACATGCTAGTGCCACTGTCTGCTGTATAAGTGTGGCTAAGTCTTGCTTGTCCTACATCACCACTGGCACCGGATGCGATTGTTTGTGTACTACTTCCATCGCCCCAATCCACTGTGTAAGTACATGTTGCACTACCTGAATTTGTTGTTGTATTATCTAGATAAATTGTTTCGCCTTCGTCAATTTCTCTACTGTTGCCACTTAATATAGTACCGCCTGATGCAACAGTGTACAAATCAAAGTTTGTTACTGGAGTTGCAGTGTATAACGTAACATATTCTGTTCTTGTTTTACTTGCTGTACTACCTGCACCTGAACCATTTGAGTTAAATGCTGTAACAGTTATATCGAATGGTGAGTTAGTATTGTCAGTGTAGGTATGGCTCGGAGTACTATCTGTTGTTGCAGTAGTTGTATCTCCATCTCCCCAATCGATTGTGTATCTATTTGCACTACCAGTTACAGTTGTTGATAGTGTAACACTTAATGGGTTACCACCTTCTACAACGTTTGATGTGAAATCTACTTCTTTTACAAAAGTATTATTTTGTACGTTAAGCATTGCTTCGTTTAAGTCATCGATTGCTTGTGAAACACTGGTGTTAGCATCTAAAGTGCCTACAGCACCTGGGGAAACAAAACTTCCATCACCGCCTGTTCCTAGTGTTATGTTGTATGCATTGCCTTGTGCGTTTGCAACGGCAGTATCTAACTGACTTTTGGTAACTGCATCTGAACTAATTACTCCATCTGCGATTCTAACATTATTCAATGTACTTCCGTCTGCGGCTGTAACTTGCAATGCTGTTGTTGAAGCATTGGCTACTAACCGTGGTCCACGTTTACCGAACTGTATATCAGTTCCAACGCCCTTTTGACCGTAATTATATTCGTTTGGCAAAATAATCTCCTACTACTTTATATTGTTTATTTATCACTTGACATTGATTTATATTCATGTATAATATAAGAATAATTATGGAGAAATAGAATGACATTAACAAAAACCAAAGGCGAATTCAAAAAGTCAGCAAGGATAGTAAGTGACTATGAGAATGACTTAATTTTTGAACAACCTAGAGAAGGGTTAGTTCAGCAGACACTTATCACGTATGAGAATGTGTCTAACGGTATGAAAAAGACCGAAGTAACTAGAAAGTTTACCACTACTGGCGACTATAATGACCACAGTATGGTAAGTATTTTGCCTAATAACCTGTAAGGAAAAAGTATGAGAGATTTGTGGGTAGAAAAATATCGCCCGGATAACGTTGACACCTATGTGTTTAGAGATGATGCACAAAGACAGCAAGTAAAAGGATGGGTAGGTGAAGGCGCATTGCCTCATTTACTATTCAGTGGAGCACCTGGTACAGGTAAAACTACACTAGCCAAAGTATTACTTGCAGAGCTTGATGTGGATAGCATGGACGTATTGGAAATCAATGCATCTAATGAAAACAATGTAGACACAATTCGTAATAAGATTACTAATTTTAGTAGCACAATGCCTTTCGGTGATATGAAGTATGTATTACTTGATGAGGCAGATTATATTACACCTAACGGTCAGGCGGCATTGCGTGGTGTTATGGAAACATATCATACCAGTTGCAGGTTCTTATTAACATGTAACTACCCACAAAGAATCATTCCTGCATTGCACAGCAGGTGCCAAGGATTCCATATCGAGAAACTGGACATGAAAGAGTTCACGGCTCGTATAGCAACTATCTGTATTGAAGAAGGTGTTGCAATTGATTTGGAAACACTAGACACTTATGTACAGGCAACGTATCCAGACTTGCGTAAAGCAATTAACTTGGTACAGCAGAATGTAGTAGGCGGTAGTTTACAAAAGCCACAAGATGGTGATGGTAATACATCAGATTGGATGATTAGTGCTATTGACCTATTTAAACAGGCTAAATATAAAGATGCCCGTAACATGATTGTTAGTCAGGCTAGGCCCGAAGAGTATGAAGAGGTGTACAAATTTATGTACAGGAACTTACAACTTTGGGGTGATTCAGAGACTAAGCAAGACCAAGCAATCGTTATTATTAGAAATGGCATTGCAAAGAGCGTTGCAGTAGCAGATCCAGAAATCAATCTAGCGGCAACACTCGTCGAACTAGAGATGAATGCACTATGAAACAATGGTTAATGGATTGGTGGAAGACAGCCACAACAGAAGAGTATGAACTCACTGTGTGGTTCCCCGATGGAGAAACATTAAAGTCTAAGAAAGTATTTCAGTTGTCTGATGTTACTAAGAAATCACAGACACACTTTATAGGTAAGGACATGGAAGGGAAAGTGTTTGAAATAAGAACAGTTGCCCCGTTTGATTATTACTTGAGAAAGATATACTAGTATGGATTTAATACCAGAGGCTAACCTGGATAGAAGTTTAGCCCTAGACAATGATATGCCTGGATTAACAAATGCAGATATTTCATGTGTCTTACTGAACTATATTAGAGCAACGGAAAACAACATCATACTTAATGAATTTATGCACACAACGGCAAAGACTGCCACTCTGTGTAGACAAGTTACTGAAAATCCGTTACACTTACATGATTTATTCGACCAACACCCATTAGCAAACAAGCAGTTTGAAAAGACTAAAAGAGACTTGCAAGGTACTGATAATATCGAATACCATCGTACAAGTCCATTAGATGTAGACATGGATGCACTAAAAGGCAACATGCCATACGATTTAATATACACATTGCTACCTTATAAGATGCAACAAGCACCTAACACAATTGAAACTGTAGTCAGTAAAACCCTGGAATTGTGGGATATAGCAAGTGACAATGGTACAGTTATATTAGGCCCAGACTACGATAAACCAACAATTAAACGCCAAGTAGACATGTTTGTAAAACGTAACAAGTACGAACTTGAAACGTATTTAGACACAAACTACGACAACGACAATGCACAACCAGACCCGTACATGTTTGCAATAAAAGTAATAAAGTAATGGCAAGATTCTACGAGCAAAACATTGAAGTATTACTTAAACCTAATGCACTACAAGACAACATAAAAGAAATACGTTATCAGTATGGAATTGAAAGTGGCGTGTTTGTATTAAGTACACCTGCGGCAAGAGAATTAGGCATTGAACAAATACTCACTGATGCTGGATATAGTCCTGTAGTTATGTGGGGAGAACACTACGGTGATTTAACAGAGCCAACTGCGGCACAAATAGCCGAAGCATACAAAGACTTTGCTATCAGTGACTGTGATGCTATACTTTCCATAGGTGGCGGCAGTATTGTTGACTTAGGCAAGGGTGTAGTATATAACAGTTTAGCAGATACTAGACCTACATTTATAGCAGTGCCTACAACGTACAGTGGTGCTGAAATCACAAAGGGTCTAATGATTGTTAAAGGCCCGGGTGATAAGAAGCCTGTGTATGATGAGAACTGTAGACCTGATATACTAATTTTAGACAGCACATTAGCAGACACATTACCTACTACAACCAGTCTTATAATAGCCGTAGACGCCCTTACACACTGTTTAGAAGGTGCGGCTAGTACAATACAACACCCAATAGCAGAAGGTTCTGCTTTACACGGCATTAATTTAGCATTACAGCATTTACCCACAACAGAGATAACGCCTGAATTTAGAGAAGCATTTGCTACTATAGGATTCTTAGGCAGTAAGGCAATGGACTGTGCATTAGGGCATATTCACAATGTTAGTTTTAGTGTAGGTCCTAGAGCAGGACTAAAGCACGGAGAGATTAATACATTGTTTGCCCCAGCAATCATAGAAGCAAGTTTGCGTAGAAATAATAATGCATATAAGTTTATTGACGTAGACAAACTGTTGTCTGTATTTGAATTTTATATAGAAGAATGGAACTTATACGAACGTTACTTGCCTAAGCACCAAGAGTTATTTGTTGAGACTGCAATAGCAAATGCTAATTACACAACTCATCCAGTTGACTTAGATGCTGATGACTTTAGATGGATATTTGATATAACACTAGAGAGAGCAAGAAAGCATGTCGGATAAAGCAAAGGATTTAATGCTAGAAGCAGAGTTCAAGCCTGGCGGGTTTGTGTGGAAACATGTTGAAAGCAATAGCCCGGACCCTATACGAGCAGTACAAAGTGCAGTAGACCGAATGCGTGAGCTCCATGATATTGAAGATAACGAATTCGGTCCACTGTGTCAGAACATTTTAATTATGCTTCAACAGAAGGTTTGTAAATCTTAAGAACATCACTGACTACTGGATGTCTTTCAACTTCTTTGTTAGTAAACTCAACTGCTCCCATCATTTTACTATTACGTTTTTGTAATAGTTCTAGGAAGTCTTTAAGTCCGTTTGATTCGTAACCTCTATCATGCTGAGCCAAGTCACCGTTAACAATTAACTTACTGTTATCACCGATACGGGTCAATAACATTTTCATTTGTTCACGGGTAGCATTTTGCATCTCGTCTGCTAAGATAATAGAATTTTTGAATGTACGTCCTCTCATATAAGCCAAAGGCGCAATCTCTACTTTGTTGTTTTCAACTAAGTATTCAATCTCTTTGGGATGGTAGAACTCTTCGAATACATCCATTATAGGTCTAGTCCACGGTGCCATCTTTTCAACTAGTGAGCCTGGTAAAAAGCCATGTTGCTCATCTACTGATACTGCTGGTCTCGTTATGACTATCTTGTCAATATTTCCTTTTTTAAACTGCTGGATTGCATATAAGGTGCTTACGATTGTTTTACCCGTTCCTGCTGGACCTGTGGCAAATACAATGTGCTTATTATCGTCTTGCAATAACTCTAATAAGTCATCTTGTTTAAAATTACGTGGTACAATGCGTACCTCTTTCGTTCGTTGGATGGTCTCTAGTTGACCGCCTGTGATTACTTGCAAGTGGTTGTTCTCCTTAAATTTAGTTTTAAATTGACGTTCTTTACGTTTCTTTCTGGACATGTTGAACTCCTTGAAATATTTTCATAAGTATGAAGTGCTACGGAATCGTAACCTGTAGTGTATTTACTAGGGGAAATTAGTGATTTCGAGTTTAATGTTGGTTGGTTTGCTATCATACTCAAAAAATATTTATGCTTTGTAGATTCACTCAAAACAACGTTGTTTAAAATTACGGTGTCTATCTTTGATAATATGATAAATAGTTGTAACGAGAGAAAGGTATTATGAGAACAGCAAAAATTATTAACGATAACATTAAGAAAATATCAGACACTAATACATTATTGGATATGCTATTAGAGTTTGAAGGTGTGTTGGATAACTTAGAGCTATATGCTTATAAAAATTGGAACAAAGGCGAAGTTGTCTCTGGTCCAAAATTAGGCAGATTCTTTATTGAAGTAGCACTTATGTATCCTGAAAAAGATATGCCTGATCCAGATGCAATCACAAGACTTAGAAAGAATGATTGTGAAGTAAAAATGTATAAGGATCAATTGGAAATGCCTAGAAAGATTAAAAGCATGGACGATACTGAAGTTAAAGTAAGAGGTGATAAACCTAGACGAGTTGCTAAAAAGCAATCAGAGAATATTTGGGTTGTTGAAGTTAGAATGCCTAGACGTTTTGTAGACGAGTTTAACAAAGATCAAATCGATGCCGCAGAAGACGGTTATGTTGATATGGAACAAGTACAAGGTGCTAATGATCAATCATTAGGCCAACCAGATGCTATGCCACAAGTAGACCCAATGGCACCAGGCTTAGAAGAACCAGGACAATTATAATGAGTTTAAAAGAGAACGACTTAAACGGTGTAATATTACCTAAAATATCAATTGATGAATTTGAGCCTAAGACAGGTGAGAAAGAAGACATATCAGTTGTAGGATTTTTTGTAAGCGAATCACAAGCAGGTGATGACTTAGCAAACTTTATAAACAAAGGTGCGTTACCGTACAGAGATGTTGAAGTAAGTCCTAACCCTACAGAAGATAACGAATTTATGGTGTTTGTAGAATTTGACAGAAACGAAGAGTTGCTACCATCACTACAAGAACTAGTTAATGATATATCACACATAAGTGGTGACCTAGCATGGAAAGTAAAACCGTTAATCAGTGAAGATACAGTTTCATTTGATATGAGTGTGTTAGCAGACCTAGTAGCTCAAAGTCCAGAAACATACAAAACATTAGAGCAACACCAAGAATCAGTTGCACAAGAAAAAACAAAATCAATTGAAAACTTCCTTATTGATAACACTAATCTTATCCAAGCAAGCCTAAATGACAACATACTTAATTTAAAAGATTATAAGTATAGTGTACAATTAGAATTTATAAATTTTGGAGAAGGGAAATTAGCACTATCAGAGTCAGGCTTATCTGAACTAGCAATAGATTCAGAGTTTGACCATACTCTAATTAAGACATTAGAAAGTATGAGAGGCAGTTTAAATATTATACCTATTAATAAGCATATAGTATTTCATCAGCCTGCTACTGACCAAGTGTTAATAGCAAGGCCATGTTAAGTTTTATTAGAAGTTTACCTTTTATTGGAATGGCACTATTGTTAGCCTATGGTGCTCACTCATTTATTGTGGGCAAACTGGAAACAACAGTAGCAAACCAACAAGTTCAAATAGATACGTTGAATCAACACAATGTTACATTACAAAGTGCGGCAGAGATTAACGAAACAACAATCAAAAGTTTAGAAGCATCGGCTAGTCAGCAGATAGAACAGATTAGTAAATTAACTATTTCTGCTGTAGAATATCAAAGACAGGCAGACGAAGCCATGGCAATATTCAAAGACCATAACCTCACAATACTTGCTAGAAGGCGTCCTGACATGATAGAGGACAGAGCCAACAATGCAACTAAAGAAGTATTTGACAGTGTTGAAGATAGTAGCAGAGATATACAAAATTTAGACGACATGGAGCGTAATGAAAATAACAATTAAATTTTTCGTAGCCTTGTTAGCATTGCTTATAGCCACAGAAGCAGGAGCAGGTGGTTCAGCACAAATAGGTGGCTCTATAGTAGAAAGCACAGACAGTACAAATCTGTCTGCTAAAATTAGACAACACTGGGAAAATGATGAGTGGCAGTATGATGTAGACGGCACTTACAACTTTCAGAAAAGCAGTGGTGAACAAACAACTAACAAGTATTATACTTCAGGTAAAGTTAATTATAACCTCAGCTCAGAATATTATGTGTTTGCATTAGCAAGTATAGACAACGATAAGTTTAGACTAGATGAGCAGAGAATTATTTTTGGTACAGGGCTTGGGTATAAAATATTGCGTACAAAACATTTTAAAATAAGCAACGAATTCTCAGTAGCAGAATTAGAAACAGACTTTGAAACTGGCTCTATTTGGAGAAACAGTTTATGGATTAGATATGATGCTAGTCCTACAGTAATTGTAACAAACAAGTATCTTGTAGAAGATGGCAACTATGCAAGGAACCAAACTAGTGTTGAATACAAGTTTGAAAATGGTGTTACAGTAGGTGTAGGCAACTTATACACAAAAGATGATTATTTAAGTGATAACATATCTACATTTAATATAGGATACCAGTGGTGAAAAATTTAGCAGTAGTAGGACTAGTGTTTATGCTTGGAGCATGTAGTACAATGACTCCGTATCAACCTCTACCTCCAGTTAAAGTTATAACTGAAACTGTAGAAGTAGAAATTTATGCTCCACCGTTACCCAAAGAGATATTACTTGCTGACGTAGATTGGAAAGTAATATCCAATACACCATGTAAGCCTGCAACAGGCACAAAAAACATAGGTAGTGGTAAGTGGTACTATACAACAGACAGATTCCAGTACGAAGACTATTTAAAAGAAGACGGCACCGAAGCAAGACGTGTTGTTAGAGATGCAGAAGGTAACCGTGTTGAGTTAGAACAACTAACAGACGATAGCGGCACAGTTATACAGTCATGTGGTAACTTGCAGAAGAAGATTGCAGAGATTGAAATACTATTAGATGGCGACTTTGTTATATTTGCAGTCACGCCAGATGGCTATGAGCGTATGGCGGCAAACTTACAAGAGATTAAACGTTATATTAATCAGCAAAAAGAAATTATATATTACTACAGAGAGGCTACTGCTCCTAAAGGTGCTAAAGGTTGGCTAGAAGAAAATGCCGAAAGACAAAGTAACCAAGCAGAAGCAATTAAAATTAAAAACGACGACATAGAAGAATCAAGTGAAAGAACGCCTGAGGCTCCAAAGAGTGCATTCAGCATTAAAAGTTTAATACCAGGAATTAAAGATGAATGATAATGAATATACAGTAATCAGAATGGTTGCCGAACATTTTCAATTGAAGATGGTAGAAGTAGAACCACACATGGATTTGTTTGACGATTTAGGTGCTGACAGCCTAGATTCAGTAGAACTAGTATTAGAAATTGAAAAAATATTTGATGTTGAAGTTGCAGATGAAATGATTGATTCTACACGCACAGTTCAGGACATCATTACAATGGTAAATGACCTATCTTAACTCTTGACTATTAGTCAGAAACACGCTATAATAACGTCATGGACTACTATGAAACTTTAGGTGTAAATCACACCACTCAACCAGATGAGATCAAGAAAGCATACCGCAAACTTGCGAGTAAGCATCATCCGGATAAAGGCGGTGACCAAGAGCAGTTCAAGAAAATACAAAAGGCTTACGAAACATTAAGCGACCCTCAAAAAAAGCATGAGTACGATAATCCAAATCCGTTTGGGCAAGGCAATCCGTTTGGTCAACAGGACATGGGAGACATCTTTGAAACATTCTTCGGTGGACGTAGACAGCAACGAAGACCACAACGTAATCCTGACGGAGTAGTAGACTTACAAATTAACTTGGAAGAAGCGTACACGGGCGTAGAGAGGGTCATAGACACTGGTTATGCACAGTTTAAACTTATTATACCAAAGGGCAGTAAACATGGCACTAAGTTTAATATGCGTGGTAAAGGTCCTGCACAATACGAAGGACTTCCTGTAGGAGACTTAATAGTAAGACTACATGTTTATAATCCACCTGAGTGGGAAACGGTTAACCACAATGACTTGCTGATTAAGGTAAGCATTAACTATTTTGAATCATTGCTGGGTACACAGGTTAGAGTAGGACACATAGATGGCAAGCAATTAGATATTAAAGTGCCAAAGAATTCGGCGCCAGGTAGTTCGCTTAGACTATCAGGTAAAGGAATGCCCGACCCAGACACTGGTAGAATGGGCAATTTGTTTGTGGAACTAGTTGTAGTGCCGCCCAAAGTAACTGACAATTTTTTACAAGAATTACAACACATTATCAATAAGGAAAAGTAAATACTATTATGAGCGATATCGATACCATTATTTCAGATGCAGTACAAAAAGCAACAGAGAACAAGCACGAATATGTAACACTAGAGCATCTTATGTTTGCACTATTAGAGCATGATGCTGTAGTAGAAGTGCTGGATAAAATTGACTGTGATTATCTCACAGCAAAGGATGACCTAATTGATTACTTAGCGGACAACGAGTTCAACGGACTTACAGGCGAAGTAATATATGAGGGCAAGCCTAAGAAAACTGTGAGCATTGAACGTGTATTACAACGTGCATTTGCTCAGGTGATATTTAGTGCAAGAGATCAAGTGTCTCCTGTGGATCTATTTATTAGTATTCTAAGTGAAGACAATACACATGCAAAGTATCTGTGTGAACTTAACGGTATCGAGCGACACAAAGTTGTAGAGTGGCTAACTAAAAATAGAACAGTAAGCGACACACTAAAAGAAGCAGAGGAGTTCTTAATCGACTTAAATGCCAAAGCGGCTGAAAGTGAAATTGATCCTTTGATTGGTAGACACGAAGAAGTAGACGACCTTGTACATATTTTAGCAAGACGTAAAAAGAACAATCCTATATTGATTGGTGAGCCAGGCACAGGTAAAACTGCTATTGCTGAAGGACTAGCATTGAAGATTGTTGAAGGACAAGTGCCTAATGCACTCAAAGAGAAAACAGTTTACAGTTTAGACATTGGTGGCTTACTTGCTGGTACTAGATACAGAGGAGACTTTGAAGAACGTATCAAAGTTGTACTGGACAGTCTAGAAGCAAATAAAAATGTAATATTGTTTATTGATGAGATACACATGATTATGGGTGCAGGTAGTGCCGGTAACAGTAGTGTAGACATTGCTAACCTTATGAAGCCAATATTAGGCAGAGGTAAACTACTAACAATTGGTGCAACAACTAGCGATGAGTATGCGACACACTTTGAAAAAGACAAAGCACTTATTAGAAGATTCCAACGTATTAACGTAGAGCCTACTGATGTTCCTACCACAACATTAATTGTAAAAGGACTAAGTCCTAACTTTAGTGAATTCCACAAAGTACAATACAGTGATGAACTATTAGAGAAAGCAGTAGACTTAGCAGATAGATATGTTAAGAACAAGTACTTCCCTGATAAAGCAGTGGACGTAATGGATGCCGCTGGAGCAAGAGTAAAATTGCGTGGCGAAGCAGAAGTTAAGATGGATGACGTACTACATGTTATTGCAAAGATGAGTGGCATAGGTAAAGAAGTCATTGACGTTGACAGTACCGAAGGATATAGAAGTCTTGACAAACGTATTAAGAACAAAGTGTACGGACAAGACGATGCTATTGACCAAATTGTTGAAGCAATACTTGTTGCCAAGTCTGGGCTTAGAGAGCCTAATAAGCCAATTGGATCATTCCTACTAGTAGGACCTACCGGTACAGGTAAAACTGAATCAGCAAAACAATTAGCAGAACAACTAGAGAGCAAACTAATACGTTTTGATATGAGTGAGTATCAAGAACGTCATAGTGTAAGTAAACTTATTGGTGCCCCTCCTGGTTATGTAGGACATGCTGAAGGCAAAATGGGGCAAGGGCAACTGCTCACTAGTGTTGAAGAACATCCAAACTGTGTACTATTACTTGATGAGGTTGAGAAAGCCGCACCAGAAGTATTGCAAATCTTATTGCAAGTTATGGACGATGGTAGACTTACAGGTGCTACAGGTAAAACAACAGACTTCACAAATGTTGTATTGCTAATGACATCTAACTTAGGAGCCGCTGATGCTGAAAAGTTAAAGATAGGTTTCGGGGATCAGAAGAAAAAGAACACAGACCTTAAAGCAGTGAATAGTTTCTTTACTCCAGAGTTTAGAAACAGAATCGATAGTGTTATTAAGTTTAACAAATTAGGCGAGCCTGTTATTAGAAAGATTGTGAAGCGTATCACAGACGAAACAAACGAACAGTTGAAGGACAAAGGTATAACACTTGAACTAAGCCCAGAAGCAACTGACCATTTTGTTACTGAAGGGTATGAACCTACTATGGGTGCAAGACCTTTAAAGAGATTATTTGAAACAGAACTTAAAAAGCCGTTGAGTAAGAGAATCTTATTCGAAGATTTGCGTAATTGTAAACTAGTTGTAAACTATGCAGACGGGGAGATTAGTTTTGCAAATATTGAAACGTAAAGACTACAAAGACAAAAAAATAAAAGGCATTACTAAAGAGTTTTGGGGCACTTACCCATACAAAGTAAGCCTTGAAGGAAATAACGTTGAGATAACAGATGCTAACCTACAAACATATAAACCTATATGGGGCAATATGTATCAATGGTTTCAGTACCCTGAAGCACAAGCGGAACTTGGATCCGACGACGGTATCAGACGTGTATGGAACACAAAGTTTGTTAACTCGTTTACACGACATGCATACTTTGTAGAGAAAAGAGACCTGGATAATTTTTACAATAAGTTCAGCGACTTCATCATAGAGATACAAGGCCCTATTAGTAAAAAGCATGTCAATGCATTAGACCTAGTGCGTAACCAAAGTCGCTCTGACATGAAACAAAAAGTGATTAGAGATAGATTATACTACAGCAAGTTTGATTCAAGGTTAGAATTTCGACCTAAAACGACTGCATATCGTTCTATGGGAGGTGGTAACACAGGCTATAGACGAAACTATCAACTTGATAACGAAAACTACTTCAAGTTAATAGCAGAATTGCAGAACTTTGTTTTGAACATTGTGGGAGAAGAAAATTGCCATTTAGCATACAACAATGTGTACTTAGATAAGAACACAATAGAAGAAGTTGCTATGTATATGAAGTTAAAATATGCTGAAGTTAAAACTAGCATCACAGAAATTATAGTCATCAAAGAAATCGGAAATAGATAAATACAAGTATGACCATTAATAGAAAATCAATTTTAGTACAGAGCTCAACGGGCTCTACAATGAATGTCACTTCTGATAAAATAGAAGGCGATAGTTATTACGGATATTCAGACGGTACACATACGTTTGCTATATCATATAGTGCTTTTAAAGGAAGAATTAAAATACAAGGCACATTATCACTAACTCCAACAGACGCTGACTATTTTGACATCCAAGTGCAGGGCGGACTACCTGCAGTCCAGGGTGGATACAAGCAGTTTCCAGTTACAGGAACTACTGGGTTTACCGGAGTAGAAGCATACACTATTAGTGGTAACTTTACCTACCTAAGAGTAGTGCTAGACAGAAGTCATTTAGGTGACGGCACAACGTATGTGAACGATTACGGTGCTGTTAACTATATCAGGATGTCTGCATAAGCACAAAAATTGCCTAAAGTGATAAATACTGCTATATAAGATAGCAGGATAACCATATGGCAATCACCACAAACGAAAGTGTACAGTTTATAATTAGCAACATAGCGGATAACCAAATTTTGGTTTATGATGCTAATGTGGGTGCTTTTGTAAACGAAACATCAGGGTCCAGTGCTAATGTTGAAATAACAGGACAAGGCAGAAACATCGGCGCAACCGGGGTAGGACTATTTGCTCAAAACGACGGAGCATACTTAGAGTTCTACAAATTACAATCTGGCGCAAATACAACATTAAGTCTAAACGACAATGTATTAACAATTGATGCAGTAGTTGGCTCAGGTGCTTTGCAAACAGGCACAGCGAATGCTAACACAGTACTTGTTACTGATGCAAATGGAAACATTGCAAATGGTTCAGACAGTATTACATTTGATGGCACTACATTTAGTTTATTTGGTGCGAACAGCAACGTTACTTTTACTGATGGCACCATTACAGCAAACAGTTTAGTAACAACAAACTTATCTTTCGGTGCATTAACATTACCAACAACTGACGGCACAGCAAATCAAATAATGGTTACTGATGGCAACGGTGTTTTGAGTTTTGTTAACAATACTGACATTACAAACAAGTTGGACAGTGTAACATTTAATGCTCATGTAGCCCAAGCAATGTTCACTACAACTGATAATGCTCCTGCACTAGATGTAACTTACGATTTAGGTAATAGCACTAACAAATACAGCCAAATATTCTCACAGTACTTTAGAGGTACAGCAGATATAGCCGTTAATTCACAGAACTTAGGTTCTATACCAGCGGCAAACTTTGCACTAGCGGCAGATGTATATACTTCAGCACAAGTTGATTCTGCTATTGCAAATGCAACAGGTGGCGGTGGTGCAAGTTATCTAAGCAACATTAAATTAACAAATGGTACTACGAGCTACACAGACGCTAACGTAGACCTCAGAGGCGGTAACAATATAACAGTTACTCCAGATGTTAATGCTAAGACATTAACAATCGATGCTACATTCCCTATAGTAAATGCTTTTACAAGAGTACAAGCAGAAGGCGATGCAGGCACACAAATTATTCCAGAGTCCGCAAACGATACTTTAAACTTTGTTGGTGGAACAGGTATTAGTGTTTCAGCTAATCCTGGTGATGACTCAATAACAATCACAGCAACAGGCGGAGCGGCGGCGAATATAAGCGGCAGTAGTGTTGCAGATTTAAGTGATATAGATTCAATAGCATCCATAACAAACGGACAAGCATTGATATGGAACTCAGCAAACAACAGATTTGAAGCAGGTACAGTTGGTGCAGGTGCAGGCAACAGTAATGTTTCATTAACAGATTTTAGTGTTACAACCGCGGCGGCGAGTGCTACTGCTAGTTTAACATACGACAACGCAGGAGCGTTTACATTTACACCTGCTACTCCAAATACTCAATCATTGAGTTGGAACGCAGGTAATACTACATTACAAATTAGTGGCGGTAACAGTGTTGATCTCAGCACTTTAATAGACGACACTGATCAAACGTTAAGCATTGTAGGAAATGTTATAACGGTAAGTGGTAGTAATTCAAATGTAGATATAACGACAGCACTTGGTGGTGTTGCAGGCAATTACGGTGATAGTAATGTAGCAACATACCTAAATGCACAAGGATACAGCAACGTAGACAATGATGCACAATCAATTGCTATAACTGGCAACATTATAAGTATTTCAGGAAATGCTTCAACAGTAGACTTAACAGCAGTAGCATATCATGATGCAAGAGTAACAACCTTTTTAGGTGCATTAGACGGAAGTATTATTCCAGATACTGATGAAGCCTATGACTTAGGTTCAAGCACAAACAAATTTAGAGATTTATATCTAAGCGGTAATACAATTACACTTGGTGCAACTACTATATCAGCACCAGCGGGTGGATCTATTACGTTTGGTAATGCTACTATTCCAGTTGCAACATCAGGTAACATCATAGTAGAATCAGACTTAACAACTGCAAATACAAACATGCAGGCTTATGTAGATGGTCAGATTAATTTAATTAAAGGTGGTGCAAACGTAAACTTAGATAGTTTGGCAGAAGTAGCCAATGCACTAAACAACAGTAATACAGAATTAAGTACAGTTGCTTTCACAGGTAACTATACAGATTTACAAGGTAGACCAGATATAAGTGTGTCAGGTAGTAACTTTACATACGATGGTACTACATTAGATTTAAGCGGATTGGGAGCAACAGGACCACAGGGACCACAAGGAACAACAGGTGATACGGGTGCAACAGGACCTCAAGGACCGCAGGGTATACAGGGCGACGGCAATGCTGGAATTAGTTCAGCAACAGTTGACGGCTCAAACGATTTAATACTAACACTAGCAGATTCAACTACAGTAAATGCAGGTAATGTTAGAGGACCAGTAGGCCCACAGGGCACAACGGGTCCACAAGGTGATGCTGGTAACACAGGCTCAACTGGCCCACAGGGTCCAACAGGCTCGCAGGGTGTTGCAGGAACAGGAATTACATCTGTATCCTTAGTAGGTGGCGGTAACTTAGTATTAAATTATTCAAACAGTTCTACGCAAGACGTAGGAAACATTCAAGGACCAACTGGTTCTACTGGTAGCACAGGTCCTGCAGGATCAGATGGTGCTGACGGTGTACAACTTTCAGACTTTAACACTACTACTGGCAGTGCTAGTGGCGGTGGTGCATTATCATACAGCAATGGTACATTTACTTTTGCACCAGCAGACCTAAGTAGTTTCTTAACAGCAGGTACAATAACTCCGGCATCAATTAACAGTAGTAACCTTATTGAAAGCGGTGAAAGTTTTGTAGATTCAGATAACTTCTTAATGACAGCGGCGGCTATTGAAGATAAGATTCAAAGTTACGGTTACATTACTAGTGAAACAGATAGTCAAAACTTATCTTTAAGCGGTAACGTAATTAGCCTATCAGGACAAAGCGGTAATGTAGACTTAACAACATTACTAGCAGGCGCCGGTGGTGGCAGTGGCGATATAGAAGGCGTTACAGCAGGAACAGGAATAAGCGGTGGCGGTACATCAGGTACTGTTACTGTAAACTTAGCAGATACAGGCGTTACTCCAGGCACATATGGTAGTAGCACACAGTCAGCAAGAATAACAGTTGACCAACAAGGTAGAATTACAGGTGTAAGCAACCAGGCTATCTCCGGAGGCGGCGGTGGTGGCGGTGGTGGTACATCATTTGAGTACTTTAAATTACATTATACTTCAGGTGGTGCTATAGATACAGCACAAGGCACTGGAGGTATTTCCAATATTAGTAGTAACATAGGCAACGTTACTGTAAATAACAGTGCGTCAAACAGTTGTGAGATTATAGTAGACTTTGGTGGAAACTATAATCATCCACCATTAGGAATTACAGCATACGGTTATAGCCAATCCACATCAGAGTATAACATTAAAGGCATGATACAAAGTGCGATCAACACAACATTGAAACTGGATGGTAGCAGTGATCCACATGGTAACTTGGGATCAGCGAACATCACTATGAGTTTGACGAGAAGTGAAACAGGTTCAAGCAGTGGCTTTGGTCAAAGTTCTCATGCTTGGATATACTTTACGATGGGATAGACTAAATGACTGAAACGATATATAGCAAAAGTGCAGAATCACAACTAGACGTTTACAAGCCAGCAAAGGTTTTACAAATTAGTTTTAGCTCTGCTTCAGGACACAAGAACTGGCCTCACAATGATGGGGAAGGTGATCCATGGTGGACAGGCAGTGGTGCTTCTAAACCATATCAATACGTTGTAACATTCACAGTAACTGAATATACACATGGTTCTCATAAAACAAGAGAAGCAAGAAAGTATAACGGCATGGATGTTGGTGTAGGTGATTGGATTGCAGGATCACAGGATGGTAAGTGTTTACAGATTGTTAGTGTGGAAAGTAAAAGTGCAGGTAGTGTAACATGTATTGCAGAAGATATTGATAGATACAATGTATTTAGAAGTAGCACAGGCTCACCTATATTCAGTGTACCAGGTACAGGCGTATTGTTTACACTAAACGGTGAAGGCTTACCAATGATAGATCCACTTCCAGCAAGTGTTGTTAGTTCAGACTTTTATCCAAACGTAACAAGCAGATTCCAATACTTAAATCCTATGGAGCATTACAGACTTTCTAAAGATGCACATACATTTTCAAAAGGTGACGTTGTAGTTGTTACTGATACAGGCAGTTATGAAAAGGCTAACGGCAGTACGATAGCAAGAACTATCGGCGTGGTTAGTTATACAGGTCCAGGCCCTAACCAATTCAAAGTAAAACCTCAGAACCAAATAATAGATTTTAATCCAGCATTGCCAGGCACTGTTGGAGACTTTATATATGCAGACACCGATGGTGACTTAACAACTAATGACACAGGTAAAGTATTATTCTTAAAAATTAAGGATGCTGTTACCACAAAGGTTGTAAGTAATATAACAAATACATCAGGTACTGCTAACAGTATAATAGAAGTTAACGGAACAAACTTAACAATATCAGGTGGTAATACTACTACATTAGTAAATGATTTCAACACAATAACAAGTAGTACAGGTGTAGTGGCGGCAACAGAAGCCGTACCAGGTACTGTTGAAAGTGATAGCAGTGACTACAGTTATGGTATCCTAGGTGGATACATTCCGTTTGCTGGAAACATTAATGGTGTTGCAGTTTCAGTAACAACAGCACCAAGTGGTAATTCGGCTTATGGTGCCGGTATTGCTGATGCGATTGATATTAGCAATGCTATTAACAATGCAGGTATACCTAATTTAACTTCAGAGGTTTTAGGCACAGGTGCTATAAAACTAACAGAGTCTAATGGTAATGCAATATCAATATCAAACACCACAAACGATGCGAACAGCAATGTTCCGTTTGCTGGTAACAACAGTGTAACAGGTTTACCTGCAAATACAAATGCTAGTACAGGTGTGTATTTGGCACTTACTAGAGCAGACGGTGGTGCAATTGACCTAGAAGACAAATCAGGTACTCCACAAGCAGACATGGGTATTACTAGTAAACAAAATGGACAGTTTCCACTAGGTCTCTACATAGAGCACGGAGTTAAAAGTTCAGGTACAACTATTGTAGCAAACATTTCAGCAAGAGATAATCTTGCCTCACAGGCAGGTGACATGGCATACGTTACTGATGCAGGTAATAGTGAGTGGGGTTTGTTTGTGTATGATGGCAGTGCATGGGTTGAGGTTGGTAACCAAGACAGTGCGGCAACTGATGCCCAAACATTAACAGAACAATTTACAATGCCAGTAAGCGGAGGCTTTGGCGGAGTACAAACATTAACACTTGGTAATATATCTCCAGGTTCAAGAATTGTAGAAGTAACAGTTCAGGTAACTACACCTGTGTCCAACTACAGTGGCACAGCACCTAGCATTGATGTAGGCGATGTAAGTGACATTGATGCTTACATGACAGGCGATGAATCGGACTTATCAGAGGTTGGTGTGTACACTGCATCACCTAATTACATATATCCTTCAACTCAAACTACGGACTTAGACCTCCGTGTCAAAATAACTCACAGTGGTGCCACAATCGGCGATGTAACTGTAAGTGTAACCTACGTTTAATACTCAGATACGATAAATATGTGTAGCAAGGAGAGGTGCTCCACACTTCTCTTTTGTTATATTATATATATATAATCCTATAGGAGTAACAAAATGGCGAATATTAAAAACTTTGGTATCAAAGGTATTGCGTCTGATGTACAATTAGGTAAAGGCGGAGGCTTCGTAGTATACGATAAATCCAATGGTAGATTCGAATTTAAAGACAGTGGAAGTGCATTAGAAAATGTACAATTCGCAACTGTTGAAGCTGGTACATGGAACGGTACCACAATTGGAGTCGCATACGGTGGTACTGGTTTAACATCAGTAGCCCAAGACAAAATCCTTTACACAACTGGCGCAGACACGTTTGGTACAGCATCAATCACAGCGACAGGCTTATCGCTACTAGGTTCCGCAGACGCGGCGGCTGGTAGAACAACGTTAGGGCTTGGAACTATGGCGGTGCAGGCAGACTCAGCTGTAGACATTAATGGCGGTGCTATTGATGGCGCAGTTATTGGTGCCAACTCAGCGGCGGCAGGTAGTTTCACAACTATTAATGCTTCAGGCACTATTACTGGTAACGTAACAGGTGACTTAACAGGTACGGCGGATGACGCTGATGCATTGTCAAGTGCAGTTACAGTTGCAATTTCAGGTGATGCTACTGGTTCCGGAACATTTACAAGTGCTGGAGACACAGCAACAATAAGTACAACATTAGCAAGTGTTTACAGTGATGCGGCTTCAGTTGGTTCTAGTACTACAGTACCAGTTCTAACAATTGACGCAAAAGGTAGAATTACAGCGGCAAGTACAGCCTCTATCTCTACTGCATTAACAGTTGATGATGGTGCTAGTGGTTCAGAAACAGTATCATTAGGCACAGATGATTTAAAAATTGTTGGTACAACAAATGAAATTGAAACAGCAGTAACTAAAGTTGGTACAGATGTTTCTTTAACAATTGGTTTACCAAATGACGTAACAATTGGTAATGACTTAACAGTTACTAATGATATGACAGTATCAGGAACATTTACATCGGATGATATTACATCTGCTACAGTTAGTGTTTCAGGTGATGCAATCATTACAGGTAACTTAACAGTTCAAGGTACAACAACTACTATTGAATCAGCAACTGTAACAACAGAAGATTCAATTATCCAAGCAAACAGCACAGGTGCAAATACTGATGCTGGTTTTGAAGCCAACACAGCAAGTGGTGTAAAACAGATTGTTTACACAGCAGTTGGAACAGAATGGGATTTTGGTGCAGAAGATGTTAAAACAACAGGTACTTTCAAAGGTAACGTAACTGGTGATATAACTGGTGACGTAACTGGTGATGTAACTGGTGACGTAACTGGTACAGTTAGCAGTATTGCTAACCATGACACTGATGCATTAGGTGAAGGTTCAAGTAACTTATACTTTACTAACGCAAGAGCACAAGCGGCAATTACAGTAACAGACGCTGGCGGAGACGGAAGTCTTTCTTACAGCGGTGGAACACTTACTTATACAGGTCCTAGTGCGGCAGAAGTTAGAGCACACATTACTGGTGGAACAGGCGTAACTATTACTTCTGGTTCAGTAGCAATTGGTCAGGATGTAGCAACAACGGCTAACGTTTCTTTTGATACAGTAACAGCAGACTTAGTTGGTGATGTAACTGGTGATGTAACTGGTAATGCAGATACAGCCACAGCATTAGCAACTGGTAGAACAATTGGTATGACAGGTGACGTAGCATGGACTTCAGCAAGTTTTGATGGTTCAGGTAACGTAACTGGTACTTCAACTTTAGCAACTGTTTACTCAGATTCAGCTTCAGTTGGTTCAAGCACAAACATTCCAGTATTAACTATTGATGCTAAGGGTAGAGTAACAGCGGCAACAACAGCCACTATTGCAACATCTTTAACAATTCAATCAGATGACGCGGCAGATAACACTGTAGCATTAGCAACTGATAAGTTAAAACTATTAGGTGGTTTAAACATTACTTCAAGTAACACAGCAGATGACGTTACTTTTGCAATGGATACTTCACTTACTGGTATGACAGCGGCAACATTTAGTGGTCAAGTACAAGCAGGTACATTAGTAGGTGCTTTAACTGGTAACGTAACAGGTGATGTAACAGGTGACTTAACTGGTGACAGTGCAGGTACACATACTGGTGCAGTAGTTGGTAACGTAACAGGTGACTTAACTGGTGATGTAACTGGTAGTATTGCAGGCGCAACTGCTACTATGACAGGTGCAGTAACTGGTGGTACATTAACAGACGGAACTGCTTCATTGACAGGCGGTGCTTTAAGTGGTGTAACAACTATTGGAGCAACTGACTTAACACTAGCAGGTAACTTAGTAGTTAATGGTACAACAACAACTGTTTCTTCAACTAATACAACAATTTCTGACAAACTGTTAGAACTTGGTACTGGTTCAACTGGCTCAGCGTCAGGCGATGCAGGTATTATTATTGAAAGAGGCAACGATGATAACGCATTCTTTGGTTGGGACGAAAGTGCTGATCAATTCCAGTTTGCAACAACAACTGCAACAGGTTCAAGCTCAGGTGATTTAACATTAACTGATGCTAACCTTAAAGCAGGTACTGTAACATTTGCAAGTTTAAGTGACGGTACAGTTACTTTAACAGCATTTACTACAGAAGGCACAGGAATTGGTGCAACTGATAATGACACAACAGTGCCAACATCAGCGGCAGTTAAAGACTATGTTGATACAGCAGTACAGGCAGTAGATGATACTGTTCTTAGAGCTACAATCGGTACTGGATCTAGTTCAGCCGCATTGGGCACTATGCCAAGTACAGCAGGAAGAACTTACATTGGTTCTAAAGTCACTATTAAGGTTTCAACACCTTACAGTGGTGATGACGTTGACGGTATCGTAGTTAACGATGGTACAAACGACTTAATGGTAGCGGCTCAGAATGATCCTACTGTAACAGGCGTTTACATTGTAGACTTAGGTGCTGAAGCAATTGCCAGTGGTGCAAGTGTAACAGTAGGGTTTGTGAAAGCAGACGGTTCTACAGCATCTACACCAACAGCAGGCGCATTAACGGCAACAATGGAATATCAATTCGTCTCATAAGACTTATTAATTCGAGGAAATACCCCTTAATTGGGGTATTTTTTTGGCTGAAATGCCAGAAAAAGGTTGACTTACACCCCCGAAACCAGTATAATATATACTTATTAGGGCAAAAGGGAAACGGTAATATGTCATATTACACTCATACGCAGGACCCAATAGGATGTTTTACAGAGAAGGAAGTAGGTAACTACTTCGAATATTCAGTGAATGACGATCCAATGCACTTCTGCGAAGACTTCCCACACAAGATTTGGGTAGGTGACCAAATTGGCTCTCCCTATCGATACGGTCTAGTCAAAAAGACTGTGGCTTACATCTGCACAGACGAGGACGAGTTTGGTCTTCCTGTTGTAGAGAAGTGGAAGTTAAAGAAAAACGTAGAGTATGTGAAATAGTTGTTGACATACTCCACAAGCGGTAGTATAATAGTTGAACTTTAAACAGTTAGGGGATTCAAAAGTGATAGTATTTGAAGGCGATTTTGTTCGACGGGGCGACAAGTGGTTTGAGGTAGTTGATATCGGTGCTATGGATATGGTCCAGTTGTCAGATGGTAATTGGGCATTGGCTTGTGAGACTGAGCTCGATGAAGTCCTGTCTGCTAATGAGTATAACGCAATGATCTCTGGAGACATAGCATAATGGAATTACATGTATCTGGTCCACGCGATGGCAAAATAGACACAGGACTTGAAGCACTCGTCCATGTCGCTTGTAGGAACTTTGCTAAACAATTAGGTATATCTCGTCTTAAGACTGAGATCCAAGTTCGTATGCATCATAATTTGTTTGTTGCAGAAGGTTGTGAAGGACTATGCGAGCCAGTCAGTAAGAGGTTGTTTATTTTAGATGTTGCACTGTATGGTAACTGGCTCAGCACACTAGCACATGAAATGGTTCATGTACGACAGTTTGCTAGGGGCGAACTGAACAGCACTTTGTCACAGTGGAAGAGTAATAAGTATTGTGACAACATTGAGTATTGGGATCAGCCCTGGGAAAAAGAAGCCCGTAGGCTACAAGGTAAATTAGTTGAGGAGTTCGAAAAGAACCCGTAAAGAATATCTCCGCGTAGCTCAGCTGGATAGAGCAACGGCCTTCTAAGCCGTGGGTCAGAGGTTCGAATCCTCTCGCGGAGGCCAAATTAAAGGAAGTGTTATGAACATCAAAGTAGAACAAGTTATTGAAAACGCAGACGGTAGTGCTACATTACAACTAGACATGGACAACGAAGCATTAAGTTCGTTATTAGAAATAGCAGTTGTAACAGCATTAAAAGAAACAATTGAGCGTAATCAACCTCTACTAGGTAATCCTAGTCAAATGGAATTAGAACTTTAGCCCGGGTGGTGGAATTGGTAGACACAAGGGACTTAAAATCCCTCGCTGGAAACAGCATGACGGTTCAAGTCCGTCTCCGGGTACCACATTCTGGTAAGGCTCTCCCAGGGTAAAAACAGAGAGCCGACATTAACAGTTAAGGACAGTAATGAATCGTAGAACAAGGAACTTGCAACGTATACAGTCACAAGGACGTAGAAGGACACAGTTTAATAAGTTGTCTTATAAAGAGCAGTTTAAGGCTGAAGAATTAGAGTTTGAACTTAGACACGAAGTAGACGTTCATAAACCACAAAAGAAGGATAAGGATAAGTCTTAAGGAATAAATAGAGGGTAGACAAGGGCATGAAAAGGCGGTCCCTGAGTATGTGGGGGTCGTGAGGTGCAGTACATTCATTAGTACAACCAGATAAAACTGGCGCGGGGCCTTTTCAAACGAGACATATAGTCTCGGGCTTATAGCATAATTGGTTAATGCACCCGACTCATAATCGGTAGAGTCTAGGTTCAAGTCCTAGTAGGCCCACCAAAAAATAGCTCAGTGTTCTAATGGTAAGATGCAGGTCTCCAAAACCTTGCGATTGAGGTTCAAATCCTTACTGGGTTGCCAACAAAGTGGAATATAGAAGGATGGATAATACAACAGAAACAGAAACAGAAAAAGATTTAAGTGCAGAAGTGCAGGAGCGATACAAAGACTCCACCATGGGCAGAGGTGCAAAACTTGCCATGGAACTTAATGCAGAGCGTAAGCGTCTTAAGAAAGAGATGGAAGAACTCCAACTTGAAGTAGATGACTTAAAGCCTGCTACACCCACAGGCACAGTAGATAGTTATGTCAAGTGGGTAGCAACCGTTTTTGGTGTAATTGGTGTATTCTTAATTAGTGCAGGACTTGGCACTCTAGGACAAATATGTTATCTAACAGCCGCAGTGTGTTGGGTATACGTTGGTCATAGTTGGAACGACAAAGCAATTATGATTGGTAGTGCTATAAGTGGCACAGCAGTAATGATGAACTTAGTGGAGATGTTAATTACATGAGCTATATAATTTCTAATGCTTTAAGAACACCGGACGGTACGATTATTCGTAGCCGTCATAGGCATGACTATGTTACCTACACAGATGCAAATGGCAACGAGTATATGATTGATGGTGGACTAGATTATGTTCGCTGTAGTGCTTGGGGCGATGAGGAGCATTTGACAGTTACCCTTGAAGATTCACATGAACTAGTGCGTGAAGAATGTGTCTGGGGTAGTTATGGTCCTAATGGAGACCAACCTTTAACTTACAAAAAATTGTGTGATATGAGCGATGCACACATTAATGCAGTACTAGAAAATGTACCCAGTATTAATACAGCAATCAAAACTGCTATGCAGAACGAGTTGGAGTATCGCAATGACAATGCCAAATGAAAGACGCAATGCTGTTAATTTTACAAGGCAGTTCCTTTTAGCCTTAATGGATCCTCAGAAGACGCCTAGAGTTCCTATGGATGTTAGGCGCGAAGCTCGAAGATGTTTAAAACATTATCCTGGAGAGTATGATATGGAACAAGCCTCCGAGCAGGCACCCACTGTATTTGGAGAGTGGGACAGTGGATTATAATCCAGACAATTGGGTAGTACTTAAAATTAAAGAAGGCAAGGGAACATTCCCTTTCTATAAAGTACTGGCAGGATGGAGTGGCGGTTACACGCAGGGTGATAGTTGGAGAATTAACTCAGGTATCACCGAAGTCAAAGATGAAGGTGACTACTACAAGTTCTATGGTAACAGTGGTTCTTGTTATCTTTGCCACAAAGAAGGTTATGGATTGCGTATGAACAATGCTGGTGTCTATAGTGAGTTACGAGAACAACAACAATTCAAAGGGCAATTATTCATGATGCCTGAAGATACAGATTGGATGGAGTTAGTATGAAAGTTAAAATAGGAAAGTATCCTAATTGGCACTGGTGGAGTACATATCTCTACAAATGGTTTGGCTACACTCGTACACAGAAGATCAGTGTTAAGATAGATAAGTGGGACACTTGGAGTATGGATAACACACTAGCCCACATTATATTGCCCATGCTCAAACAACTCAAAGCAACCAATCATGGATACCCAAGCGGACTTAGTGAGCAGGAATGGGACGAAATACAGGACAAGATGATATGGTCATTTGAGCAGAAGATCAAGGACAATGATTGGGACTTATCTTCGGAAGAACATGAAAAAATGGCTGAAGGATTCAAGTTATTTGGGCTATTTTATCAAAATCTGTGGGATTAGAGCAGAAAAAGGTTGACTTCTACCAGGAATTCCGGTATAATATATACATATTAAACAATAAAGGAACGGGTATTATGAAAAAAACAGCAATATTTTTAGCTCTAGCAGGCACATTCGCAGTAACAGATGCTGTAGCAAGTACAACTGAAATGGTTGTTACTAATGTACAGCCAATACAGAAGACTGTAACTAGGTACCAAGACGTACCATACAACGAGCAAGTTTGTTACAGAATGCAACGTAACTCAGACGGCTTACTTGAAAAAGTAGTTGACGGTGGATTTGGTTCTACTGAAGGACTAGTAGGCGGAGCAATTGGTTACGGTATTGGTAACGAAATAGGTGGCGGTTCAGGTAATGAGATTGCTAAGGTGTTAGGCACAATACTTGGAAACAAGATTGGTAATAACATTGCTAACAACAAACCATCTAGCCCACAGCAATGTGAGACTCGTACAACTTACAAGCGTGAGTCGTATAGAGAAACTATTATAACTGGCTATAAAGTAACAGGTGACTTATTCAGCAATGTCCACAGTGGCACTCAAGTAACTGTTGAAAGACCACATAGCCCATCAATTGGATCTACAATTTACGTTAATTATAGGGTTTGGTAATGTCAGACGATAACGGTAAGATTCTACCCTTCCCGGGTAAAAAGAAGGAGCCTGCAAAGGTTCCTTCCTTAATGAGTACAATGTTTAACGATATGTTCGAATCATTTACTCCCGAACAAAAATCAGAATTTCAAGGATACATGACTACCAATCTTGAACTAAGGTTTAGTCTTACTGACGATAAGGAATCATTTAGACTAGAAGAAATTCCTGTAATAGAAGATCCAGAATTTGATATTGACTTAGAGGACATGGCAAAGATGATGAGTGATGTTGAGACCAAAAAGGACTTAGCATTCGAGTACATCAAACAAATCGAACTAGCAATGTTCGATGCTCATTTTGCCTATGATATGGGAACTTTAACAGAAATTACTAATAAATTACGAATTATTTGCACAAAGTTGCCACAAAAAGGTTGACTTTGAGTAAAATATCAGTATAATAGTATACATAGTTAGGAAATAAACATTACGTAGGAGTAATAAATATGGAAACTTTACAAGCAAGAGCCAGCACAGTACAACCAATTGTGGAACGTGCAATGCAGGCAAAACGTCCAATCTTCCTTTGGGGAGCACCGGGCATTGGTAAATCAGAATTAGTTGAAGGCATTGTGGATAACTTGCCAGGCAACAATCTAATGATAGACATGCGTCTAGCACTTATGGAACCAACTGACCTTAGAGGTTATCCGTTCCGTAATCCAGAAACAAACCAAATGGAATGGGCACCAGCGGCTGACCTTCCTACTATGGAGCAGGCAGAACTTTACGATATGATTGTATTGTTCTTAGATGAGTTGAACTCAGCACCTCCTAGTGTACAGGCGGCGGCTTACCAGTTGATCCTAAATGGTCGAATTGGTCAGTATGAACTTCCTAAGAACGTTAGGATTGTAGCGGCTGGTAACCGTGAGACGGACAGAGGCGTTACTTATAGAATGCCTGCTCCGTTGGCTAACAGATTCCGACACATTAACATGGAAGTGAACTTTGAAGATTGGAGCATTTGGGCTACCGATAACAAGGTACACCAAGATGTTATTGGTTACTTAACATATTCAAAAGCAGACTTGTTCGACTTTGATCCTAAAACATCAAGTCAGTCGTTTGCTACACCTCGTTCATGGAACTTTGTGAGCGAGATACTTGCTACGGCAGGCTTTGATACTGCACCAGACTACGAACAGAAAGTAGAGATTGCAGGTGCTATTGGTGAAGGCATGGCAATTAAGTTCTGTGAACACAGAAAGATTGCATCCAAACTGCCCAACCCAGAAGATGTACTCAATGGTCAAGTAAAGAAACTTGATATCAAAGAGAAGTCTGCTCAATACTCATTTGCTATTGGACTATGCTACGAACTAGCAGAGCTGGCAGATGGTGATTCTGGTCTGTTTGATAAGGGTGTTGATTACTTCTTCGACTTTATCATGGCAAACTTTGAGCCTGAGTTGGTTATCTTTAGTGCTAAGACAGTGCTTAGTGACCACGACATTGACATTAAGCCTCGTAAATTACAAGGCAAAAAGGAGTTTAAGGACCGCTACTGGAAGTATTTGTTCCCAGCGTCTTAAGACAGTTTAAAACCGTTGCTGTATCCTACATCGTTACTCCTACAAGCAGTAACAGGTTTTACCCGCCCAAGCTCACAAGGCAAGGGCGGGTTTTTTATTACAATATGGAGTAGAAAAAGGTTGACTTACACCTGGAATTCCGGTATAATATATACATAAATTGAGAAACGTAGGAGTTTACAATGGACACATTAGAAGCAAAACAACCAAAGATTAGCGGTACACCAAGCGATACTGCTCATAAGGCTTTGGATAACATTCCAGAGTCTACTAAGACTAATGCTGAAATTGAGGACCGTTTGATTGCGGCTCGTATCAGTATGCTCTTACACTGTCCGTTCTATGGTACACTAGCATGTCGTTTAGAAATGCGTGATGCTACAGAATGGTGCCCAACTGCCGCAACTGATGGCAAGTACTTTTACTATAACAGAAACTTCGTAGATGCTCTTAGCAATGACGAACTAGTATTCCTTTGGGGACACGAAGTTGAGCATTGTGTTTATGACCACTTTGGTCGTAGGGGCGATAAGAATCCTATGTTATGGAACATTGCTAACGACTATGTGGTTAACATGGATCTTGTGGAAGGTAACGTTGGTGCAAAGATTCGTTTGGTAGATATTTGTTTTGATTACAAATATCGTAGCTGGACATCAGAAGAAGTTTACGAGGACTTGTTCAAGCAGGCTGAAGAGGAAGGACGTATAATTAATGTATCTACACTAGATGTACACTTGGACATGGCTGATGGCGATGACGAGGGTGCTGGTGCAGGTGAAGGTGACGCAGAAGATGGTGAAGGCAAAGGTCCTGCAAAATATACTGCTGAAGAAAAACGTCAGATCAAAGAACAATTTAAGAATGCTACAATGCAGGCGGCTAAGGCGGCTGGTAATGAAAAACTTCCTACTGGCATTAAGCGTCTTGTTAACGAGTTAGTTAATCCACAACTTAGTTGGAGAGAACTACTGCCACAGCAGATACAGTCAGTTATCAGAAGTGACTACAGTTTTACTACTCCTTCACGTAAAGGACAGGATCAAGGCTTTTACTTACCTGGCATGGAGCGAGATCAAACTATCGATATTGCAATTGCTATGGACACGTCAGGATCAATGAGTGACGAAATGGCTAGAGATATTCTTAGCGAAGTGAAAGGTTGTATGGATCAGTACAATGATTTCCGTATACATTTGTTCTGCTTTGATACTGAAGTACATAATCCACAAGTGTTTACAGAGCATAACATGGATGAGTTCATGGAGTACGAGCCAGGTGGTGGCGGCGGCACTGAGTTTGATTGTTGCTGGAACTACTTTAAAGAAGAAGGCATAGTGCCTAAGAAGTTTATTATGTTCACAGATGGTTACCCTTGGAACAGTTGGGGTGATGAATCGTACTGTGATACACTGTTTATTGTACATGGTGGTGGCTTTGGAGGTAACATACCTGAAGCACCTTTTGGTATAACTGTACCTTATGAGAGAGATTCAAAATGAATGAACTAGCAAGTATGTGGGACGTCATAGTCCCTTTAGTAATAACAGGAATTTGTATTGGTATTGTATTCAGTATCGTTGCAGGTTCTATCAAAATTGGATTAAAACTAGCACCGTGGATAATTGTGTTCAGTTTAGTCGTGTGGTGGTTTAATATATGATTAAGAGATACAACAAACTTACTGAAGCAGAGTTCTTACTGCTCAAAGGCACAGACAAGATGGCGGCTATGCTATCTAATAAGTATGTGGTGGACGACTATGATGTAGTGCATTACTTAGAGCAACATGCTATGGGACAGTTCTGTGTAATTATTAATGAGCGTGGAAAGTCTTGGATTATTTACTTCGAACAATTGTCCGATGTACTGTATGCTGAACAATTCTTTGCACCAAAACAACCAGAGGCACCACCTATTCATACGATAAATATCGTTAATGAATAAACCAATATGGTCCTGCAATGAATGGGACCCCCTTAAAGAAATTATAATCGGCACAGCCAAAGACGCGAACATACCCTCGCAAGACCTCAGCCACCATGCAACTAACTATGCTAACCTAAGTGCTGAAGAGTATGCACAAATGCCTAAGGGTAGATACCCAGAGCATGTATACCAAGAAGCAGAAGAAGACCTAGAAGGTATGGTTGGCATACTAGAACAGTTTGGTGTTAAGGTACATAGACCTGATACAAGCGTCATAGACTTCACTAGCAACGTATCAAACGGCTTATGGGACTCTACACAATACGAAGCATACTGCCCACGTGATAGCATAGCAGTTATAGGCGATACTATTATAGAAGGTGCTATGAGTTTGAGAGCTCGTTATCATGAAACATTCATGTTTAACAAATTGTTTAAAGAGAAGAGTATGCAAGGCGCTAAGTGGCTACCAATGCCAAAGCCTATGCTACAAGATGACTTGTACAAGATACAGCCAGGCAGAGACCCTAGTGTTAATAACAACGAACCTATACTAGATCCTGCTAACTTAATTAAATTAGGGTACGACATACTGTATCTAATATCTAACACGGGTAATGCTCAAGGTGCCCAATGGTTACGAAATACATTAGGTCCTGACTTCAGAGTACATGAAATGCACGACTTATACAGTTGGGCTCATGTTGACAGTACCATTATGCCACTGAGACCTGGACTAGTAGTTTTAAATGCTAGTAGGGTAGACGAGGATAAGGTGCCTGAGATATTTAAGAGTTGGGATAAGATTTGGTACACTGAAGAGATGTGTGTTGGACAGCCTTGCTTAGAGGACTATGCTCCAGCAAGTAGTTGGATTGGAATGAATGTATTAAGTATTGATCCAGAGCATGTATTAGTACCCGATGATGAAGGTCCATTAATGGATGCTATGAAGAAGCACGGAATAACCCCTATCCCAGTGCAGATGCGCCATATGAGAACACTAGCAGGAGGCCCACATTGTGTGAGTTGTGACCTAGTTAGAGACGGTAAATTAGAGTCATATTGACTTGACATAACCACTGTTCCGTAGTATAATATACACATAAACAAAGGAAAGTTAACGATGAAATACTTGGTGCTAGGCGACATACATAATGAATACAAGATGTTTATGGACGCTGTTCTGTATGCTAGAGAGAAAAACCTTTCTATTATCAGTGTAGGCGATGTCGTTGATTACGGAAAACATGCTAAGAGCACTGTGCATTTGGCTAGAACTATTGCAGTGGCTGAAGGTGCAAGATTCATAGAAGGCAACCACGATAACAAAATTGCACGTTACCTAAAAGGTAATGATGTAACTATATCACATGGTATGAAAGATACTATTGCTGACTTAGAAAGTGACAATGTTATGAAGGAGAACTTTGAGTATCTACATAGCAACATGAAGTCGTACATTGAGATCGGCAATACTTACATGACTCACGGAGCATTAGCAAAAGATTTTTGGACAGGCGATGTTAGTTCAGACAAAGCCAAAAGAGCATTCTTGTACGGTGAAGTAGATTCAAGTTTGCCTATGATGGAATTCAGAGGAAACAAATATCCTCACAGAGTTTACGATTGGGTCGACCATATACCTGCTGATAAGACTGTGATAGTCGGACACGATAGAACGCCTTTGTTGTCAGTTCCTCATTTTGAAAATCAAGAGAATGAGGTCACACACCACACTGGTGCGTTAGGTGGAAAGGTCATTTGGATCGATACTGGCGCTGGTAAAGGTGGACATGTTACGGGTGCAATACTCGATAGAGACGGCAAGTTTATAGAAACCGTGTCGTTTAAATAAAAACAATACCGTTTTTATCACTTTATAATCTAATCATACTATAAATATTATGGTATTAAAACTATACTTTATATGGAGAAAGTAAAAATGAGCAAGAAGAAAGCAGAACAAGTATCAGAGAACGTTGAAGTTGAAGCAACAGCAGACGCTCCTGAAGTAACAGAACAAGAAGTTCAGACTCTAAGCCTAGCAGAACTAGATCAACTAGCACAAGTTATCGACCTAGCATCAAGCAGAGGTGCATTCAGAGGTGCTGAACTACAAACAGTTGGTGGGCTATACAACAAACTAGTATCGTTCCTATCAATGGTTAAAGCACAACAAGAAGCCGCCAGTGAAGCACAAGACACTGAGGCCACAGACGGAGAAGCGTAATGGCAAAGATGACAAAACATGTAGGCACATATGGTGAAAAACCTTGTGTCGTTGTGTTCAGAGAATTACCTGAAGACGACAATAATGCATTAGTTATTTTAAGTGATTCGCTTGAAGGCCAACTACACGATGACGTTATGTCAGTGGTTGATTCAATTGAAGCACAAGATAGCAATAACATTAGTGAAGTGTTCTTTAGACGTAGACTTACAGATGGAAGTAATATGTTAGAAGCACTACACACCAGAGGTAAACTAGTTAAAGCACCAGTTGAAATGGTTAAACTAGTACCTGTTCCTAATCAACCTGTTGAACTAGCAGAGATTAATAAGGAATTGAGAAAGATTACATCTGAATCCAATCCACCTTTAAAGACAGATGAGCAACCGGTTATTCAACCAGGTAGTATAGATGTTCCAGAAGGCGAAGATAAGGATCAAGTTGCAAACAATTTATTATCCCAAGCATCACTTTTAGAAGAAGATGCTAAGGCATTACTTACAGATGCTGACTTAAAGAGATCGCAGGCATATGAAATTGCACCAGATTTAAGACCTAAGAAAGGTCCAGGTAGACCATCAAAATCGTCTATCGATAAACTTTAAGATAAGTAACTAAGTATTGTAGGAGATAATATGTCGAATAATGACGTGAGGATAGTCTTGGTGGCTAAACACGGCAAGAACCAAGGCTTTGAAAATTTGCTTAAAGAAGTCTTCCCTAGTGAGATTCCTGTTGATATGATCGATAGTATTATTATCGAATTCAAAGATGGGAATAATGCTAAGTTAGACCATAGGGAATTATCCGATCCTTTACCTACGTCACCGGATAAAACATGGGCAACAATGATTAGTGCTTTCTCCAATGTGAAACAAATAAACATTATTGTCGATGTTCGAAAAGTCGAAAAAATTGTTGGTAACAATGTTGCTGACACTTTAGGAAAACATTTTGAATGATGAAGGTAGCAATAACGGGTCACAGTAGTGGTATTGGAGCAGAATTACTTTCTGTAATTGAGCTCACCGAACCTACATGGGAAGTCAAAGGCTTCTCTAAGGCAAACGGACACAATATAGCAACCAATGATGGTGATGATATTGTACAAGAGATACTAGACTATGACCCCGATGTGTTTTTCAACAACGCCTACTATCCAAAGATACAAAATAAAATACTAAAAAAACTATACGAAGCCTGGAGTGATAAGGAAAAGATTATTATCAACACAGGGTCTATTAGCGGATACCTAAAAGACATATTGCTTGATAGTGAAAGCGACTATGTTAATGATAAAAAGGACCTAGCAGACTTTTGTATACGAAACAGTTTTAACTATCCATGGTCTAACAAAACTAGACTACACAACATAAGTTTTGGATTTGTAGAGACACCTTTACTGACCAAGACAGTCAAACCTGTAAACACAGCCAACCTAATTCCTATAGAAGAATCAGCATTACTCATGATTGATATGATTGAAAAGAAAGACTACTATGTTGTTGAACAAGTTATCAATTGTGCTTTTGACAGTGATGCAGAAATGCTAACACACTTCAACATAGCAACTCGTAATATGTTAAAGCATGTTGCACGTTCAAACAGAAGTAATTAAGTTATACATCCAACCAAGTAAAACACCACTGAACACCAAAGCAATTACACATGCAATTACATCTGTCCAAAATGCTTTAGACTCTGCGTCACGAGCCGCTTGTCTTATCCTAGCAGATTGTATATTTCTACGTTCTCTCATCATATCCTCATAGAAACCTACTTGCCCTGAGTATAATAAAAACTCTCTAAGTTCCTTTTCCAGTGCCGCCATTTTATGTTTTGCGGCTGTTATTTCTAATGCCTGTGCTTCTACACTGCTACCACTAAATAACTTTTTAACTAATGGTTGATTATTACCGTACTGACTTGCCTTTGATATTTCATCTTTAGCATCAAAAAACTTACCAAAGTAACCTGCGACATCTTCTACTTCACGACCCATTTCAACTGCTTTTTTGATCCCACCGAAGGCGGCATTGGCTAGGCTGATTGCCCCTGCTATCTCTATCATTGTGTGTCTCCTACGACCGATTGACCTACAACACTATTTACCTAAAGTTCTTGACATCTACAGCATATGAAACTATAATGTATACTTAAATAGAGGTAAGAATGAAGAAGACAATAGTAACAGATATAGACGGAGTAGTGTTAGACTGGGAAGAAGGGTTTAGCATTTGGATGGAACACCATGGACACAAGAAAGTAGAAGGCTACCAGTTCATGTACAAAATCGGAGATAGGTACGGCATCTCCAACAATCAAGGGCATAAGTTAATCAAGACTTTCAATGAGAGTGCGGCAATAGGATTCCTTCCTCCACTCAGAGATGCTCAGTACTTTGTTAAGAAGTTGCATGAGCAACACCAATACGACTTTGTTGCTCTAACAAGCCTTAGCCTAGACAAACATGCCCAAGCATTAAGGGAAAGAAACCTTAAGAAGCTCATGGGTACTGCATTCAGCAGGGTAATTTGCTTAGATACAGGTGCCGATAAGGACGAAGCATTAGCCAGACTAGCACAGAAATATAAGGGTTGTTACTGGGTTGAGGACAAGCCAGAGAACCTTGTAGCGGGGTCTAAGGCCGGTTTCCAGGGCATTTTAATGGAGCATGGACACAATATGAATGCTGAACATGATGGGATTGTAGTAAAGAATTGGGAAGAAATTTACAATATCCTTACTAATCAAGCAGTTACACCAGCATATACCAGGTAGTTTTTGACCAAAAAAGGTTGACTTCTACCAGAAAAACCGGTATAATATATACATATTAAACAATAAAGGAACGAGAATTATGTCACTACAAGAAATCAAGTTAGCAATTAGAAACGGAAACTTCAGTTTAACAGAGCTGAATGAACTTAGTGCGTACACGAACACAATCAAAACTAGGTCCGCAAAGGATTCGATTAGTGTTGGTGATAAAGTTTTTGTAGTTCAAAAGACTAAAAGAACTTTAGGCACTGTTACCAAAGTAAACATTAAGAAGGCTATTGTAGATATGCGTGGACGTTCTTACAGTGTTCCACTTTCAATGATTGAGGCGGCTTAGACAATGAAGAAGATATATACTGGTGTGGAAGTAATTGCATTTGCTGTGGCAGTCGACGACTACCAAGGCGAGAAGTATGTTAAGTCTCACGAAGTAGACAAGGAGAAGGGCATCGAGTCCAACTTCAAACTTATGCTTGAAGCAATGCATAATCCGGAAAAGGCACGAGTTAAACTAGAGCCAGCTCACACAGAGCAGGCAAAAGTTATCGTTGACTACTTTGAAGGTTTAGTATTTAAAGCAATGCAACGTAAACTTAGTGACTTTGAAACTAAGATTACCGAGCTAATCAAAGCCGATGATATCAACATCAATGGCAGAGATTCTAGGCTACCTATCGTAGGCAGTTTGCCCGGAGTGTATCGTAACAACTTGACTCATGATAATTGGAGTGAGCAGGAACGTTCACTTAGGAAGACTTCCGAGTATGTAGGTGAGGTAGGTAAACGTACTGAATTCTCAGGCACTATTGCTATGTCTAGGTACATGAACAGAACCCACAGTATGTTGGTATCTGTTCTCACAGAAGATCAGAACATTATCAAGTTCTTTTATGATTTGTACCGTGGTGCAGACAAGAAGGATTTTGATAAAGGTACCGAGCTTGTGTTTACTGCTACAGTTAAAAAGCAGGAAATATCTAGTTTTTCTAAATGTAAAGAGACCTTTGTTAATAGGGTCGCACTGCCTAAAGAAGATAAATAGTATTATAACTTTTGAACTAGATCATTAAGGTCTAGACAGTTAATAAACTGAATCGGAGTATAATATATGGCAGTCTTTATGAATGCCAAGGGTACCACTAATGCGACTTACCAGATAGGTAAGCGAGGTGGTAAAATCTTTGGCGGAGTATCTACACCAACTGCATCTGAGGTATCCACAGGTGACGTTTGGTTAGACAAATCAAATACAGCAACTAAAATAGCAATAGTCACTGGTGACTCTGTTGCATGGAATAATATCCTAACAGCAGGATCTACTGCCGACAATCTGCCTGAAGGTTCAACAAACTTATATTATACTACGGCAAGAGCAAATGCCGCCATTGATGCCAAGTTGGCAACAGATGTAGTTATAGGCGGTAACTTAACAGTTAGTGGTACTACAACCACAATCAATACTGAAACATTAAATATAGAGGATAATATACTAGTCCTTAATAGTGGTTTCACTGGGGCAGACAATACTGTTGATGCAGGTTTTGAAGTCAACAGAGGCAGTGAAAGTAACGTTACGTTATTATGGGACGAAAGCGAAGGGGAATGGACTTATGGTTCAGAAACTGTAAGAGCGGGATCTTTCATAGGAGAGTTGAGTGGTGACGTTGTTGGTTCTATTAGACCAAACGGCGTACAAAATAATGTAACAGTAAGCGGTAACTTAGTAACAACTGGTGCTAATGTTATTGGATTAAGTACTAGTAGTGTATCCGAAGGTAGTAATCAATACTACACAGATACAAGGGCAAGAGCATCGATTAGTGCAACTGGCACAGGGCTAACGTACAATAACTCCACAGGTGTTATCAGTTACAGTATGCCTAACTTAACAGTTAATGACTTTGCTCTAACGGCATACAATGCCACAAATGATGTATGGGATGATGACGATAGCACGTTTGCTACAACGGGCAGAATCACAGACATGATTGGCACAGAGATTGCCAATGCAACTACTGTTATCCATACTACAGGTAATGAAACTGTAGCAGGTGTTAAGACATTTAGTTCAGCAATAGTTGGTAACTTAACTGGTGATGTTACAGGTGACTTAACTGGTGATGTTACAGGCACAGTGAGTGACATATCAAATCATGACACTGATACATTAACAGAAGGTTCAAGCAATTTATATTACACTAACCCAAGAGCAAGAGCGGCTGTTAGTGTTACAGATTCATCAGGTCAACTAGCATACAATAGTAGTACTGGTGTTATATCATTTACAAGTGCAGGTGTTAGTGCGGCAGGTAGTACAACACAGGTACAATTCAATAACAGTGGATCATTAAGTGCTGATGCTGGATTTACTTTTGCTAGTGACACAGTCACAGTAGGAGAAACAAAGAGCATAGCGTTTAGTACATTCACAAACTACGATGCAATTATTACATCTGCAGACTATGGCAGTGACTTAGGTAGCATTACTTCAGCCACTGACGCACAGGTTGACCAAGGCTTCTTAGTTGAAGATAACGGCTTACCAGTGTTCCCAAGTTACAATGTAGCAACATTACCTAGCAGTTCTCCTGCAGGAGCAATGGTGTTTGTACCTAATGAGACTGGTGGCGCAGTGATGTGTTTCTTTGATGGAACTAATTGGCGTCGAATGACTGACAGAGCTGTTGCTAGTTAAACCTTCCAACGTAGCATTAAACTTTTCCTAATATCATCTCCAACAACTGTAGGCGCACAATGCCAACTAGTAATATGATTAGGTGTGACTAGCATACAGTTTGGGTAAAAAGGAACTGTTCTTACTAGGTCAAAATTATCTAAGTTAGTTGCAATGTGTGGATGCATTGTTCCAGGATCTTGTTTAGCATCTACACTTAGGTCATTGCCAGTGTATTTGTATAACTTTGTGCCGTACTGTCGTTGACTAAGATCATCTGGTAAGTATATTTGTCCACTGATAGTGAATGGTGTGTCGTAGAATGCATCTACATGTATGTCATCAATAATCAGATCTGAATTGTCTACCCAAAAAGTCGCTCCTGCAGGAACATCAGCATCAATTTTATAGCCAAACTTATCACAAAATAACTTAAACATTTTAGTAGTAAGTTCTATATATTCCTCGTCAAATTTGTTAAAGATATATTCTACTCGCCCATGTTCTGGTACCCTATCTAGCGATTTAAGTTGTTCAAATTGTTGTACTTCTCTATAAAATTCAGGAGTAAATATTTCTGTGATATACATATGAGGCCATGGATCTAACATTACTTCAGATTCATTAATGCGTTTCTCTATATGACTATATTGTTTTATAATATCCGTAAACATGATTCCTCCTCATTGGTTTATCTAGAATTGGACTACTATGCCAACTGTGCTTTGTTCTAGGCATAAAGTACATAGTGTTTGCTATAAAAGGTACTTGGTCTATCAGGGTGCAGTTTTCTCTTATTAAACTCACATCTAAGTCTGTAGGTATTTCGTCTGGCTTCCAAAATTGTGTGCCGTATTCTTTAAGGCTATCATCTTTTGGCAAGTACAATCCAAACGTAATGTCGAACTTGTCGTAATCAACATGTACATCATTTATAGTAAACTGTTCACTGTCTTGCCACAGCCATGCACTTGCTTCGTAATCAGATTCCAATGCAAACTTATCTGCTATAGCACACTTAACGTACTCGTCGTTTATTACTTTATCAAATAATGATTGATAAACATTATTACAGTTTATGTCTTGTTGTAGTCTGCCCGGAACTTCTATGT
>ENA-ORDA01000304-ORDA01000304.1-marine-metagenome-genome-assembly--contig:-NODE-304-length-51953-cov-8.918170_pt1 | contig 51953 bp, 57 predicted proteins | sample MGYA00237778_ERZ508506 | MGnify/ENA primary metagenome ERZ508506 (study PRJEB26177, sample SAMN06267891) | marine metagenome | isolation source: Monterey Bay, California, USA | place: Pacific...
ACGATGGCATCCGGATCAACGTTCATCTCGTAATCGCGCGCCAAAGAGAGCAGGCTTTCGCGGGCTTTGGCCAGCGACGGGCGCAACATCGCGCCGTCTTCCGCACCAAGGATAATGTTTTCTAAAACCGAAAAATTTGGCACCAGTTTGAAATGTTGAAACACCATCCCGATACCCGCGGCTATTGCCGCTTGGCTGTCTGGGATTTGGGTCTGGTGTCCAGCGATGAACACCTCGCCTTTATCCGCCTTATAAAATCCATAAAGAATTGACATAAGCGTGGATTTTCCCGCGCCATTTTCGCCAATAATCCCATGTATTGTTCCGGGCATTACCCGAACTGAGATATCTTTATTAGCTTGGATATTGCCAAACGACTTTGAGACCGCCACAAGTTCTATGGCTGGTATATCATTTTTTATATTCATAAAATTAGGTACCGTGCAGATTTATCTGCACGGCTTTCTTAAGACAACTTACATACCTGGGCATGTATTGTCTGAGCTGAAAAGATGTACGGTAGTTGATCCTGATATGATGGCGTCAGACGCTGCTTCTGCTGCCGCTTTCATTTCTGCTGAGATCAAGCTTTCATTATGTTCATCCATCGCATAGCCAACACCACCATCGGCCAAGGCCATCACGTTGAAGCCAGTCTTCAGATTGCTTCCAGCTTTGAAAGCGTCGTAAACACCGTTATCAACCCGTTTGAGCATGGATGTCAAAACGGATCCAGGATGAAGATGATTTTGATTTTTATCAACACCAATTCCTAAAATTCCTAAATCGGCGGCTGTTTGAAGAACGCCAACGCCTGTGCCGCCCGCGGCATGATAGATCACATCGGCACCCTGGCTGGCTTGAGCACGGGTTAATTCAGATCCCTTCACCGGGTCATTCCAAGCCGTTGGTGTGGTTCCGGTCATATTCCAAAGGATTTTTAGGTCTGGATTGACTGATTTAGCACCTTGAACAAATCCGCAGCCAAAATCAGATATGAATGGAAGATCCATTCCGCCAATGAAACCCAGAGTGTTCGTTTTTGTTGCATAAGCAGCTAAAACACCCACAATATACGAACCTTGCTCGGCGGCGAATAGCATGCTTTGTACATTGGGCGCATCAACTACGCCATCAGTAATAGCGAACTTTGTGTCTGGATAATCTTTAGCGACTTCACTCAGAACGGTTGCAAACGCAAACCCATTGGCAACGATCGGGTTGTATCCCGCTTCGGCAAATCGTCTAAGTGCCTGTTCGCGCTGTGCTTCTGATTGCAGTTCAATTTCAGCAAATGACCCGCCGGTTTCTTCTGCCCAGCGTTCTGCGCCAGAGAAAGCGGCTTCATTGAAGGAAGCGTCAAATTTCCCGCCCAAGTCAAAAATCAGCGCAGGATCCGCCAGTGCTGCGCCAGCTGTTAATGCAAGCGCCGCGGTCGCGCCTAAAAATCTTTGTATAATCGTCATGGATGTCTCCCCATCTTGTGTTTGTGTCCAAAGGAAAAGCAGAACGCGTTGCCTTACTCTAAGATCATCCATCATTAAGGACGAAACTCTTTGCTAGGGTCAACCGATTTTTCTGCAAACCAATATAAAACCAATGATAAAATGCGCTAAGCCAAAGTTTTCGCCAGAACCAAAGCATCTTCGCGGGTGCCATTCATTTTGCGGTAATAGGCTTTGCGCAAGCCTTGCTCTGCGTAACCGCATTGTTGATATAGTGCGCGCGCGGCGGTATTTTCGGCGCCAACTTCCAAAAAACAGTTTTTGGCACCGCGCTGGCGTGCAGCTTCTTCAAAAAGCTGCAAATAGGTTTTCCCCAATCCTTGCTTTCGCTGCGCCTGTGATACGATGAGCAGCAGCAATTCGGCCTCGGTATGTATGACCCTTCCCAGCGCGAAGCCATAGTCTTGCTTGATCAGCAGAGAATTTTCTGCGGCGCATAGCTGGGCGAATTCCTGCGCTGTCCAAGGGCGTTGTTCAAGCCCTGATTGCGCGTGAAGTTTGGCCATATCTGACGGCTGCAAGATGGTATTCTGTTGCATTTAGCCCGTCAAACTCAGGACGCGTTCGGCTGCAGGATCTTTGGTCCGGGATTGCGGCTTGGCGCGGCATCTGCAGGTTTTACGTATAAAGGGGCAGGGGGCGTTACGGTTTTCACATCCCTTTGGGCGGCAATGCGCGCTATGTTTGCGACCAGTAGACCTGGCTTTGGCCGATAGAGCACTGGGATCGGGCTAGTGGCCAGGGTCGGCGCATCACTCATTTGAGGGGCAGCCTGCAAATTTGCGCTGCTGAGCGTGTAAAACTGGTCTCGGATGGCTTGTATTGCGATCAGGGTTTCTTTGGCTTTATCCTCTATGCTGGCCTCAAAGCTGTTGACGCCGATCACAGGGCAACCCAAAGACACGCCCAGCCCTCGGGCCAAGCTGATGGAAATACGGATGCCGGTAAAGTTACCAGGCCCAAGGCCGACGCCAATACGGCCAATTTTGTGTAAGCTAGTTTGCGTTTCGGCCAATAGGGTTTGTATAAGTGGAACTAAGGCTTCGGCTTGACCTTTTTGCATTGCTTCAAATCTGGTGCCGAGGATCACGCCATTGCAAAGCAAAGCGGCCGCGCAATGCGCGGCCGATGTATCAAAAGCGAGAACCGTTTGATCAACCACCGACAGGGCGCACTTCAGTGACCTCGGGAATATAATGGCGGAGCAGATTTTCGATTCCCATTTTCAACGTCATGGTTGACGATGGGCAGCCCGCGCAAGCACCTTGCATTTGCAAATACACAATCCCACGTTCAAATCCGTAAAATGTGATGTCACCGCCATCTTGCGCCACAGCAGGGCGAACGCGACTGTCCAGCAGTTCTTTGATCTGCCCCACAATAACTTCATCTTCTCCGCTATGTTCAGCATGGCCCGAGCCTAGCCCCTCATCCGTCATCACAGCATCACCCGACTGAAAATGCTCCATGATTGCGCCCAGCAAAGCCGGCTTTACGTGGTCCCAATTGACCGCATCCTCTTTGGTGATGGTGATGAAATCGCGCCCCAGAAAAACGCCTGTTACGCCGTCAACCGCAAAAATACGTTGCACTAAAGGCGATTTTTCGGCGCCCTCATTGCTGGGAAAATCAGCCGTCCCCGCTTCTAAGACGGTTTGCCCGGGCAAGAATTTTAATGTTGCGGGATTGGGGGTGGATTCGGTTTGGATAAACATTTTGAGCGCCTCTCTTCTGGCTCTTTATATGGAGAGCCGCGGCGTTTTGTCAATGTTTAGAATCGTTCTAATTTAATTCCATACCGGCTCTATAAATTTCCAAAGAATGCCAAATATTTTTAAACTTCACAACTTTTTCGTAAGCGTTGGAGCTAAGCCGTTTTTATAAATCAACCGTGTCGTTGCGCATGAGGGACTAAGGCCGTGCAAAATTATTTGCTTGTACGACAAACATCACGCGCTTGCCGCCTCGCCGGCCGATTTGTTCTTTTTGCTGCGCGAAGAGGCTGCCGCAAACAGCAGATTGCAACCACAAGCGCGGGGCGGCTTAAGCAACGTGCACTCCTTAGAGGGGCTACACGCACGTCTTGCATCAGCTTAAATAGCAGGTTTTTTGCAAAATAAACGATGTCTGAATGACAACCAGGACTCAATATTCCAATGAGCGCGATGGTGAGGCGCGTTCTGGCTTTAGGTAATTGCTTCGAGTCGCTCTTTGGATAAATCCCCCGGAACAATGGTCATTGGGATGGGCAAAGAGCCTGCGTTTTTGGTCAGCTGCGTCACAAGCGGGCCGGGGCCTTTTTTATCCGTGCCTGCGCCCAGAACCAACACGCCGATTTCAGGATCATCCTTAACTTGCGCCAAAATCTCTTGAATCGGTTCACCTTCACGGATCACCAATTCAGGATCTATGCCCTGCCGATCGCGCATCCATTTGGCGAAGACTTCAAAATGCACCTCAATGCGTTCACGCGCTTCGCTGCGCATGATATCGCTGACGCCGATCCAATGGTTGAATTCTTCAGGTGGGATCACGGCCAGCACTTCAACGCCGCCACCGGTTCGCGCAGCGCGCATGGCCGCGAAACGCATTGCGTTCAGACATTCTTGACTGTCGTCGAGTATTAGCAAAAACTTACGCATCTATGTGATCTCCTCAGCTGCATATGATGCGCGAAGGCGCCATCCAACGCAAGGTTGATTTCAGCAGCCTGCGCATTGTTGCGCAAAGGCGCTTAGGCCGAGGTTGATGAGGCCCAGTCCCAATAAGCCTCTTTAAGCTGCCCGGCAATCGGGCCGATTTGAAAATGCGTTTCTTCAATCGCGGTGACGGGTGTGATTTTTTGCATATTTCCGGTCATAAAAACTTCATCTGCGGCGTAAAAATCATCAAAACTCAAAACGGTTTCATGAATAGGAATGCCCATATCTTTTAAATGCGTGATATGACGCGCGCGCGTGATACCGGCTAAGAACGTGCCATTTGGCGCCGGAGTAAACACCTCGCCATCGCGCGCCATGAAAATATTTGCCGTGGCAGTTTCTGCCACATTGCCCATAGCATCTGCAACCAACGCATTGCTGAACCCGTTGCGGCGCGCTTCTACCAGCATGCGCGCATTATTAGGATAGAGACAGCCAGCTTTTGCATTTACCACGGCGCTTTCTAAAATAGGCCTGCGAAATTGCGTGCGCCCCAAGGTTGCGCTGGTTTTGGGGGCTGCAAAGGGGATTTCTTCAAGCGAAATGGCAAAGCCTGTGGTGTCAGCGCTTGGAACGATGGCCGTCAGATCCCCATCTATCCCCCAATACATGGGGCGAATATAAACCGCGGCGGATGTCGCGTAGCTCGCAAGCCCTTCCCAGATCAGGGCTTTCATCTCAGAAACACTATATGTTGGGGTGAGCATTAGGGCCTTTGCTGACGCGTTTACCCGCGCACAATGCGCCTCCAAATCGGGGACAACCCCGTTAAAATAGCGTGCCCCATCGAAGACGCCTGAGCCCAACCAAGCCCCATGGTCGGCAGCTTTCATCACAGCAATATCGCCATCATGCCATTGGCCGTTGAAAAAGGTTTTTATGTTGCTGCCCGTTGCCATTGACCCCTCCTTTTGGATACCCCAGCTCACGACGAGGCATTCTTTATGGCACCCTGACAAAAGACGGGTTCGCATGCAAGAGCCTGCCGAACCCTATTCGCGCGGCGTTAGTAAGACTGGGAAGTTTATGGGATTGCTTGCTTTGTGAGCGCAGGCAGCAGGGCTTAACTGCGCAGCAACCCCATAATATCATAAGTTTGGTTCAATATGGGCTGAGCAATTTTTCGAGCCCGCTCGGCCCCATTGGCCAATACACGGTCGATCTCGTCCGGTTCCTGCATCAACCGGTTCATTTCAGCCGAAATTGGTGAAAGCGTGGCGACCGCGCGGTCAATCAGCATTGGTTTGAACTCGGAAAATTGTCTGCCGCCAATGTCATTTAGAACCGCGTCAACGGATTGATCTTCCAAAGCGGCATAGATCGCCACCAAATTGCGCGCTTCGGGGCGATTTTCCAATCCGGCTTCTTCGGAAGGTAGGGCATCGGGGTCGGTTTTGGCTTTGCGGAATTTCTGGGCAATGCTGTCTGCATCATCGCTCATATTTATGCGGCTCAGGTCAGAAGGGTCTGATTTTGACATTTTTTTTGATCCGTCGCGTAAGCTCATCACGCGGGCCGCAGGCCCCCCGATCACCGGCTCGGTAATTGGAAAAAAATCCACCCCGAAATCATGGTTGAACTTGGTTGCAATATCTCTTGTTAATTCAAGATGTTGCTTTTGATCATCGCCCACGGGCACATGGGTTGCGTGATAGAGTAAAATATCTGCGGCCATCAATGCGGGATATCCAAATAAGCCAAGCGATGCATTCTCTGCATTTTTTCCAGCTTTGTCTTTGAATTGGGTCATCCGCTTCATCCACCCCATGCGGGCGATACAATTGAAAATCCACCCCAATTGAGCATGTTCGGGAACTGCGGATTGATTGAATAAAATTGACTGCTCCGGTTTTAATCCGGCAGCAATAAAAAACGCCGCCAATTCACGGGTGTTTTTGCGCAAGTTGGCCGGATCTTGCCAGACGGTCACCGCGTGTAGATCCACCATGCAATATAAGGATTCATGGTTAGGGCTTTGCATATGCACAAACCGCTTTACGGCGCCCAAATAATTGCCAAGCGTTAACCCGCCCGATGGCTGAACACCTGAAAAAACGCGCTTTTCAAATGGGCTTGGGGATGGTGTTTGAGCGGCATCCGACATAAGTGTTCTCCAAAGGGCAATCTACTGCGTGTCGATTAACTGCAGCTTCAAGGCCCGTCAAGCAAAGGGAGTGCGATGTCTTTCAATCCGGAAACACCCAAAGCTGCGGCGTTGAACCCGATGCCGCCCGTCGTCATGGCGCTTTTTTTGATGATTGCGGGGGTAGAGGCCCTATTTGCCTTGGCATCGATTGGGGTTTTGGGTGAAGGGTTTGACGCCTCTTGGCGGTTTTTTGCGATTGAGCGCTATGGAATGAACACAAATCTTGTGTCATGGATGCGCGAAACTCAGGATTACGGCGCGGAACATTTGGTGCGCTTTGTTACGTTTTCCTTCTTGCATGCGTCTTTTATGCAGGCAGCGATCGCTTGTGCGCTGTTTTTGGCGATGGGCAAAATGGTTGGCAGCGTGTTTTCCGCCCCTGCCGTATTAATGTTCTTTTTTGTGTCAGCGGCGCTGGGCGCGTTGGTTTACTGCCTGATTGCGCCAGAGGCAGGCTGGTTATTTGGGGCTTTTCCAGGGATTTATGGGTTAATCGGGGCCTATACTTTTCTGCTTTGGGTGTCGTTAAAGGCGCAGCAGGCGCCGGCAGGCAAAGCGTTTAACATGATTGCGATGCTGATCGGGATCCAGCTTGTCTTTGGAATATTCTTGAGCGGCAGATTATTGTGGATCGCCGATTTGGCCGGATTTTTAGGCGGCTTCACCCTATCTGTTTTATTGCTTCCGGGTGGGCTTGCGCGTCTAATGCAAGCGCTGCGCCGTGATTAAGGCTTTTTAAAACTGGCCTTTATCTCTTGCAGCGAGAAGGCCTTTAATCTTTCACCCAGCCAAAGATATAATCCCGCGCCCGCGATTACCAAGAAGAGCGCATAGAAAATTCGCCCAGAAACGCTGGTGACAGCGGGGCTGATAAAAAATTGTATGCCGTAAAGAGCAGCCCCTAAGAAAAGGCTGGCAATGCACATGCGCAGCAAGCGGTTTTTCAAACCGGCCTCCGGCTTTAAAATATTGTCAAAGCCGCGCGCGCCCCAAAACAGCAGCCCGACCATTGCCCAAGCCGAAAGACTGGTGGCAATGGCCGCGGCCACCCAGCCAATAAATGGCATAAGACCGATGGCTAAGGCGGCATTGATCGCCATGCCTACAAGCGCAAATCGAAAAGGCCTGCGCGTATCTTCGCGCGCAAAATACAATGGTTGCAGGAGCTTTTGCAGCACAAAAGCGGGCAAGCCCAATCCGTAGATAGCGGTCGCAAGTGCCATCGCTTGCGCGTCAAGGCGGGAGGTTGCGCCATGTTCAAAAAGCGCAGAGACGAAAGGATAGGGCACCACGCAGAGCGCCATTGCGGCCGGTAAACTCAGCGCTAATGTGATTTCGGTTGCGCTTGAAAAGGCTTGTTTTGCCCCTGCTTGATCATTTGCCTGCAAGCGTCGTGACAATTCGGGTAAGAGCACAATGCCCACAGCAATTCCAACCACGCCCAGGGGCAACTGATACAGGCGATCAGCCCCATAAAGCCAACTGACGGCGCCGGGATGTTGACTGGCGACCAATTGTCCGACCAATAAATTGATTTGCAGCACGCCATTGGCCAAGGCTGCGGGTACCGCAATCCGCACCAGCTGTCGCATTTCGGGGCTAAAGCTGGGCCGTCCCAACCGAATCGGAAGCCCGGCGGCCTGCGCCGCCCGCCATAGCGCGGTCAATTGCACAATCCCCGCAATTGGAACCGCCCAAATCAGATAATAGATGACCGCATGGTTCATCACCCATCCCAGACAAAGCGCGCAAATAATGATGATATTTAAGAAGACAGGCGCGGCGGCGGCCATAGCGAAGCGCCCTTGGGCATTCAGCGCACCAGACAGCAGAGCGCTGAGCGAGATAAGAAAGATATAAGGAAACATCACGCGGCCATATTCAACTGCCATATCAAAGCGGGCATCGCCCACGAACCCCTGCGCGGTAAGCCAGACAAGCGCTGGCATGAACACCAGCGCCAGCGCTGTCAAAAGCGCCAGCGCAAAGGCAAGCCCGCCCATCGCCTGGCTGGCAAATCCGATCGGGTTGTCTTGGGCCTCAAGGCGCTTTGAAAACAGAGGCACAAAAGCGGCGTTAAAAGCGCCTTCTGCAAAGAACCGCCGAAACATATTGGGCAAACGAAATGCAACCACAAACGCGTCCAACACCGGCCCTGCGCCAATCAACATATAGAGCAAGACCTCGCGGGCCATGCCCAGCACGCGGCTGAGCAAAGTCCAAAAACCGACTGTCATAATGCCTTTGAGCAGTCGCGGCCCACTCATGTTGAAGCGCGCTCAACGCCCAGCTCGATTGCTTCGCGTAGCTTGCGTTCCAGCATTTTTTGCTTGGATTGGTTGTAAAATTTCAGACCAAACATGTCTTTTACATAAAAACTATCAACAACTTGTTCGCCATAAGTGGCGATGACTGCTGATGCGATATAGACGTTGGTATTGGCCAAAGTGCGTGTCAGATCAAACAACAGGCCCGGACGATCCCGCGTGTCGACTTCGATGATCGTGTAAATTTCGGAGCCGTCATTATCAAAGCTGATAGAGGTCGGAACTTTAAAGGCTTTTTCGCGTTTTTTGAATTTGTCTTTATCCTGAATCGCAACTCGCGCCACCACTTTGCCCATCAATGTCTTATTGATCATTTGTTTCAAACGGTTGAACTTTTCGGGCTCATAAGGGTTTCCCGCCGCGTCTTGAATCCAAAACGCTGCCGTCGCAAACCCATCTTTGGTGGTATAGCTGCGCGCATCAACGACATTGGCCCCCACCAGTGCCAGAGCGCCCGCCAAGCTGGAAAAAATGCCGGGATGGTCGACGCAGGCAAAACACACGCGGGTTGCTGCGCGGTCTCCATCTGCATAGAAGTCGATGGCAATTTCATCCTCTTTTAAATCGCGGAGCAAACCGGCAAACACCACATGCGCGGTGACATGTAATCCCTGCCAATAGGGGGGATAATGGCGCGCAACTTCGGTTTTAAGGTCTTTGGCATCCCAATCTTTTAAATGCAGACGTAGGTTTTTCTTACCCTCGCTGCCACGCGATTCGCGGTTCAAAGCGTCTTGGCCATTCTCTAACGCGCGGCGGGTCTGCCGATAGAGTGCCCGGATCAAAACCGCTTTCCAATTGTTCCAAGTGTTGGGACCAACAGCGCGAATATCGCAGACGGTCAACACGGTTAGCAGATCCAAGCGCTTGAGGGTTTGCACGGCTTTGACAAAGTCGCGCACCGTTCGAGGATCAGCAATATCGCGTTTTTGCGCCAAATCAGACATCAATAAATGGTATCTCACAAGCCATTCTACGGTTTCCACATCGGCTTTGTTCAAGCCAAGCCGCGGAGCCACTTTGCGCGCAATTTGCGCTCCAATCACCGAATGATCTTCATTGCGGCCTTTGCCGATATCATGCAGCAGAAGGGCAACGTAAATCACCTTCCGGTTCAGACCCTCTTTCAAAATAGAACTGGCAATGGGCAATTCTTCGATCAATTCGCCGCGCTCGATCTGGGCAAGGTTCCGGATACATTGGATCGTATGCTCATCCACCGTGTAGCTGTGGTACATATTGAATTGCATCATCGCGACGATGGGCTCAAATTCGGGGATGAAGGCTGACAAGGCCCCCAATTCATTCATCCGTCTCAGGGCACGTTCTGGATTGCCATGTTTTAAGAGCAGATCCAGAAAAATCCGTTGTGCTTCGGGGGTTTGACGCAGGGTTTCGTCAAATAAATGCAGATTGGCTGAGATTAACCGCATCGCATCTGGATGTATCAGCAGGCCAGTCCGCAGCGCTTCTTCGAATAACCGCAACAGATTAAGCGGATCGCTCAGAAAATTTTCAGGCGCGGAGATACTCAGCCTGTTATGCAGCACCATATAATCGGATTTCACAGTGGGGCGTTTGCGAAAAATCCGTTCTAAAAGTGGCTCGCTTTTGACATGGCTTGCCTCGAGCGCCGTTAAGAAAATACGCGTTAAATCCCCAACGCTGGTTGCTTGGCGGAAATAATCTTGCATGAAAATTTCAACCGCTGGCCGGCCCGCGCGGTCATGATAACCCATGCGATCAGCCAGTTCGATTTGCATATCGAAGGATAAAGTTTCAACCGCGCGCCCGCTTATAAGATGCAAATGGCTGCGCACTGCCCATAAAAAAGCCTCTGCCTTGACGAAAATTTGATGTTCTTCCGGCGTGATAACGTTTAACGAGACCAGATCGGCCGTTGAGGCGGATCGATACACATATTTGGTAATCCAAAACAGCGATTGCAGGTCGCGCAGGCCGCCTTTTCCCTCTTTGACATTCGGCTCGACCATATAGCGCTGGCCGCCTTGCTTTTCATGCCGGGCTTCGCGTTCTTGCAATTTCGCCTCAATGAACTCTTTTTCGCTGCCCGAGAATAAATCACTCCAAAGCTTGGCGGATAGTGCGTCGGCAAGGCTTTGATCACCGCAGAGGTTGCGCTGTTCCAGCATGGCGGTGCGAATCGTATAATCATTCGCGCCCAAGCGCAGACAATCTTTTACAGTGCGTGATGAATGCCCCACTTTCAGCTTAAGATCCCAAAGGATATAGAGCATCGTTTCAATCAGACTTTCGGCCCAAGGCGTGATTTTATACGGTGTTAAAAAAAGCAAATCAACATCGGAAAACGGAGCCATTTCGCCGCGGCCATACCCCCCGACCGCAACAACAGAAAGCCGCTCGCTTTCGGTGGGATTGGCGAGGGGATGCACGAAGGTTGAGGCGACAAACCAGGTTGTTTTAACAATACAATCGGTCAGGTAAGTGTAAGATCTGGTCACCTCATGCGCGCTGAACGGGCTTTTAGAAAAAGCATGGGCAATATGTTCCATACCCGCAATTTGACGCGCTTTCAGCTCTGTCGCCAAGCCCGCCCTTATGTCTTTACTGTCTGACAACGTGACTAGGTTGGCTTTGATAAAGGCAACCATAGTTTCAGAGTCGAAAATCATTTCAGCTGGCGAAATCATTGGTAGATCGGGCCTGTCGAAGTGAAGCATCGACAGATTAGAAGCTGAAGAACTCGAATGCTGCGGGCGCTGGGTCAAGAATTACCACCTGTTTGTCTTGGATCGTTGCGATAGCCAGACCACGCTCGTTGGTGCCGTCTTTCCTAAGTCTGAAAATACCATCGACGCCTTCAAAGCCGGCTGTTTGGGTTAAGGCTGCTGCGCCTAACGCGTTGTTGGTGCCACGGGCGACCAATGCGCCAATTGCGGCGACGCCATCATATGCCAGGCCCGCAAGCTGGTGTGGTTTACTGGAAAATGTCGCTTCATAGCGCGTTGAAAAACTTTGAGCGCGCGCGTAATCGGGCAAAGCGAACAGCCCCCCCTGCACGCCTGAGAGCGCCAGAGTTTGCGCCGGCACATCCCAGCGTGCAAGGCCTGCATATTGCACTTTGGCGGGATCAATCCCAGCTTCGGGCAGCAATTGCACCAACAGCCCCAAAGCGCCGGCCGTGGTTGAGGTTAATAAAATAGTATCGGCCTCTTCAATCTCGACAGCGGCGCGAATGAGCGGAATCGCGGCAACAACCCCCTCTTGCGAGAACTCAAACGCCTGACTATGCGCGATTTTTAAGCTGGAATATTGGGCGGCCTTTTCCAAAGCGCTGCGCCCTGCTTCCCCTTCCAGATTATCCGGGTAAACAATCACAGCGCGTTGTTTTCCTGATCGTGCAAGATAACCGACCACCCTTTCAGCCGTATTGTCAAAGGTCTTTCCAAGCACGAAGACGTTGCCACCGGCGATGGCGCTGCTGTTTGAAAAGCTTAAAACATTCACACCTTCATCCGCGACAGCCAGGCCCGCGGCGTTTGCGGCTTCAGCAAAAAGCGGCCCAATGATAATTTTTGCACCCTGATCAACCGCGGTTTGGGCCTGTTGCGCGGCGATATCACTGCGCCCTGCAGTGTCATAAACGCGCAGGTCAATTTTGACCGGTTCCAAATCAGAAACCGCCATTCGCGCGGCTTGCTCTAAACTTCCGGCGATCTCGGCGGCGTTTTGCGAAGATGTCGGAACCAACAATGCGATTGGAATGGGCTCTTGGGGAGCCAGCCTGGGAGCGGTGCCAATCGTTGATGTGTCAGGCGCGCAGGCGCTTATAAAAGCTGCCAGCAAGATCCCGGCCAGCGCGCGTAGACCTTTATGACGAAATGAAATAGATACTCTCATACATACGCTCCTTTAACAGGGGTTTAGCACAGCTCTTTCGCCGGTGCGACAAGAAAGCTAAGAATGATAAGGGCAAAGCCGTGAGTAAGCGCAACATCCATTTGGCACCAGGGCTTTATTTTGTGGCCACCCCGATCGGGACCGCGCGCGACATCACTTTGCGTGCGCTCGATATTCTAACAAATGTTGATATTTTAGCGGCTGAAGATACCCGAAGCCTGCGAAAATTAATGGATATTCACGGCGTGGCTTTGAATGAGCGCCCGATATTGGCCTATCATGATCACAATGGCGCGCGCATGCGGCCTAAATTAATGCAATATTTACAAGAAGGCCGGTCTGTTGCCTATGCGTCGGAGGCGGGAACGCCGCTTATTGCTGATCCGGGCTTTGACCTAAGTAAAACGGCCGCTGAGGCTGGTGTTTTGGTCACCACAGCGCCCGGGCCATCCGCGGTGATAACCGCGCTGACGCTGGCCGGTTTGCCCACCGATCGCTTTTTGTTTGAAGGCTTTGTTCCCAACGCAAAATCGGCGCGGCTTGCGGCTTTGAGGAATTTGTTAAACGTGCCAGCAACTTTGGTGTTTTACGAATCTCCTAAACGTCTTGTGCCATTTTTGCAGGATGCCTGCGCGGTTTATGGCGAAAATAGGCAGGCTGCGTATTGCCGCGAATTAACCAAAAAGTTTGAAGATATCCAACGCGGAACATTGGCAGAGTTGTTGGCCAAGGCGCAAACTGGGCCTGTCAAAGGCGAGATTGTCGTGATCATTGACCGGGCGCAGTCATCTCCTGTTAATGAAAGTGATATAGAAGCGCAGTTGAAAATAGCATTGCAATCAATGTCGGTGCGAGACGCGGCTGAGTTTGTGGCACAGGCGCATGGCGTGGCGAAACGCAAAATTTATCAGATGGCTTTGAACATTGAGCAGAAACCTTAAAGGAAACAAGGCTTATTATTCAGGCTTAGCCGCTGAAAACAAAATAGCAAAAGCATATAGAGCTGGCGGATATCACTTGGAGGCGCAGCGGTGGAGATCTTTGGCCGGCGAAATAGATCTGATTTTCAAAACCTCGGTCTGTTGGGTTTTTGTTGAGGTCAAGAAATCGCAAAATCATGAAAGAGCTGCGCAGCTGTTAACAGCGTTTCAAAGACGCCGCATTATTGCTGCTGCGCAGGTGTTTATGGGGCAGGTGCGATCTGCGCCCTGCATGGCGATGCGCTTTGATCTGGCTTTGATCGATCGTTTCGGCGCCATTTTAATTGTAGAAAACGTATTTTTTTCAGAGGATTTTCAAGAACCATCAGAGATGGGTTTTATTTAGCTGGCTCAAGTTGTAATCAAAGCTGAAAACATATCGCAGGAGCGCGCCGTGAAAATCGCATTTCAGATGGATCCTATTGAGGCGGTTAATATTGAAGCAGACAGCACGTTTCGTCTGGCCGAAGAGGCTCAAGCACGAGGGCATAGCTTATTTTATTACCCGCCTGACACGCTGGCCTATCAAAACGGGAAAATAACTGCGCGCGGATATCCCATGACGGTACAGCGGGTTGCGGGTGGGCATGTGGATTTTGGGCCAGAAGAGGAGGTCGAGCTGGCCAAATTTGATGTGGTTTGGCTGCGCCAGGATCCGCCATTTGATATGCATTATATTACGACAACGCATTTATTGGATCGGTTAAAAGATCAAACGCTGGTTGTGAATGATCCGTTTTGGGTGCGCAATTATCCCGAAAAACTGTTGGTGCTTGATTTTCCGGATTTAACGCCGCCAACAGCGATTGCCCGCGATTTGAAAATCTTGAAAGCGTTTCGCCAAGCCCATGGCGATGTTATTTTAAAGCCGCTTTACGGCAATGGCGGCGCAGGCGTTTTTTTGCTCAAAGAAGATGATCGCAATATGACATCTTTGCATGAATTGTTCAGCGGCTTCTCGCGCGAACCGCTGATCGTGCAGAAGTTTCTGCCAGATGTGAGTAAAGGGGATAAACGGGTGATTTTGGTGGATGGAGAGCCAGTGGGCGCGATTAACAGGGTGCCTGCTAAGGGCGAAACGCGTTCTAATATGCATGTAGGCGGGCGGCCTGAGAAGATTAAGCTTACGCCGCGCGATTTAGAAATCTGCGCGCGTATTGGTCCGCTTTTGCGCGAAAAAGGCCAGGTCTTTGTGGGCATCGATGTGATCGGGCAGTATTTAACCGAAATTAATGTGACGTCACCTACAGGGATTCAAGAGCTTGAGCGCTTTGATGGCGTTAATATTGCCGCAAATATTTGGCAGGCGATTGAACAAAAACTAGTGTGACGCCCTAGCCGAGTTGCCAAAGAAGAGCGTGTTTGAAGTGGCGTATGAGGTGCCGTTTGGGGGTTTTGGGCGACGCAGTTGATGAGCTCCTAGCCGCCAAGCTGGGTCAGCCTGCTTGCTTGGCCGTCTCTCCAGAGGCTGGGAAGGGGCGAAAACTCAGCGCTTCGCTTAGATGTGGTTTTTCGATTGTGTCGCTGCCCTCTAGGTCGGCGATGGTGCGCGCAACCCGCAGCATACGATGATAGCCGCGCGGCGAAAGTTGAAAATGATCCAAGGCTTTGTGCAGCCAGCTGATTGTTTCAGTTGCAAGAGCGCATGTTTGGGTGAGCAGTTTGCCATGTGCATCTGCGTTGCTGTGGATCCCGTCATGGGCGGAAAACCGAAGGCTCTGGCAGCGCCGTGCGGCCCGTACGCGCGCCGCAATATCACCGGTCGTTTCACCAAGCTCATGATTTTGCAAAGAGGTGAAAGAGGTGGCTTCTACATGTACGCAAAGATCGAAGCGATCCAAAAGCGGCCCGGATAAGCGTTGAAAATAATGTGCGCCGCAATGGGGGGCCTTGTTACAGGCACGCTCTGCTTGATACAGATACCCGCATTTGCAGGGATTGGCTGCGGCGATCAATAAAAACCGGCACGGATAGCGAATATGTGCGCTGGCGCGGGCAATCCAAATTTCCCCCGTTTCAAGCGGCTGGCGCAAGGTTTCAAGCGCTTCGCGTGAGAATTCGGGCAGTTCATCCAAAAATAATACACCGTTATGGGCGAGCGAAATCTCGCCAGGTTGGGCTTTGCGCCCGCCCCCAACCAGCGCCACTTTAGACGCCGTATGATGGGGTGCGTAAAACGGTGGAGAGCGTGAAATACCCCCTTCTTCCAGCAAGCCGCTGACCGAGTGTATCATCGCAGTTTCCAGCGCTTCCTTGGCGTTTAGCTCGGGCAAAAGGGCTTTCAGCCGGGCTGCAAGCATTGATTTTCCCGAACCGGGTGTTCCAACAAGAAACGTATGATGACGCCCCGCTGCAGCGATTTCCAAGGCGCGTTTTGCGCGCTCTTGGCCTTTGATATCCGCAAGATCCTTGTTGGGGTTTTGTAGAAAAACCAAACCAGGGGCCGCAGGGGATATAACGGCTTGACCGTTTAAATGTTGTATCAAACGGCCCAATGTATCCGCTGATATGACGCGCGTTGTTTCCACCCATGCCGCTTCAGCTCCGCAGGCTTGCGGGCATAAAAGCGATAACCCAAGTTCGGCTGCGTGAAGCGCGGCGGGCAGCGCGCCGGTCACGGCGTTCAATCTGCCATCCAAAGATAAAGCGCCAATGGCTAAAGTTTCTTGCAAGCAATCACCGGGAATTGCCTCGATCGCGCTAAGCATGGCCAGCGCGATTGCAAGATCGAAATGTGCACCCTCTTTGGGCAAGTCGGCTGGCGTAAGACTGATGGTAATCCGCTTAGGCGGCAAGGCCAAAGATAAACTGTGCAGCGCAGATCTTACGCGCTCGCGCGCTTCGCTGACGGCCTTATCGGCCAGTCCAATGATGGTTAAGCCCGGAAGCCCTGCGGCCACAGCACATTCCACCTCAACCGAGCGGACATCCAGCCCACAAAACGCAACCGTAACAACCCGCGCAATCATCGCTTACAGATCCCTCATAAGCGGCCATGGTGTTTGATAAACCTTATCAAACCCTTAAAATGGGCTTGGACCATTTCTCCGCAAGGCTCTTTACGATTTACAATTATGCTTGTGAGCTCAGCCTTGCCCTTTCCTAGGGCGGCCCTGTGGCAACGCGCTGAAGAAACGGCCGCAAGCTGGGTTGGATCAAACCTTTGAACACGGGCCAAATATTTTATCCAACGTTGCACCGGTAGCGTGTGAATTTTGATTTGTTCTGGCTATGCAGAATCATTATCTGGTGCTCAGCTTGCCAAACGCGTTGCGCCGAAGCATTTGTGGAGTGGTGAAACGCGACTGTCAGCGTAACGCGCTGGGCGATCGCAGATGCCTGGTCACACAATTATCGGTTGGGCGCTTTGCAAAAAACAATGGCAACTGGGTTTAAAATTGCAAAGAGGGTTAAATAAGCGCATTCACCCGGATAACGCGCCAGCGCTGATCCGTGATCTCAATTTCTGTGAGCGATAGGTTGTCTATCTTTTGAGCAAAAGCCTGATAGGCAGAAATGGCTTTGGCCCTTTGAAATTGCCGCAATATCACGCCAAAATGCGCAACGATGATCAAATCGCTGCCGAGATATTTGGCCTGCAGCGTATCGATGGCAGAATCGACGCGCGCCGAGAACATATTCCAACTTTCGCCCTTGGGCGGGGCGGCATCGCCGGGTGTGTCGTAAAATGCAAAAATGCCATCCGGGTCGGTGGCATTCACATCATTGAAGGTTTTCATTTCCCAATCCCCAAAATGCATCTCGCGCAGACCCATTGCATGCGGCAGGCGCGTTTGCCGCACTTGTAGCGCATCGGCTGTATCGATCGCGCGGCGCAGGTCCGACGAAACCATCAAGGCCTTTTGTGGCAGGCTCGCCCGCAAACGCGCCAGCGCTGCGGCATCCGTGAGGTCTGCCTTGACATCCGTCCACCCAACCATCGCTTTGACATGGGTCGGGCCATGGCGCACCAGAAACAATCGGCTCATCACGGATCCGAGTTTTTTAGAACCAATGGTAAGCCAGCGGTGACCAAGACCACCTTATTTGCCGCTGCGGCAAGCTTTTGGTTCAACTGCCCTTGCGCGGTGCGGAATTTACGCGCCAAAGCGTTTTCTGGAACTACACTATATCCTACCTCATTGGTTACCAACACAAGCTGGGCTGGGCATATGCTAAGGGCCTTTAATAAGTCTGCTCCCAAAGGTTCTAAAGGCGTATCTGCCAAAAGGTGATTGCTGAGCCACATGGTCAGACAGTCGATCAAAGCGCAGCTTTCAGACGTTAGGCCTGACAGCGCCCCCACCAAATCTAGCGGCGCTTCTTTGAGATCCCACCGCGCCGTTCTGCGCGCGCGATGCATGGCAATTTTTTCGTTCATCTCTGCATCAAATGCCTGAGCCGTGGCGATATAAAGGGGCCGCTTGGTCGCGCTAAGCGCATAATTTTCAGCCCAAAGCGACTTGCCAGACGCTGCCCCGCCGATAACCAATGTAATGTGATGCTGCATTCATTTTCCAAAGTGATCCAAACGTTCTTATCGTGCGTAACACTATCAGTAAACGCAATATGAGATCTCATTAGATCGCCTCCGCTCGGAAAGGTAAGTTTTATGGCTTTAGATGCTGGCCCCGATATGTCTTTTTCACGTCGTGCGATGAAGGCTGAATTGCTTGACGCAGAAACTGAGTTGAAATTAGCTTACGCGTGGAGAGATCACCGAGACGAGCAAGCGCTTCATCGTTTGATCACAGCTTATATGCGATTGGCGATTTCCATGGCGGCAAAGTTTAAGCGGTACGGTGCGCCGATGAACGATCTTATTCAAGAAGCGGGTTTAGGCCTTATGAAGGCTGCAGATAAATTTGACCCGGATCGGGGCGTGCGATTTTCGACCTATGCCGTTTGGTGGATCAAAGCCAGCGTGCAGGATTATGTGATGCGCAACTGGTCGATGGTGCGCACCGGCTCGACCAGCAGCCAAAAATCATTGTTTTTCAACTTGCGCCGCGTTCAAGCGCAGCTAGAGCGCGAAGCGTCGCAGCGCGGGGATCGGCTTGATCGCCATCAGTTGCACCAACTTATTGCGACCGAGGTTGGCGTGCCGCTCAACGATGTTGAGATGATGGATGGCCGCCTGTCAGGCTCGGATTATTCGCTGAATGCCACGCAATCCAGCGAGGATGAGGGCCGCGAATGGATTGACACGATCGAAGATGAAGGCGCGCAAACGCAGGATTTGATTGAAGACCAGCACGACACTGATCAATTGCGGCGGTGGCTTTTACAAGCCCTGCACGCCCTGAATGATCGCGAACGGTTCATCGTGCGCGAACGCAAGCTACAAGAAGAACCGCGCACGCTAGAAAGTTTGGGCAAAGAGCTGGGGCTGTCAAAAGAAAGAGTGCGGCAGTTAGAGGCGGCGGCCTTTTCCAAAATGCGCAAATACCTTGAAAAAAACTCGCAAGAAGTGGTGAGCTTTTTTTGATCGGCAAGTCACTATCGAGCGCCGGCTAGTGGTTTCTTTGCCCAGATTTTGATCTGTGGAACGGTGGCGGGATCTCAGGCTGTGTGTTTAAAACCTGCGTAGATTTTTATCTCAGGAGCGTCCCTTGCGAACTGGCAAGAGACCTTTTACAAATAGGTCTCTCAGGTCTGGAGCGTGAATGTTAAGCTCAAAGCGCATTTTGTTAATCATCACGGGCGGCATAGCCGCGTATAAATCGCTGGATTTAATCCGCAAATTGCGTGCGGCGGGCGCAGCCGTGACCCCTGTTTTGACAGGCTCGGCGCAAGAATTCGTGACGCCGCTTTCGGTGGCCGCCCTGGCCGGTGAAGCAGTACATTCTGAATTGTTCGATTTGACGTCGGAAGCAGAAATGGGCCATATCGAATTATCGCGCAGCGCTGATCTTATTTTGGTCGCACCTGCCACGGCCGATATGATGGCGAAAATGGCGCAGGGGCGGGCCGATGATCTTGCCTCTACGCTGCTTTTGGCGACGGATACGCCTGTATTGATTGCACCCTCTATGAATGTGCGGATGTGGGAACATTCTGCCACACAGCGCAATTTGCGCCAGCTTCAAGCCGATGGCGTAAAAATTATCGGGCCCGAGGCTGGAGATATGGCCTGTGGTGAATTTGGCCCCGGTCGTATGTCTGAGCCCGTTGATATTTTGACTGCTGTGCAAATGCATTTTACTCGCGGTCCGCTGGCAGGCCAGCGGGTTCTGGTTACGTCAGGCCCAACCCATGAGCCGATTGATCCCGTGCGCTATATTGCGAACCGCTCTTCTGGTCGGCAGGGCAGCGCGATTGCACAAGCTTTGGTCAATCAAGGTGCTGACGTGGTGTTCATTTCGGGGCCCGCGGCAGCAGACCCGCCCCTCGGCGCGCAGATAACACGCGTTGAAACGGCTTTAGAGATGGCGCAAGCCGTTGAGCAAGCCCTGCCGTGCAAGATCGCGATCTTTGTGGCGGCCGTGGCGGATTATCGTGTGGAACTGCCCGGCGACGAAAAGATCAAGAAACAGGCGGGTGGGCTTTCAACCTTAAGTTTTGTGGAAAACCCCGATATTTTGGCCTCGGTGGCGCAACGCCGCGACAATCGCCCAGATTTGGTAATCGGCTTTGCGGCTGAAACCGAAGCACTTGAGGAAAATGCGCAGGCAAAACGCATGCGAAAGGGCTGTGATTGGCTTTTAGCAAATGACGTTTCGGCCAAAACCGGCATTATGGGCGGCGACGAAAACGCGATTTTGTGCATTGAACAGGCTGGGGTGGATCAATGGCCCAGAGCGTCCAAGGCACAAGTGGCGGAGCGTTTGGTGCAAAAGATCATTGACCATGTTGAGAAGGCGTCAACGGCGCATGGTTGAGGTCCAGTTTACATGGTCTGAGGGCGCAGATCAAACGCTTGGCGCGCCGTGTTATGAAACTGACGGCGCAGCCGGCGCAGATATACGTGCTAATTTAACACCTGATTTGCGCGCATCGGGGATGATTTTGAAGGCCGCCGACCGCCTGCTGGTGCCCACTGGGTTGCGCGTTGCAATACCGTCAGGCTTTGAGATTCAGCTGCGGCCAAGATCCGGTCTGGCGTTAAAGCATGGGATTACGCTTTTGAACGCACCGGGAACGATTGACAGCGATTACCGTGGAGAAATCGGTGTGATTTTGTACAATAGCGGACCGCAAGCGTTTCTGATTGCACACGGAGACCGGATCGCACAACTGATTGTGGCGCCCGTCATTCAAGCGCAGTTTGTGCATGTAGATGAGATGGCCGGCAGCGACCGCAATGCGGGCGGCTTTGGATCTACAGGACGCAGCTGATGCTTTGGTTGATCATTTTAGCGCTGGGGTTTTGGGCTTTTGGCGCACGCCTGAAAGTACCACCTGGAGTGCGCTTTTCCGTGATTGCAACGCTTTATGCGGCCTTAATACTTGCCCATTTGGTTTTGCCAGCTCAGCACCCTTTAATTCTGGCGACGGGTGGTTCTGTCGCTCCCTTGGCGTTGCTGGGTGGGTTTATCGGTCTTATTTTAATCTATCGGCTGGGATTGCGGGCCCTGCGGGGGCGGGCGGAACGCACGCAGACCGCGGGAGGGGACACGCCTGGCCAAACGGACACGTTTAACGACACAGAGTTAGAACGCTATGCGCGTCACATCATGCTGCGCGAAATCGGCGGTGTTGGACAAAAGAATTTTAAGCAAGCAAAAATTCTTGTTATCGGAGCGGGCGGGCTGGGGGCACCGGCTTTACAATATTTGGCCGCGTCTGGGGTTGGAACGATTGGCGTGATTGATGATGATCTGGTGGAAAATTCAAATTTGCAACGACAGGTTATTCACCAAGATGCCGCGATTGGCACGCCAAAGGTGTTTTCGGCGCAAACGATGATGCTGGCGCAAAACCCCTATATCGAGATACGCCCCTATCATCGCCGCTTCACCAAGGATATTGCTGCCGAGTTATGCGCCGAATTTGATCTGCTATTGGATGGCAGCGATAATTTTGACACCCGCTATTTGGCCAATGAAACGGCTGTGGTTTTGGGAATGCCGCTGATTTCTGGGGCGTTAAGCCAATGGGAGGGGCAAGTTGCGGTGTTTGACCCCAAAACCTTTGGCCCCTGCTATGCCTGTGTTTTTCCCTCCGCCCCTGCCGCGGGTCTGGCACCCAGCTGTGCAGAAGCTGGCGTTTTCGCGCCGCTTCCTGGCGTGGTTGGGGCGATAATGGCCGCAGAGGCGCTGAAGCTTCTAAGTGATGCGGGCACGGCGCTGCGGGGGCATATGCTGATTTATGACGCGCTTTATGGTGAGACCAGAAAGCTAAAAATGACGCCCCGCACGGACTGCCCGATATGCGGTGGTTAAATGCTTGCTCGATAGAGCGTGCATCCTTGGGGATTTGGTCCGGCGCGGGGTCAATGCCGCGGTGATTTTTTGAAGGAAAGATGAGTATGAGCAACCCTCTTTTAAGTGACTGGACAGGCGCCTTTGGATTGGCGCCTTTCGCTGAAATTTCTGATGCTGATTTTGCGCCAGCCTTCGAAACGGCTTTGGCAGAAGATCTCGCAGAAACCTTAGAGATTGCGAATAACCCGCAAATTCCCAGCTTTGCCAATACCATTGAGGCATTGGCCGCCACAGGCAAAGCGTTACATCAGGTGTTATCGGTGTTCTATACCCTCTCTGGGGCAGACAGCAACGCCGCGCGCGAGGCATTGATGCGAGAGTTTTCCCCCAAACTCTCCGCGCATAGTTCCGAAATTTATGCAAATAAGGCGCTGTTCGGCCGGATTGATCGGCTTTGGAACGGCCGCGCCGAATTGAATCTTTCAGAGGAACAGCAGCGCGTATTGATGCTGACGCATCGCAATTTCATTCGCGCCGGCGCTGCGTTGAGCGATACGGCTGAGTTGCGTATGAAAGAAATCAAATCGCGTTTGGCTGTGATAGGCACCGAGTTTTCGCAAAACCTTTTGCACGATGAGCGCAGCTGGCATTTGGAATTGGGGCCGGAAGATTTAAACGGTCTGCCGGAATTTTTGATTGATGCGGCCAAGGCCGCGGGCGTTGAGCGGGGTGTTGAGGCGCCAATTGTGACTTTGTCGCGATCGATTATTGTGCCGTTTTTACAATTCTCTGCGCAGCGCGACTTGCGAAAAAAGGTTTATCAGGCCTGGGCCGCGCGCGGCGCGCATACCGGCGCGCATGATAACAGATCCTTGGCTTTAGAAATGCTTGTGCTGCGCCAAGAGATGGCAGAGCTTTTGGGCTATCCTGATTTTGCGTCTTTCAAACTTGAGACTGAAATGGCGAAGACGCCGGAAAATGTGTCAAAATTGCTTAAAGACGTCTGGCAACCGGCAAAGGCACGCGCTGAACAGGATGCAGGCGTTTTGCAGGAGATGATGCGCGCAGAAGGTTTAAATGACGATTTGGAAAAATGGGATTGGCGCTATTATGCCGAAAAACGCCGCGCTGTAGAGTTCGATTTGGACGAGGCGCAATTAAAACCCTATTTCCAACTGGATCAGATGATCGCCGCCGCGTTTGACTGCGCGAACCGTTTGTTCGGGTTGAGCTTCGAAGAAGTGAAACCGCCGCTTTATCATTCGGATTGCCGCGCGTGGGAGGTGCGCCGCAATGGCACGCATGTGGCGCTATTCATTGGCGATTATTTTGCGCGTGGCTCAAAACGCTCGGGGGCCTGGTGCAGCGCGATGCGCGCTCAGGCAAAATTTCCAAAAGTACAAGCGCCGATCGTGATCAACGTGTGCAATTTTGCCAAAAGCGATCCTGCGTTGCTGTCTTATGATGATGCGCGCACTTTATTTCATGAATTTGGCCATGCTTTGCATCAGATGCTGTCCGACGTAACTTATGAGATGATTTCCGGCACGTCAGTGCCCCGTGATTTTGTGGAATTGCCCAGCCAGCTTTATGAGCATTGGCTTGATGTGCCCGAAGTCTTGGCACGATTTGCAACACATGCGGAAACAGGCGCGTCAATGCCGCCAGCCTTGCTTGAAAAAGTTTTGGCCGCGGCCACCTATGATATGGGGTTCCAAACCGTTGAATATGTGGCGTCTGCAATGGTCGATTTATTTTATCATACCGGCGATATACCAACTGACATCATGCGGCGGCAGGCAGATATTCTTGACCAAATTGATATGCCCAAAGCGATTGGGATGCGCCATGCAACACCGCAATTCGCACATGTATTTTCAGGGGGGCATTATGCCAGCGCCTATTACAGCTATATGTGGTCTGAAGTGATGGATGCCGATGCATTTGCCGCGTTCGAAGAAAAAGGTGATCCGTTTGATCGGAATTTGGCGCAATCGCTTGAAAAAAATATCCTAGCCGCGGGTGGCTCGAAAGATCCCGAACTTCTTTATCTGGCCTATCGGGGGCGTTTGCCGGGTGTCGAAGCGCTTTTGAAGGGGCGCGGATTGGTATCACAAGCCTCTATTTGAACGCGTTTTGTCAAAAAACGAATGCGCTCGACGCTGCATTTAAAAAAAACCTGAATTTGGATGCAAATTTCTAGTGGGCGTGGTTGACTCTAAAGAGGTCGCTCCTTACATCAGCTCCGTTGGCACTCACACAACGTGAGTGCTAATGGCCCATGAGGGTCAAATTTAATTTGAGCGTAAGGAGCCTAAGAGATGGCATTAAAACCGCTTCACGACCGCGTTCTGGTCCGTCGCCTTGAAGGCGATGAAAAAACTTCTGGCGGATTGATCATTCCAGACAGTGCAAAAGAAAAGCCTGCTGAAGGCGTTGTAATCGCTTGCGGCGAGGGTGCTCGCAAAGACAGCGGCGAATTGATCGCAATGGCGGTCAGCAATGGCGACAAAATTTTGTTTGGCAAATGGTCAGGTACAGAAGTCACCGTAGATGGCGAAGAGCTGTTGATCATGAAAGAAAGCGATATTCTGGGCGTTCTGTCCTAAGTCGCACTCCCCTAATTTCAATTTATTAAGACGAGGAAAAGCACATGGCTGCTAAGGACGTCAAATTCGCCACAGATGCACGCAATCGCATGCTCAATGGCGTAAATATTTTAGCTGACGCTGTAAAAGTAACTTTGGGTCCAAAAGGTCGGAACGTTGTTCTGGATAAATCTTTTGGTGCACCACGGATCACCAAAGACGGTGTGTCAGTTGCCAAAGAAATCGAACTTGAAGATAAGTTCGAAAACATGGGCGCGCAAATGGTCAAAGAAGTGGCCAGCCGCACCAATGATGAAGCCGGCGACGGCACAACAACCGCAACAGTTTTGGCGCAAGCGATCGTTCGCGAAGGCCTGAAATCAGTTGCTGCGGGCATGAACCCCATGGATCTGAAGCGGGGCATTGATGTCGCAACAGCGAAAGTAGTTGAATCAATCCAAGCGGCGTCTCGCGAAGTTAAAGATAGTGATGAAGTGGCGCAGGTTGGCACAATCTCTGCCAATGGCGAAGCTGAAATCGGCCGTCAAATCGCGGATGCGATGCAAAAAGTTGGCAATGAAGGTGTGATCACTGTTGAAGAGAATAAAGGCTTGGAAACAGAAACCGACGTTGTCGAAGGCATGCAATTCGACCGTGGATATCTGTCACCTTATTTTGTGACCAATGCAGATAAAATGACATCTGAGTTGGAAGATTGCATGATCTTGCTGCACGAAAAGAAACTGTCTTCTTTGCAGCCAATGGTGCCATTGCTTGAATCTGTGATTCAATCTCAAAAACCACTATTGATCATTGCAGAAGATGTTGAAGGCGAAGCCTTGGCAACTTTGGTTGTGAATAAATTGCGCGGCGGCTTGAAAATTGCGGCTGTGAAAGCTCCTGGATTTGGTGATCGCCGCAAAGCGATGCTGCAGGATATTGCAATTTTGACCGGCGGTCAGGTGATCAGCGAAGATCTGGGCATGAAGCTTGAATCAGTAACGATGGACATGCTTGGCACAGCCAAGAAGGTTCAAATCACCAAAGACGAAACAACCGTCGTTGACGGTGCCGGTGCGAAAGCTGAAATCGAAGCACGCGTGACGCAGATCCGCAATCAGATCGAAGAAACGTCATCTGATTACGATCGTGAAAAGCTGCAAGAGCGCGTTGCCAAATTGGCTGGCGGTGTTGCCGTGATCCGCGTTGGTGGAATGACCGAAGTGGAAGTGAAAGAGCGCAAAGATCGCGTTGATGATGCGCTGAATGCGACCCGCGCTGCGGTTCAAGAAGGCGTTGTTGTGGGTGGCGGCGTTGCGCTGGTCCAAGCGGCTAATGCGTTGGCTGGTGTGACTGGTGAAAACTCTGACCAAGACGCGGGTATCACAATCGTGCGCAAAGCAATCGAAGCGCCTTTGCGCCAGATCGCTGAAAACGCAGGCGTTGACGGTGCTGTTGTTGCTGGCAAAATCCGCGAAAGCGACGATGCGGCCTTTGGCTTCAACGCTCAAACCGAAGAATATGGTGATATGTTCGCTTATGGCGTTATCGACCCTGCCAAAGTTGTGCGGACGGCGTTGGAAGATGCCGCTTCAATCGCCGGTTTGTTGATCACAACAGAAGCGATGGTTGCAGATAAGCCGGCCAAAGAAGGCGCCGGTGGTGCTCCAGGCGGCATGCCCGATATGGGCGGCATGGGCGGCATGGGCGGCATGATGTAAGCTGCTTAACCGCAAAAAAGATTGGGGCCCAGCTGTGTAGCTGGGCCTTTTTTTTTGCCTCAACTTGCGCTAGGGCCAGTAAAGCCGAGCGGTTGAGGAAAACTTGGATGCGCTTAATTTTACTCACCACATTGACGATGCTGGCATTTGCGGCCAATTCAGTTCTGAATCGTGCGGCGCTTGCGCCTGATCTTGGAGCTGACAGGCTTGAGCCATGGGCCTTTGCCGCGATACGTTTGCTGTCGGGGGCGCTTTGTTTGATGTTGTTGATTGGGTGGCGCGATAAGCGGCTTCAGGTTCCAGCGTTCAAATTTTGGGGTGTGATCAGCCTAAGCTTATACGCGGTTGCGTTTTCGCTGGCGTATATTTCGCTGCCAACGGGGATTGGCGCTTTGATCCTTTTTGGCGTGATCCAGCTTGTGATGTTTGCAGGCGCATTGATTAAAAAAGAGCATCTGACAGCGCGGAAATGGATCGGAGCTTTGATCGCTTTTGCGGGGTTGGTCTGGCTGCTTTGGCCGACGCAGCACGCTGCCATTGATCCATGGGGCGCCGCGCTGATGCTGGCAGCTGGTATCGGCTGGGGGGTGTATTCGCTGTTGGGGCGCGCAAGCCTTGATGCTTTGGCCGATACCGGCGCTAATTTCTTTTATACAGGGTTTTTTGCGGCGGCCGTCTTATATCTGCTTCCTGCGCAGCTAAGCCTATACGGGGGTGTTCTGGCGGTGGTGTCCGGCGCGGTGACTTCCGGAATGGGCTACGCGCTTTGGTATTCAGTATTGCCGCGTTTATCTACTGCTGTGGCGGGAATAGCGCAGTTAAGCGTGCCGGTCTTGGCAGCTTTCGGCGGTATGGTGTTTTTATCTGAAGCCATGACTTGGCAGTTTGCCCTTGCCAGCGCGGTGGTCTTGGGTGGTATTGGCTTTGCAACCTGGTCTTTTGATGCGCCGGGCAAAGGCGGCGATCGCGAATCTACCGCCAAGAGGGCAAAATGATCCGCTATCTTTTTCTTTTTATCGCGGGGTTCATACAGCCTGTTTCTGCAGATTGTGTGGTGTTGTTGCATGGGCTGGGGCGGTCCGCGTTTTCGCTGGTTTTGCTGGAAGAGGTGTTGCAGCGGCAAGGGTATCAAACGGTAAAAGTAAATTATCCTTCAACCAAACAAACTATTCAGTCTTTGTCTGATTTCGCATTGCCGCAGGGGTTTGCCGCCTGTGGAAGCGCGAAAACCCATTTGGTAACGCATTCCATGGGGGGTATCTTGGCCCGCTATTGGCTGGCACATCAAACCCCCGACAATCTTGGCCGCGTGGTTATGCTGGCACCGCCCAATCAAGGCAGTGAGCTGGTTGATATTTTGGGGCCCTTACCGCCCTTTAAGTGGATCAATGGCCCGGCGGGAGCGCAATTGGGGACGGATGGTTTGGTATTGAGTTTGCCCGCGGTCACCTTTGATTTGGGAATTATAGCCGGATCTCACACGCTAAACCCTGCTTATTCTGCATTGATTGATGGGGCGGATGACGGGAAAGTATCGGTTGCAGCCACCAAGGTTGAGGGAATGCGCGATCATATCATTCTGCCAGTCACGCATACGTTCATCATGAATGCGCCAAATGTTTTGGCGCAAACGCTTGATTATCTTGAAACGGGCCAGTTTGATCCTGAGATGAGTGATCGTGAGGCGTTGCAAAACGTGCTGATTAATGACCGGTAGTTCTTTCTCTTTTTACAATGCCGATGTTTTAACGCCAGCGGGCGTGGCGCGTGCACCCTTGCATATTGAAAAGGGCGTGGTAGCGAGCGCCCCGCAAAGCGTTGCATTTGATCTAGACGGATTTCTTGTGCTGCCAGGGATTATTGACCTGCATGGCGATGGGTTTGAGCGCCATCTTGCGCCAAGGCGGGGCGCGGTGAAAAATTTGCAAACAGGATTTTCTGCCGTACAATCTGAATTGGCGGCGCATGGGATTACCACGGCGTGTCTGGCGCAATTTTACAGCTGGGAAGGGGGCATGCGCGGCCCCGAATTTGCTGAAAAGTTTTTGCAGGCCTTGCAATGTTTTCAACAAAGCAGCCCGTTAACCCTGCGCGCGCAGCTGCGCTTTGAAACGCATATGCTGGATCATTATGAGCGCTTTGCAGATTTGTGCACCAGGTTCCAAGTGCCCTATATCGTGTTCAATGATCATATTCCCCACGGGGCACTGGCCGCAGGAAAACGCCCCCCCCGATTGACGGGTCAGGCATTAAAAAGCGGCCGCAATCCTGAAGCACATCTGGCGTTGTTAAAGCAGATGCATGACGCGCATGATCAAGTTCCTGCCGCACTATTGCGATTAAGAGCACTGCTCAGAGCGCAGACGATATTGGGCAGCCATGATGACCGCAGCGCTCAACAGCGTCAGATTTGGGCGCAGATGGGCGTTTCGATTTGTGAATTTCCGGAAACCTATGAGGTTGCAAAACAGGCCCATACCCTTGGTTCGCCGGTAATAATGGGTGCGCCAAATTTGTTACGGGGTGGATCGCATAAAGGCAATATTGGCGTTTCGACCTTGTTGGCAGAGGGGCTTTGCGATGCTTTGGCCTCGGATTATCATTACCCATCGCTTTGCCAGGCCGCGCTAAGCTTAGAGGCTGATATTGGCATTGCCAAGGCGTGGGCGTTGGTCTCGTCCCGCCCTGCCCAGATTTTGGGCCTCAATGATCGGGGGCATCTGGCCATTGGGCAACGGGCTGATATGGTGGTGTTGGAGGGGCGCAGTCGCGCAGTCGAAGGCACGTTTGCACAGGGTCGAGCTGTGCATCTTACAGGAAGTTTGGCGGCAAGGATGACAGGCCTTGTTTGAGATAATGCGCTTGCCTAACGGCCTTTCGCTCGACGGCGCGTTAGCTTTTGGGCCGGACGCTGTTATAATGGCCCATTTTACGGCCCGGTTTTATCTCGGCTTTGCCATATAAATGCAGCGCGGTGCCGGCTTGCGAAGACAGGGCTTCAAGCGCGTCAAGATCATTCCCGATCAAATTTGTCATTGTGACATCGCTATGCCGGCTGCCATCGGCCAACGGCCAATTGGCGATGGCGCGTATATGCTGTTCAAACTGATCAACCGCGCAGCCATTTTGCGTCCAATGCCCCGAATTGTGAACCCGTGGGGCGATTTCATTGACGATTAGACCCTGCCCAGTGACGAAAAGCTCAACGCCCATAACGCCTACATAATCCAGCGCATTCATAATTTTGGCGGCCAAAAGCACCGCATCCATCCGCTGCGTGGCGTTGATTTGCGCAGGTACGCTGGTCGTACGCAAAATCCCCGCTTGGTGGATGTTTTCGCCCGGGTCAAAGCAAGCCACATCGCCGGCGCTGTTGCGCGCGCCAATGATTGAAATTTCTTTTGAAAAGGAAATGAAGCCCTCTAAAATTGCCGCTTGCCCGGCCATATCAGCGATGGCCGGAGCCTGATCTTCTTGGGTGGATAAGCGCGCTTGCCCTTTGCCATCATAGCCAAAGCGCCGGGTTTTCAATATGGCGGGCAGCCCTAGCGCGTCCACGGCTTCGCTCAGGTCTTGGCGCGTATCAACCGCGCGATAGGGGGCTGTTTTCAACCCCAAGCCTGTTAGAAAATCTTTTTCCGTCAAACGGTCTTGGGAAATACGCAAGGCTTCACGCCCGGGTCGAATTGGGCAAAGCTTTTCTAAAATATCCAAAGCCGATGTGGGGATATTTTCAAACTCATAGGTGATCACATCAACATCGGCTGCAAAGCGGCGCAACGCAGCCTCATCCTCATAGGCGGCGCAGGTGGTGGCGTAAGCCACATCGGCGGCAGGGGGCGCTGAGGCGGGATCGAAAATATGTGCGCGCAGCCCCAACCTGCTGGCGGCACTGCAAAGCATCCGGCCCAATTGTCCACCGCCCAAAATACCAATCACGGCGCCAGTTTTTAAAGGCTCATTCATCAAGGGGTTCATCCGCGATTGAAGCGGTGAGATTGGCGCGCCACTGCGCCAAACGCGCCGCAAGCTCTGGATCGCTCAAGGCCAAAATTGCAGCGGCCATCAGCCCCGCGTTTTGAGCCCCTGCAGCCCCAATCGCCATCGTTGCTACGGGAAAGCCTTTTGGCATTTGTACGATCGAATAGAGGCTATCCACACCTGATAAGGCTTTCGTTTGTATGGGCACGCCAATCACCGGCAACGGGGTTTTTGACGCCATCATGCCAGGCAAATGCGCTGCCCCACCAGCGCCGGCAATAATCACCTTTAAACCCCGATCGATCGCGGTTTTACCATAGGTCCACAAACGGTCTGGGGTGCGATGGGCCGATACGATTTTGGTTTCATAGGGAAGATGTAAATCATCCAAAATTTCGGCAGCGTTGCGCAGGGTTGGCCAATCTGATTGGCTGCCCATAATTATTCCGATGTCCGGCTGTGTCATTCTTTGGTCCTTGGCTTCAAACGCGCAGTATAAGGATTGCCCTAGCTTAGGCAATAATGTCAGGGGTCAAACGGTCCTCTAAACGCGATATTTTATCTTTAAGCGCCAATTTTCTTTTCTTAAGCCGCTGCAGGGTCAGTTGATCTGCGGTGCCCTTCTCAACCAGAGCGCCTATCGCATCATCCAGATCGCGGTGTTCGCTTTTAAACACTGCCAATTGGATCTTTAAAACTTCATCATTTTCTAAGGCGGGGTCGCTGGTATTGATCATTCACATCTACTGGCTTGTTACGTTTCTAGTTTACCGGAAAGGCGTTGGGCTGCAAAGCCCTTGTCTTTATCATTTTGGTTTCCCATATCTACTGCAAGAGCCGCCAGATTGGGGCTTTTTACGGACTGTCGCTTCTAAAAAGGACGTGTCGATGGCAAAATTAAATTTGGGGTCTTACCCGCATATGCTGGGGTTTGAGCAACTGGAACGGCTGCTTGAGCGCGCGGCGAAATCTGGGAATGAAGGATACCCGCCTTTTAACATTGAGCAAACCTCGGCCAGCTCTTATCGGATTACGCTTGCCGTTGCGGGGTTTCGCGAGGAAGATTTATCGATCACGCTTGAGGATCGCCAATTGCTTATTCGAGGGCGGCAGCAAGAGACAAGTGACACGCGTGTGTTTTTGCATCGCGGGATCGGGGCGCGTCAGTTTCAGCGCAGTTTTGTTTTGGCCGACGGTGTGGATGTGGGCGAAGCGCTCATGGAAAATGGTTTACTGCATATTGATTTAACGCAAACTCAACCCGAGACTGTGGTGCAAACGATTAAAATTCAAAAAGCAAGAAAATAGGCGAGCTGTTGAGGGTTGATTTGCGGCTCTAAGACAACTCCAAACCACTTGTCTCGGTTTTTTACGCAGATATTTTTAGGATCAGGCGAGCGATCATGCTGGAGCTTTGACAGGCGATTTTCCCGTGGCAAGGCCCCTGAAATATATTCACTTCCAGATATAAAGGCCCGCATTGCGTCCTGTGACAGTCTGACTGGTATATTCTAGTCGTTTTCAGCTAGAAATTTCTCTGCATCCAAGGCGGCCATACATCCCATGCCTGCGCTGGTGATCGCTTGCCGGTAGGTATCATCGGTGAGATCACCCGCCGCATACACGCCGGGGATTGAGGTGCGGGTGCTGCCCGGTTCGACCACCACATAGCCGCCGCTATGGGTCTCCAATACATCCTTAACCAGCTCTGTCGCGGGGGAATGCCCGATGGCCACGAACACGCCTTTGCAGGCAATTTCAGTGATCTCTCCGGTTTTGACGTTCTTCACCCGTACGCCTTCAACGCCGAGCGGGCTGTCGGTTCCGATCACCTCATCCAATTGGTGAAACCATAAAGGTTCGATTTTCGGATGCTTGAGCAAACGGTCTTGAAGAATTTTCTCTGCGCGTAATTCATCGCGGCGGTGGATTAAGGTGACTTTGCTTGCAAAATTGGTGAGAAACAACGCTTCTTCCACCGCGGTATTGCCGCCGCCAATCACCACAATTTCTTGGCCACGGTAGAAGAATCCATCGCAGGTGGCGCAAGCCGATACACCAAATCCTTTGAACTTTTCTTCCGACGGTAGGCCAAGCCATTTCGCGCGTGCGCCAGTGGCTAATATCACTGCATCTGCAGTGTAGACCGCGCCGCTATCGCCTTTGGCGGTGAAGGGGCGTTGGCTGAGATCCAAGTCACTGATTATATCTCCGATAATTTCGCATCCCATCGCTTTTGCATGCGCCTCCATACGGATCATCAAATCGGGGCCTTGTACTTCCGTATCCCCGGGCCAGTTTTCCACCTCGGTTGTTGTGGTCAATTGACCGCCCGGCTCAATCCCTTGCACCAGAATGGGCTCAAGCATAGCGCGGCTGGCATAAACACCGGCCGTATAGCCTGCGGGGCCTGATCCGATGATCAAAACTTTGGTATGGCGGGTCTCTGACATGATGATTCCGATATCATTTAAATTCTGCTCGGCACGGTATAACGGTGTCTTTTAAGCTGGAAAACCCCCAAGATATTTAAAACTCTTGCTGCTGCCTATAAATTAACGAGTTGGAATAATCTTGCGGATTTGTGAAATATTATTGCGCGTAGGGCTTGCTTGCTGTAAGAAAAACGTAGCTTGTGGAGAATTTAAATGCCGTTAACCCGTTTAGACCCTATTGATAGGCTCATTTTAGCTGAGTTGCAGGCCGATGGCCGAATGACGAATGTAGAATTGGCACGCCGTGTTGGAATTTCAGCGCCGCCATGTCTGCGCCGCGTGCGCGCATTGGAAGATCAGGGCTTTGTTCAAGGCTATCATGCCAAAGTTGACAGCCGGCAATTGGGCTTTGAAGTTCAAGTTTTTGCCATGGTAGGGCTGCAAAGCCAGGCAGAGTCAGATTTACGGGCCTTTGAAGATCGCTGCGTTGACTGGCCGCTGGTGCGCGAATGTCATATGTTGAACGGCGAAGTTGATTTCATGCTTAAATGCGTTGCGCCTGATCTGAGCAGTTTTCAAACGTTTCTTACCTCGGATTTACTCACCGCAGAGAATGTGGGAAGCGTGAAAACATCCTTGGTTATCCGAGGCGCGAAGGAAGAGCCTGGCGTGCCCTTTGACGTTTTAGAAGAGCGATTGGCCAAAAAAGCGTAACGCCACTTTACAAGACGCGGTGCAGGCTCAAGAAAGCCGTATGGTGGAAATCAAACGCCCGTAATCCGCTTGTTTCTGATGCGTGGCGCGCCGATATGAAAAAAAGCGTTTGGGGTCTGAATAGGTACAATATTGCGTCCATTCGGCTGCTTTTATTCCCGCTTTTCGCAATCTGAAAAGTCCATAGCCTGGCAGGTTGAATAGATATTTCTCGGGGGCTTTGGCGTTGCTAAAAAAACAGTGGTTATCGGGGCTTGCTTCTAAGAAGCGTTCGATGAAGTCTTGACCAACTTCATAAGCGGGCTGGCTGATGCAGGGTCCGATCACCCCGACAATGTTTTCGCGCTGTGCGCCCAACCCTTCCATAGCGTCGATTGTGGCGTCCAGCACTCCGTTCAAAGCGCCGCGCCAACCGGCATGGGCAGCCCCAATGATTTTGGCATTGGGGTCGGCGAATAGCACGGGCTGGCAATCGGCCGTCAGCACAGCCAAGGTGATATTGGGCGATGCGCAAACCATGGCATCTGCTGCGGTTTCTGGATTTCCGGTCGAGGCGATTGTCAGCGCGGTTGCGGAATGGGTTTGGTAAACCGTGACAAGATCGCTTAAATCACCGCCCATATCTTCTGCCACGCGGCTTCGGTTGATCTGCACGATTTCAGCTTGATCCGAAGATCCGGTGCCGCAGTTCAGCCCTTCAAAAATACCTGAAGAGGCGCCGCCAAGCCGCGTATAAAACCCGTGGTTTATCGGTGATAAAAGCGGGGATGTTAGGCGTTTCAAACTCATTCAGTGAATCCTGCAGGCGCGTGGGTTGTGGATGGGTATAGCGCGATGGCTTTGAACAGATTTCCCATTTCCGCAGGATGGGTCAAGCGTTTATGCGCTGCGATATGTTGGTCTAGCGCCATGCCGCTTAAGCGTTTGGCCAAAGCTTGCGCGCGGGCGGTTATTCCCAGACGTTCGAGCAGAACGCCTTGCGGGGTGAGTCGGCTGTGTTTGCAGGCAAGGTTTGATACCAAAGCCGCAAAATCGACATGCGCAGAAAGATCCGCCAATCCGGGTGCGCTTAAAAACTCGGTTATGTCATGTTGGTACACCGCTTGCAGCGTATCCCCCAAAGTTTCCCAATCGCCATAATCGATCAGCAACGCGGCCCCGCCCTGCGCTTCTATATGATGGCCAAGTTGTTTGGCAATCGCTTGACCGCCGGTATTCAGTTCAACAATATCGCCAATTTGAACTTCGCCAACCCTATGGTCTAATGCGGGAAGGTGGGTGGGCGCGCTGGTTAAGCCAATGTGAAAAGCCCCATCCTTCAAACCGATCAGGCGTTCGTGCCAGCCAGTGGCTTCGAATTGGAATTGCCGGATGGGAAGCGCGTCAAAAAATTCATTGGCGATGCAGAAAATGGGAAGATTTGGAAGATCTGCAACCTGCTCAGCCCAGACGGGTTGAAACGGCTGCAGTTTTTCTTTTTGCAAAGCGCGCAGTTGAGGCGAGGCTTCCAGTAGATGAATTTGGGCACCGGCATGAAACCCATCAAGAGTGCGCGTGGCATGCAAAATATCTGCCATTAAAGTGCCGCGCCCAGGGCCCAGTTCTAAAAGGATAAAGCGATCGGGGCGCCCTTGATCCTGCCAGGTTTGTGCCAAACAGAGGCCCAATAATTCGCCGAACATTTGGCTAATTTCAGGCGCCGTCACGAAATCGCCTTGCTGGCCGAAAACTGCTTGGGTTGTGTAATAGCCATGCTTGGGATGCAGCAAACAGGTCTGCATATATTCGCTTATCGCAATGGGGCCGGTTTGCGCGATGCGCTGTTTAAGAAGTGGTGCAAGCGCAGTCATGATTTGCGAAAAGCCCGCAGTATCAAAGCCATGCCCAAAAGAGCCATCGGCAGTGATAAAAGCTGCCCCATCGTAAGCCCAAAGCCGTCAAAGTTCAGCGCATATCCCAAAGGATTTTCGGGGCTTTGAAACTGCGCATCGGGCTGGCGCACCAATTCAACAAGGCAGCGCGACAGCCCGTATATTGTAAAGAAAGCGCCAGTGATCAAGCCGGGGCGCTTCAGCGCATCGTAGCGAAACGCCATCGCGGCCAACACCAGGCCCAGCAACAAACCCTCAAGCGCCGCTTCATAAAGCTGCGAGGGATGGCGCGCACAGAGGCCCGCGGCTTGGCCACAGGCTTGTGCGGCCTGGCCGGGAAACGCCACCCCCCATGGCAGATCTGTGGGCCGCCCCCAGAGCTCGGCATTGATAAAATTTGCCAAGCGCCCAAGCAAAAGCCCCATGGGCGTGGATAGGGCGATCACATCCGCGCCGCTTGCATAAGGAACAAGATTGCGGCGAAAGTAAAAAAACGCCGCGATTACGACCCCCAGCAAACCACCGTGAAAGGCCATACCGCCCGTCCAGATCATTACAATTTCAAAAGGGTGTGCCACGTAATAGGCAGGCTGATAAAATAGCACATAACCCAAGCGCCCCCCAAGTAATATGCCAAGGATCATCCAGGTTAGCAGGTCTTCAAAGTCCCGAGCGGCCATTGGCGCAAGGTTTTTGGGCCAAAGCTCTGATCGGCGCAACGCGACAAGCGCCATGCGCCATGCCAATAAAATACCGACAATATAGGACAGAGCATACCAACGAACGGAGAAGGACAATCCGAAAACAGAGATTGAGAAAATCTCAGGAGAGATATCAGGAAATATAATCATTTTGCCTCTCTAGCGATCTCATGAACACCGCAGAATGTAAACTGGTGCTTGAGACTATGCGTGGAAAGCCCCATATAAGAGGTACATGTAACGATGGAGCGTCCAATGCAAACCAGAAATAAAATGTTTGACGATATTTCTCAACTGATGACCAACGCAATGGGCGTGGCACAAGGTGCGCGCGAAGAAGCTGAAACGGCGATGAAGTCAATGATTGACCGTTGGTTGGCTGATCGTGATTTTGTCACCCGTGAGGAATTTGATGCGGTGCAGGCTATGGCGCGCAAAGCGCGTGAAGAAAATGCCGAACTGGCCGCGCGGCTCGAGGCGTTGGAGCAGGGAAAATAAAATTCTTAAGACGCTGAGCGGTTTTTCTGAACCCGATTAAGCAGAAATATGCGGCTGGTTCCTTTTGGAACCAGCCTAATTTTTTGCGCTAAAATAACGGCTGATATCCGCCTATGTCGTAGGCATAACCAAGATATCCACAACTTATTGTAGGTCCTGCTAAGATTTAGCTTTACAGGAAGGTCAATCCATATAACCATATGTGGTAGGGGTGCAGCAATCGGCAGCACTCTGTAGAGCAGGCACCAAGTGGTAGGGATACTGCCATATCCCCCCACTAAAAACGTAAGAGGTGGCGCTATGGCATTGACCGAAAGCTTTCTTGAAGAAGATATCCATCCAATCGACATCGTTGAAAATATCGCAGAGCATAAGGCTTGGGATTTCGATCGCATTGCAGAGGATCAAATCGCAATGGCTGTTGAAGGGCGCTGGCGGACGTATTCTATTACTTTGGCCTGGTCGGCTTATGATGAAACCTTGCGCATGGTGTGCACTTTTGAGATGGAACCGCCCGCGCATAAACATGGCGTCTTGTTCGAGGCCTTGAACGAAATCAATGATCAATGCTGGGCCGGTGCTTTCACCTATTGGACCGAGCAATCTTTGATGGTTTATCGCTATGGGTTGTTATTGTCTGGCGGGCAAGTCGCCAGCGCAGATCAAATAAGCACATTAATTTCGTCAGCAGTTGCCACGTCCGAGCGGTATTACCCAGCCTTTCAACTGGTGGTTTATGGCGATCATTCGGCGAAAGATGCGATGCAAGTGGCTATTGCAGAGGCGTACGGGCGGGCCTAAACTTTCCCTATATTTGGGCAGAGTGCCCATAGGGGAGGGCTATGGATTTTTCAGATATTGCGCAGCGTGGTTTGGTGCTGCTTGGCTGCGGAAAAATGGGGTCAGCGATGCTGGAGGGATGGCTGAGTTCAGGGCTTCCAGCTCAGTCCGTTTGGGCATTAGACCCGCATCCGTCAGCGTGGCTTCAACAGCAAGATATACATTTGAATGCAGCTCTTCCATCTGATCCGGCGTTGGTTTTGGTGGCGGTAAAGCCCCAATTGATGCAAGCGGCTTTGCCTCAAATGTCCAAATTTGGTAATGGAACCACTTTATTTTTATCGATCGCTGCGGGCATTACAATTGCCGGTTTTGAAGCGATATTGGGCCCGCACACTCCAATTATTCGGGCAATGCCAAACACACCAGCCGCGATTGGACAAGGTATTACGGCGTTATCGGGAAATCACCGGATCGAAGAACGTCACTTGGTATTGGCCGAGGGCCTTTTGGGCGCCATTGGCCAGACCCTTCGCTTGGAGCATGAGGCGCAGATGGACGCGGTCACGGGGGTGTCAGGCTCGGGCCCGGCCTATGTGTTTTATATGATCGATTGTTTGGCTGCGGCGGCCCGTGCACAAGGGCTTGGCGAAGATGTGGCGATGCAATTGGCCAAGGCGACAGTGGCCGGCGCCGGGGCTTTGGCCGCCACATCGCAGGAAACGCCCGAGCAATTACGGATCAATGTCACCAGCCCAAATGGCACCACGCAAGCCGGTCTCGAGGTTTTGATGCAAGCCAAAGGGGGGCTTGATGCCTTGATGCGCGAAACTGTGGCCGCAGCGGCAAACCGTTCGCGAGATTTGGCCAATGGCTGAAATATCCTTTGACGATTTTACCAAGGTTGATATCCGGCTGGGGCGTATCGTTGATGCGGCGCCCTATCCCGAAGCGCGTAAACCCGCGATTAAACTGTGGATCGATTTTGGCGCTGAACTGGGTGTGAAAAAAAGTTCAGCGCAAATCACCCAGCATTATGCGCCTGATCAGTTGTTTGGGAAGCAGATATTGGCGGTGGTCAATTTTCCACCACGTCAGATTGGGCGCTTTATGTCCGAAGTTTTGGTGCTGGGGGTCTCTGGCGATGATGGCGGTATTGTGTTGGTGGGCCCAGATCGCGCGGTGCCGCTTGGCTCGCGGTTGCATTAAAAATTTCTATTGATTGGCCAGTGCCTTTGGCCGTTTTAATGGGCCGCCTCGTGCTGGGACAGATTGTAGGCTGGGCAATAGAAGCGAGCCTGTGAATTTATCAAGCTGCGATCAACCTAATGTGGTTGAATTATTTTAACTGCTTTGCGGCGTTTATTCTCATTTCCAGCATAAAAGGTACTTTACCCCTCGCAGTTACCTTGATAGCAACGCCCTTGAGCTGATCGTCTTCAACCGTAACAGGTGGCAGAGTTTGGCTCGAGAATAAACTGTGGTTCTTTGAGATATGAGGCGTGTGCACGTGCTGCGCTCTTGATAATAAAACGACCGGTGGACGTAAAAGTGACACTGTTTGGTGGTTGGAACTTAAAGTAACGGCAAGTGTAAAAATCTGGTTCCTGCCCACGTGGTGGAATGGTAGACACAAGAGACTTAAAATCTCTGGGCTTAATAGGCCGTGCCGGTTCGAGTCCGGCCGTGGGTACCAGATTTAGGCTAGTTTTTCCTTTATAATAAAGCATACTTAGCCTAGGCTGCTAAAAAGGGAACTCAAATTGGGTCAAAAAGGAACTCAATGAGGTCAAAAACAGGCGGCTCGTAATGCAAAAAGAGGACAATGATACCAGTGTAACCAACGAGGACACTGAGATCTTAAACTTGCCCCTTTATACAGAGCGTAAGGCCGATGGTATCTATCGCTATAGAAGACGTGTCCCCAAGCCCTTGGTTCCCCGGATTGGCAAAGGCTACCTCTATCGCAACTTAGGTAAAACCAAGCAGGAGGTTGTTGGGAAATGGCCGAGTGCGCATGCAGAGATAGAAGAGATTCTTACCCGTGCCATAGAAGGTGAAAGCAAAGCTCAAGAGCTTATCTGGAGAAACATTCTTTCCGATGTCTGCGCAATAAGGGGTTAGGGCGTCAAAAATTCGAACGCTTCAGTTGCCAGTCATTCCGCTCTCACATTTTTTAAGGGTTCGGTGAGTTAGTTTTTTCCAGCCTAAAAGCTGTTGGAGTTGCGACCCAATCATCTATGTCCCATCCAATTTTTACATACAGCTTACCACCTGCCGCGTCAGGCGCGCTGTTAGATTGGTGTCGCACAAAGGAGAATGTCCTTCTTCTGAGGTAGATCTATGCCGCGAGCCAACCACCGCAACATATTAATCCAACAAAACAATTGACAGAGAAGCATCCGCTCCAATATCGTTAGCATGCAAACGAATGATGACTCTGGTGCTAGATGTATTCTCAACCCTTGGATCTAGAAGAAGCGCTTTTGGTGCTCAAGAATAGCAATCCAAAGGTGATTGCGGGGGGCACTGATGTCTATCCCTCGCTCAAATCGGGGTTCTGCCCGTCTGAATTCATGGATGTGTCTCGTATTTGCGGGTTCAAAGAGATCTCGCAAGATGAGCAAGATGTCCGATTAGGGGCTGCTGCAACTTGGTCGGATATTGTAAACGCTGACCTACCGGCTGCTTTTGACGCATTGAAACAGGCCGCCCGCAAAGTGGGAGGCATTCAAATCCAGAATGCCGGGACAATTGCAGGCAATATTTGCAACGCCTCACCGGCGGCCGATGGTGTGCCGCCTTTGCTGGCACTGGATGCGAAGGTCGAACTTTGTAGCCAAGACACCGGCACGCGTGTTCTGCCCTTGAACGAATTCATCACAGGCGTGCGCCAAACGGTCCTGAAGCCGGATGAGCTGGTCTCAGCCGTCCTTATTCCGCCGTCGCCGATCAGCATGGGGTCTGCTTTTGAAAAGCTTGGATCGCGGCGCTATCTGGTCATCTCAATCACCATGACCGCCGCCAATGTGCTCCTTGGTCAGGATGGGCGCATTGAGGATGTGCGCATCGCTGTCGGATCTTGTTCCGCAGTCTCTCAGCGGCTGTACGCGTTGGAAAAGGATTTGAAAGGGAAGACGCCGCAGGATGTGCTTGTTAGAGCAGAACACCTTGCCCCCCTGTCCCCAATTGATGACGTGCGCGGATCAGGGACTTACCGCCTGGCGGTGGTCCAGGAACAAATTCAGCGCGCTGTGATGGGGGCGAGCCGGCGATGAATATACAAGCGAAAAAGGCTGCCTTAGAGGTTTGGGTCAATGGCGAAGCGCAGGCGGCGGATCCGTTTCCAGGCCAGCGCCTGTCAGACTTGCTGCGGGAAGGCCTTGGGCAAAGAGACGTCAAGATCGGGTGCGATGCAGGCGATTGTGGTGCCTGCACGGTTCTGCTTGATGGCGCGCCGGTATGCGCTTGTCTGACCCCGGCGCATCAGGCGGCAGGGCGTAAGGTTGAAACCGTTCAGGGGCTTCATGTGTCAGATCCGATCGCTGCGCGTTTGATGCAGAGCTTTTTGGATCACGGCGCGTCACAATGTGGGATCTGTACGCCGGGCATGATGGTTTCGGCTGTGGCCTTGCTGCGCGACGTGCCTGAGCCAAGCGAAGTGCAGGTGATGGATGCGCTAGGTGGCGTGTTATGCCGCTGTACCGGTTATCGCAAGATCATTGATGCCGTGAGGAATGTGCCCGCTGTTGCCGTCGAAGCCACAGGGCATGTGGGGGAGGCGATCCAACATCTGGATGGCACCGACAAGATTTTGGCGCAGGTGGAATATGGCGACGATGTTGCGCCCCCGGGATGCCTTGAGGTGCTGGTCATTCGTTCACCTTTTCCAAGGGCCTCGTTCGCCTTGGGAAATCTGGACGGATATGCCCATTCTCTTGGGCTATCTGCGGTTTTGACGGCCGCAGATGTGCAGGGCGAAAATAGCTTTGGTGTTATTCCAGGGTTCGAAGACCAACCCGTCTTTGCAGAAGCAGAAACCCGTTATACAGGCGATGCGGTGGCCGCCTTGGTTGGCCCGCGCGATGTGTTGCGGTCTATCGACCCGGCGGATGTGCCGGTTGATTGGACTGAATTGCCAGCCGCGCAAGATATTGAGGCTGCGCAACTGAGTTCCGCAGGGCAATTGCACAAGGGCCGAGACAATAACGTTATGTGCGGCGGTTTTGTGAAATGCGGCGATGCAGATGCCGCTTTGGCCAAGGCATATGTGACAGTTGAGGGGCGTTTCCAAAGCGGCTTTGTCGAGCATGGCTATATCGAGCCCGAAGCCGGTTTTGCCGAGGTTGTAAATGGCCGGGTCGAGGTGCATGCCTGTACGCAGGCCCCGGTTATGGATCTCGAAGGGTTGGAGCGAGTGCTGGGCATGGACCGATCCAAGATCCGCATTGTGCCGACGGCGGTAGGAGGCGGATTTGGCTCTAAACTTGATATGAGCGTGCAGCCCTATCTGGCGATGGCCGCACTGAAAACAGGACAGCCCGTGCGCATCTGTTATACGCGGACAGAGTCGATGCGCGCTTCGACCAAGAGACATCCTTCAGATATCACGCTTAGGATCGGGGCTAACAAAGACGGCAAGATATGTGGATTTGACTTTTCCGGGGCGTTTGACACCGGCGCATATGCCAGCTGGGGACCGACTGTCGCCAACCGGGTGCCCGTTCACGCATCAGGGCCCTACCAGATTGCGGATTATACAGCCCAGTCCAAAGGCGTTCATACAAACAATCCGCCTTCGGGCGCGTTTCGCGGCTTTGGTGTGCCGCAATCAGCCATCGCGCAAGAAAGCCTATTTGATGAATTGGCAGATAAGCTTGGGCAAGACGCGCTCGAGTTTCGTATCGCCAATGTGCTGAAGAATGGAACGCCCACCGTTTGTGGCCAAGTCTTCGGTCAGGGTGTTGGAATCAAGGCCTGTCTCGAGGCGCTGCGCCCTGCTTGGACCAAAGAACGTGCTGCGGCAGAAGCATTTAATGCACAGAACACCACCAGAAAGCGCGGTGTGGGTGTTGCGGGTGGCTGGTACGGCTGCGGGAACACGTCGCTGCCCAATCCCTCGACCATCAAATCGGGCATTCAAGAGGATGGTACGGTTGTATTGCACCAGGGGGCGATGGATATCGGCCAAGGGGCCAATACGGTCATTGCCCAGGTCTTTGCCACGGCCCTTGGCGTTGACGTCGGTCAGGTACAGCGCATTGGCGCAGATACAGACGTCACGCCGGATGCGGGCAAAACCTCTGCCTCGCGTCAGACATTCGTGTCGGGCAACGCCGCGCGGCTGTCAGGCGCTGCGCTGCGCGCTGCGATCCTTGAGCGGATGAATGTGGCCGAAGATGCGCAGCTTGAGATCGGCGGTGGGACCATACGAGCCAAGGATGCGGTAGGCGAACATGTGCTGGAACTGAATGCGCTCGACGCAGATGCCGAAGGCTATGTGCTGCACGCGAGCGAGACTTATGATCCGCCAACCAAACCATTGGATGAAAATGGTCAGGGCCATCCCTATGCGCAGTTCGGCTATGCCACCCAAATGGCGGTGGTGGAGGTTGATACCGCCCTAGGCACCGTCAAACCGATCAAGTTCGTGGCCGCCCATGATGTTGGACAGGCAATCAACCCGATGTTGGTGGAAGGACAGGTTCACGGCGGCATTGCCCAAGGTCTTGGGATGGCGCTGATGGAGGAATACATCCCGGGGCGCACGGAAAATTTGCATGACTATTTGATTCCCACAATTGGGGACATTCCACCGATTGAGACGATTATCATCGAAGAGCCTGATGTCCATGGCCCTTATGGGGCAAAAGGGTTGGGTGAGCATGTTCTGGTTCCAACGGCACCTGCGCTTTTGAATGCTATTAAACACGCGACTGGCGTGCGCATTCAAAAAGTCCCGGCGACCCCAAGCGCGGTCCACGCGGCCATCAAAGGAAAGCCAGCGCAATGAAAGACAACGTTAAATCTGAAAAGATCCGCTGCGATGCCTGTCCGGTGATGTGCTACATCGCCGATGGAAATTCGGGCGCCTGTGATCGCTATGCAAACCATGCAGGCGAATTGGTTCGCCTTGACCCGCTCACCATTATTCAAAGCGGCCATGATGTGGTGCCGTTCTTGGGTGAAGGGGCGTCCGAAAACTGGGACGGCGACATCATCAAAGGGAAGCGGAAATTTGTAACCGCGGTAGGCGCCGGTACCACTTATCCCGACTATAAACCAGCGCCCTTTATCGCCAGCCAAGAGGTGGAAGGCGTGGATATGGTCACCGTCGTGACCGAAGGCATCTTCAGCTATTGCGGCGTGAAGGTGAAGATCGACACCGACCGCCATATCGGCCACGAGCGCGATGTTGTGTTTGTCGATGGCGAGCCGATTGGCCATGTGATGACGTCCGAATATGGCTCCAAGATGTTGTCTCTGGGAGGGGTCGAACACCTGACAGGCGGGTCCAAGAAAGAGGGCCGGGTCACCTGCGATGCGCTTTTGCGGTTGTGCAATCGCGAAGCGGTCACGATGGTGATCGGTGAGCTTGAGCACGCGACCGAGGTTATCGTAGAGGCTGGCAAACCACCGATCATCAACGGCGAAACCGAACGCCTGATGCGCGTTGGTTGCGGATCCGCCACTATCGGCATGTTTCCAAGACAGTGGATCGGCCTTGTGGACGACGTTGTTGTGGTTGATGACCATATCACCGGGGTTCTCAGCGAACATGAAACCGGCAAAACATTGGATGTTCCGGCCTCTGGGATCAAGATCAAGGGGCGGCGGTCGACGCCGGGTCGCTATTTCCAGGTCGCCGGGCCGGGCACCGGCTGGGGCGGCACCGATATTGACGATCCGTTGAAAATTCTTGGGCCGTTCAATCCCAAGGTCGCATGGGAAGGCCTACGATTGTTTATGGTGTCCACGACTGGCGAACAGTTTGGCTATTATGAACTGGATGCAGATTTACTGCCCCAGAAAAAGGATGTTCCCGAAAAACTGGCCGCTTCGGCGCAGTTGATTGCTGAAAACTGTGAACCTTCGGTTTGCTCCGTGTTGTTTATGGGCGGGGCAGGGGGCTCTTTGCGGGCCGGTGTGACTGAAAATCCGGTTCAACTGACTCGATCTGTTAAGGACGCTTTGACCCATGTATCTTGTGGCGGTGCGGATGCCTATGTCTGGCCCGGCGGCGGGATTACAGTGATGGTGGATGTTCTGGATATGCCGACGCATTCTTTTGGCTATGTGCCGACGCCTGCGCTGGTCGCTCCGATCGAGTTCACGTTGCGGGTCAGTGACTACTCTGCATTGGGTGGGCATTTGGATCATATGCGGAGTGTTGACGATATCAATGCAGGCGAAGCGCGTCATGTGCCGCAAAACCCGAATGCCAAAAATCCAATGGATCGCGGCAACTACCGTTGGAAGGACAAGCCTGAATAATGCCATCCGCGCGCCTTTTGCCCGGGGATCGATTGCATCTCCAGCACGGCCCCAGTGATCTGATAATCTGGGCCGAGGGCGGCCGTGATGCTGCGTATCGGGCAGCAGCAAAGCGGTTTGAAACTATCATTGCCGAGATCGTCGCAGAGTTGCCTGCCCTGCGCGAGATGCTGTCGCCGTTGACAACGAAGCCCAAAGGCCAAGTTGCCCAAAGAATGCATATGGCCTGCACCCCATTTGCCAGTACGGGCTACCTGACGCGGATGGCAGCTGTGGCCGGGAGTGTGGCGGATGAAGTGCTGTCAGCGATTTGCCAGCATGCGGATATCTCGCGGGCTTATGTCAACAACGGTGGCGATATCGCGCTGTACCTGAGTCAGGGGACTTCACTTTCGACGGCAATCAAAGGGCATGGCGGCACGGATCTAGGCCGTATCGAGATTGACGCCAGCGACCAGATTGGGGGCATCGCCACATCGGGCCGACACGGGCGTAGCCACTCGCTTGGGATTGCAGAAAGTGTCACGGTGCTGGCCCCGAGCGCTGCCGCGGCTGATGTTGCGGCCACGCTAATTGCAAACGCAGTCGATCTGCCGGGCCATCCCGCCATCACGCGCCGCGCCGCATGCGACATGGATGAAGCATCGGATCTGGGCGACCTTCCTGTTGTGACCGGCTGTGACCCGCTGAGTGCCGCCGAATGCACCCGTGCACTGGATGCTGGCAAGCGACGCGCGGATGATTTCCAAAGGCAAGGTTTGATCAACATGGCTGCCCTTTTCCTGCAAGGGCATGTGGCGACCTCTCCATTCTATCTTTTAACACCCTCAAAGGAGCCTATCCATGTCCAAGCTTAACCTTCGCAAAACGGCCTATTCGTTCGAAGAGATTTTTCACGAAGGCGGACCTGCGCCGGCCAACCCGTTGCGTCGAGCCGCCGCTTTGGCGATTATCGAAAACCCCTTCGCCGGGAGGTATGAACCCGATATTCAATGGTTCATGGAAGACCTAAAACCGCTAGGCCTGCAAATGGCAACGCGTCTAGTAGAGCTGCTTGGCGGTGCTGATCACATCGAAGGTTATGGAAAAGGTGCTATGGTGGGCGAGGCCGGAGAGCTCGAACACGGCGCGCTGTGGCATGCGCCCGGCGGCTATGCGATGCGCGAATTGCTGAATGACTCCAATGCGATTGTGCCCTCGTCCAAAAAGGTCGCGGGCGTGGGGGGGCGGCTGGATGTGCCGATCACGCATATCAACGCGTCTTATGTGCGCAGCCATTTTGATTCTATGGAGGTCGGCCTGAACGATGCACCCAAAGCGAATGAAATGGCCCTTGTGCTGGTGATGAGCACCGGGCCGCGTATTCATGACCGGGCAGGGGGCCTGGCTGCAAAAGATATCAAAGGGGAGGATGGCTTGAGATGAACGCGAAAATCCGCAAAATTGCCGTCAATATCGAAGAAACGCATCAGGAAATGGGCCGCAAGATCGACCCCGCGACGCGCAAGGCTGTTGCTGTTGCGGTGATCGAGAACCCGTTTGCGAACAGCTATCAGGAAGACCTGAGCCCGCTGATGGATATCGGGGCAGAGCTGGGGGCTTTGCTGGGCCGCAAATGCATCGAAGCCTTGGGCATCACGCCGGAGCAGGCCGAAAGCTACGGAAAATCTGCGATGGTGGGCGAGAATGGCGAGTTGGAACATGCCGCCGCAGTGCTCCATCCCAAAATGGGCGCGCCTCTGCGTAAAGAGGTGGAAAAGGGGGCCGCTCTGGTGCCATCTTCCAAGAAAATGGGTTCCCCAGGTCAGGTTCTTGATGTGCCGCTGGGCCACAAAGACGCGGCCTATGTGCGTAGCCATTTTGATGGAATCGAGGTGCGGTTGAACGATGCGCCGCGCGCCAATGAGATCATGGTGGCCATCGCAGTGACCGATAGCGGGCGGCCGCTGCCGCGCGTCGGTGGGCTGACGCATACCGACGCGACCGGTAAGGACGGCCTGCGCTAGGATTTTTGGGGCGCGGCCCGGTCGAGCACCAGTCCAGAGCGTGAAAAGCGCAACGGACTACGCAGACCGGGCATGCCCTCTGGCGCAATTTCTAGGCCGCGCGCCACTATCTGTGGATCAGCCAAGGCTTCTTCAACGGCATCGATGGGACCGGCGGGTACAACCGTCTGTTCTAGGGCGGCAAGGCACTGCGCTTTGCGCCATGTCATCAGCTTTTCTTGTAACACAGCTGTCAGCGCCTCGCGGTTTTCAACCCGATCTAGGTTGCAATGCCAGTGCCGCGAGCAGATCTTCTGACCCCAAAAATTGGCAAAGCGATGCAAACTATCTGTCATTTCCGCAGGCGATGATGACATGACCGTCGGCTACGGCAAAGACCTTACATGGAACGATATTGGGATGCGCATTGCCAAGCCGTGTCAGTGCCTTGCCCGATACAAGAAAGTTCATCGCCCGATTGACCAAAACCACCGTCATTGAATCGAGCAATGAGATATCTACATGTTGGCCTAGACCAGAGCGTTCCCGCTCGGCCAATGCCGCTTGAATGCCGATAACGTCGCACAGGCCCGAGAAAATATCCATAAATGCGATGCCCATTTTTGCGGTTGCCTCTTTGGCTCTCCTGTCAGGTTCATGATGCCGGACATGCCTTGCACAAGAAAATCATAACCCGAGCGGGAGGCATAAGGCCCGTCTTGGCCTAAGCCTGTAACTTAGCAATAGACGCAGGCGGGGTGCGCTGCGTGCAATCTGTCGAAGTCGAGGCCAAACTTTGTCAGGCCCCCGGATTTTGACGTTTTCGACCAGAATATCGGCTCCGGTAATCATGGATTTGAGCCGCGCCAGATCCTCGGGGTCTTTCAGATCAATCGCAACGCTTGTTTTCCCCTTATTTGCGCCGTGGAAATAGGCAGCCGCTTTTTCTTCGCCGCGCTCGATAAAGGGGGACGCCATATGCGGGTGTCATCTCCTTCGGGGCTTTCGATCTTGATCACATCGGCCCCCAGATCTGCCAAAGTCTGGCCGATCCAAGGCCCTGCGAGGATGCGGGCCAGTTCGATGACTTTCAGGCCTTACAATCGTATGTTTATTTTAATCCCATGTTTTTATACTGTTTCGAGACGCATCCATGTTTTTGCAGCGAACATTCAAGCGCTTTGATTTGATCCGAAACGGCTGAAATTTGGCGAGCCGTCTGTTTTCCATTGACATAAGTGTATCCGTATATTTATTCGTTAGTATGCAAATGAAATGGATGGCGCAATGACTTATGCCGCGACAGACGCATGTATCAACTGCAAATATCAAGATTGCATCGACTGTGGCGTTTGCGAGCTGGAATGCCCGGTGGATGCGATCAAGCCGGATATCATTCCAGACGCCAAAAAATGGATCGCGCTGAATCAGCGCCTCGCTGAAAAATGGCCAAACATTAATGAGCAGGGCGCGCCTTTGCCAGATGCTCATAAATTGGCTGACAAACCTGATAAACTGGCGCTTCTTCGCGAAGCCTCCGCTGCCTGAGGAGCACAATATGTTGGACGCAGCCGCAAAGACAGACTTCCCTATTCCCGCAGGCGTTTTCGCCCAGACGGTGACCGAAGTTCAGCACTACACCGACAGCCTCTTTCGATTTCGTATGACGCGTCCCGACACATTCCGGTTCCGCTCAGGCGAATTTGTGATGATCGGCCTGCCCAATGCAGAAAAGCCGGTGTTTCGCGCTTACTCTGTGGCGTCTCCAAGCTGGGATGAGGAGCTGGAATTTTATTCGATCAAGGTTCCTGGCGGGCCGCTCACCGAGTATCTGCAAAAGATCAAAGAGGGCGACACCGTCCTGATGCGCAAGAAGCCGACGGGGACCTTGGTCAATGATGCGATCTTGCCGGGCAAACGGCTTTGGATGTTTTCAACCGGTACGGGCTTTGCGCCCTTTGCCAGCCTGATCCGCGACCCCGAAACCTATGAGAAGTTCGAAGAGGTGATCGTCACGCATACCTGCCGCGAAGTGGCCGAATTGGCCTATAGCCAAGAGTTGGTTGCCTCGGTCAAGGATGACCCGTTGTGCGGCGAGTTTGTAGGTGGCTTGCACCTCTATGCCACCGTCACGCGCGAAGACTTCCCGTTCAAGGGCAGGATCACAGACCTGATGGCCAGCGGCAAAGTTTTTGATGATCTGGGTGTGCCGCCCATCCACCCGGAGACGGATCGCGGCATGATCTGCGGGTCAATGGCAATGCTCAAAGACACCAAAGCCACGCTTGAAGGGTTCGGGCTTGTGGAAGGGTCGAACAGCAAGCCAGACACATTCGTCGTCGAACGTGCCTTCGTGGATTAAGGTGAGATACCGTGCCCAAAGACCTCAGCCCCCAAAGCACGCCAGACCTTAACGTTTTCCTCGGACGACGCGCTGCTGTTCGAGCAGAAGTTGACCTAAGAAAAACGCATGATCTGTGATAGCGCGCGCGCCTACGCCCAAGACAAGCTTATGGCCCGTGTGACCGACGTATATGCCACGGAAACCACCGAACCCGAGATTTTTACCAAGATGGGCCTTTTGGGCACCATGACCCGAGACACCTATCGCGGTCTCGGCGCTGGTTTCGTGACCTATGGTCTTGTGGCGCGAGAGGTGGAGGCTGTGGACAGCGGATACCGGTCGAGGATGTCAGGACCAGAGCTTACAGAGAAATTATAGCGGACGGCTCCAGTGATGTAACGCGCCAGAGGTCTCGGATATTTAGGCGCGTTGGGGGACATTCTAGAGACTGAACCGATAGGTAATGGCTACCGGTGCGCCATCCGACACATAAGGACGGTGATCATTGGAGTTGAGCGCAACTGTCAAATCATACTCCCCAGCAGGGAGGCCACCCACCTCGAACCGGTTTTCGTAGAGGCGGCCTAGTTTGACACCATTCAGATAAATATGCGCGTGGCCTTGACCGTCAACATGCGGTGCCATGCCGTCAACGACGACAAATTCAAAATTCTCGACGGTGATCTCAACCTCGAACCCATCGGCTTTGACATCAGGATCACCCGCCAACGCGATCTTTGGGCTGGGCAACATGTCAATGCCATTGCCCATGCTGTGATCCATGCCCGACATCGTACCGGTCGGTGTCTTGTGCAAGATACGCGTGACAACCTCGCTGCCATCGCTCACCCCTAAAGATAGGGATTGAAACGACCCTTCTGGAAATTCGCCGGGCGCAACGCGCAGCATGATATGGGCACCATCCATTGCCAGTTGCGCGGTGTCATTCCCGGGAATAACCATTGCTCCGGTTTGGTTTGGATTCATGAAGGACACAGTGGCCCCGGACGGAGATGTAACATCCTCAATCATAACCGGCGCACCGTCATTTTGCAGATCCAACGTCACCATGAACACTCCCCCGGATGTCCCCACCGGCATGGCCAGCCCATTTATCGCAGTTACCGAGCCTTGGGGTGTTCCCGTAAAGATGTAAGCTGCACCGAGCGCAACCGCGGCCCCGGCCGCCACTATCCAACCTGTCTTCATCGTTTTTCTTGCCTTCCCCGTCAATTTCATATGTATACTAACAAAATGATATCCCTTGTGAAGTTGGTTTTTGGTGTTTTGGGCGCCTTTATGCTTGGCACGACGCCCGTTTGGGCACATGCAGCCAACCAAGGCTTTGTTTTGCTCCTGCCAACGACCGCCTACATCGCTGGTGGAACGGTCACAGTGGCGTTGACCATTCTGCTGCTCATCTTCGCCAAACCCGGCATAATTGATGCAGTGATGCAACCGGTTCCACTTCGGTTCACGGCAAGCACGTTGCCTTTGCGAGACTGGAGCCAATCGACGGGTGCGCTTTGCTTGGCGCTGTTGATCCTAATTGGTCTCAGAGGGCCCACGGACCCGCAGGCGAACTTACTACCATTGGTCATTTGGACGGTTTGGTGGATGCTTTTCTTTGTTGTCCAGGCTTTGATTTTCGACCTTTGGTCTTGGATCAATCCATTTCCTGCGCTGCACCGAATGTTGATGTCAGAGCATCGCGTGATCTTCAATCTGCCGTCATGCCTGTCGATTTGGCCCGCTGTGGTCCTTATGGCGGCCTTCCAAGGGTTCGTTCTGGCGGATACAGCCCCAAACGATCCCGATCGGCTTGCTGTCTTTGCACTGGGATATTGGGCTCTCACACTCGGTGGAATGACCGTGTTTGGACGAGAGGCTTGGCTGAAACAAGTTGAGTGTTTTTCGGTTCTATTCGCCCTGATCGGATTGATTCGAATGGGTCGATCAAATCGCCTTGGCCTGCCCGGTTGGCAGCTTCTGCAGGACAGAGATCATGATCTGAGCCACGCAATATTTGTTGTTATTATCCTTGCTGCAGGCAGTTTTGATGGGTTGTACGAAACCTTCTGGTGGCTGGCCAAGATCGGTGTAAATCCGCTTGAATATCCCGGTCGCACAGCCCTGATTATGCCCACCTTGATCGGTCTTTACGGCAGCATTTTATTATTGACGATTATCCTTGCAGTGGCGGCATTCAGCGGGATCAAATGGGTCAAAGATCCAGTTCCGTTCAAGGCGGCATTTATACGCTTTGCCATCACCTTGCTTCCGATCGCCATTGGCTACCACTTTGCGCACTATTTTGTGACATTTCTCGTTCAGATACAGATAGTTGTGGCCGGCCTTGCGGACCCGCTGGCACAAGGTTGGAACCTGTTTGGTCTGGGGAGCCGTCGAGTTTTGGTGGGTTTTTTGACCGTCCCGGAGAACGTGAAAATCATCTGGTTCACACAGGCGGGGATGGTCGTACTATCGCATGTATTGGCGGTGGTTCTTTGCCATAGAACAGCTGAGTCGATGGTCTCATCGCGGCGCGATGTTGTGATGCTACAACTTGGTCTGTCCATTCTGATGATTTTTTATACGATTTTTGGTCTCTGGCTGCTTGCCAGTCCGAGGGGAGCATAAAAAGTTGTGGACAGATCGTTAGTACACACACAGTATGCTTCAAGAGGCGGTCAACCGCCCTGCACTCAATAGAGGAGATAAAAGCTTTGACGGATTTGACAAAATTAACTCGCAGAAAAACTCTGCTCGGCCTCGGCGCGGGCGCTGGTGCTTTGGCGGCCGGCGGCGTGATGCCCGGGTCCCTTGGGTTTGCGCAAGCCCAAAGCTCGGCCCCGATCAAGATCGGGTTCCAAAAACACGCGACCGGGATTGGGGCGGCCTATGGTCGTTGGTACGACACCACCACCCAAGCT